>JAABUZ0100000212.1_pt1 | contig 155479 bp, 145 predicted proteins | sample 5562091 | NCBI WGS metagenome assembly JAABUZ01 (sample SAMN12813069, study PRJNA571459) | rock metagenome | isolation source: Antarctica rocks | place: Antarctica: Victoria Land, Linnaeus Terrace sud | collected 2015-12-21 | reverse complement strand
TACGCTGTGCGCCGCGGCCACCGCGGCGTCTTCGATGTTCCACATAAGCACCGGATGATCACGCGGTGGCCGCCCAGATCAGCGCAGAAACGCCCAAAGGTCACGAACTACGGCTGTCGTACTAGCCGCCTCATGGCCAGTTCCAGCACGTCGGCGCGGCTACGCCCATCGTGATCGGCGGCCATAAAGTGGTCGCCGATCAGCAGGGAGAAGGCGAGCATGGAGCGGGCCTCGACCTGCGTCGCTGGGTGGTCCGCCACCAACCTGCGCTGGGAAGGGGTCGCGTTCGAGACCTTTTATCGCATGATCATCGAGCCGTCGGTTTCACCAGACGCGTCGATCACGCATCTGGTCTTCTGCGGTCTCGACGGCTACCGGTCGGTCGTGTCGATCAAGGACGCCCTGGCGCAGGATTTGCTCATTGGAGAGCGTCTCAACGGCGCCCTTCTCGACGCTGACCATGGCGCACCGGTCCGACTGGTCAGCCCAAACCAGTACGGCTACGTCAGCATCAAACACCTCAGCCGAATCGAGCTTCACACCGCCGAGCCGACAGGCGTCCACGCTTCTCCGGCGTTGCGTTTGCCTAAGCCTCATCCGCGCGCGAGGGTCTGGGACGAGGAGCGGCATCGCTATCTCCCAGCCTGGTCGGTGCGGCATATTTATCGGCTCCTCAGCCGGCCCATTGCCGTCCTCAGCGCTAGGCGGGTAGACGATTGCCGTGACCGATGACCTGTTCGCCGAAACGCGCCATCTCCTCGCGCTGCGGGGAAAACTGCAAAAGCATCAGGTCAACCCCGACGGACTCGTAATCGGCGATTTTTTTAGTCACCTGATCGGGGGTGCCGACCAGACCGGCGCGAAGGCCGCGGTTGGAGACGCTGTACTCCTCCAACGCCACCTGCGATTCGAGGTGCGAGTGGGAGACGAAGTCCTGATACGAGGTGTACGCCGCCGGCGAGGCGCGCACGTCCAGGACACGGGCGAGTTCGGCCCTGGCCTGGTCCTCGGTGTCGCGCAGGATCACGAATCCGCTGAGCCCGAAGGTCAATGCCGGCGCGTCGGGTGCCAGCCGGGCCCGCCGCTCCCGCATGTCCGTGATTTTCTCGGCAATCACCTCGAGGGCGTCGCCGTGCATTACATACGCCCCGCCGCGGGCGGCGATCAGATCCTTGGCCCGCGGCGATTCCCCGCCCATGTAGGCCGTCGGGGGACGGCCAGGTCGCGGTGCGAGCACGCAGTCGGTCAACTGGTAGCGCTCACCATGATGGGTGACCGGGCCCTGCTCGGTGAGCAACCGGGACACGACCTGCAGCCACTCCTCCGTACGGTCATAGCGGGCGTCGTGCGTGTCGAAGGGCATGCCGTACTGCTCTGCCTCCTGAGCCCACCAGGAGGAGACGACGTTCATCGAGATGCGCCCCGGGGCCAGCAGTTCGAGGCTGGACAGCGCCTTCGCGGTGAGTGCCGGCTGGTGATAGTTGGGGCGCACCGCCAGCATCAGCTCGAGCCGCTCGGTGACCGCCGCGATCGCAGGCGCCAGGGTCCACGCGTCCCACGACGGCGCCTGCGGCCCCTTGATGTCGTTGAGCATCAGCTCGGCGATGAGCGTGAGGTCGAAGCCGGCTCGTTCCGAGTCCTGCGCCACCGCACGCACGTCCGCCCAGCTCACCTCCATGCCCTCGTCAGCGACGTTGCGTAGCCATCCCCCGAATACCGGCATCCAGTAGCCAAAGCGCATTTTGCCACCTTAGCTTTGGGCTGCACGGGGCTTGCGGGGCTTCCGGGGCTTCAGCAGGCACAGGAGTAGCCGGGCCCAGCCCCGCCGGCAAGGGCCGCCCAGAGCAGGTCGTATGACGGCTCGGGATCGTCGGGGTCATGCACGCCGTCGACGAATCCCTCGGGCAGGCGTCCGGACAGCAGGGTGACCCACTCGTCGTGGCTGACCGCCGCCTCGGGGAGAACGGCGCCCCGAGCCCGGACCAGTCGGGCATAGTCGGCGAGGTAGGTCCAACGGCGACCGTCCCGGGCCGGGCCGGCCGTCTGCGGGGCGCCGATTGCGTCGGTGTAGGCCAGCCACGGCAGGTCCACCCCCGCCGCCACGCACAAGCCGACCCACTTCCATACCCTCGGGTTGACGTCGAGCAGAAGATGCTCCCCGGTCCGGGGATCGAGCACGAATTCGATCTCGCTGACCCCGTGATAGCCCAGTTCGGCCAGCACCGCCAGCCCGCGCTCGGCGAGGGCCGGCTTGCTCCGGACATCGGCCAGGCAACAGGTGCCAAAGCCGGGGGGCCACTGCTCCAACTTGCGACCGGTCAGCGATCCGCGGGCAACCCCATCGGCGGACAGGTAAGAGGCGAAGGACACGAAACCGCCGGCCGGCGATTCAATCAGTTCCTGAGCGAGCAGGCTCAGCCCCGCGTCGGCTGCCTCCCGCCGGCGCTCGAGGAGTTCGGTGGGCGTCGCGACGACCCATACCTTGGCCCGGAACGCGTTGTAGAAGCCCCGACTGTCGTCGGGCTTGAGTACCACCGGGTAGGGCAACGCGGTGACGTCGGTCGGCGGCTCGGTTTGGGCGGCGGACGGTTCCCCCAGCGGCCAGGAGCGGGGGGTGGGGATACCCAGCCGGGTGCATGCCCGCCATAGTTGGGTCTTGGACAGCACTCGGTGCAGGACGGGAGGGGGCGGCCCGTACAGCAGGTAGTGCGGTTGAAGTGCCTCACGGTGCCGGGCGAGGGCCAGCACCCAGTCGTCGTTGGTGGGGAAAAGTACGGGGGGCGTCGGGAAACCGGGTGCCAGTTCGAGGAGCCCGTCGCGCAGCGGGCGCCCGCCGTCGAGCTCCGGCGCCGGGAGCAGCCCGCGGGCGGCGATGAACCGCGAATGCTGGGCCAATCCGCCGAGTTCCTTGTCCAGGGCGACGACTTGTACGCCCCGACGGCCGAGGGAACGGGCCACCGCGAGAGCGGTGATGTGCGAGTTCATCGTGACGGCGGCTGGCCGCTCGGTGCTCAGACCGGCCAGGTCCGTGGTAGCGATCACCGGGGGAACCCTACGGTCGGTGGTATGGGTGTTGCGGGTGCGGACGGGCAGGCGTAGGAGGACGCCTGTCGGGACAGCGCAGGAGACGGCCCGCGAGGACGCCCTCCGGACAGCGCAGGAGACGGCCCGCGCGGCTGGCCCCCCAGGTGAGATCCCGACCGGTCCCGGGCGGGTTAGACCCGCTGGAACGGGCACACCTACCGCATGTGCTTGCGCGTGTGGCCGCTCGCGGCCTCTCCGGACGCCCCCGGTCACGCCCGGCGGGCGCTCCGCGCATGTCCGCTGTCCCGGCAGCTTGAGCCGCTGCGCGCAGACGCCGAGTTGATCATTTCGGAGTTGGTGGGCAACGCGGTTCGGCACGGTGGGACCGAGGGTTTGGAGCTGAGACTGAGCTCCGATGAACGCGAACTGCGGGTCGAGGTATTCGACGGCGGGCGGGGTGATCCGACTGTGAGCGCCGCAGCTCCCGAAGACGAGAACGGCCGCGGCCTTTATCTGGTACAGCACCTCGCCGAGGACTTCGGGGTGACCCAGCAATCCGAGGGAAAGGTCGTGTGGGCTGTGCTGCGTCCGGTCGGCGTCGCGTAGCGCGCCTGTCGATGCATCCAACCCGCTGGCGCCTTTAGGTTTAGGGCCCGAGCCAGCCTGATGGCACCACGAAGCCATGCCGAGCAACCAGCCCGGCGATCAAGTGACGGGCCTCACGCAAGGGTCGGGCCCGCACGACCCTTGCAGCCGTGGTCGTAGAGAAGGCGATGGATCGAGCGCTCGGGACGCTGCGGGTCCGGTAAAGGAGGGCCGGCGGTGTGCCCTCCCACCAGTCGTTGACGGCGTCCGCCAGCCCCTGACAGATCTCGAGCAGCGGATCACCGCCCGGGCCTGGCAGGTCCACACGTCCGGTGTTGATGCGGTCGTCGAGGCCCAAAGCTTCCAGGATCCCTTGGTGGGTGAGGTGCAAGGCCGGGCATCCAATGGCGAGTTCGACGAGGTAGAGGCCGCCGTCGGCTGGAGTCAGGTGTCGACCGGGGAAGCGTTCGCAGCTGGCCGCGATCGGGCTGTTGGCGGCGTAGCGCACCCGGAACCGTCCCGAGGCGGGGTCGAAGCGGTGCCGGGGTGAGGGGAAGGGCTCCCACGTCCAGAGCTTGGGATGCTGGTCCTCGATCCGCCACCACGACCCGGCGACCCTTTCGGTGCGAAGGCCGACGGGACGTCGCGCTGGAAACTGCTTCAGGACTGGTCCCCGGCCATCCGGATCAGCCGCACCGCCAAGTCGGTATCTCCATCGGCGAAGACATCTGCAACGCTTCGCCCATCCAGATCGGCTCGCGGGGTTGTCATCGTCGCGTCGGCTGTCCAGGGGTCTGCAGTGAGCTCGCCCAGCGCAGCGAGCACCCGGTCGAGATCCTCCCTCGTCTCGCCTGTGCCCTTATCGAACTGCCAGCTCGGGTGCAGGACGGTGCTGCCCTCTTTCATACTGAGCAGCCGCCCCCGCCTGCGCCGACGGTCGACGGCCTTGCGGTCGGAGATCGAGTCGATGAGCCCAACCACCTGGGAGGTGGTGAGGGCTCGTCGAGCCAGCTCGGTCCGGCGGTGGACCTGGCGACGACGGTTGATCGTGCGCAGGCCGGCCATGGGACCGTCGTCCATCTCGGCGAACGGGTCCCTGGCCTCGCCTCCCTCAGCAAGGAACTGGAGCGTCTGGGCCAGGTCCGGGTTCTCCCTCGCCTTGATCCGGAGCCGATCGAGGACCTGGTCGGCGGTGGTTGTAACCATAACAACGATGCTAACCGTAACTGTCTACAACGTCTACAGCATCATGCGTCCGTCACGACTCTGCTCCTGCATCCGCGACCCCGGCTTGTGTCGAACAACAGTCGGATTTCAGTCCGACGACAAGCCTGACGTGGCTCCTCATGACTGATAGTTACCGGATGGAATCCGGATGTTGTCTGGCCGGAAGCAGGCCCCACGCTTTCAGTCGGTGCCGGTTGTTCCGAGGAGAATGGGGTGAACCCGGAGGCCGGAGCACGCTGGTAAGGAGGCCGCGATAGGTACGGAATGCGTTTCGCCCGGCGGGGTGACAAGCAAACTGTGATAACTACCGCAGTTTGCAGGTTCGCCAACGGAAGTGCCTTCGATGAGCGCGGCAGCGGTCTGTTTCGGCACAAGGTGAATGACCGGCGGGGGCCCGCTGGAGCGCCGGATGCCGCCCAGATATCCAGACGGGGTGCGGGTGGCTTGGACGCTCTGGTGGCCGCTGCTGTCGAGCCCAGCGACTCCTGGATAGCCGGTGATCAGGCAGGAGCGCGGACCGGTATCCCGAAAGACGACGGTGACCGATTCATGGCCAAGTCCCGCGTCGTAGACGCCTCTCGTCACGGTCAGGTCGGCGATCCGGCAATACGGGGAACTTGGCGACACCACGGTGGCAATGGGGTTGGAGGAACTGGCCAGAGCCGGCAGCGAGGTTGTCGCGGAGGCGCTGGTCGTGGGAGTTTTTAGCAGGGTGATGTCCGGCCCGGTTGTGACGCCCGAAGGGGAGCCGATCGCGGCCGGCTTCGCTCCCACACAGCCGGCAGCCAGGGCGAGCATGACCAAAGCGAGGGCATACGCACGCACGCCAAAAATTGACCTCATGGTTGCCGGTGGAACCGACATGGCCGCCGGAACAGCCAGGGCATCGCCATTTTCATCTACCTCGCTACTCACTTGAGAAGTTGGCCCAATGCCTTTGACGCTTGACGGAGACTTTCGGTTGCTTGGAACGGCTACGTCGTTGGGTTTCCGGATCAAGGCTGATCACGCTGCGCTGCCGATGCTGCCCACACCGACGACGACGTCGTGTGCGGCGGCCAGATCTGAGGAGGGCCACTGCGGTGCGAGCACCTCGGGCCGAGCTGCTCGGGCTCAAGATCCAGGCTGACCGGGATGAGGCTGTCCGCCGTCGCCAGCCAGGCCAGGAACTCATGCGCCGGGGCCAGTGGACCCTCGCCCACAGCCTCATCAGGCCGGCCGGCTGTTGGAGCGGGGCGTAGGTGACGAGGTAGCAGCCGGTGCCTGCGCTGGGCAGCCCAAAGCCGAGCAGGTCCCTGACCGCTTCAAGCCTGCTCTCCGCGCCGTGCTGAGGCCTGAAACCACAGCAGGTGAAGCTCGGCTGGTACTCGGCGCCAGTAGCTCTGCTTGTGACGGGTGGAGTGGAGTGGCGGAGCGGATGTGCGTCAGTCAGTCCAGCGGGCATCGTTGCGTCGCCTTCGACGCTGAGGGCGACGACAGCCGTGAGGTCGTCGCCGTCTTCTACGACGTCATCTCGCCGTGCCGGGGGGCGAGGCCGTGGGCGGCGAGGTCGTCGAGGTCGCGGGTCAGCCGCTCGGGCTGGTCCTCCCACCAGATGCGGGCGCATAGCTGAAGGGTGTCGGGGCGTGCCATCAGCCCTGCGGGGAGTCCTTCACCGGCTGGTAGCCGACGACGGCGCCGGTCCCCGCTGCCCCTCCGATCGTGACCGGGCCGGGGGGCGCCGGGAAGTCTGGGCCGAAGATGTCGCGCCACAGCTGCTGCGCGTTGGCGCTCCCTGACAGCTTCTCCGCCAGCACAGCCTGCGTGGCGAGTTGAGCGGCACGGTCGAACTCGTGCCGGAGCCCGGCGTTGTTGAGGTCGATCTGCACCTCGCCGCACAGCTCGCCCGGGTCGCAGATGGGGCGGTGGACCGCGAGGGCCGCCGGGTCGCGCATGGCAATTGACCCGGGTTGGGCCGTCGCCGTCGGCCGTTCTGGGCGCCTGGGGGGAAGAAGCCGGTCGAACGCCGGCGCCCCGGCCTTGCGGTGCGCGAGGCCGGGGGGCCGTGTCGTAGTTGGTGGTGCCTCTTTTCAAGATCGTGATCCTTCTCGACCATGAAAAGACTTGTCATCGTGACAACGCCGACCATTACTGACATTCGCTGACCACTTGCAGGACATCCGCGTGACCATCTGCACTTTGGAGGGCTCTGAGCGCACCCCTAAGGGGACACGGAGAGGATGGTCATTTTCAGCTGCAACCACTTGTCGAGCCGCAGCTTTCGCAGACGAAGCATGAACCGGCGGGGCGCATTTTCACTCCGCAGGTCATGCACAGCGGCGCATCGGCGGCTGTCCCTTGGAGCTGCTCAAGTAGTTCGGTGGAACTGTGCGCCGTTGTTGTTGCCCCCGACGGCTTGACCTCGACCGGCACTGACCCACGCAGGGCAGCCACATCGACCTCCTCGTCGTCAGTGGCCAAGGCAGGAGGGGGGGAGCCGTAGGAGTTGGCAACCGCAGCAGCCCGCTCATCGGCGGTGAAGATGCCGAGTTCGGTCCGCGTGTCGTAGGCAAGGTAGTCGAGTGCCAACCTGCGGAACAAGTAATCCATCACCGAGGACGCTATGCGCACATCCGGGTCGTCGGTCATGCCAGCTGGATCGAAGCGCATATTGACGAACTTCGCGACATAGGCCTCGAGCGGAACCCCATACTGCAGGGCGATGGAGATGGCCACCGAGAACGCGTCCATGACTCCAGCGAGAGTGGAACCCTGCTTGCTCATCTTGATGAAGACCTCGCCCAGACCGTCGTCCGGGTAGTTGCTGGCGGTCAGGTAGCCCTCGGCGCCGGCAACCGAGAAAGAGATTGTTTGACTCGGCCGACGTTTCGGCAGCCGCTTGCGGGTTGGCTTTGTCGCCGCCGAGGCGTTGGCGTCCGCGGTTGCCGAGTTCTGGCTTCCCTTCATGTCCGACAGGGGCTGTCCTACCTTGCAGTTGTCGCGATAGATGGCGACGGCCTTCAGCCCCAGCTTCCAGGACTCGAAGTAAGCGTTCTCCACGTCCTCGACGGTCGCCTCAGAAGGCAGGTTGACCGTCTTGGAAATAGCGCCGGATAGGAAGGGCTGCACCGCGGCCATCATTCGGATGTGCCCATTCGGGGAGATCGACCGCTCCCCCATGGCGCAGTCGAAGACCTCGTAGTGTTCGGCCCGAAGCCCTGGTGCGTCGATGACATTTCCGTTGGCGGCGACATGCTCGACGATCGCTTCGACCGTCTCCTCGGCGTACCCCAACGAGCGCAGCGCCGGCGGCACCGTGTTGTTGACGATCTTCATGCTGGCGCCCCCGACCATCTTCTTCATTTTCACCAGCGCCAGATCGGGCTCGATTCCGGTGGTGTCGCAGTCCATCATCAGGCCGATCGTTCCGGTAGGAGCCAACACGCTGGCCTGCGCGTTCCGCCAGCCGTTGCGCTCGCCGAGCGCATTGCCCTCCTGCCACGCCTTGGTCGCCAGGGCCAGGACACGCGCGTCGTCGGCGCCGATTGATCGGACACTGTCTGCTGCGGCGGCATGCTTCCTCATCACCCGCTGGTGACCCGCGGAATTTCGCGCATAACCCTCGTAGGCGCCGACGATCCCAGCCAACTCCGCCGAACGCTTGTAGGCGGTTCCGGTCATCAGCGCAGTGATCGCCGCGCCCAGCGCCCGTCCTCCCTCTGAGTCGTAGGCATGGCCGGTTGCCATCAGCAGCGCACCGAGGTTGGCGTATCCGATCCCGAGCTGGCGAAAGGCGCGGGTGGTGGCCGCGATTGGTTCGGTCGGGAAGTCGGCGAAACAGATGGAGATGTCCATAGCCGTGATGACTAGTTCCACGACTTTGGTGAAGGTGGGCCCGTCGAATGTGCCGTCAGCGCGCAGGAACTTCATCAGGTTGAGGCTGGCCAGGTTGCAACTGGAGTTGTCCAGCGACATGTACTCGCTACACGGGTTTGATGCCGTGATCCGGCCCGACTCAGGGGTGGTGTGCCAGTCGTTGATGGTGCCGTCGTACTGCACTCCCGGGTCGGCGCAGGCCCAGGCTGCCTGAGCGAGCTTGCGCCACAGGCTCCGGGCGTCCACGGTCTCGACCACCCGATTATCGGCACGTGCGCGCAGACCGAACTCGCTGCCCTGCTCCACCGCCCGCATGAACTCGTCGGAGACCCGGACCGAGTTGTTGGCGTTCTGGTATTGCACGCTCGTGATATCCGAGCCGCCAAGGTCCATGTCGAAGCCGGCGTCCCGCAGGACCCGGATCTTTTCCTCCTCGCGGGCCTTGGTCTCGATGAACTCCACGATGTCTGGATGGTCGACGTCGAGCACCACCATCTTGGCGGCCCGTCGGGTGGCCCCACCGGATTTGATGGTCCCTGCTGAGGCATCTGCACCCCGCATGAAGCTGACCGGCCCCGAAGCGGTACCACCGGAGGACAACAGTTCCTTTGACGAACGGATTCGGGACAGGTTCAGGCCGGCCCCCGAGCCGCCTTTGAAGATCAATCCTTCTTCGCGATACCAGTTGAGGATCGAGTCCATCGTGTCGTCAACGGCGAGAATGAAACAGGCGCTGACCTGCTGCGGGGAGGAGGTCCCAACGTTGAACCAGACCGGGGAGTTGAAGGAGAACACCTGATGCAAAAGGGCCCAGGTGAGTTCGTGATCAAAGATCTCGGCGTCCTCGGCTGAGGCGAAGTACCCGTTGTGCAGACCGGCTATGCGATAGGTGTCGACGACCCGATCAATCAGTTGCTTGAGGCTCCATTCCCGCGCAGCCGTGCCCACGGCACCGCGGAAGTACTTGGTCGTCACGATGTTCGCAGCGTTGATCGCCCAGAAGTCCGGGAACTCAACCCCGCGTTGCTCAAAGTTGACGCTCCCGTCCCGCCAGTTGGTCAGGACAACGTCGCGTCGTTCCCAGCTGACCTCGTCGTAAGGGTGCACGCCGGGTGTGGTGTAGATGCGTTCGACCCGCAGGCCGCCACCCGACCTACCGGTCGCCCGGGGGGCGGTGGGTGTCTGGCCGGCGCCGTGGACGGTCTCGGTCATGCTGGGTTCCTGCCCTTCGTATGTGTTCAACGCAGCGAACCGCAGCGCAGCCCGTGGAGATGCTTGGCTTGTAGTCAGGTACTGGTGTTGGGGGCATGCGCGGCGGAGTCCCCGGCGCGCAACGCCGCTATCTCCAGTTCAAACTCGGTAAGGGATTCGAACGAGCGGTACACCGAGGCGAAACGCAGGTACGCCACCTCGTCCAGTCGCCGAAGTGGGCCGAGGATGGCCAGGCCCACCTCGTCGGCCGGCACCTCGCCAAGCCCGGAGGCGCGAATCGTCTCCTCGACCTCTTGGGCAAGCAAGGCGAGCGCGTCCTCGTCGACGGGCCGTCCCTGGCAGGCCTTGCGCACGCCCAAAACGATCTTGTCGCGGCGGAACGGCTCGAGCGCACCGCTGCGCTTCACGACCTGCAGCAACACCGTCTCCACCGTGGTGAACCGTCGCGCGCAGGACGGACACGACCGGCGCCGACGAATGGCGGCACCCTCGTCGGTGTCCCGGCTATCGACGACCCGGGTGTCGCCGTGCCGGCAGTACGGGCAGCGCACGTTGAACCTCCTGAACGACCGCTCCGCGCAGGCTCCCGCGCCCGATAGTTGTGGACAACCTGTGCGTTGGCGGCTTGAAGCGGTGGACGCTCTGTGGACAGTCTACCACTACATGTGGATAACTTACATGGGTGTAAGTACTAGATGCAGTAGTGGAAGCTAGAGGTGCCGAGGGTCGAGGGCAAGTGTTGACCGGCGTGTCGAGCCCGCCAATTTGCAAGCCGATCATGGGAGAAAGGAGTTCAGCGTGGGAGGGTCAGCGTCTGCCCTGCCTGCAGCCCGAACGAGGACAGGTGATTCGCCGCCCGCAGCTTGGTCATCGTGATCCGCGGGTCTTGGTGCGGGTCCACCCGTTCCGCGATGGACCACAGGGTGTCGTGCGGCTGCACTACGGTGACGGTCGCGGGTGCCGTGTCGGCGGCGCTGGATGAACTTGCCCGGCCCAGCCCAAAGCCAGCCATGATCAGCAACATGGAACCGACCACTACCACGATCCGGCCTCGCCTCGTCAGATGCAGGGTGCTCGCGGGCGCGGCATTGCGGCAAGGACTCGGGGTTGGAAGACGAGCGCCGGGCCGGCCGCCCGGGTGCCCGGTGGGGCGGGCGCCGTCTGGGCGGGGAACGCGCCCGGGGGAGGATGCGGCGGTGTCAAGGGCGGCGGTAGGTCGGGTCCGTGGCTGGCGGCGGAGGGGCAGGACCGAGGCGTCGGGCCGAGTGAGGGTGGCGTTCATGCTGACTCCTTGGGCATCGGGCGGGCAGTGATCAGAGCAGACCTTTGGACGAACGAGTGTTCGAACGAACGTCTGTGCGAGTTGTACCCCACCCCACCGACAGAATCCATGGCCGGCGCAACTTTTTCGAACAGGTGTTTGAAACTGCGCTCGTCACGCGCTACGTTCCCGCCATGAGTGATCAGCGCGCCCCGCGCGGCAAGAAGACGGACCACACCACGGCGGCGCCCGCATCAGGGGGCACGGTGCACGACTTGCCCGATGGGCCGCCAGACGCGACCGGCCTGACCGCGCGCCAGCGGCGCATCCTTGAGGTCATTCGGGGGGCCGTGCAGGCGCGGGGATATCCGCCGAGCGTCCGCGAGATTGGTGAGGCGGTCGGGCTGACCTCAACCTCGTCGGTCGCCCATCAACTAAAATCCCTGCAAACCAAGGGGTTTCTCCGCCGTGATGCCCACCGTCCGCGGGCGGTCGAGGTGCTTCTGCCGGGCGAGGTAGACATCCGCGGGGAGGCGTCCGACGAGCGACCAACGCCGGCCTACGTTCCGCTCGTGGGACGCATCGCCGCGGGTTCCCCGGTGCTCGCCGAAGAGTCGGTCGAGGCGGTGTTTCCGCTGCCGCGAGAACTGGTCGGCTCCGGCACGCTGTTCTCGCTCAAGGTGGTCGGCGACTCCATGATCGACGCCGCCATTACCGACGGCGACTGGGTCGTGGTACGGCAGCAGCCGAGCGCCGAAAACGGGGAGATCGTCGCGGCCATGATTGACGGTGAGGCGACCGTCAAGACCTTCCGCAGGCGGGACGGTCATGTATGGCTGTTGCCCCAGAATTCCTCCTACGCGCCGATTCCGGGTGACGACGCCCTCATCCTTGGTCGGGTCGTGTCGGTGCTGCGCAGAATCTGATCAGCCGGTCAGGCCGGCGTACGCCTCTTGTACCCGCAGGTCCATTCGCGCCGGAACGGTGCGGACCGGGCCGCCCGCGACCGGTGTTGGCCCGATGCTCCCGAACGGGGTGACTACGGTGAACGTCGCCCCGTACGCGACGCTCGCCGTCACGGCTTGTTGACCGGCCGCGAGGTAGGCGTGGTGCACCGACCCGTCGGGGGGCGCCGAACCCGGGTCGGTAGTTTCCAGGCTGGCTCCGTCACCGAAGGACCAGGCGTACTGGGCGGCGCCTACTTGCAGCCGCATCGTGTATCCCTGACCGCCGAAGTCTTTGGCCGCGGACTGCGGTGCCTGCGCCGAGAAGTATGTCGGCAGGTTCACCAATGTCGCCCCACCCGGCGGCCATGACCTCAGCGTCGGTGGAGTCACCTGTACCTGATCGGCATACTTGCGGGCATCAGCAGCAATCATCGAGCCCGACACGAGCCCCGCGTCGGAAGCAGCGTAACAATATGAATCGACGAGCCGCGTTGGAATCCCCGGACTCGGACTAAACAAGACCTGAAATCGCTGTTCGTTCGCCCGGCACCCAACGTAGATTCCCTGACAATGGCTCGCGTCCGGTCCACTTTTCCCGGTGTTCGTCTGGCAAACCGTCAAAACCGCCCAGCTACAGTTTCCACATCCTTCCGTGGCAATTGATAGATGGGTCTCTGTGTCTCGTCCCCGAACGAAAAGGAGCCCCGTCACTTTATGATCTTGGGTGTTGACCTGAGCGTTCGACGCCATGAATCCGGGGGGAGCGGGCCCAGCGTCTGCAGCCGCTGGAATTGCTGAAAGAATAACCAGGAGTAAGGCGGTGACAGGCAGCAGCCCTACGCGTTGCGTTCGAAAAAGGCCATCCATCTGTCCCCCTCTCGTTCGAAACTAATGACAAAGTTCCCTGAGTCTGGTTTGCCGGAAGTAAGCACTCGCCCGGCCGCGTCGAGTATCTCGTATGGTCCGCTCACGACATGAATATGAACATCAGCGTTTGTGCCGTTGCGGGCCAAAATAGCGATAGGCTCGACGTAGCGATAAGTGATGTTTTCGTGAGCTGAACGTGATTCCAGGTAATCCACTACGGTTTGGATACCCTTGCGGCAATTGCAATCCTGTGATGAGACGCGGGAAAATGCTGTGATATGCCCGGTGCGGCCCACCGCTTCTATGGCGGTGACGTAGCCACGAGCGGCGGCGAGGATCGCGGCGTCACTGTTCGCGGCGATGCTCGGGGAGGCGCTGGCAGGCGTACTCGTGGAAGTCACGGCTGGCGTGCTGGGCGCTCGTGAGGTCAACGCGCTGGGCGTCGGGCCGGCCGTCGGGGCTGCGCCGCCGCCGCACCCGCTGAGCAGCCCGGCTGCGCACAACGCGCCCACTATGGGGCGAAGACGCCACATGCCCGGGAGGATAGGCCCGAACGGGCGCCTCCCGCACCCCCCTGTGGATAACCCGCCCCGGCGGCAACCGTCGCGAATAGGCCGGCGAGGACGGGTCAGCGCAGCGCCAGCGCCCGTCCTGGGCGGTCGGTCACCACGGCCGTCACCCCACGCGCGCGCATCAACCGGCGCAGCCGCCAGTCCTCATTCACCGTCCATATCAACACAGCCAAACCCCGCCGACGACACCACCAGCGCAAGCCCCACCAGCCGATGCGGAACTGCACAGCGACGCCAACCGCGTCACAGGCCTCGATCCGCCGCCAGGGCAGCGCGTCCGAGACGACGCCACGTAGGGCATCGCGCACCGGCCGGCCGGCAAACGAGGGACCAAGCGTCAAGCAGCCCGTGGCCCCGATCGCGCGAAGTGCCCGCACCGAATCGACGTCACCGGTGGTGAAGAACACCGGCTGCACCGAACCGATGGCGGCGACCAGCTCGGCCTCGTAGCCCGGCTCCTTCAGGTCCACGTGCATGCCGGCCCCGCTGGCGCCTACGAGGGCAACGACCTCGGACAGAAGCGGCGAATCGGCGGTGATCTCGTCGTGCGCACATACCAGCACCCCGTCCGGGCGGCGGCGCACGTCCACCTCCACCAAGTCGGCCCCCATCGCAAGCGCGGACCGGTAGGCCTCCAGTGAGCCGCGGGCAGCGACCTCTCCCCCACCCCGATGCGCCGAGATCAGCGGTCGGCCGGTGCGCGGCAACTCAGCCGACGGAGGCGAAGGGCTCGAGCTCGGCAGCCAGCGCCGCCCCGACGCGGGCGTGTAGCCGAGTGCCGGCCGACTCATGCTCTTCCGTCAGCACCTCGCCCTCGCGATGCACGCGGGCCACAAGGGCGGCGTCCGCGTAGGGGACCAGCGCCGTCAGCTCGACCTCCGGGTGCGGCACCGCGGCCACGAGGGCCGCCGCCAAGTTCTCCATCCCCTCACCGGTGCGGGCCGAGACGAACACGGCCCCCGGCTCCACCAGGCGCAGGCGGGCCAGCACCAGCGGGTCGGCAGCGTCCACCTTGTTCACCACAATGAGTTCGGGCACGTTGGCAGCGTCGACATCGGCGAGCACGGTGCGGACAGCCGAGATCTGCATCTCCGGGTCGCTATTCGCTCCGTCCACCACGTGCACGATGAGGGCGGCGCCAGCCACCTCCTCCAGGGTGGAGCGGAACGCCTCGATCAACTGGTGCGGCAGGTGCCGGACGAACCCGACCGTGTCCGTCAGGGTGACCGCACGCCCATCGGAAAGCTGCGCCCGGCGGACGGTCGGATCCAGGGTTGCGAACAGGGCGTCCTCGACGAGTACGCCCGCCCCGGTCAACCGGTTCAGCAGCGAGGACTTGCCGGCATTGGTGTAGCCGGCGATCGCCACGCTCGGGACGGTGGAAGCCGCACGCCGATGCCGCTTGGTTTCCCTGATCGTGGACATGGCCGCGATCTCAGCCTTGAGCTTGCTCATCCGGGCGCGCAGCCGCCGCCGGTCAGTTTCGATCTTCGTTTCACCCGGGCCGCGGGTGCCGATGCCACCACCGCCGGCCACGCGGCCGCCGGCCTGCCGGGACATCGACTCACCCCAGCCGCGCAGCCTCGGCAGCATGTATGTCATCTGCGCCAGCGCCACCTGCGCCTTGCCTTCCGCTGAGGTGGCGTGCTGGGCGAAGATGTCCAGGATCAGGGCGGTCCGGTCGATGACCTTGACCTTGACGACTTCCTCCAGCTGCCGCAGCTGCCCCGGCGCCAGCTCGCCGTCGCAGACGACCGTGTCCGCGCCGGTCGACGCGACGACGTCGCGCAGCTCCTTGGCCTTCCCCGAGCCGACATAGGTAGCCGGATCGGGCTTGTCTCGTCGCTGCACCAACGCGTCCAGCACCTGCGAGCCGGCCGTTTCGGCGAGGGCGGCAAGCTCGGCCATGGAGTTCTCCGCGTCCGCGAGAGTCCCCCCGGTCCACACCCCGATGAGGACGACTCGCTCCAGGCGTAGCTGGCGGTACTCGACCTCGGTGACGTCGGTGAGCTCGGTCGTCAGCCCGACGACCCGCCGCAGCGATTGCCGCTCCTGTAGGGCCAGCGCGGAGCGCAGGTCGGATTCGGACAGGTCAGGAAGCCCTAAGGCCCCGGACAGGTCGATCTCCACCGACTCGGGTGCGGCGGCGGGCTCGCGGCCCGCTTCATCGGGTGTTGGCATCGTCATCGGGTTCAGCGTGACACGTCGGGCCGGCATTCCGCGAGCGGGTTACTCATCGGCGGCGGCGAGCCACCGGGCATCAATGTTGCCATGGGCGACGATCACCGCCGGGCCGGTCAGCAGCACCGTCGCGCCGGTCCAGGTCACCTGCAGGCATCCACCGGGCACCTCCACCTCCCAGCTCCCGCTTTGCTGCCCCGCGCGGACGGCGACGGCCACGGCGGCGGCGCATGCGCCGGTCCCGCACGAACGCGTCTCGCCGGCCCCCCGTTCATGCACCCGCATCGCCAACCGCTCCGGCCCGCGGACCGCGACGAACTCGAAATTGGTATCCAGATCGACGACCGGCGGAACGCTCAGCGGGCCGGCTTCGGCCGGGTCGCCCACCTGCACCACCACGTGCGGGTTGCCCAGCCAGACCTCCATCCCCGGCCAGCTGCGCCCCCCGGCCTGCACCAGCCGATCGGTGCCCGGCAGGTGCGGCGCCCCCATGTCGACGGTGATGTCGCCGTCACCGGCGAGGGTCACCGCCTTCAGCCCGTCTCTGGTGGCCAGCGAAAGCGGGCCGTCGCCGGCCAGCCCGGCCTCCTGCAGCCACCGCGCGTAGACCCGCACCCCGTTGCCGCACATTTCCGCGACGCTGCCGTCGGCGTTGCGGTAGTCCATGAACCAATCCGCCTCGCCGGCCAGATGGGCGACCTGCTCGACCTTCGCGGTCGGCACCACGCGCAGCACGCCGTCGGCGCCGATCCCGGCGCGCCGGTCGCACAGCACGCGTACCAGCGCAGGGGTCAATTCCAGCGCACCGTCGACATCGGGGAGCACCACGAAATCGTTTTGGGTCCCGTGTCCCTTGGCGAACTGCATGCGATCATTTTACGGCGGCAAGTGCTTGTTCCGCCGATTCGATCTGAACAATCCGGTGATCGACGCGAAACCATGATCGCTGGCGCCGGGCGTACCTGCGGGTGGCCCGGACCGTTGCCTGCGCTGCGGCAACCGGATCATCGGGCATGGCCAGCAGCTGGGCGTAACCGAGGGCCTTGCGGGCGGTTGGCCCATCGGCCAGGCCCTTGGCCAGGAGTCCGCTCACCTCCTCGACGAGGCCGGCACGGAACATCTGCGCGACCCGCGCTTCGATCCGCTCGGCGAGGTCGGGCCTGCTGACCCCGAACTGGACGGTGGCTGCCCAGCGGTAGCGCCCGTCCGGCCTAGTCGCGGAGAAGCTGCCGGTCAACGCGACGACCTCCAGCGCCCGGACGATGCGCCGGCCGTTGGAGGGAAGCATTGCCTGGGCTGCGGCGGGATCGGCGAGCGCGAGCCGGCGGTGCAGGGCGCCCGGGCCGCCGACGGCCAACTCGGCTTCCAGCCCGGCCCGGATCGCCGGATCGGTGGGGGGCAGCACGAGGTCATCGAGCAATGCCCGCAGGTAGAGCCCGGAACCACCGACCACCACGGGGCTGACCCCGCGGTCGAGCAGCTCCTGTACCACCGCGACGGCCCGCCGCTGATAGTCGGCGACCGACGCAGGTTCCCGCACCGGCCAGATGTCCAGCAGGTGATGGGTGATCCCCTCCCGCCCGTCCGGCGGCAACTTCGCGGTGCCGATATCCATGCCGACGTAGCACTGCATGGCGTCGGCGTTGACCACCTCACCGCCAAGCGCCTTCGCCAGGGTCAGGCCCAGCGCCGACTTCCCCGCCGCGGTGGGGCCGACGACCGCGATCACACGGGGCGGATTCACGCGTCCAATGTGCATTCGCTGAGGGAAATCACGAAGTAGCCGACCCCGTAGGGCGCGCCCCGCCACAGCAACCGACCGCGCAACGGGTCGCCCAACGCACCGGCCAACGCCTGCAGAGCCGGCCGCCCGGTGGTCCACAGCGGGCCGTCGCCGGCAGGGGCGAGGGCAAGCAGCGTGTCGGTGTCACCGGCGCAGACGGCCGCGACCACGGCATCGTCGAAGGCGTCGCCCCGGCCATCATCGCCGACCGGTGTCTGCAGCCGGTAGCCCGAACCGTCCGCGAGCACCAGCAGCCCGACCCTGGCAGCGCCCGCCGCCAGCTCCGCGCCGGACCGGGCGCATTCCTCGGGTGTGGCATCGGCGGACAGCTCCTGCAGGCCGATGGGTGGGGTTGGCCGCTGCCTCAGCAGCCAGCGCCCGATCGTCAGGGACAGCGGCAGGGTGGGGGGTCTGGTCGGCGCCGGCTTCGCAGGCACGCCGTAGGGGGCCAGCGAGCCGGTCGCACTCTGTGGGTGCCGACGCGTCTGGCAGCCGACACCCACGAGCACCAGCAGGTCCGGCCCTACCGCGAGCAGCCGGTCGATCGCCAGGGCGCAGGCGGCCCGGCACTCGTCCAGCTCCGGCGCCGCGCCCGCCGCCAGCTGCGGCACCAGGATCGGCGGGTGCGGGCAGACCGCGGCGGCGACCAGCATCCGGTGAAAGGGGACGGGCTGATCAGGACGCGGGTACGGGAATGGGCGCCCCAACCGGCGGAGACGGCATGGGCACGGCGGCCGGCGCAGCCGGCACGGGTGTGGCAACCGGCGCAGCGAGTACGGGTACGGCGCCGGCCGGTGCCCCGAGGCTGGGCAGCCCCAGCAACACAGCGGCGGGAGCGGCCGGTGCCCGATCCGGCCCGCTCTCCCAGCTATCCCCTGCCCTGGTACGCCGGTGGCTGCGCAGCGGGCCGTCGGCAACCAGATGATGCGGGGCCGCGTAGCTCACGACGCCTTCGACCACATCCCCCGGCCGGACGCCGCCCGGGTCCCGCACGTGCACCAGCCGGCCGTCACGCGCCCGCCCCGAGATCCTGGCGGTCGCCCCGTCCTTGCGTCCCTCCCCCACCGAGACCAGCACCTCCACCGCCTTGCCGACCTGCGCGCGGTTGCCGGCGAGGGCCGCCTGCTCGACGGCCGCGGTCAGCCGGGCATAGCGCTCGGTGACTACCTCTCGTGGCACCTGGCCAGGCATCGCCGCGGCCGGGGTCCCCGGCCGGGGCGAATATTGGAAGGTGAATGCGGAGGCAAACCCCGCGGCGCGCACCACGTCCAGCGTCGCGGTGAAATCCTCCTCGCTCTCCCCGGGGAACCCGACGATCAGGTCGGTGCTGATCGCCGCGTCGGGCATCGCGGCCCGCACCTGCTCGACGATCCGCAGGTAACGGCCGGCGCGGTAGCTGCGCCGCATCGAGCGCAGGACCGAGTCCGAGCCGGACTGCAGCGGCATATGCAGCTGCGGCATCACGTTGGGGGTGACCGCCATCGCCTCGATGACATCGGTGGAGAAATCGCGCGGGTGCGGGCTGGTGAACCGGACCCGCTCCAGGCCGGGCACCTTGCCGCAGGCGATGAGCAGCTTGGCGAACGCGCCCCGGTCACCGAGGTCCGAGCCATAGGAGTTCACGTTCTGACCGAGCAGGGTCACTTCCAGCACCCCCGCGGCTGCCAGGGCCCGCACCTCGGCGAGCACCTGCGCGGCTGGCCGGTTGCGCTCGGTGCCGCGCAACGAAGGCACGATGCAAAACGTGCAGCTGTTGTTGCACCCCACGCTGATCGACACCCAGGCGCTGTAGGCCGACTCGCGCCGGGTCGGCAGCGCCGACGGGAACGTCACGAGCGCCTCGAGCAGCTCGACCTGCGACTCCTGCTCCACCCGCGCCCGGTCGAGCAGCGCAGGCAGCGACCCGAGGTTGTGCGTGCCGAACACCACATCCACCCAAGGCGCCCGGTCGGTCACCACCGCCCCGTCCTTCTGCGCGAGGCAGCCGCCGACCGCGATCTGCATGCCCGGCGTCACTGCCTTCACCGAGGCGAGGCGCCCGAGATTTCCGTATAGCCGGTTGTCGGCGTTCTCCCGCACCGCGCAGGTGTTGAACACCACCAGGTTCGGGGTCTTCCCGGCCGCTGCGCCCGCGGCGCCGACGTCGGTGGCGCGGCGCCAGCCGTCTGCCTCCAATACACCGGAGATGCGTTCGGAGTCATGCACATTCATCTGGCACCCGTAGGTGCGTACCTCGTAGGTCCTGCCCTCGCCGCTCATGATGAGCCCAGCCTACGGGCGATCGCCGGTACCGGCCCCAGCAGCTGCGCGAGCCGCCCGGCGCCGACGTTCCCCCCGGATAGGATCACCCCGACCCTGGCCCCGGCAACGTCCGGCACCTTCGCGGCGAGCAGCGCGGCGAGCCCGGCTGCGCCCCCCGGTTCGATCACCTGATGCAGCCGCTCGATCGCCCACCGCATCGCGGCAACCAGTTCGGCGTCGCTCACCGTCAGCACCCCGGTTACCAGCGGGCGGACCAACTCGAAGGTCAGCGTGCCCGGCGCCCCGGTCGCAAGGCAATCCGCCACCGTGCGCGGCGGCGGGATGCTCACCGGGAAACCTGCGGCGAGCGAGCGTACCCAGTCGTCGCCGGCTTCCGGTTCGACGCCGTAGATGCGCAGGCCGGAGCACAGCGCGGCGGCAATCGTGGCGCAGCCAGCCAGCAGGCCGCCGCCGCCGAGGGGCACCACCAGCACATCGAGCGGGCCGGCGTCGGCCACCAGTTCCAGGGCCGCGGTGCCCTGCCCGGCGATGACCTCCGGGTCGTCGAATGGCCGGATCAGCACCGCCCCGGTGTCGGCGGCGAGCTGTTGGGCCAGGACGGCACGGTCGGCGACGTACCGGTCGTATTCGATGATTCGCGCGCCGTATCCGTTCGTCGCCGCCCGCTTCGACGTCGGGGCATCCTGCGGCATCACGATCGTGGCGGGCACACCGAACAAACGGGCCGCAAGCGCCACGGCCTGCGCGTGGTTCCCGGAGGAAAAGGCGACCACCCCCCTGGCCCGGTCGGGTGGGCTCAGCCGGGCCAGCGCGTGGTAGGCACCGCGGAACTTGAACGCCCCCACCCGCTGCAGGTGCTCGGCCTTCAGGTGCACCCGGGCGCCGGTCAGCGAATCCAGGGTACGGCTGGTCAGGACCGGCGTGCGGTGCGCGACGCCGGCCAGAACCTTCGCCGCGTCCTCGACGTGCGCGGGGGTCACGGCGGCCGGCGGGAGGTGTGCTGGCGTGAAAGCGGGGCTCACGGTCAGCGCGCGACCTCGCTGGCCCGAGACTCGCGGACGACCGTGACCCTGATCTGACCCGGGTAGGTCAGCTCCTCCTCGATCTGCTGGGCCACCTCCCTGGCCAAAATCTGAGCACCAAGATCGTCGATCGCGTCGGGCTGCACCATCACCCGGATTTCCCGGCCGGCCTGCATCGCGAATACCTTCTCCACCCCGGGCTTAGCCGCCGCGATCGCCTCGATACGTTCCAGCCGGTGCACGTAGGACTCCAGACTCTCCCGCCGCGCGCCTGGGCGCCCGCCCGAGCACGAGTCGGAGGCCTGGGTGAGCACGGCCTCCAGGCTGTGCGGCGCCACCTCGTTGTGGTGCGCCTCGATGGCGTGCACCACTTCCTCGGACTCGCCCAGCCTGCGGGCCAGGTCAGCGCCGATGATCGCGTGGCTGCCCTCCACCTCGTGGGTAAGGGCCTTGCCGATGTCGTGCAGGAACGCGCACCTTTTAACCAGCGGGACATCCAGCCGGAGCTCGGCGGCCATCGTGCCGGCGATGTGCGCCGTTTCGAGGAGGTGGCCGAGGACGTTCTGGCCGTATGAGGTCCGGTATCGCAACCGGCCAAGGTGATCGATCAACGTGTCGTCGATCTCGGTGATCCCGACGGTGGCCAGGGCAGCCTCACCGGCCCGGCGGCACAGCGCCTCCACCTCGATTTTCGATTTCTCGTAAGTCTCCTCGATCCGCTGCGGGTGAATCCGGCCGTCGAGTACCAGCGCTTCCAGCGTCAACCGGCCCACCTCGCGCCGCACCGGGTCGAAGCAGGACAGCAACACGGCCTCGGGCGTGTCATCGATGATCACGTTGACGCCGGTGACCGCTTCGAAGGCGCGGATGTTGCGGCCCTCTCGGCCGATGATCCGGCCCTTCATCTCATCGCCGGGCAGGTGCAGCACGCTGACCACCGACTCGGCGGTCTGCTCGCTCGCGACGCGCTGCACGGCCAGCGTGACGATGGACCTGGCGCGCTTCTCCCCCTCCTCGCGGGCCTCGTGTTCGATGTCCCGCACGATCACGGCGGCCTCCCGGCGGGCCTGCTGCTCCTGCTGGCGCACCAGTTCGGCGCGGGCTTCGGCCGCTGTCATCGCCGCGAGGCGCTCCAAGGTGGCCTGCTGCTCCGCCTCGCACTCGGCGACCCTCGCGATCTGCTGCTCAAGTTCGGATGCCCGGGCGGCCGCTTCGACATCGCGCTGGGCTACCCGGCCGGCGTGCGCCTCGATCCTGGTCTCCCGCTGCTCCAGCCGGGTCTCCCGGTCGGCCATCCGCTGCTCGCGCGCCTCGGCCTCGGCCCGCTGCTGGGCGAACAGGCGCCGGGACTGCTCCGAGGTGCGCTCCGCGGATGCCCGCTCCGAGGTGCGCTCCGCGGATGCCCGCTCCGCGGTTGCCCGCTCGGCGGTTGCCCGCTCGGCGGTTGCGGTGTCGGCGCCGGCCACCACCGGTTCGGGCTGCTCAGCTGACTCGCGCGCTTCGATGGGCCCACTAGCCGGCAATCGGGGCGTGACCGGCAATCTGCGCAGGAGCAGGAGCACCAGCGTGATGAGTGTCAGGAGGGCGACGATTAGGACCGCAGCCAGGGCCTCCACCGCCGCTCACCTCCGTGCCTGCTTCAGGCGCGGAAGCTCCGCGCCGACACGGTGAGCTCACGTGGCTGGCTTCGCCAACCGATCCGGTCGCAACGCCGACGAACCCCAACGCCGACCAACCCCCACACCGGCGAATCCCAACACCGACGAGACGTGTTGGCGCCTGGAAGTCGACCACACCCGGTCGCCGCTCGACGCACGGCCCCGCGTGGTGCCGATCCAAGCAACCGGCTATCTGCGTGACCGCCCGGGGCGGTCAGTTGGGTCAGTTGCGCTGGTCGCCGAACGCGGGTCGGCGTTTGTCGAAAGCAGCCGTTTCGCGTTGTCGAAATGGTTCGAGCGTTGTCGATAATGGTTTAGCGGTCTTGCACTATGTGTGATGGCCGGCGGCTGCCGTGCCACATGAACTCACCGTGAACACCAGGGTAGGTCGAGGATGTGCCCCGCAGCAAGCGCGAGTTGATCGCGCCAGGCGGCAGTTGACAGATCGTGTCCGGTCAGGTCGACAATCGTGACATTCCAGCGGGGCCTTCGTGCACTTCCCGCAGCAGTCGACCGACCAATGCGGCATCGAAGCCGCGCCGGGTGAGCTGCGCGGCGAGGCGGCGGGCCCGGACGTGTGGTTCCAGCCGTGCCATCGCGGGCAGGCGCTTGGCCACCAGGGCGCGCGCGGCCAGTTCGTCGTCGGGCACGTCGGGATCCTGGAGGGCAGCGTCCACGATCTCGGGTTCCACCCCCTTGCCGCGCAGCTCATCGGCGAGGGCTCGGCGGCCACGTTGGCGGCCCTTGCGGGCGATGTAGTCGCGCGCGTAGCCCACGTCATCGACCAGGCCGACGTGTTCGAGTCCGTAGACCACCTCAAGCACGGCGCACTGGTCGTGTCCTCGCCGTTCGAGCGCCCGGACGAGCTGGTCTCGGGTCCATGGACGCCGAGCGAGCAAGGTCAGGGCCTGCTCATGGACTTCGTCCTGGCTGGTGTCCTCCACGACGGGCTCGTCGTGGGATGCGGGGTAGGAATCGCCCAAGGGCTCAGGTGTGCTGCCCCCAGGTGCGGGTGTGTCGACCCCCGGCACCAGCCGGAGATGTCGAGCGTTCACGGGAGTTAGAAGTCGACCGGGACGGGCGCCGGATCGTCCAGGTTGATCGCATCCAGAACCGGCCCGATCCCTAGCTTTTCCTTGATCTTCTTTTCGATCTCGTCGGCGAGCTCCGGGTTGTCCCGCAGGAACTGCCGGGCGTTCTCCTTGCCCTGGCCGAGCTGGTCCCCCTCGTAGGTGTACCAGGCTCCAGACTTGCGCACGAAGCCATGCTCGACCGCCATGTCGATCAGGCCGCCCTCGCGGCTGATCCCCTGGCCGTAGATGATGTCCATCTCGGCCTGTCGGAACGGGGGGGACAGCTTGTTCTTGACTACCTTCACCCTGGTGCGGTTGCCGACCGCGTCGGCGCCGTCCTTGAGGGTCTCGATGCGCCGTACGTCGAGGCGGATCGAGGCGTAGAACTTCAACGCCTTCCCGCCGCTGGTGGTCTCCGGGGAACCGAACATCACCCCGATCTTCTCCCGCAGCTGGTTGATGAAGATCGCGGTGGTGCCGGAGGTGCTGAGCGCCCCGGTGATCTTCCGCAGCGCCTGGCTCATCAGCCTGGCCTGCAACCCAACGTGGCTATCTCCCATCTCACCTTCGATCTCGGCTCTCGGCACGAGGGCGGCCACCGAGTCGACCACGATGACGTCCAGGGCGCCGGAGCGGATCAGCATGTCCATGATCTCCAACGCCTGCTCACCGGTGTCCGGCTGGCTGACCAGCAGCGCGTCGGTGTCCACGCCCAACGCCTTGGCGTAAATCGGGTCGAGGGCGTGTTCGGCATCGATGAACGCCGCGATGCCACCCGCCGCCTGCGCGTTTGCCACCGCGTGCAACGCGACGGTCGTCTTGCCCGATGATTCGGGTCCGTAGATCTCCACGACGCGGCCACGGGGCAGGCCGCCGATGCCGAGCGCGACGTCAAGGGCGATGGAGCCAGTGGGGATGACCCTGATCGGCGGTCGGATGTCATCGCCGAGCCGCATCACCGAGCCCTTGCCGTACTGCTTGTCGATCTGTGCCAGCGCAGCTTCGAGAGCCTTGGTGCGGTCAGGGGTGGGTGCTAAAGGTGCCATGACGCCCTCCAGGGCTCTCGTGGGGTCGGCCGCAACGAACGACGGTGACGCTAATCCGGGGCGCCGACAAAAACGTCGGGCACGCCCAGGTTGTGGACACCCGTTGCGGTACGCACAACCTAGCCGAACGTCTGTTCGAGCGAGGGAGCGACACGCCCGGTTGCTGGCCGGCGCGGCTCAGCCGATGGCGGCCGCGGCTGGCAGGTCGCCAGCCTCCTGGCGAAGCTCACGCAGCAGTTCGGTCAGCTGATGGACGGCCGCCGGCGGGGTGCCGCGCAACCCGAAGCGCATGTCGGTCAACGTGGCGGTGGCCCGACCTACCAGTTCCGTCCCGCTCGCGGTCAACGACACCAGCGTCGTACGCCGGTCCGTCGGGTGCGCCGACCGCATCACCAGCCCGTCTCGTTCGAGGCGATCGACGATGCCGGTCACCGAGGCCGGATGCAGCATCAGCCGTTCGCCCATGGCCGACATGGGCAGCGCCCTGGACCGGGCAAAGGTGAGAAGTACCAGCGCCTCATAGCGGGCGAAGCTCAAGCGATACGGTTTGAGCGCCCGGTCGATGGCCGCCTGCAGCAACTGTTGCACCCGCATCACGGAGGTCACCGCAGCCATGTCATCAGCCGGGCCGAAGCGGTGTTCCCACTGGCGAGCCGCCTCTGCGATCGGGTCGAACGGCAGCGCCATCAGAAGCGGGCGGGCTCGGTGTAGACGCCCCACTCGGCGCGCAGCGCATCGCAGATTTCCCCGAGGGTGGCCTCCGCGCGGACAGCGTCGAGCATCGGCGGTATGCAGTTCTGGTGCGCGCGCACCGCAGCGGTCATCGCCGCCAGCGCGGTGTCCACCGCCCGCTGACCGCGCGCTGCCCGGCGCCGGCCGAGGGTGGCGCTCTGCTCACGCTCCACCTCGTGGCCGACCCGCAGAATGGTCAGTTCCTCCTCCCCTTCCGGTGCGTCGGTCAGGGTATTGACGCCGACGACCTTCTTGTCGCCCTTCTCCAGCGCAATCTGGTAGGCGAAGGCGCTTTCGGCGATCTCCCCGGTGAACCAGCCATCCTCGATGCCGCGCAAGATCCCGGCCGTAATCGTGCCGTCGGTGCCCATGTCACGGATCTTGGCGAAGACGGTTTCGGCCTCAGCCTCCATCCGGTCGGTGAGTTGCTCGACATACCAGGAGCCGCCGAGCGGGTCAGCGACGTTCGTCACGCCCATCTCTTCGAGCAGCACCTGCTGGGTGCGAAGGGCGATGTGCGCGGCCCGGCCGCTGGGCAACGCCAGCACCTCGTCCAGCGCGTTGGTATGCAGCGACTGCGTTCCGCCCAGCACGGCCGCGAGGGCCTCTACCGCGGTCCGGACGATGTTGTTGTCCGGCTGCTGCGCGGTCAGGCTCACCCCGGCCGTCTGGGTGTGAAAACGCAGCTGCTGGGCTTTCACCGTTTTTGCGCCGTAGACATCGCGCAGCCACCTCGCCCAGATTCGCCGGGCGGCCCGAAACTTGGCGATCTCCTCGAAGAAGTCTAGGTGGGCGTCGAAGAAGAAACTCAGGCCTGGCGCGAACTCATCGACCGAAAGGCCGCGGGAGAGTCCCAGCTCGACGTAGGCGAACCCGTCGGCGAGGGTGAACGCGAGTTCCTGCGCGGCGGTGGAGCCGGCCTCCCGAATGTGATAACCCGAAACCGAAATCGGCTTGTACGACGGGCTGGTGGCTAGGCAGTACTCCATCAGGTCACCGATCAGGGCCAGGTGCGGCTCCGGCGGGAACAGCCACTCTTTCTGCGCGATGTACTCCTTGAAGATGTCGGTCTGCAGCGTCCCGTTGAGCTGGCCCGCCGTGAACCCCTGGCGCTCGGCCGCCACCAGGTACATGCAAAACACCGGTACGGCTGGGCCGCTGATCGTCATCGACGTGGTGACCTCCCCCAGCGGGATGTCCGCGAACAGCACGTCCATGTCGGCGGCCGAGTCGATCGCCACCCCGCAATGGCCTACCTCACCGCGGGCGCGCGGGTCGTCGGAGTCGCGGCCCATCAGGGTCGGCATGTCGAAGGCCACCGAGAGCCCGCCACCGCCCTGGGCCAGGATCATCCGGTAGCGCTCGTTGGTCTGCTGGGCGTTGCCGAACCCGGCAAACTGGCGGATGGTCCACGGCCGGCCGCGGTAGCCGCTGGCGTGCAGCCCACGGGTGAACGGGTACTCCCCCGGCCAGCCGATCCGGTCGAACCCGGTGTAGGCGTCGCCTGGCTGCGGCCCGTACACCGGCTCGACCTGCATCCCGGACAGGGTCGTGAAATCGGCCTCTCGCACCATGCCGGTCGCGAGGGCCTGGTCGAACCGGCGTTGCCAACGCTCGCGGCCGGCAGCGATGTCCCGTGCCTGGGTGGGGTCCGGAGCCTGCGCGGGGTCCGGGGCGCTGGCGGGGTCGGTCATGAGTGCACTCCTCTGGTCGAACGGTTCTGCCAGGGTTCGAGGCACATGCTTGGACGCCATACTATCGGTCTACGTAGCAATGCGCTCGGTGCCCTGCTCAGTGCTCTCTGGCCGGCACGTCGAACTGGGCGCACACCCCACGCCAGACGGTCTTGACGTCTGCGCCGCCGGCCAGTGCCTCCCGCACGGTACGGCCCCCCAGGCTGGCCAGGACCTGATCGCGGGCGACCGAGTCGGCGTACCCGGCGCCGAACTGGCGTTCCATCCTGAGCCAGAACTCGGTAATTCTCATCGCAGCCAGCGTACGGGCGGCTTCGCTGTAGCGAAATTGTTCTTTGGTGAGTCGAAACTGTCGCTAGTTGATCTCTGGAACGACAATATCGGCTGCTTGCGCGTGCTGTCGGCGGTACGGAGGAAGATGGTTAATTGTGCCGGCCAGCTCCTTCTCCCCAGCCACCCGGGCGTGGTTCAGCGGTGCGTTCGCCGCCCCGACCGCCGCGCAGGCCGGGGCGTGGGAGGCGATCTCCTCGGGCCGCGACGCGCTGGTGGTGGCGCCGACCGGCAGCGGGAAGACCCTCGCGGCGTTCCTGTGGTCGCTCGATCAGCTGGCCGCCGAGCCCACCCCGCCGGATCCTCGGCGCCGGTGCCGGGTGCTGTACGTCTCGCCGCTGAAGGCCCTCGCCGTCGATGTGGAGCGCAACTTGCGGGCGCCGCTGATCGGAATTCGGCACGCCGCGGCCCGGTTGGGCCAGCCGCTGCCTGACATCACGGTCGGCGTGCGTTCCGGTGACACCCCGGCGCAGATCCGGCGCCGGCTAGCCCTAACGCCGCCAGATATTCTCATCACGACGCCGGAGTCACTGTTCCTCCTACTGACCAGCGCGGCCCGTGAGTCGCTGCGCGGAGTGCGGACCGTGATCGTCGATGAAGTCCATGCCGTCGCCTCCACCAAGCGGGGTGCGCACCTTGCGCTGTCGCTGGAGCGGTTGGACGCGTTGCTCGCGGCTCCGGCGCAGCGGGTGGGGCTGTCGGCGACGGTGCGACCGCTAGACGAGATGGCCCGGTTCCTCGGCGGCACCCGCGAGGTTCAGGTCGTGGCGCCACCCAGCGCCAAGACGATCGAGGTGAGGGTCGAGGTCCCCGTTGAGGACATGGCCGCGTTGGGTGAGCCCATCGGCGGCCCGCCCGAAGGCGGCAGCGCGGCGGGCTCCGAGCCGCGGGCCAGCATCTGGCCTGCCCTGGAGGCCCGGATCGTCGAACTCATCGAGGCGCACCGCAGCACGCTGGTGTTCGCGAACTCGCGGCGGCTCGCCGAACGTCTCTGCGCCCGGCTGAACGAAATCGCCGCCGACCTTGCCGATAGGGACCCTGGGCAGCCTGCGCAGATCATGGCGCAGGCCGGCGCGACGAGGGGAGCGCTACCGGAGATCGCGAGGGCGCACCACGGCAGTGTGAGCCGCGAGCAGCGCACGGAGATCGAGGAGGCCCTCAAGGCGGGTCGGCTCCCGGCGGTGGTCGCGACCTCCTCCTTGGAACTGGGTATCGACATGGGCGCCGTCGACCTCGTCGTGCAGGTGGAGTCGCCGCCGAGCGTGGCCAGCGGGCTGCAGCGCGTCGGCCGGGCCGGCCACCAGGTCGGCGCGATCAGCCGCGGCGTCGTGCTCCCCAAGTACCGGGGCGACTTGGTGCAAGCAGCCGTCGTGGCAGAGCGGATGAGCGCAGGGCTGATCGAGGCGATGCGCTATCCCCGCAACCCGCTGGACGTCCTCGCCCAACAGGTCGTGGCGATGTGCGCCCTCGACACCTGGGACACCGAGGCACTGTTGGCGTTGGTGCGCCGCGCCGCTCCCTTCGCGAGCCTGCCTGCCTCCGTCTACGAAGCGGTCTTGGACATGCTCGCCGGGCGGTACCCCTCCGACGATTTCGCCGAACTGCGGCCCAGGCTCGTGTGGGACAGGATCGCCGGCACGGTGACCGGCCGGCCGGGGGCGCAACGACTCGCGGTGACCTCCGGCGGCACGATCCCCGACCGTGGGCTGTTCGGAGTGTTCCTGGTCGGCTCTTCGGCGAGCACGCTCGCGAACGGCGCGCGGCCTGGCCGGGTCGGCGAACTCGACGAGGAGATGGTGTACGAGTCCAGGGTCGGTGATGTGTTCGCTCTGGGCGCGAGCAGTTGGCGGATCGAGGAGATCACCCACGACCGGGTGCTGGTGAGCCCGGCGCCGGGCCAACCGGGCAGGTTGCCGTTCTGGAAGGGGGACGCGCAGGGGCGCCCGGTGGAGCTGGGCCGGGCCGTTGGCGCTTTCCTGCGGGAGGTGGGAGGTGCCCCCCCAGCGCAGGCCCTCGCGCGGGCCAGGGCGGCCGGACTCGATCAGCGGGCCGCCGCCAACCTCGTCGCGTATGTCCATGAGCAGCGGGACGCCGCCGGCGTGGTCCCTGACGACCGCACCCTGCTGGTGGAAAGGTTCCGAGACGAACTCGGTGACTGGCGGGTCGTGATCCATTCGGCGTTCGGTGCCCCGGTCAACGCGCCGTGGGCGCTGGCCCTGTCGGCGCGGCTGCGGGAACGCTACGGAGTCGACGTGCAGGCGCTGCATTCCGACGACGGCATCGTGCTGCGCCTTCCTGAACTCGACGAACCACCCAGCGCCGCCGAGGTCGTCTTCGAAGCTGACGAGGTGGAACCCCTTGTTCAGGCGGAGGTCGGCGGGTCCGCGCTGTTCGCGTCCCGGTTCCGGGAATGCGCCGGCAGGGCACTGCTGCTGCCCCGCCGCGACCCTGGGCGCCGCACACCGCTGTGGCAGCAGCGGCAACGTTCCGCTCAGCTGCTGTCGGTTGCTGCGCAGTTCGGCTCGTTCCCGGTGATCCTGGAGACGATGCGCGAGTGTCTCCAGGACGTTTTCGACGTACCGGGGTTGACCGGGATCATGAGCGACCTGGCCGCGCGCACGATCCGCCTGGTCGAGGTGGAAACCCCGATGGCCTCGCCGTTCGCCCGTTCGTTGCTGTTCGGGTACGTCGCGACCTTCCTCTACGAGGGGGATGCTCCGCTCGCGGAGCGCCGCGCGCAGGCCCTCGCCCTGGACAGTGGACTCCTCGCCGAGCTGCTCGGCCAGGCCGAGCTGCGCGAGCTCCTCGATCCGGACGCGCTGGCCGAGGTCGAGCTGCAGGTCACGTTTCTGACGCCGGAGCGCCGGGTCCGGGACCTGGAAGGAACCGCGGACCTGCTGCGCCGGCTCGGCGACCTGTCGACCCGCGAAGCCTTGGCGCGGGGGGCCACGGCGCCGTGGCTGGCCGAGCTGGAGGGGGCCAGGCGCGCCGTGCGGATTCGGGTCGCCGGCGAGGAGCGCTGGATCGGGGTCGAGGACGCCGGCCGCTATCTCGACGCGCTGGGCGTCCCGCTGCCGGTGGGCGTGCCGGAAGTCTTCGTCACGCCGGTGGCCGATCCCCTCGGCGACATCGTGTCGCGCTACGCCCGCACCCACGGCCCATTTGTGCCGGCCGACATCGCCCACCGGCTGGGGCTCGGCGCCGCGGTGGTGCAGGGCCCGCTGGCCCGGCTGGCGGGCGCCGGCCGGGTGGTCTCTGGGGAATTCCGGCCGGGCGGCTCGGGGCTGGAATGGTGCGACGTGGAGGTGCTGCGCATGCTGCGCCGGCGCTCGCTGGCCCGGCTGCGGCACGAGGTGGAACCCGCTCCCGCCGAGGTGCTGGGGCGTTTTCTGCCGCAGTGGCAGGGCATCGGGCTGGGCGGCGGGCACGGCGCCGACGCGTTGCTGCGCGCGGTGGAGCAGCTCGCTGGCTTGGCGGTACCGGCGAGCGCACTTGAATCGCTGCTGCTCCCCGCCCGGGTCGCGGGCTACGAACCTGCGCTGCTCGATCAACTCACCAGCGCCGGCGAGATCAGCTGGGCGGGGACAGGCGCGTTGCCCGGCCAGGACGGCTGGCTGGCCCTCGCCCCAGTCGACATCGCCCCTCTCGTGCTTCCTGCCCCGGACGACAGCGCCATCACGAGCCCGCTGCACGCCGCCATCATCGGAGCTCTCGCCGACGGCTCCGCGCTGTTCTTCCGGGCCCTTGCCGACCGCGTTGCTGACGCGGGGTCCACCGAGACGGGGCGCACCGCTGTAGGGCACCCCATCGCGGCGTTATCCGGCGCAGGGCCGACTGATGCGGAACTCGACGCCGCGTTGTGGGACCTGGTCTGGGCGGGGTTCGTTACTAACGACACGCTGGCGCCGATGCGGGTGCGGCTGGCTTCCGGCCGCGGCGCGGGGACGGCGCACCGCGGCCGCCGGATGCCCCCGCGCCCGCGTGGCGGCCGGTATGCCGGGTTGGCCCGACCCGCTCTCGGCGCCCCCGGACCGTTCGGCTCCGATGTATTGGGGGCGGGGGGATTGGGGGCGGGGGGCGCCCGGCGGCCGGCGCTGCCCACCCGGGGCGGCCCGCCCACGATGGCCGGCCGCTGGTCGGCAGTACCGGTGCGGGAGACCGACCCGACCCGGCGGGCTATCGCCGCCGCCGAGGTGTTGTTGGACCGACACGGTGTGGTCACCCGCGGCGCCGTCGTCGCGGAGCGGCTACCTGGCGGGTTCGCCGCGGTCTACCCGGTGTTCAAAGCCGGCGAGGAATCCGGTCGGGCACGCCGCGGCTACTTCGTGGCCGGGCTGGGCGGGGCGCAGTTCGCGTTGCCTGGCGCCGTCGACAAGATGCGTGCCCTCGCCCAGCAGCTGGCCGCCAGCCCGGATCCAGCCGAACCCGGAGGATCGGCGTGGACCACGCCGGTGCCGGGAGGCTGGCAGCGCCGGCCGCCCAGGCCGGCCAGGCCGGGGGCGAGCCGGGCGCTGCTGCTGGCCGCTACCGATCCGGCGAACCCCTACGGATCTGCGCTGGGCTGGCCCGATCGGGGCCCGGACGCCGGCGGTCACCGACCCGGCCGCAAGGCTGGCGCCCTCGTGGTCCTCGTCGATGGGCACCTGACCCTGTACGTGGAACGAGGCGGCAGAACGCTGCTCACCTACGCCGCGGACGAGGCATCGGACCGGCTGCCGCTGGCAGTTGACGCGCTCGCCTTGGCGGTACGCGACGGCCACCTGGGCCGGCTGACCGTGCAGAAGGCCGATGGCGCCTCGGTGCTCGTTGACGATGATTCCCCGCTTGGGGTGGCGCTGCGCGCGGCCGGCTTTTACGCCACCCCGCGCGGGCTTCGGCTCCGTGCCTGAAGGCGACACCGTCTGGCTCGCCGCCAGGCGGTTGGCCGAGGCCCTCAACGGCAGGGCGCTCACGGTCAGCGATTTCCGGGTGCCCCAACTGGCAACCGTCGACCTCACCGGCCGACAGGTCCTGACCGTGGTCTCCCGCGGCAAGCATCTGCTGACCCGCGTCGAAGGCGGGCTGACCGTGCACACCCACTTCCGGATGGAGGGCAGTTTCCGGCTGTTCCGGTCCGGCGCGCTCTGGCGCGGCGGACCGGCATGGCAGATACGCCTGGTGCTGGGCAACGAGGACTGGACCGCTGTCGGCTACCGGCTGCCGGTCCTCGAGTTGCTTCCGACGGTGCGAGAGCACGACGTGGTCGGTCACCTCGGCCCGGACTTGCTCGGCCCCGACTGGGACCTTGCGGCCGCGCTGGGTAACCTGCGGTCCGCCCCCGCCAGGGAGATCGGCAGTGCGGTGCTCGATCAGCGCAATCTGGCGGGTCTGGGCAACCTCTATCGCACCGAGGCGCTTTTCCTGCGGGGGGTGTCCCCGTGGACACGGGTGAGCGACGTTGCCGATCTCGGGGCGCTGATCGAGGTCGGCCGGCGGCTGATGCTGGCGAACCGGGACCACGCGGAACAGAGCACCACAGGTGCCAGGTCCAGGGCTGAGGCCTACTACGTGTTCGAGCGTCAAGGCCGGCCCTGCCGGCGGTGCGGCAGCACGGTTCGGGTCGCCGAGCAAGGCGACCCCGGCTACGCACGGGTCACCTACTGGTGCCCAACGTGCCAGCCGGGTCCTGCGCCGGTGGGCAGCACCCGGCGCGGCACGACCGGCGCGGGCAGCCGCTACCGAGGCGGAACCGTGACGACGCCTGCTACCGGGACTGAACGGTGAGGGCGGCGCTAGCGGGGCTGAGCCGCGCGAGGGCCGCAGCCGTCATCGCCCGCTCCGCCCGCTCCCCGGGATCGATCAGCAACGACATCAGCCAGCGCAGGGCCAACGGGCCGGCGACGCCTCCGAGGAGCAGGACGAGGGCGGCCCGAACCTGGCTATACGCGCCACGGGTGAGCGGGCCGGGTAGCAGCACCGCCGCCAGCAGGGTGGGTTCCTGCTGAGCCAGCCGCCGGGCCACCGGGTGCAGCGCGATCGTCTCGGCGGCGTGCGCCAGCACCATGGCGCGATCGGCGTTAGGACCCGCGGTGAGCAGCTCGACCAGCCGGCCGGCCTCGCTCTCGCCGAGCAGCCGGTACGCCTCCGTTTTGGTGCGCACGTGGTTGTAGAGCGTGCCCTTCGCGACCCCGGACGCCGCGGCGATGTCGATCATCGTGGTGCGGCGGGCTCCGTGCTCGGCCAGGCACCGCGCGGTTCCCGTCACGATCGCCGCCCTGGTACGGCCCATCGCGTTGCCGGAACGGCTCCGGGTGCCGCGCGCTGCCGCTCCCGCGGGGTCGGCGATCCGATCTGGTGGATAGGCCACTGCTGTGGCGGCCACCGAAGGGGGGACCGGCGGTGCTACCGGAGGGCCGGTCACGGCGGCCTCAGGCCGCGAGATCCACCGGCACGTCCGGTGCGATCTCGATCGGCAGCCGGACCGCCTCGACCGTCTCCGGCCGGCCGCCGGTTAGCATCTCGGCCAGCGCCAAGTCTTCGCTGACGCCGTGTAGCACCGCGGACAGCGGGACCTCCAGCGCCGCGCAGATCGAGACCAGCAGCTCGCTGGAGGCCTCCTTCTGGCCGCGCTCGACTTCGCTGAGGTAGCCAAGGGAAACCCGGGCACGACCGCTGACATCGCGCAACGTCCGGCGCTGAGCCAGCCGGCGGCTGCGCAGCTGCTCGCCGAGCACCGTCCGCACCAGAACCATCGCGCCTGCCACCCTTCGTTTCCGCCGATCCGCCGAAAAACGTCTCCGCTACAACGACGGTACCTCGGAACTACAACAGACGAGGCGGTGCCGCGCTTCCCGGCACCGGCGCCGCGGCCGCCTGGGCGCGATCAGCCCGGCTGAGCAGAACTGTGCGCAGCAGGGCCAAAGCAGCCGTGGTGGCCAGCCCGCGTACCGTCCCGCGGTCACCGGGCAACGCCAGCTGCCTGGACTGCACCCCGGCCGGGCCCGCTACGGCGACATGCACGGTGCCCGGCGGGTGACCGTCCTGCGCCTGCGGCCCGGCGACGCCCGTGAGTGCCACTCCGTAACGTGCCCCGCAGGTGGCGGCGGCGCCCGTCGCCATCGCGCGCGCCGTCGCCTCGGACACCCCCCCGTGCTGGGCCAGCACATCCGGCGGGACCTGCAGCAAGCTCGACTTCAGATCGGTGGCGTACGCGACGATGCCGCCGCGCAGGGCCGCACTGGCCCCGGCCACGCCAGCGAGGCGGCCGGCGAGCAGCCCGGCGCTCAGCGATTCGGCGCACGCCACCGTCGCCCCCGCTGCGATGAGCAGCTCGATGACGTGGGCCTCAAGAGATGGTGCGTCGTAGACCGCCGCGCCGAGCGCCTCCCTGGCGAAGGCAAGGGTGGGGCCGGCCAGCGCCGTGGCCGCCGCAACATCCGGAGCAGTCGCGGTGATCACCACTCTGGTCTCCCCGCCGGAGGCCAGGAAGGCCACTTGCGGGCTGCCCGCCGTCCGCTCGATCTCCGGCGCCAGCGCCTGCGCGACGGCCGATTCCCACAACCCGACGGTCCGCACGGTGCTGCGTAACACCGCCGGCCGATCGGGGTAGCGCCGCAGCAGGTCCGGCGCGACTTCCGAGTGCCACAGTGCGGCGAGCTCCCTTGGCACCCCCGGCAGGGCGTAGATCACCCGGTCCCCGAGGGTTAACAGCAATCCGGGGGCGCTTCCCGCCGGGTTGAGCAACGCAGTGGCGCCCCGCGGCAGGTCCGCCTGCCGCCAGTTCATCGCGGGCACGTCGGCGCGGCCCAGCTCGGCGAAGCGTTCTTTCAGCAGCTGCTCGAGGCGCTTGTCGCATTCCAGCGGAACCCCGACGGCCAGCGCCAGCCCCTCCCTGGTCAGGTCGTCCTGGGTCGGTCCCAGGCCGCCGCAGACGATGACAACGGGGGCGAGGGTGGCGGCGTACCGCACCGCGGCCGCGATGTCGGTGACGTCATCGCCCACGACGAGCTGGGCGCGTACGGGGATACCGATCGCGGCTAGCTGCTCGCCGAGCAGCGCCCCGTTGCCGTTGACTTTCTCCCCGGCCAGCAGCTCATCGCCGACGGCCACCAGGGCTGCGCGTAGCGGGCTCACCGGCGGCGGGCCCGTTTCAGGGCCGCCCGTTCACTGGTCCGGCGCAGCGTCACCGCGCGGCCGACGTAGTCGAGGCCGGTGGCCACCGTCACCGCGAGCGCCAATCCCATCAGGACCGCGCGGAACGTACCGAGCGGGCCCGCGCCGATCGGAAGCAGGTAGCAGCCGATCGCCACACCCTGCAATAGGGTTTTGAGCTTCCCGCCCCGGCTGGCCGGCATGACCCCGTGCCGGATCACCCAGAACCGCAGCAGGGTGACGCCCACTTCCCGGACCAGGATGGTGACGGTCACCCACCACGGCAGGTCGCCGAGCACCGACAACGCCACCAGCACGGCCCCGATCAGGGCCTTGTCAGCGATGGGGTCGGCCAACTTGCCGAAGGTCGTGACCTGGCCGCGGCGCCGGGCGATCTCCCCGTCCAGTCGGTCGGTGATGCTGGCGACCGCGAATCCGGCCCACGCGGCAACGCGCCAGCCCTGGCTATGGCCGCCGTCGGTGAAGACCAGGGCAAGGACGACCGGGACCAAAATCAGGCGTAGGACGGTGAGCTGGTTAGCCAGGTTGAGCAGGGGAACGCCTGGCACGGGCGTGACGGCGGCGGGGTCGGGCACGCCGGCCCGGGCGGCCTGCGCGCGGATAGCCAACGGCACAGCCAGCGAGGGGCGCGCCACCGGGTCCGACGGGTGGCGCGCCACGGAATCCGCGCAGCGGCGCCCCAGGGGGTCCGACGAGGTGGGCTTGCCCACGCTCACGGCCGCCCGGCGGCGACCAGCGCCCCCGCCGGCTCCGCACCCGGGACGGCGATGGCGACCGCCTCGGTGACCAGATCCACCCCGGCGCTGGCGACCACCCGCGCCCTGACCAGGTCGCCGACGCCCGCCTCCAGCCCCCCCAGTCGCAGCACGCAGGAGCCGTCGACCTCGGGGGCCTGATGCGCCGCGCGCCCCTCCCCGATGGCACCGGATACCTGCTCCAGCAGCACCTCGACCGCACTGCCGATCCGTTCGGTAGCGCGCTGCGTGGTCAGCTCCTCCACCAGATCGGTCAGGGCCCGAACCCGGCGCGCGATCGTCCCGGCCGGCACCTTCCCCGGCAACGTGGCTGCCTGCGTTCCGTCCTCGTCGGAATAGCCGAACACCCCGACCGCGTCGAGCCGGCCCTGTTCCAGGAAGCGGGTGAGCTCACGCACGTCGGCCCGCGTTTCGCCGGGGAAGCCGGCGATCACGTTGGTCCGGGCCCCCAGGTCGGGCGCGAGCGCCCGGGCGGTGTCGAGCAGGGCGACGAACCGCTCGCGGTCGCCGAAGCGCCGCATCCTGCGCAGCACCGGCCCGCTGGCGTGCTGGAACGACAGGTCGAGGTAAGGCGCTACCCCCGGGGTCGTGAGCAAAGCCTCAAGCAGGCTGGGGCGGACCTCGGCCGGCTGAAGGTAGGCCACGCGCACCCGGCTCACTCCCGGGACCGCGGCCAGCTGCGGCAGCAGCTTTTCCAACGAACGAACGTCGCCGAGGTCCTTGCCGTAGGAGGTGGAGTTCTCGCTAACCAACACCAGTTCTCGCACGCCGTCAGCGGCCAGCCACGCGGCCTCGGCAAGCACATCCTGCGGGTCACGCGACACGAACGCACCGCGGAAGGAAGGGATGGCGCAGAAGGTGCAGCGACGATCACAGCCGGAGGCCAGCTTCAGCGGTGCCACCGGGCCGCCGGTGAGTCGGCGCCGAAGCACCTGCGGCCCGGTCGCCGGAGCCAGCCCGGGGGTGAGGTCGGCCAGCACCTGGCCGCCGGCAGACCGGCGTGCGGTGGGGCTGATCGGCAGCAGGGAGCGCCGGTCGAACGGGGTGTGCGCAGGGATCCGTTCACCCCGCAACACGGCGGCCAGCGAGTCGCCGATCCGCGGGTAGTGGTCGAAGCCGAGCACGGTGGTCTCGGGGAGCGCGCCCGCGAGCTGCTCGCCGTAACGTTCGGCGAGGCAACCAACCGCCACCGTGGGCCGGCCGTGCTCGGCCGCGGCCAGCAAGGTGTCGACGCTGTCCTTCTTGGCAGCCTCGACGAACCCGCAGGTGTTGACTAGGACGGCGTCCGCGTCGGTTTCGTCCTCCACGAGGGTGTAGCCGTCGGCGACAAGGCGGGCGGCCAGCTCCTCGGAATCCACGTCATTGCGGGCGCAGCCGAGAGTGACGAGGGCAACCTTCGGCGATGCGCTGGACGGCGGGGACACCCCGATAGTCTACGGGCTGCGGAGTTTGCCGGCGTGGACGCTCAACCCGGCTGGCCGGCCGCGTTCGCGTCGAAGGACACCTTCGCCACCTGGCTCGCGTCGACCGGAGGGGCCCCCACCGACCGACCGTTGACGGTGAGATCCACTGCCGGTCCGAACCCGAAGACGAACGACAGGCGTTGGGCGGCGTGAAACGCCTTGGATTCCCCTGGCCCGATGATTCCCTGAAAGACCAGCTTGCCCGTCTCGTCCACCGCGTGGACCCACGAGGACTGGTCATGGATCTTGACCACCACGTTGACGCCGGCGAAGGCGATGCTCTGGCCCCCCAGCGGGGCCGACGACTGGGTGACCGGCGGCGGGCTGACCGGCGGCGCGGAGGTGGGCGAGGGTGTCTTGGTCGGCGCCGCGCCGCTGACCGTGACGTTCGAGGTGGGGTGTGAGGAGAACAGGGACACGCCGGCGATCACGACCACGACTGCGGCGGCGGCAATGGCGGCGAGCAGCCAGTACGGGCGGCGTTGTTCGCTCAAGCTGCGAAGGGCCCGCCGGTCGGGGTCCGTCATGCCACCGGAGGGAAGGGGACGCTCCGGCGAGGCGCCGCTGAGGCTGTCGTAGAGCCCGAGGAACTCGGCTGGCGGGCGCCCCAGCACGCCCGCGATGGATCGCAGATGTCCGCGAGCGTAGACGTCGCCACCGCAGGGCGCGAAGTGTCCCTGCTCGATGGACCTGATGACGCTGCCCCTGATCTTGGTGATCGCTGCGACATCCTCGACCCGGCGCCCGGCCCGTTCCCTGGCCGCCGCGACCACTGCTCCCAGCTGGCGGGCAAGTTCATCGGCGGAGGTAGGCGCGTCCGGGGGAACAGCGCCTGCGCCGGCAGCGGCAGGACCGCCGCCGGCGCCGCGTGGGGGCGGGCCGGCAGGCATCGAGGAACCTCTCGAGGAAGGACGAATGACCGGGCCCAGTCTAGGCCGATTGGCGGGGTGTCGACAAAGGGTCAATCCCGCCGGCGGCCGAGCGCGCCTACCCCGCCCGCAGGGTGAACAACAACCCGTCCAGCTCCTCGGGTCGCACCAGAACGTCGCGGGCCTTGGACCCCTCACTGGGCCCCACGACGCCGCGGGACTCCATCAGATCCATCAGCCGGCCGGCCTTCGCGAAGCCGACGCGAAGCTTGCGCTGGAGCATCGAGGTGGAACCGAACTGGGTTGACACCACCAGCTCGACAGCCTGGACCAGCAGGTCCAGGTCGTCGCCGATGTCCTCGTCGACGTCCTTTCGCACCGGTCCCTGCGCCAGTACCTCGGGGAGGTACTCGGCGTCCCGCTGTGCCAGGCAGTGGGCCACCACCGCTGCGATCTCGGTTTCACTGACCAAGGCGCCCTGAACCCGAACCGGTTTGGAGGCGCCCATCGGCAAGAACAGGCCGTCGCCCAGCCCGATGAGCTTTTCGGCGCCCGGCTGGTCGAGGATGACCCGGCTGTCGGCGAGGCTTGAAGTCGCGAACGCGAGCCTGCTGGGGACATTGGCCTTGATCAACCCGGTGACGACATCAACGGAGGGCCGCTGCGTGGCCAGGACCAGATGGATCCCGGCCGCTCGGGCGAGCTGGGTAACCCGCACGATGGCGTCCTCGACGTCTCGCGGCGCGACCATCATCAGGTCCGCCAACTCATCGACGATCACCAGCAGATACGGGTACGGGCGGTAGATCCGCTCGCTGCCGGCGGGTGCGGTGATCTCACCGGAGCGCACCTTGCGGTTGAAGTCGTCCACGTGCCGCACCCCCGAGGCGGCCAGGTCCTCGTATCGGGTGTCCATCTCCCGCACCACCCACTGCAGCGCCTCTGCGGCCTTCTTCGGGCTGGTGATGATCGGGGTGATCAGGTGCGGAACGCCCTGGTAGGCGGTGAGCTCCACGCGCTTGGGGTCGATCAGGATCATTCGCACCTCGTCGGGGGTGGTGCGGACCAGGATCGAGGTGATCAGGGCGTTCATGCAGGTGGACTTGCCCGAGCCGGTGGCGCCGGCCACCAGGATGTGTGGCATACGGGCGAGGTTGGCCATGACATAGCCGCCCTCGATGTCCTTGCCCAGCGCGACCAGCAGGGGGGCGTGGTTGCTGACCGCTACCGGCGCCCGCAGAACATCTCCGAGGCTGACAATCTCCCGGTCGGCGTTGGGGATTTCGATCCCGATCGCGGATTTGCCGGGGATCGGGGAGAGGATGCGTACGTCCGCGCTGGCGACGGCGTAAGAGATGTTGCGGGTCAACGCGGTGATCTTTTCGACCTTGACCGCCGGGCCGACCTCCACCTCGTAGCGGGTGACGGTGGGACCCCGGGTGAAGCCGGTGACTCGCGCGTCCACCTCGAACTCGCTGAAGACCTGGGTCAGCGCCGCGATCACGTCGTCGTTGACCTTGGTACGGATCTTGGGAGGGCTGCCGCGCCCGAGCAGGTTCGCGTCGGGGAGGCTATAACCAGCGCCGGTTCCAAGCTGCAGCTGCTCGGCCCGCATCGGGCCCTGGCGCGGGCCGGGTGGGGGCGGGGTATCGCGCGGCGACCCGGCAGCTACCGGGGCAGGCAGCTCGATCACTTCGGTGATCGGGTCCACGTCGGCGGTAGGTGCCAGATCGACGTGTTCGCCGGGGCTGACGTCGTAGACCGGCGGCGGCGGCTCGGTGATGCCCGGGACGAGCCTTCGACGTAGGCCGCGACGACTGGCGCGTTGCGGGCCGTCCAAAAGACCCAGCCCGGCATCGTCGCCGGCTGCTGGGGCGGGCGGCGCAGCGCCATCCACGCGCCGGAACAGGTGCCGGCCGAGTCCGCCGAGCGCCGCAGGGATGGCGTGCACGGGGGTGCCGGTCAGTACCAGGACCCCGAAGCCGGTCAGCAGCACCAGCAACGGGGCGGCCAGGTAGACGGTGAGCGCGCTGGCCAGCGGGCTGGCGGCCAGGAAGCCCACCAGGCCGCCTGCCGACCGCATCGCCTTGGCGCCGTTCGAGGGATCAGGTGAGCCGTGCGCCAGATGCAGCAGACCCACGACGCCGACACCGGTGGCGAGCCCACCGATGACCATGCGCCCGCGCCGCTCGAGGTCGGGGGCGTGGCGCAGCAGCCGCCAGCCGGCGAGAATCAGCAGCGCGGGTAGGAGCGCGGCCGCGCTGCCCACGGCGCCCCGCACCACGGTGGCCACGACACTGCCGGCGGGCCCGCCGGCATGCCACCAGATCGCCACGGCGACCACCAAGGCGGTCCCGAACGCGGCCAGTCCGGCCCCGTCCCGCCGGTGCGCCGGGTCGAGGTCTCGCGCCCCGTAGCCGACGGCGCGCACCGACCCCCCCACGGCGCGGGCCACGAGCAGCCACATGCCGCGCACCATGCGGTACAGGGCCCGCACCAACCGGGGCACCAACCCTGGTCCCGGTCGAGTGCGCGCGCTGCGAGCGCGGCCGGCCTGACCCCGCGAACCGGGCCGTGACCCGGCCGGACGCGATGGCCCTCTCGCGGTTGTCGTGGGAGGACGCCGGTTCGCTCCCCCGCGGGAGGTCGCCTTGGCGGGGCTGCCCTGGCCGGCACGGGCCTTGCCGCTCGCTGTTCCGCCGGCACTTGACCGGCCACCTGCGGCGCTCGAGCGGGCCGGGCTGCGGGTCGCCATGCGCGGAACGCTACCGCCACAGCTGTCCCACGCGCCCCAGCCCCGTGTGCCGTGTCGTGGCCAGCTGCCTGCACCTGGAGCCCTGGTCAGACCTCGAGGACGACGGGAACGATCATCGGCCGCCGACGGTAGGTGTCGCTCATCCATCGCCCCACGGCCCGACGGACCCGCTGGCGCAACGCGGCCCCATCGGTCACGCCTTCCGCGAGCGCGGCCTCAATCGCTTCGGCGGCCAGCCGTTGCGCATCGGCGAAGGCGCCCGGTTCGTCCGACACCCCGCGCGAGTAGATCTCGGGGCCGCCCACGATCTTCCCGGCTGCGGCGTCGACCACCACGGTAATGGTCAAGACCCCTTCCTCACCGAGGATGCGTCGATCCTTCAGCGAGCTCTCCCCGACGTCGCCCACGGCGAGACCGTCGACATAGACATAGCCGCAGTCCACCTTCCCGCAGATACGGGCCAGCCCCTCGACCAGGTCGACAACCACGCCATCCTCGGCGATCACCACCCGCTCCGGGGCGAGCCCGGTCAGGGCAGCCAGCCGGGCATGTGCGCGAAGGTGGCGCCACTCACCGTGGACCGGCATCAGGTTGGAGGGACGCACGGCGTTCAAAACGTAGAGCAGCTCCCCCGCCGGCGCGTGCCCCGAGACGTGCACCATCGCTGTCGACTTGTGGACCACCACCGCGCCAAGCCGGGTCAGCCCATTGATGACGCGGAACACCGCGTTTTCGTTGCCAGGAATTAGCGAGCTGGCAAGGACGATGGTGTCGCCCCGTTCGATCCGGATGCGGTGATCACGGGTGGCCATCCGTGACAACGCCGACATGGGCTCGCCCTGGCTCCCCGTCGAGACCAGCACCACCTTGTCATCGGGCAGGTGCTCCAGATCGCCGAGGTCAACCATCAGCCCGCCGGGAACACGCAGGTAGCCCAGATCGCGGGCGACGCCCATGTTGCGGACCATTGAGCGGCCCACGAAGGCCACGTGCCGGCCGTGCGCCTGCGCGGCGTCAAGCACCTGCTGCACCCGGTGGACGTGGCTGGCGAAGCAGGCGGTGATGATGCGCTTGCGGGCCTGGCTGAAGACCTGATCGAGCACCGGGGCGATGTCGCGCTCGGAGGTGACGAATCCCGGCACCTCGGCGTTGGTGGAGTCGCTGAGTAAAAGATCGACGCCCGCACGGCCGAGCCGGGCGAACCCGCCGAGGTCGGTCAGCCGGCCATCGATCGGGGTCTGATCCATCTTGAAGTCACCGGTGTGCAGGACCAGGCCAGCCTCGGTGCGGATGGCGACCGCGAGGGCGTCGGGGACCGAGTGGTTGACGGACAAGAACTCCAGCCCGAACGGCCCGTAGGTGACCGTCTCATCCTCGGCCACGACGCGGGTGACCGGCCGGATCCGATGCTCACTGAGCTTGGCCTCCAGCAACGCCAACGTGAACCGGCTACCCAGAAGGGGTATGTCGGTGCGGTGCCGCAGCAGGTAGGGAACGGCCCCGATGTGGTCCTCATGGCCATGGGTGAGCACCAGAGCCTCGATGTCGTCGAGCCGGTGCATGATCGCCGTGAAGTCCGGCAGGATGAGATCGACGCCCGGCTGGGTGTCCTCGGGGAACAGCACACCGCAATCCACGATCAGCAGCCGGCCGGCATGCTCAAACACGGTCATGTTGCGGCCGATCTCACCGATGCCGCCCAGCGCGACGATGCGCAGCGCCCCAGGAGCGAGGGGTGGGGGGGCACCAAGGTCGGGATGTGGATGGCTCATCAACGCGGACGCTAGCGCAGCGTCGTCCTGCTATGTGGCCCCACCCACGGCTGCGCCGATGCCGCCGGCCGCGAGGTCGGCGCGCAGGGCGGCGTGCTGCTGGGTAGTGGCCGGCAGTAACGGCAGCCGCACATGCGGCGTGCAAAGGCCGAGATCGGCAAGGGCCGCCTTGGTGGGGGCCGGGCTGGCGAACCGGAACAGCCCCCGCGCGGCGGGCATCAGGCCATTGTGGATCTCCCAGGCTTCGCGCACGTCGCCGTTGTCGAACGCCTCGATCATCGCGGCGATGCGGCCGCCAGCCAGATGCCCGAGCACGCTGACCACACCCACGGCGCCGAGCGCAAGCAGCGGCAGATTGACCTCATCGGTCCCGGAGTAAATCGCTAGCTGCGGCGCGAGCCGGCGCACGTCCGCGGTCGCGGCCAGGTCGGCCTTCGCGTCCTTCAGTGCGACGATCTGCGGGTGCTGCGCCAGCGCCACGATGGTGTCGGTCGCCAGTGCAAGGGAGGTACGGGTGGGCACGTCGTACAACATCACCGGGAGGTCGGCTGCGGCCGCGATCGCCTCGATATGCGCGATCACTCCCTCCTGGGTGGGCTTGGAGTAGTACGGGGTCGTGGCCAGCACCCCGTGCGCGCCGGCCTTGGCGGCAAGCCGGGCCAGCTCCCGCCCGTGCGCCGTGTCGTTGGTGCCGGCCCCGGCGACCACCGACAGCCGATCACCGGCGGCGTCAACTACCGCCCGCAGCAGTTCGTACTTCTCGGCGTCGCTGGTGGTGGACGCCTCGCCGGTCGTGCCCGAGACGACAACGCCGTCGTGCCCCTGACCGGCAAGGTGATCGATCAGCCGCTCCACGGCGGCCAGATCCAGCGAGCCGTCCGCGGTGAATGGCGTGACCATGGCGGTCAGCAGCCGGCCGAAGGGGGCGGCGGGGAGCGCGGTCATGGCGCGTCCACTGTGCGTTCGCTTCGCCACTTCGCCACTTCGCTCATGGGCCTACGGTAGCCCGAACGGCCGATCGGCCCACGGCAACCCGCCGCACCTGGTCGGGGGGTGTCCAGGCGCGGCGGGCCCAGGCAGTGTTGCACAGCCACCAGCGGGTTCCGGGCCCTGTTCAGGCCCGTGGCGGGCGCACCGCGATCGGCGCGTCGGCCTGGGCGGCCCGCCGCGATGGTGCCTCGCTGCGCACGACGATGGCCACAGCAGCGACCACCAGCAAACCGCCGGTGACGACGGCGACGCCTACCGACTCGCCGAGTAACAGCGCCCCCAGAAACACCGCAACGACCGGGTTCACGTAGGCGTAGGTGGCCACCTGAGAGATCGGGGCGACCCCCAGCAGCCACGCGTACGCGCTGAACGCCACGACCGACCCGGCCACAATCAGATAGAGCAAGGCGAACCAGCTCTGGCCAGAGACCTGCGCCGGGTGCAGCCGTTCCCCGGTGATCGTCCCCACGATCAGCATGGCGATGCCGCCGGCGGCGCTCTCCATCGTGATCGCCACTGCCGCAAGCGCCGGAAGCGAGCCTCGGGAGGCGAGCACGGAACCGGCCGCCCAGGACAGGGCGGCGCCCACGATCAGCAGGCCCCGTCCGTTCACGGCCCCGCCCCCGCCGGAGGCGAGCAGGAGGGCGACCCCACCGAAGCCGACCACGACTCCGATCACCGTCACCCACCGCGGCCGCTCGCCCAGGATTGCGCGGATCACGACCACGAACAGCGGCACGAGGGCAACGAGCAGCGCGGCCAGCCCGGATGGCAACGACTGCTCGGCGAGGTTGACGAGGCCGTTGCCGCCGAACAGGAGCAGTATCCCCACGGCGCAGGCCGTGAGCACCTGACGGCGGGGAACCCGAAAGGCGCCGGGCCCGCGGCGGGCCAGCACGTACGCGCCGGTCAGTAAGGTGGCGGCGACGAAGCGCAGGCCCGCGCTAGTGATCGGCGGCATCGTGCGCACGACAACCCGAATTGCCAGGTAGGTCGAGCCCCACACGAGGTAGACCGTGCCCAGCGCCGTCCAGATCCGCCAGGTGGGGACCTGGGCCCGACCCAGGTGCGGTCGGTCGATGGTCTGCGTCACCCGGTGAGACTGTCACGTGCCTCGCGGAGCGGCGAACGGGTTAGCCCGGCGCCAACGTTCGCACCGGGGGGGCGCGCTTACCCTTCGGCGACCAGCGGGCTTGCCGCGACTTCGGTGCCGTCGGCCAGGGTGGAGATCACGAAATCGGCGAAGACGTTGGTCGCGACGCGTTGCAACTGCCGCAGGCAGGCGATGGCAAGTGCCCGGATCTCCACGTCGGCGTGCTCCGAGGCCCGCATCGCCACGAAATGGCGCCAGGCGCGGTAGTTGCCGGTCACCACGATCCTGGTCTCGGTGGCGTTGGGCAGGATCGCCCGGGCGGCCTGACGGGCCTGCTTGCGCCGAAGGGTGGCGTTCTCCACGTCAGCGAAACGCTTCTCCAGGCCTTCGAGCAATGCCGTGTATGCCGCGAGGGAGGCATCGGCCGCGGCGACGAACTGGGCGTGTAGCTCCGGGTCCGCGGCGATGACGTCTGGCTCGACCATGGCGGCATCGCGCTCCGGCACGTACCGCTGGGACAGTTGGCTGTAGGAGAAGTGCCGATGCCGGATCAGTTCGTGGGTGAGCGAGCGCGACACGCCAGCCAGGTAGAACGTGACGCTTCCGTGCTCCAGCACGGACAGATGACCGACGTTCAGGATGTGCTGCAGGTAACCGGCGTTGGAGGCTGTGGCCGGGTTCGGTTTGGTCCACGATTGGTAGCAGGCCCGCCCGGCGAACTCGGCGAGTGCCTGCCCCCCGTCGGCGTCGGTGCTCCACGGCACGTCCGGCGGGGGGATGAACTGGGTCTGGGCGATGACCTGGACCTGCAGCGGTGCGACCTGCGGCACGGGGGCGACTCCTGGCGGGTGGTGACGTCGGGACGGGCGGTTCTTGGCCTCAGCGGACGGCGAGCGGGCTTCAGGTTAGCGGCCGGTCCCGGTCTGGTCGGCGACGACGCGCGCCGATCCGACCCACTTACTTGAACTCGCAAGCTTGACAGACGTCGTTACGACGTCATTCTGACGTCATGCAGACGGCAAGTTATGTCACCCAGCTGCGCACCGCCCTGCTCGCCGCTGCGGCCCCCGGTGGTCCCGAGACGGCGCAGGCCGCGCAGCTGCTGGCCGCGGCCGCGGATCCGGCGCTGCAGCTGGTCGTTCTCGACCTGCTCGGCGCGGTGGTGGTCGAGGTAGGAGCGGCGGTCGGCGTGGAGGTGCAGGTGCGCCTTTCCGGGCGCGACCCGGAGGTGGTGGTCATCTCGCCGACCGTCGCGGCACCGGCGGAGGCCGACGAGGACATGGCGCGGATCACCCTTCGGCTGCCCGAGTCCCTCAAGGACGCCTGCGAGCGGGCTGCCGCCGGGCGCCACCAGTCGCTGAACGGATATCTGGTTGGTGCCGCTCAGCAGGCCGTCGGTTTCCCCATGCATCGGGCGCCTGCCCCCGGCGGTCACCGGCTGACCGGCTACGCCCGCGCCTGAGCGCGCCCACCCCACCACGAGGAGGAGAACGTGAGCACATACACCCGACCTGCCCAGCAGGTCCTGCGCACGAAAGGGCCCGTGAGCCTGGATCTGGAGCTCGCTGCCGGGGAGGCCCTGGTCAGTGCCGACCTGCCCCCCGGGACGGACCCGGTGAGCCTGGTAGACGTGGAGCCCTTCGATCACGACGACCCGGAGGCAATTGCGCTGGCTGAGCAGGTGCGAGCCCGGCTGGTCGGCGACCAGCTGCAGATCCACGTACCGCGATGGGGGCGATGGCGAGGTCATCCGCCCATCCGGATCACCGTGCGCATTCCGATCGGCAGCGCCGTCAACGGAACGACAGCCGCCGCCGACATCGCCATCACCGGCGAGCTCGCCGGGCTGAGTCTGCGCTCGGCGTCGGGGGCGGTGAACGCCGAACTCGTCAGCGGGGATGTCGGGCTCAGCTCCGCAAGCGGAGACGTCGGGGTCCAGCAGGTGCGCGGTTCGGCCCGAATACGCACCGCGAGCGGACAGGTGGTGGTGGGCACGGCCGTCGGTCCGATCAGCGCTAGCACCGCGAGTGGGGCGGTGCGCGTCGGTGAGGCCAGCAGCGACATCGATGTCGCTACCGCTTCCGGCGACATCGAGGTTCGTGCTGTGAGTGTGGGTCGGGGCCGCCTGCAGAGCGCTTCGGGAGGAATCCGGGTAGGCGTCCGAGCGGGGACGCAAGTGCAGTTCGATGTGGTGTCGGGCAGCGGCTTTGTGCACTCCACGCTGGCGGAGGTGACCAACCCCACGCCCGGAGAGCGGCTGCTGGAACTGCGGATCCGGACCGCCAGCGGACGGGTGAACATCGACCCGGCGCAAGTGCCAATCCGGTCAGCTACGTGATCACCGGCGAGCGTGACCCGCTGCTCGACCCGACGCTGCACTGGGGTTCGCTGCTCGCCACGATCGCCATCATCGCCGGTACGGGCCTGGTCCTCACCGGTCTCTCGCTGCGTGCCCTTTCCAGGTTCGCGGACTGATGCCCGAGCCGCCAACGCGGGCCGGGCGCCCGGATACCTACGTCCGGCTCGCGCTCCCGCGTGATGTCGCCGCCGTCGCGGGCATTCAGGCGCGCTCCTGGCAGGTGGCCTACGCGGGGGTGCTCACCGGGATGGTGCTGGACAGCCTCGAGCCAAACGCGCTGGCCACCTGGCAGCGGGCCGTCGAGGCACCCCCGACGGACGCTCACCACGTGCTGGTGGCCCTGGCCGCCGACCGGGTCGTTGGCTTCGCGGCGGTCTCGCCCACCGAAGATGGGGACGGGGACCCGCGGTGGGTGGGCAGCCTCGTTGCCCTTGCGGTTGATACCGACACGCGCCGGCAAGGACATGGCAGCCGATTGCTTGCGGCGGCGGTAGAAACGATGCGGACCAGCGGGCTTACCACCGCGAACTCGTGGCTCCCCGATTCGGACAGCACCCTCCTGGCGTTTTTGGAATCCGCCGGCTGGGCGGCTGACGGCCGCACCCGTGACCTGGACACCGGTGCCGGCATCGTGCGCGAGGTGCGCCTGCACACCCGGCTGGATTGAACGAGGATCAACTGATGAGATTCGAGGGATTCCCCGACCGGCTGGTCTCGTTCTATGAGGGGCTCGAGGCCGACAACAGCAAGGCGTACTGGACTGACCACAAGGAGGTCTACCAGCGCTGCGTCGCCGAACCGATGCAGGCGCTGCTGGAGGAGCTGGGACCCGAATTCGGCGAGGCGAAGTTCTTCCGGCCCTACCGGGACGTGCGATTCGGCAAGGACAAGACGCCATACAAGACGCATGCGGCCGCGGTCATGCGCGATGGCGCTGCCGCCCTGTACCTGCAGATGGGCGCGGACGGGCTGCTGGTCGCCGGCGGCTATTACCGCACCGCCGCCGACCAGGTGCAGCGCTACCGCGAAGCGGTCCACCAGCGTAAGGGCGGTGAGCAACTCGTCGAGATTACGGCAGCGCTGCGGGCCGCAGGGTGGCAGCTCGACGGTGATCAGCTTAAATCCGTTCCGCGGGGCTACGACCGCGACCACCCGCGGGCAGATTTGCTCCGCCACCGCACGTTGAGCGCGTGGCGTCGGCACGAGCCGAGCGACCAGCTATTCAGCGCGCAGGTGTTGGACCTGGTCCGCGACGGCTGGCGCGCGCTCGAGCCGCTGAACGCGTGGCTCACCCGCCTCGTCGGTCCCTCCCGGGAACCGGCGCCCTCCCGCGAACCGGCCCGGTCACGTCGCTAAGAGCAGCGGCTTATTGGGCGCAGGAGCGCGATCGGATGCGGCTGCGTCATTGCGGTGCCCCCGACGTCGATGCCCTCGAACCTCCGCGGGCGCGGTCGCCGCGACCTCGCCGGGCGGCCGGGCTTGTACCCGGCTAGCAGCACCTCGGCGAGAGGCGCCCCCGCCGCGGCCGCGCGGCCTGGTCTGATCAGCGGCCGTAGGTCTCCAACAGGCGCAGCCATACCTCGCTGATCGTCGGGTAGCTCGGGACGGCATGCCACAGGCGGGACAGCGGCACCTCGCCGACGAGGGCGACTGTCGCCGCGTGCAGCATCTCCCCCGTCACCGGCCCGACCATGGTGGCACCGACGAGAACGTCGCGGTCCGTGTCGACAACGATCTTGGCGTGGCCGCGGTAGCCGTCGGCGTAGACCGCGGCCCCGGCGACGTTGCCGAGTTCGTACTCGGCGGTACGCACCGAAAGACCCGCCTCCCGCGCGGCCCGCTCAGTCAACCCGACCGCGGCCACCTCCGGCTCGCTGAACACGACCTGCGGCACTGCGGCATGGTCCGCGGTCGCCGCGAAACGCGACCATGCCGCGCCCGAGGCGCGCTCGCCACGGGCTCGAGCGGCGATGGCCTCACTGCAGGCCCTGGCCTGGTACTTGCCCATGTGGGTGAGCAACGCGCGGCCATTGACGTCACCCGCTGCGTAGAGCCAACCACCGTCGACGGCGCTGACCAGCATCGTGTCATCGACATCGACGTACTCGCCGGAGCTAAGCCCGACGCTCTCCACGCCGATGCCGACTGTCCGTGCCCGCCGGCCGACGGCCACAAGGAACTCATCGGCGGTGACCTCGGCCCCAGCGTCGATGACGAGGGTCACCGGGCCGCCGGCTACCGGCCGGCGAACGGCGACAACCTTCGCCTCAGTGCGGACATCGACACCCCGCTCGGTGAGGCTGGCCGAGACGGCCTCGGACACGAACGGTTCGTATCTTGCCAGCAGCAGCGGATCAGCTTCCAGCACGGTCACCTGCGCCCCGAAGGAGGCGTAGGCGGTGGCCATTTCGACGCCGACAACCCCGCCACCCAGAACCGCCAGCCGCGCCGGGATGTGCTTGGCGGACGTCACCTCGCGGGCCGTCCACGGCGCGGAGGACCGTAGCCCCTCGATCGGCGGCAACAGGGGTTCGGAACCGACGGCCAGAACCACCGCGTGCCGGGCGGTAAGCGTGCTCACCGAGCCATCCGAGGCGTGCACCTCGACGCTCCTGGGGCCGGTAAGTCGCCCCTCGCCGCGCACCAGGGTGACTCCGACACCGTCGAGCCACTTGACCTGACTGTCGTCCTTCCAGTTGCTGGTGAAGCCATTGCGCCGCTCCAGCACCGCCGAGACGTCGAGGCTCCCGGTGACCGCCTCCCGGGCGCCGGCCACTGCCCGGGCGGCCTCCAGCGCCTGGCTGCTGCGCAGCAGAGCCTTGCTCGGCATGCACGCCCAGTAGGAGCACTCGCCGCCGACCAGTTCCGATTCGACCACGACCGCCGTGAGGCCAGCTTTGACGACCCCATCGGCGACGTTCTCGCCGGTAGATCCGGCCCCCAGGACGATGACGTCGTACTCGGTCACGTGCACTCCCTTGTGGGTAAGGACGGTTGGCGGCGGCTCTGTCCGATCGAACCTGACGATGAGTCCTGTCGTTCCTTGCCGGTGTTACCGAATCCTCACGGCGTGGCTAGGGCAGGTCGAGCAGCTGCTCCAGCCCGACGGTGAGCCCGGGGCGTCCAAGGATCTCGCGGACCGCCAGCAACACCCCCGGCATAAACGAGGCGCGGTCCAGCGAATCGTGCCTGATGGTCAGGGTTTCCCCCGGTGCGCCGAACAGCACCTGCTGGTGGGCCACCAGCCCGGTCATCCGCACGCTGTGCACCGGGATACCCGCGACCCGGGCCCCGCGAGCCCCATCGAGAGCCTCGCTGGTGGCGTCCGGCCCCGCCGGGGCGCGGCCGGCCTGACGGCGCGCCGCAGCGACCAGGTCGGCGGTGCGTCGCGCCGTCCCACTGGGGGCGTCCACCTTGCCGGCATGATGCAGCTCGATGATCTCTACCGATTCCAGGTAGGGGGCGGCCAGTACGGCAAAGCGCATCATCAGCACGGCCGCTATCCCGAAGTTGGGGGCGACCAGCACCCCCTGGGCTGGCCTACCAGCCAGCCAGTCGCGTAGCTGGGCGAGGCGAGCCTCGTCGAAGCCGCTCGTGCCGACGACGACCGACAGCCCGGCGGAAAGGCACCAGCGCACGTTGTCCATGACCCCTGCTGGCCGGGTGAAATCGACGACGACGTGGGCGGCTCGCAGCGGGTCACGATCAGCGTCGACATCGAGGGCAGCGACCAGCTCGAGGTCGTCCGCGGCGTCAACGGCGCGCACCACTTCGCTACCCATCCGGCCAGCAGCCCCCAGGACCCCGACGGCGATCATGCTACGGACCGTTCGAACAAGGCCCGATCGGCGTCCCGGAAGGGGCCGACTACTGCCAGGGACAGGGGCTGGGTGAGCACCTGCTCCGCTAGCCCGCGTATGTCATCGAGGGTGACGGCGGCAACCCGTCGGAGCATCTGCGGCACCGACAGCAGCTCCCCGTAGAGCAGCTCACCTTTCCCCAGCCGGCTCATCCGGTCGTGGGTGTCTTCCAGGCCGAGCACCAGACTCCCGCGGACCTGGCCTTTGCCCAGCTCAAGCTCCCCCGCCGTCAGGCCGTGCATGGCGACGTCGGTGAGTTGATCTCGCAGGAGCCCGAGTACCTGGCGAGTACGGCCCGGCTGGCAGCCGACGTACACCCCGAACAGGCCGCTGTCGCTGTAGGAGGATGTGTAGGCATAGACGCTGTAGGCCAGACCCCTCTTTTCCCGGATCTCCTGGAACAGCCTGGAACTCATCCCCCCGCCGAGGGCCGCGGCTAGCACGCTCATGCTGAACTCGCGCGGATCGCGTCGGGGTAGGCCGGGCAACCCCAGCACCACGTTGGCCTGTTCGGTTCTGCGGCGCACGACATCGACGCGGGTCGCAGGCAGCCGGCTGCGGACCCGGTGCGCTGCTAGCGGGCGCACGACCGTCGGGGACGCTGCGGTCGCCAGCCATGGACCGAGAGCACGGCGGATCACGCGCAGCAAGTCGGCATGCTGCACGTTGCCCGCCGCGCTCACCACCATCTTGTCCGGGGTGTATCCACGCCGCCAGTAGCCGGCGATGGTGTCTCGGCTGATCGCCTCGATCGAATCAGCCGTCCCCAGGATCGGCCGGCCAAGGGGCGCGTCGCCGTACAGCGCCTTGGCGAACACATCGTGCACCAAGTCGCCGGGCTCGTCGTCGGTCATCGCGATCTCCTCGCCGATGACTCCCCGTTCTGCCTCGACTTCGGTGAGCTCGAGCAACGAGGCGGTGACCATGTCGCCCAGAACCTCGACAGCCATCGGCAGGTCGGTGTCGAGGACCTTGGCGTGATAGCAGGTGTACTCCTTGGCGGTCCAGGCGTTGACCTCACCGCCGACCCGGTCGAAGGCGGCGCTGATGTCCAACGCCGTCCGGACCGGCGTGCCCTTGAACAGCAGGTGCTCCAGGTAGTGGCTAGCCCCGGCCTGTCGCCTGTTCTCGTGCCGGGAGCCCACCGCAACCCAGATGCCGATCGCGACTGAGCGCACCCCAGGCACTTGCTCCGATAGGACCCGAAGGCCCCCCGGAAGGACGGTCCGGCGCACGGATGCTCCGGCCGCCCCCACCAGGGGCAGCGGGCTGTTCTTGGCCATTTGCGCTCGCCGCGTGGCCGCTACTCGGCGTCCGCGTCTGCCACGACCGGTGACAGGCTGATCTTTCCGCGGCTGTCGATTTCGCCGATCTCCACCTGCACCTTGGTGCCAACCGGGGTGACGTCATCGACGTTCTCCACCCGCTTGCCGCCGGCCAGTGCCTTCAGCTTGCTGATGTGCAGCAGACCGTCCCGACCGGGGGTGAGCGAGACGAACGCTCCGAAGGCGGTGGTCTTCACTACGGTGCCCAGGTAGCGCTCTCCCACCTCAGGCATCTGCGGGTTGGCGATCGCGTTGATCTGCGCCCTGGCCGCCTCGGCGCTGGGCCCGTCGGTCGCCCCGATGTAGATCGTGCCGTTGTCCTCGATGGAGATCTGCGCGCCGGTCTCGTCCTGGATCGTGTTGATGGTCTTACCCTTGGGCCCGATCACCTCACCGATCTTGTCGACCGGGATCTGCACGCTGATTACCCGAGGGGCGTAGCGGCTCATCTCGTCCGGGGCGTCGATCGCCTCGTTCATCACCTCGAGAATCGTCAGCCGGGCGGCCCTGGCTTGCTTCAGCGCCTGCGCCAGCACATCGGACGGGATCCCATCGAGCTTGGTGTCCAGTTGCAGCGCGGTGACGAACTCCTTGGTACCGGCGACCTTGAAGTCCATGTCACCAAAGGCGTCTTCGGCACCGAGGATGTCAGTGAGGGCGATGAACGCGTCCCCTTCGCTGATCAGGCCCATGGCGATGCCCGCGACCGGCGCCTTCAGCGGGACGCCGGCGTTGAGCAGGCTCAACGTGGAGGCGCAGACCGACCCCATGGAGGTGGAACCGTTCGAGCCGAGCGCCTCGGACACCTGCCGGATCGCGTAGGGGAAGTCCTCCCGGCTGGGTAGCACCGGCATGAGGGCCCGCTCGGCGAGCGCCCCGTGCCCGATCTCACGCCGCTTGGGTGAACCGACCCGCCCGGTCTCGCCAGTGGAGTAGGGCGGGAAGTTGTAGTTGTGCATGTAGCGCTTGCGGCTTTCCGGGGACAGAGTGTCGAGCATCTGTTCCATCCGCAACATGTTCAGGGTCGTGATGCCAAGGATTTGGGTCTCGCCGCGCTCAAACAGGGCACTGCCGTGTACGCGCGGCACCACCTCGACCTCGGCTGACAGCTCACGGATGTCGGTGGCCCGGCGGCCGTCGATGCGAATACCCTCTTCTACCAGGCGCTTGCGGACGAGCTTTTTGGTCAGTGCGCGGACCGCTCCGCCGATTTCCTTCTCCCGACCCTCGAACTGCCCGGCCACCTTCTCCTTGGCCAGCGCCTTCACCCTGGCCAGCTCGGCTTCGCGCTCCACCTTGGGGGCAATCGTGAGCGCCGCGGCGAGATCGCCGGAGACGGCGGCAGTGACTGCCTCCAGCACGTCGGCCTGGTATTCCAAGAACACCGGGAACTCGGCGACCGGTTTGGCGGCCTTGGCGGCGAGTTCTGCCTGCGCGGCGCACAGCGCGGCGATGGCTGGCTTCGCCGCTTCCAGGCCGCTCGCGACGATCTCCTCGGTGGGGGCGCTCCCGCCGTCGGCGATGAGGTCCATTGCCTTCTCAGGGGCCTCAGCCTCCACCATCATGATCGCCACGCTGCCGTCGGCAAGCGCCCGACCGGCAACCACCATGTCGAAGGTGGCCTGCTCCAGCTGGGTGTAGGTCGGGAACGCGATCCAGTCGCCGCGGACCAGCGCCACCCGGGTGGCGCCCACCGGGCCGGAGAACGGCAGCCCGGACAGCTGGGTTGAGGCGCTGGCCGCGTTGATCGCGACCACGTCGTAGAGGGTGTCGGGGTCGAGCGCCATCACGGTCCCGACCACCTGCACCTCGTTGCGCAGGCCCTTGGCGAAGGTGGGCCGCAGTGGCCGGTCGATGAGCCGGCAGGTGAGGATGGCGTCGGTCGATGGGCGACCCTCCCGGCGGAAGAATGAGCCGGGAATCTTGCCGGCCGCGTACATCCGCTCTTCGATGTCGACCGTGAGGGGGAAGAAGTCGAGCTGCTCCTTCGGCGCCTTGGAGTACGTCGTCGCCGACAAGATCATGGTCTCGCCCAGGTATGCGACGACGCTGCCGGCGGCTTGCTGGGCCAGCCGGCCGGTTTCGAAGCGCAGCGAAACGCTGCCGTGCTTGCCGTTGTCGATGGTGGCGGTCGCGGATGCGGCCCCATCCATGACGGGTGGCAACGAAGGGGTGGTGGTGATGCTCAACGGGTCTCCTCGTCGTTACGCCGGCGGCGCGACCCGACGAGGGCCGGTCTTCGATCGAAGCGCCCGGGGGCAACCCTCACGATGAGGGGCTCCCGGGGGCCACCACCGAGGACCGGGCTTCTCGTGGTCGCCGGTCCGGCTGGTGTGGTTCGGTGCGGTTCACGCCCAGCGTGCTGCCGGGTGCGACACCACTCCCGGCCGATTTCCAGGTGGCCGGGGGCAGCGGTGGTGCTAGCGGCGCAATCCCAGTCGCTCGATCAGTGAGCGGTAGCGCGTGATGTCGGTCTTGGCCACGTAGTTCAGCAACCGGCGGCGTCGGCCGACCAGCAACAGCAGGCCCCGACGGCTGTGGTGGTCGTGCTTGTGCGTCTTCAGGTGCTCGGTGAGATCCGCGATGCGTCTGGTGAGCATCGCCACCTGCACTTCCGGCGAGCCCGTGTCGCGCTCGACCGTCCCGTACTCGGTCATGATCTTCTTTTTGGTCTCGCTGGCGAGCGCCATTGGTCCCACTCTCGGTGCTGGTGTGCGCCCCAGGTCGTCACCACCGGGGCAAAGGAACACACGCCGCGGCAAGCGCGACGCCGCCCATGGTAGCAGTCGAGGGGCAGCAGACGCGCTCGGCGCTAGTTCAGCGCCAGGCCAGCGCTAGGCCCGGAGCGGTCAGGCGAGCAGCCGCCGGGTTTCGTCCACGTCCAGCGCCATCTGGTCCAGCAGCGGCTCCAGGCTGGCGTACCGGACCTGGCCGCGCAGGCGGGTGACGAAATCGATCCCGACATTTTCCCCGTAGAGGTCGCCGGCGAAGTCCAGCACGAACGCCTCCACCCGCCGCTCGGTTCCCGCGAAGGTGGGGTTGGTGCCCACGCTCACTGCCGCGGCGAGCATCGTGCCGTCGACGCGGATCAGCCGGCCGGCATAGACGCCGTCGGCGGGAATTCCGGTCTGCGGGGAGGGCTGCACGTTCGCCGTGGGGTAGCCGATCTCACGGCCACGACCGTCGCCCCGGACCACGACGCCGGTGACCCGATGCGGGCGCCCCAGCGCGAGCCCCGCAGCGGTCACGTCCCCCGCCGCGACCAGGGCGCGGATGGCTGTCGAGGAGAAGCGGGTACCCGCCTCGGCGATGAGCCCAATCCCCTCGGTGGCGAAGCCGAAACTCTCGCCCAGCCGGGTGAGCTCCCGGATGTCGCCGGCCGCTTTGGCGCCGAAGCGGAAGTTCTCGCCGACGACCACGGTGCTGGCGTGCAGCTGCTCTACGAGTATGTCGTGGACGAACTGTGCCGGGCTCAGCCGGGAAAATTCCTGGGTGAACGGCACCACGCACAAGGCATCGACGCCGAGCTCGGCGACCAACTCCGCCTTGCGCCGTGCTCCGGTGAGCACCGCTGGGTGGCTCCCGGGGCGAACCACCTCCGCGGGGTGCGGATCGAAGGTCAGCAACAACGCCGGCTGGTGGACCTGACGGGCCCGTTCCACCGCCCGGCTGATGATCACCTGATGGCCTCGATGCACGCCGTCGAATACGCCGATCGTCAGCACGCACCGTCCCCAGCCAGGCGGTGTGCTCGACAGCCCGCGCCAGCGCTCCACGGGCCGCGAGCCTAGCCGTCGCCTTCTCGACCAAGCCGGTGCGAGTGCCCCTGACCCGGGCCTTGACCCAGCCTGCTCAGCCCCCTGGCGAGGTCCGCGGCTAGGTTGGGGCGAAGACGACTACGGGCCGGGCGGCGCCGTCGATGTCCTCTACGAGCGCCAGCAGCTCCCCGGTTGGCGCGAAGGCCCCGTGCACGCCGGGAACGCCGGTGGGCGGCAACCGGCGTCCATGCCGGATTTCGATCGCCTGGGCCTGGTCGAGCTCACGGCGCGGGAACACAGCGTCCACCGCATGCGCCAGCGCAAGGATCGGCAGCCGACCCGGTCCGAGATCGGTGAGGGCCGCAACGCTGATCGCTTGGTGCAAGCCAAAGGGGCCAACTCGGGTGCGGCGCAATGCGGTCAGGTGTGCCCCCACGCCGAGGGCCGCCCCGAGGTCGCGAGCCAGCGCCCGGACGTAGGTCCCTGTGCTGCACTCGACCAGCACGCCTAGGTAATCCCCGCACCGGGTGAGCACCTCAAACCGGGGGACGGTGACGGGCCGGGCGGCGAGCACGACGTGCTCGCCAGACCGGACCCGGGTGTAGGAGCGAACGCCGTCAACCTTGATCGCCGATACGGCCGAGGGGATCTGGAGCAGCGGGCCGGTCAGGTGCCCGATTGCCTCTCGCAGGGCCAGGTCGCTCACCGCTCCCGCGTCACGTTCGGAAACAATATCCCCCTCCGCGTCGTCGGTGACAGTGCTGACCCCGAGCCGGATCGTTGCCAGATATTCCTTGTCGTGCAGGGCGAGGTGACCCAGCAGCCGGGTGGCGCGGCCCAGCCCGAGCAGCAGCACGCCGGTGGCGAGCGGGTCCAGCGTCCCCGCGTGGCCAACCCGACGGATACCGGCCAACCGGCGAACCCGGGCTACCGCATCGTGTGAGGTCCACCCGAGGGGCTTGTCGAGGACCAGCAGGCCCTCCGCCGCCCCTGAACTCACTGCGGAGGCTCGGTCGGGCGCCGATAGGGATCGGCTTCACCGGCGGGGCTCTTGCCGGTCCGGACAGCGGCCAGTTCCGCGTCGGCGCGGCGCGCGGCGTCCAGTAGCTCCTCGATCGCCTGCGCGTTCTCGGGGATCGCGTCGGCGATGAAGGTCACGATGGGGGTAAAGCGCACGCCGAGGGCGCGGCCGAGGGCCGAACGCACCACGCCGGTCGCTGAGGCCAGTGCGGCCGCCGAGTCCTTTCGGGCCTGGTCGTCGCCGTAGACGGTGTAATAGACACTGGCCTCGCGCAGGTCCGGGGTGAGCCTGCAGTCGGTGACCGTGACAAGGGCCAGGCGCGGATCCTTCACCTGCCGCTCCAGAGTCTCGGCGACGATCTGCCGGATCCGTACCGCCATCTTGCGCGCTCGCGCCCTGTCGACCATCGCCACCAACTCCTCACGTCGGACCGGTCCATCGCTGGGGGGCGAGGCCGGTCAGTCCCCCTCGGTGCGCAGCCAGCGCCGCGCGTCGAGCACCTGCAGTTCCGGCCGGTCGGCCAACAGCCGCTCGCAGGCGTCCAGCACCCGCACGACGTGGTCGAAATCGGCCCCGACCACGGCGACCCCGATCAGAACCCTGCGATGCAGGTCCAAGTGGCCGGCCTCGGCCGCGGAGACCGTGAACCGTCTGCGCAACTCGGCCAGCACCGGGCGCACCAGCGCACGCTTTTGCTTCAGCGAGTGAACATCGCCAAGCACGACGTCCACCGCCAACGTGCCGGTCACCACCGGATCATCCCCGGCGGCGCGTCAGGTGCGGGGCTTTTCGCGCAGCTCGAAGGTTTCGATCACGTCCTCGAGCTTGATGTCGTTGAACGAGCCGAGACCGATACCGCACTCATAGCCCTCCCGCACCTCGGTCGCGTCGTCCTTGAACCGCCGCAGTGATTCAACGCTCAGGCTCTCCGCAACGACCACACCGTCACGAATCAGGCGTGCCTTGCTGTTGCGCACGATCGTGCCGCTGCGCACGATTACGCCGGCGACGTTGCCGATCCGCGGCACCCTGAACACCTCGCGCACCTCGGCGGTGCCGAGCTGCGCCTCCTCATAGATGGGCTTGAGCAACCCGGTCAACGCGCTTTCGATGTCCTCGATTGCCGCGTAGATGACGTTGTAGTACCGGATGTCGACCCGCTCGCGGTCGGCCAGTTCCCGTGCCTTGCCTTCCGGGCGGACGTTGAACGCGAGAATTACCGCGTCCGAGGCCGACGCCAAGGTCACATCGTTTTCCGTGATCGCGCCGACCCCACGGTGGATGATCCGCAGCGCAACCTCTTCACCGACGTCGAGCTTGAGCAACGCATCTTCGAGGGCCTCCACCGAACCGCTGACGTCACCCTTCAAGATCAGCACCAGTTCGGATTTCTGGCCCTCCTTGAGCTGGTCGAAGATGGACTCCAGCGTTGGCCGGCGGCGCGACATCGCCAGTTCGGCGTTGCGCTCGCGGGCCTGGCGTTGCTCGGCGATCTGCCGAGCCACTCTGTCCTCAGGGACGACGACGAGGTTGTCGCCCGCGCCGGGTACCGAGGTGAAGCCGAGCACCTGAACCGGACGGGACGGGCCCGCTTCGGTGACCGTCGCGCCGTGCTCATCGAGCATGGCGCGCACCCGCCCGAACGCGTCGCCCGCGACCACCGAATCGCCGACCCGCAGGGTGCCGCGTTGCACGAGCACGGTCGCCACCGGCCCTCGGCCCCGGTCGAGGTGTCCCTCGATCGCGACGCCCTGGGCGTCCACGTGTGGATCGGCCGTGAGTTCCAGGGCAGCGTCTGCGGTGAGGAGCACCGCGTCGAGCAATTCCTGGATGCCGACGGCGTTACGCGCTGACACATCGACGAACATGGTCTGGCCGCCGTACTCCTCGGCGACGAGTCCGTATTCGGTGAGCTGGCCGCGGACCTTCGCCGGGTCAGCGCCTTCCTTGTCGATCTTGTTGACGGCTACCACGATCGGTACGTCGGCGGCTTGGGCATGGTTGAGCGCCTCGATGGTCTGCGGCTTCACCCCATCGTCCGCGGCCACCACCAGCACCACGATGTCGGTCACCTTCGCGCCGCGGGCCCGCATGGCGGTGAATGCCTCGTGGCCGGGAGTGTCGATGAAGGTGATCAGCCGGTCGCTGCTCGCGTTGTGCACCTGGTAGGCACCGATGTGCTGGGTGATGCCGCCGGCCTCACCCTGGGCGACGTCGGCATGCCGGATGGCGTCGAGCAGCCGGGTCTTTCCGTGGTCGACGTGTCCCATCACCGTGACCACCGCTGGGCGGGGCTCAAGTTCGGAGTCCTCGTCGTAGTCGGCCCCGAATTCGATGTCGTAGCGGGCCAGCAGGGCGGCGTCCTCCTCCCCGGGGGTCACGATCTGCACCGTGTAACCCAGGGTGACACCGATCAACTGCAGCAGCTCGTCGGTGACCGACTGGGTCGCGGTGACCATCTCGTTGAGCTGGATCAACGCGACCTGGACCAGGGAACTTGGGTTAGCGTTGATCTTGTCGGCGAAGTCCGCAAGCGAAGCGCCGCGGGCCAGTCGCACGACCTCACCGTCGCCCCGGGGGGCACCCGACTCGAGCGTCGGGGCGGAGAGGTTGTCGAACTCCTGCCGCTTCGCGCGCTTGGATTTGCGCTGTTTGCCACGGGGGGCACCAGGGCGACCGAACGCGCCGGCCGTACCGCCGCGACCGCGACCGGCACCGCCGCCTGGGCGGCCGTAGCCGCCGGCACCGCCGCCGGCCGGCGCCCCCGGACGAGCGCCCGGGGTGCCAGGTCGGGCACCTTGAGCACCGGGCCTTCCGGCCGGTGCCCCTGGCCGGAATGAGCCAGCCCCCTGACGCGGGCCGGCAGGGAAGGCGCCTGGCCCCGGGCGTGGGGAGCCGGGGCGGGGCGGCATCCCCCCGGACGGACCGCCGGGGCGCGCCGCGCCGGGGCGAGGAGGCATGCCGGGGGCGGTGCCGCCAGGACGGGGCGGCATCCCGGTGGGACCGGGCCGAGGGGCACCTGGTCGGGGGGGCAGGCCAGGGGTAATGCCTGCGGGTCGCGGCGCAGCGGGCCGTGGGGCGCTGGCCGGACTGGTGAACGGGTTGTTGCCCGCCGGGCGCTGACCCGGAGCGCGTGGCGCGGCGGCCGGCGGAGCCAGGTGGGCTGCCGGCGCGAGCGGGGCGCCTGAAGCCGGGGGCCCAGGGGGAACGCCGGGCGACGGGGGCGCCGTCGGTTGGCCGACGGCCGGGGGGGCCGCAGCGGCTGCCGGTCGCTTAGGCAGCGGCCCGGGTGAGACGTTCGCGGGCGACGCGGTCGCGGGCGCCGCAGGGGAGGCAACCTTGGCCGGCGTCGGTGCACGGACCGGGGCCGGTGGGGCCTCCTCGGCCCCGAGCGTTGCGGTGGAGCTGCGGTTGGGCGAACTCGCCGCGGCTGCGGCGGGGGCCTTCGCTGGGGCGGGCGCAGCAGCCGGTGCGGCGGGGAATGCTTCCTTGAGTTTGCGGACGACCGGGGCCTCGACGGTCGATGACGCGCTCTTGACGAACTCCCCGTGGTCCTTCAACCACTGCAGAAGTGCCTTGCTCTCGATCCCGAACTCTTTCGCGAGTTCGTGGACGCGGGCCTTGCCAGCCACAGTTCTCCTCATCTTGGCCGGCGGTCCCCCGCGCGGCCTGGTTACCGGGTACTACTCATCGGAACGAGACGCTCGTCACAGCATTCACTGCGCGCTCATCGCAACGGACCTACTCCCTCGCCGGGATCGGGTGCCGGGGGCCGCCCGGCGCGGACTGGCGCCGCCTGGCTGATCGCGTCGGCGACGGCAGCGGCGGCGAGCGGCCCGGGGACACGAAGCGCCCGCGGCCACACCCGTCGCCGCTCGGCGCGCGAGAGGCAGTCCAGCTCGCGGTGCAGGTACGCACCCCGGCCGGGCAGCCGCCCGTGCTCGTCGGGGACAAGTACGCCCCCCACGGCCACTACGCGGAGCAGGTCAGGCTTCGTCGCCCGGGTCCGGCAACCCACGCAGGTGCGCCATGGGGGTTCGGTCGAGCGGCGAATCATCGACAAGTCTAGCGCGCGCTGCCGGGTACACCCGGACCGGCGGGCGAATTCCCACTTGTGGTGGCCGCGTCCGGGCTGACGGGCCCGTCTGGAACATCCTCGGCCGCGGGTATCCGCGTTGGCTCGGGTGCCGCGTCGCTACGAATGTCGATCTTCTGGCCCGTAAGGCGGGCGGCGAGTCGGGCATTTTGTCCCTCCCGGCCAATGGCCAGCGACAGCTGATAATCCGGCACGATGACCCGCACCTGTCGCAGAGCGGGGTCCACCAGCCGAGCGGAGATCACGCTGGCCGGCGACAGCGCATGTGCGACGTACTCGGCCGGATCCTCGGCCCAATCGACGATGTCGATCTTCTCCCCGCCAAGCTCGGCCACGACGGTGCGCACCCGCTGACCAAGGGGGCCGATACAAGAACCCCGGGCGTTGACTCCACCAACGGTGGCTCGGACCGCAATCTTGCTGCGGTGACCGCCCTCCCGGGCAACCCCCATGATCTCCACGGTGCCGTCGGCCACCTCCGGGACCTCAAGGGCGAATAGGGCCCGGACTAATTGCGGGTGGCTGCGGGACACGGTGACATGCGGGCCCCTGGGTCCCCGGGTCACGCTGGTGACCAACACCTTGAGCCGGGTCCCGTGTTCATAGCCTTCACCGGGCACTTGCTCAGCGGAGGGCAAGACGGCCTCCACGTTCCCCAGGTCGACCAGGACGACACCGGTGTCAGTACGCCGGCCGTGATGGGCGGCGACCGTCCCACCCACCAGGTCGCCCTCTTTGCCGGCGTACTCGCTGTGCACGGTGTCGTCCCTGGCATCGCGTAGCCGTTGCAGGACCACCTGCTTGGCGGTCATGGTGGCGATCCGGCCGAAGCCTGCGGGCGTGTCGTCCCACTCGCGCACGAGCGCGCCGTCAACGTCGACCTCCTGCGCCCAGACCAACACCTCGCCACCCTTGCGGTCGACCTCGACCCGTGCGTGAGCGGCCGCGCCTTCGGTGTGCCGGTAGGCAGTCAGCAGCGCCTGCTCCAACGCGTCGATCACGGTATCCAGCGGCACGTCCCGCTCGCGAACGAGCGCCTTGAGGACGGCGATGTCCAGCTTCATCCCGGTCATGACCTTGCCCCGGTACGGGTCTCGGGGGCAGCGTTGTTCCTCAGGGCATCGTCGTTTCCCGGCACGTCGTCGCTCACAAGAGCGTCCGCTTCCTCGCGGGAGTCCCCCGGCCGGTTGAACTCGACTTGGACGAGGGCGCTCGTCAGCTCGGAGTAGGCAACCCGGACCACCGCCCCGTCCACGTCCAGCGCGGCTCCCTGCTCGTCGGCCACGACGACGCGGCCGGTCAGATCCGCTCCCTGGCGGCGCCGGGCCAGCACCAGGCGCCCGGTGGCCCGCCGCCAATGCCGCGGCAGCGTCAGCGGGCTCTCCACCCCCCGGCTGGCCACCTCCAGCGTGTATGCGTCCCGCAGCACCGCCGGCAAGGAGCGGTCATTGGCCTCAAGCACCTCCGAGACCACCCGGCTCGCGGCGGTGACCGCGTCGAGATCCATCCCACCGTCTCGATCGATTGCCACGACAACGACATGGCGCGCCCCGACGCGGCGGACAGCGAGCTGCTCCAGGTCGAATCCGGCTGCCGCGAGCGGCGCGCTCAGCAGTCCGATCAGGATGTCGGCGGGGCGTCCCCCACTTGGCCCGGTGCCCATCACGGACCTCCTCGTCGTCTGCAGTTATCGCCGGCCGCGACGCGATGCCACGGCCGATCGGGTGACTCGAGGCTGAGGCTACCGGGCGGCGTACGCTTTCGCTGCAGGGGTGTGCCGGGCCCGTTCGTACCGGACCGGGCCTGCCTCGACCATAGCTTGGCCGCAACCTCGCCGAAGGAGTCACCATGGGTGATTTGTCCCCCTGGCATTTGCTGATCATCGCTGTGGTTCTTGTGTTGCTTTTCGGTAGCCGCAAGTTGCCCGGCGCGGCGAAGTCCATCGGCCAGTCGCTGAAGATTTTCAAGGACGAGACGAAGGGTCTGCGCGGAGACGACCATGAGGCCTCGCAACCCCACCTTGCCTCGCCGGTTGCCGTGGCCCAGCAGCCGGTGATGGCCCAGCCACCCCCGGTCGCTCAGCCGGCGGCGGCGCCCCAGCCCGCGGCCCCCACCCAGCCGGGGGCGCCCCCCCCGCAGCAACCGGTCGCGGCCCAGCCCTCCGTGGTCGCGCAGCAGCCGGTGGTCGCGCAGCCGCCTGCTACGGCTGAGCCGGCGGCCCCCCCCACCGGGCAGCCGTCTGCGCCGCCCACCTGATCGGCGATCCAGCCTCGGACGTCCCTACGGTCTCGTGCCTCCTACCGTGCGCCAACGCCTCCACGCTCGCCACGACCGGCGTGATGCAGAGCGCACCCCGATGGGCGCCGCCGACGACGATCCACCGACCGGCGACGCGAGCATGCCGCTGGTGGAACATCTCTTCGAGCTACGCCGCCGGCTGCAGATCTCGCTGCTCGCCGTCGGGATCACGCTGATCCTTGCGTTCATCTTCTTCACGCCCATCTTCGATTTTCTGGGACGTCCGTACTGCCACCTTCCCCCGTCGCGTCGCCAGGGCGCGCAGGCCTGCACGCTGTTCGCCCGAGGCGTCGTTGACCCCTTCAAGGTTCGCCTGCACGTCGCGCTCCTCGTAGGTCTCATCGGCGCAGCGCCGGTCTGGCTCTACCAACTGTGGGCCTTCATCACGCCCGGGCTGCACCGCCACGAGCGCCGATGGGCGCTCACCTTCGTCAGCGCCAGCCTGGTCATGTTCGGAATCGGGGCACTGCTGGCCTACGAGATCCTGCCCACCACCTTGAACGCGTTGTTGGGGTTCGCCGGAAACCACGTCACGACACTGCTCGAGGCCACCGCCTACCTGTCGTTCGTCCAGGGCATGGTGCTGGTGTTCGGGGTCGGTTTCGAGATGCCGTTGCTGCTGGTGCTGCTCAACGCTGCCGACGTGGTACGGGGGCGCACCCTGCTCGGGTGGTGGCGCGGGGTTGTGTTCGGTATCACCATTTTCGCCGGCGCGGCCGCGCCCAGCCCGGATGTTTTTACGATGCTGGCGCTGGCCGTCCCGCTGGTGGGACTGTTCTTCCTTGCCGTCGGGATCGCCGTGGTGAACGATCGGCGCCGCGACCGGAGGCGAGCGCAGCAAGACGCCGCCCTGGACGCGGAACTCGCGGCCGCAAAGGGGGTCGGTCACGACGGCACCAACCCCCCGCCGTCACCCGACGTACCCCCTCCCCCACCCCCGTACGCCGACGTGGACTGACCGGAGGCCGCGCCGGATGTCGCCGGCCGGGTCAGGCAGACTGCCCTATATGCCGCGCCCTCCCGCGTTGACTGCCCAGACCCTCGCGCGGCGGGCCCTCATCGCCGCGCTCGGCATTGGCCTTGGTGCCGGGTGCGGCGGTTCGCCCACCCCGGCCGTCGGCGGCAGCGCTGTCACGATCAAGGGTTTTGCGTTTCACCCGGCCACGCTGACAGTGGCGCCCGGCAGCACCGTCACGTGGACCCAGCGCGACGACAGCGTGCACACGGTGACCGCTGCGGATCGGGCCTTCGGTTCCGGCAATCTGGCTAAGGGGCAGACGTTCAGCTACACCTTCACCACGGCAGGGGCCTACCGCTACCTCTGCTCGATACACACCTACATGCACGGTGAAGTGATCGTGCGTTGACCGCCGAACTGTCGCGCCGCCTGCTGTTGCGGGCCGCGTTGGCGGCCGGGGGGGTTGGGCTCGCCGCGCCGCTGCTTGCCGCGTGCAGTTCCGCGCGTCCCCGCCCGCCAGGGGCCCTCCCGGCGCAGACCCAAGCCGCCCCCGTTGCCAGCCCCAGGCCGAACGCCGCCGTCGCCGGCGAACGCCACCTGCTGGCGGCCTACACGGCGGTGCTGGCGCACCACCCGGGGTTGAGCGACGTGCTCGCCCTCCCGCTTGCCCACCACCGCGTACACGCCAAGGCCCTCGGCCCGGACGCGCCGCCGCCCCCCGCTACTCCAGTCTTCCCCGTGTCGCCCGACCCGCGGGAAGCGCTGGGCACTCTGCTCGCCCTCGAGCAACAGGCCGCGGACTCCCGGGGCGCCGAGGCAGTCTCCGATCCGCGTGACGGGGGTCTGCTGGCGGCCATCGGGGCTTGCGAGGCGGTGCACGTCGATCTGCTGATGGCGGCCCTCCCCTCGGTAAACGCACCCGCGCCCGGCATGGTCAGTTCACCGCCGGCGCGGGCGAGTGCCCCCATGGCCCGGTCCTCCGTTCCACCGGCCATCGTGCCGCCACCCCCAGTCGCTCCGCCGCCTTTGCCCACGCGGAGTCCGGCGCCGCTCCCGCCGCCGATCGCTGCACCGTCGGTGAGCGGCGCTCCGGCGCCATCGCCCACGTCGCGGGGCCCGGCGCGATGAAGGTGTTGACCGGTAGCCCCGATCGGGAGACCCGGGCGGCGGCCGACCTGATCCAACGCGAGCACGCGGTGATCTACGGTCTGGCCGCCGGCGGCGGTCGCCTCGCTGCCGCTGCCGCGTCCGCCGCCGCGGTGGGCGCGGTGGACGGCTCCTTCGATGCGCATCGATTGCGGCGGGATCAGCTCACCGAGGTACTCCGCCAGCGGGGGGCCGCGATCCCAGCCGCCGAGCCGGCCTACCTGCTGCCGCCGGCAACCGATGCGATCGGGACCGCCACCTTCCTGGCCGACCTGGAGGACGGCACGAGCGCCGCCTACGACGCTGCGCTGGACGACTTCGTCGATCCTGCCCTGCGTCGGCTTGCGGTAGCTGCCGTCCGGGACGGGGCCCGATTCCGCACCCGGCTGTTGCTGGCACTCGGCCGGCCCGCGAGTGAGGCCGCGCACGTACTGCCCGGGCGAGCCGGCTAGCTATAGCTAAGCTAGCGCGGACCGCTGCGCCGGAAGAGTTTCTAGGCCGGCAGACTCGCGTAACCGGGGAAGTTGCCGTGCAGCCGCTCCCCGGCATCTGCGCCGACTGTCACCGCCTGCACCAGCAAGTCGCCACCGACGAACGCACCCTTCCACGAGGCGCCCAAGCCGCCGAACGTCTCCGCCTTATCACCCCGTGATCGGGGCGCGTTGATGCCTACCTTGTAGGCGTGCAGCTCGGCAGCGAGCCGGCCGGCCAACGCTTCGTCGTCGCACGCGAGGGAGGCGACGAGCGCTCCATTTGACGCGTTCATCGCGGCCAGCAACTCGCTCTCGGTGTCGACCACGACGATGGTGTCGACCGGGCCAAACGGTTCCGCGTGATACAGCGTCGCGCTGGGCGGCGGCGACAGAACCGCGGCCGGCGCTACGTAGGCGCTGGTGTCCTGACCGGCCAGGAAGTGGCCGTCTGTGAGAGCACCGAGGTAAAGCGGAATGCCGCCCTTGACGATCAATTCGTCGGTCTTCGCGCGCAGATCGGCGGCCTTCGCCGCGTTGATGACCGGGCCGAAATCCAGCTCGGGAAGCGCCTCACCTTCGGCTCCCACCCCAAGGGGATGACCAAAGCGCAGGCTGTCCAGGACCGGCAGGTAGGCGGCGAGAAACTGGGGGAACAAGCGCCGCTGCACCACGTAACGCGGATAGGCGGTGCAGCGCTGCTTGGCGTACTCGAATCCCTTTTTCAGGTGTCCGGCGAGGCTGCCCCAGTCGCTGAACTCCCAGATCCCCCAGGCGTTTAGGCCCTCCTGCTCGAGCATGTGCCGCTTACCGGTATCCACCAGGCCGGCAGCCACCTGGCCGCCGGCGGAGCGGCCGCCGACGAAGGCCAAACAACCGATGTCGGGATTGGACACCAGCACCGAGGACAGCCGCGACCCGTAGCCCGACACCAGGGTGACCGGCAGCCCAGCGCGCCGGGCAAGAGCACAGGCGAGGGTGAGGCACGCGGCGCCCCCGTCCGAAGGTGTCTTGGCAAGTACCGCATTCCCCGCCAGCATCTGCACGAGCATGGCGTGGACCAGAACACTCATCGGGTAGTTCCAGCTGGCTATGTTGCTGACCGGTCCAGGCAACGGGCCGCGGCTGGCGGCCGTGCCGGCACCTAGCTGCCGATCAACCTCGTCGACATACCAATCGACCCCCTCGAGGCAGCGATCCACGTCCGCGCAGGCCAACCGCCAGGGCTTGCCGATCTCCCAGACCAGCAGGAGGGCGAGGGTCTCGCGGTGCTCACGCATCGCCGCGACAGCGGCGGCGACTCGCGTCTTGCGCTCGCCGAGCGGCACGTCGCCCCAGCTCTTGTGCTCCGAGACGGCCCCCGCGAGGGCCTCGCGTGCCTGCTCGAGATCCAGCCGGGACACGCCCGAGATGGGGGTGGCATCGACCGGACTCTGCACCGAGGTTGGTGTGCCGGTGGCCCGCCACGAGCCGCCGTACAGATTGAGCAGCCGACCGTCTTCGGCGAAGGCCTCCGGGGCGGCGCCGCGGGCGCGCGCGTAGACCGTCTGCCAGGCGGTGCCGGGCGCGAGGATCAAAGCCATACGTCGACGGTAGCTGACCCTGAGGTCAGGCGACGACGGTGCGAACAGCTAATTGACGGGCCGGCCGGCACGGTCAGTAGGGGCGGGCACGGGAGACCTCTGCGGCGGCAAGCTTCGCCCCGGCCGCCTTCGGGAACGAGATGTGGGCCGGGTCGCCATCGCTGACGTAGCGGCTCCTGGCGAGCCGGGGCAGCCAGTAGTGCGCATCGAACGGCACGGACATGGACGCGGCCCGGATTCGAGGCACCTGCACATCGGCGCTCGCCGCGTACGGGGACGGCGCCGGGTTCGCCCCGACCAGCATCACTGCGCGGTAGTCATAGGAGCCTGCCGCGCTGCTCCCCAGGTGCGCCAGGCTCCCTTGGATAGGGGTGGCCCCGAAAGGAAGCGCCATCGTGGTGACGGAATAGCCGGGTGCGGCGGCAGTGATCTCTCGCTGCTCGCCGGCAAGCTCAGTTTGCACGCCGGCTGCTCCGAGCTGACGCAGGTTTGCGTGGGTGAGGGTGTGGTTGCCCAGATCGAAGTGATGGCTGATCAGCCACGTCAGATACGTAGCTGGATGGGATTGGCCGAACGGGTGCTCGTTGAGGTAGAAGGTGGCGACCGGGGTGAAACCGGGGTGTCTGGCGGCGACCTCCAGCAGGATGCCCACCGCGCATAGGGGCGCCACCTCGCCCCGGGCTCCCAAGGCGAACTGACTTCGGGTCGCGTCGTCGAAGGTGAGGACCACCGGGCTTGAGCCGGCCGGGATGTCGATGCGTCCCGTCGCGTAATCGGCCGCCGTCACCGGTACGTAGTGCTGGGCGGCCAGGTTGTCGAGCAGGCTACGAAAATCCGTTGGGCTGATATCGAAATCGCTGCGAGGTGCAGCCACCACCTGATGAAACATCAAGATTGGCACCTGGCCGAGCTCATTGGCGCCAACCCGCGCCGGATCCGGGGGCGGTGTGGACCGCCTCGCCGTCGGCGAGGCGATGACCGCGGTCACGGGGTTCGACCCGGTCGGACCGGGAGGGCCAGATCTGTTCGTGCCCCCGCAACCGCCAAGCACGGCCAGCGCGCTAAGGGCGACGACGGCCGCGGCCGAGCGGGGGCGCGGCGCCATCACGTCTCCTTGGGTGGCGAGGACTCGGCGGGTTCTTGGGTGGCAGGGGACTGGGCGGCCTTCTTGGCGGCAGGGAACTGCGCCGGTCGTGACGGCGGCGGGGCCCTGCCGGCAGCGCCTGGCAGCCTACGGCACCCGACGCCCTGATCGCCCCGCCGGGGCCGGTCACCCCACTCGCGCGGGCAGCCCGGCCCCCCTCGATGGCTGTGGTGCCGGGCGGCGCAAGCGCCGGCTTTCCCCGGGTGGTGTATCCCCGTACGGTGAGCCCCGTAACGTCGAGCCGCGCACGCCCACCCTCCCCGATAAGAACTTCAGGAGTCACCGTGTCCCGCCCTGCCCCGCGACGACGGCTGGTACTGGTCGCCCTGCCGGTCGTTGCCCTGCTCGGCGTCGCCGGGTTCGCAGCGCCAGTGGTCTTCTCCCATTCCGCGGGCCACGTCACCCTCACCGGGGTCGCTGACCATGCGGTGCTTGGCGCCGCCGGTCGCGATCATCTGCGGGTGGGCGTACGTGCAACCGGGCTGGCCGCTAAGGATCTTGCGGCCACCGTCGATGGCCGGTCGGTCGCGCTCACGTCGCAGGGCTCTGGTGGTGAGTTCTTGCTCACCCCGGGGCCTCTCGCGGACGGCGCGCATATCATCAGCGTGCATGGAGCCACCCTGCACCTGACGATCGACAGCAACCCGCCGCAGGTCGCGATGACGTTACCGACCCATCCGGTGCCGATCAGCTCACGCGTCCAGGTCAGTGGCAGCCTGGAGAGCCCCACCGATCGGGTCAGCGCCCCTGGTGGCACCGTGACCATGCAAGGAGCCGGCTTCACGGTGTCCTATCCGACCCCGCCGGCCGGAGCAACGATCACCGTCACCGACCAGGCTGGCAACACGACAGTGCGGTCCATCAGCGTGCCGACCGCCTACCCCACCGGGATCCGGGCGGTCCACATGACCGGCGCGGCGTGGGCCTACGCACCGTTGCGGGAGCCCGTACTGCGGCTGATCTCGCAGCACAGGATCAACGCCGTCGAGCTAGACATCAAGGACGAGGACGGGATCGTCAACTTCGACACACCGGTCCCGCTCGCGCACCAGGACGGCGCAATCTTCGCCTATTACGACGCCCGCCAGGTGACCCAACAACTGCATGCGATGGGCGCGCGGGTCATCGGTCGCGAAGTGACCTTCAACGACACCAAGTTTGCCGATTGGGCGTGGAGCCACTCGCACCGCGATTGGGTGATTCAGACACCGGACGGGTTTCCCTACAGCTACGGCTACCGGCACGCCCATTTCGCCAACTTCGCGAGCAGCAGTGCCAGGGACTATGAGGTGGCGATCGCGAAGTCCGCAGTGACGGCGGGTTTTGATGACGTGATCTTCGACTACATCCGGCGGCCGGACGGTCCGATCGGTGCTGAGCGCTTCCCAGGTCTGGCCAGCGGAGCCTTAGCAGAGTCAGCAGCCGAACTTGCCATCGCCGATTTCGCCAAGCGGGCGCAGGCCGTACTTCGCCCGCTGGGCGGTTCGGTTGGCGCGGCGATCTTCGCGCAGGCCTCGACCAGGCCGCAGGACACCGCCCAAAACGTGCCGATGATGGCCAAGTACCTGGACGTGGTGGTGCCGATGGACTATCCCTCGCACTGGAACAACGGCGAATACGGCGTGCCGGATCCGTTCGCCGACCCTTACGCGATCGTGAACCGGTCGTTGAAGGACTGGCTAAAAGCCGTGCATGGCACAGACTGCGTCGTCGTGCCATGGCTGCAAGATGAGGACTACCGCGGGCACTACGGTCCAGAGAAGGTCATCGCCCAGATCAAGGGCACCCGCGACGACGGGATTCCTGGCTGGCTGATGTGGTCAGCGAAGGCGACCTACACCCAGTCCGCCTTCAGCGCGGACGCCCCGAAGGTCTTCACCAGCCGGTCGTAGCACGCGAATTAGAACAGGACGCTGGCGAAGGTCCCGACTCGGACGAAACCTATGCGCTCGTACACGCGCCGGGCCGGGAGGTTGTGCCCGTTGACGTACAGGCTGACCAGCGGAGCGATGTCGCGCCTGGCCGCTTCGACGACAGCGGCCGTACCGGCCGTGCCCAGGCCCGTGCCGCGCAGCGCGGGGTGCACCCAAACTCCCTGTATCTGCAGGACCGACCGCGTGGCCGCCCCGATCTCGGCCTTGAAAAGCACCCGGCCATTCTCGATCCGCGCGTAGGCCCGCCGCTGGGCGATCAGCTCGGCAATGCGCCCCCGGTACAACGCCCCCCCGTCGCCGCCGGCCGGGGAAAAACCGATCTCTTCGGTGTACATCGCAATGGCTGCCGGCAGGAGCACGTCCAGCTCCTCCTCGCGGACCAGGCGGACAGCTGGGTCGCCGTCCACCGCGCAGGCGCCGCGCAGGACAAGCAGCGGCTGGTCCTCGCGAACGTCGCGCGCGTTGCCCCAGTGCGGGTGCAGGCGGTGCCACAGCCGCAACACCTGGCCGGCCTCCCCGACGATGGACGAGCAGCGCCGCCCCTGGCGTCGGGCCCGCTCGGCGAAGGCTCGCAGTGCCACCTCGTCGGCCGATACCGGGACCAGGTTGGCCCCGGAAAAGCACAGCGCCCGGAGCTCACCGTCGACGACGTGACCCCAAAGTTCGGCACCGAGTCTCGAGGGCTCCAGTCCCATAGCGTGAATGCGGGCGACGACCATGACGTTCTCGATGGGGTTGCGGCCCAGAACCGCGACAACGGCTTCGAAGTCCCGGTCGCCCAGCACCCGCGTCGGCGCGCTCCGCAGCACACGGCGGAGCCTAGAGGGTGGGGGTTGGGGTCAGCCGACGGTCACGGTTGGCTCGCCCGAATCCCGCAGCCCCTCGGCGAGACGCATGGCCTCCTCGACCAGCGTCTCGACGATTTGGTCCTCGGGCACGGTCTTGATGACCTCCCCCCTGACGAAGATCTGCCCCTTGCCGTTTCCGGAAGCCACCCCCAGGTCGGCTTCGCGGGCCTCCCCCGGTCCGTTCACGACACAACCCATGACCGCCACGCGTAACGGGACATCCAAGCCTTCCAGGCCGGCTGCGACCTTGTCGGCGAGGGTGTAGACGTCGACCTGAGCCCGGCCACATGACGGGCAGGACACGATCTCCAACCCACGTTGGCGCATGTTCAGCGACTCAAGGATCGCCGTTCCCACCTTGACCTCCTCAACCGGTGGGGCGGACAGCGACACGCGGATGGTGTCCCCGATGCCTTCGGCCAGCAATGCGCCAAACGCGACGGCGGACTTGATGGTGCCCTGGAAGGTGGGACCCGCTTCGGTCACCCCAAGGTGCAGGGGATAATCGCAGGACGCCGCCAACTGTCGATAGGCCTGCACCATGACGACGGGATCGTTGTGCTTGACGGAGATCTTGATGTCCCGAAAGCCATGCTCCTCGAACAGCGAGCACTCCCAGAGAGCTGATTCCACCAGCGCCTCGGGTGTCGCCTTACCGTATTTTTCGAGTAGCCGGCGGTCCAGGCTGCCCGCGTTCACCCCGATGCGGATCGGTACGCGCGCAGCCGCGGCCGCCCTGGCGATCTCCCCGACCTTGTCGTCGAACTTGCGAATGTTGCCCGGGTTGACGCGGACAGCTGCGCAGCCGGCGTCGATCGCGGCGAACACGTACCTGGGTTGGAAGTGGATGTCGGCGATGACCGGAATCTGGCTGTGCCGGGCGATTTCGGCGAGTGCCTCCGCGTCGTCGGTATCCGGGACGGCGACCCGAACAATCTGGCATCCCGCGGTGGTGAGCTCGGCAATCTGCTGCAGGGTGGCGTTGACGTCGGCGGTCTTTGTGGTGGTCATCGACTGCACCGAGACGGGGGCATCGCCCCCGACGGCGACGGTTCCGACCATGATCTGACGGCTCCGGCGCCGCGGCGCCAGCACCGGCGGCGGTAACTCCGGCATGCCCAGGCTGACCGCCATGGGCGCGGACGGGTCTGTCGAGGTCATGTCAGGTTCCCTGGATCGGGTTGAAAAAGCCGGCGTATACGAGCAGCAACGAGAGCCCGACGAACGCGGCGACGACGACATACGCCACCGGCAGCACGGTGAGCGGGTTGACCCTGCCCGGGTCGGGGCGGCCGAGGCGGCGGGCCAGCCACGCCCGCAGGTTCTCGAAGCCGATGATCGCCACGTGACCGCCGTCCAGCGGCAGCAACGGCAGCAGGTTGAACACGCCAACGAAGAAGTTGACGCTTGCGCCGATCAGCAGCAGATCACCGGCCTTCACCCGGGTGGGTTGCGGAGCCGCGGCGATGTCCCCCCCGATTCGGGCAATGTCGACAACGCCGGCCAGGTCGCTGCTGGTGCGCTGCTTTCCCTCGATGAGGTGGGCAACCGAGCGGGGGTAGCGGTCGAGTTTGGTGAAGGTGCCGCTGATGTAGGTGCTGAGCACGCCTGGTGTGTGCGCTGCCGCCGCCACCGGGCTGTAGGTCGGGTAGGGCAGGTAGCCGGGGCTGATGCCGACGAAACCGACCCGGACAGTGGCCCCGCTCGCGGTGGTTCGGTTCGCGGCCTGGGGGGTGAGCGTCACGGCTACCGGCTGCCCGGCCCGCTGCAGCGTCACGGCCAGCGGGGTGCCGGCTGAGGATTTTACCTGGGTGGTGAACGCGGTCCAATCCCTGACCTGGCGCCCATTGACGGCGGTAATGACGTCGCCGGTGCGCAGTCCAGCCAGCCTGGCCGGGCTGGGGCTGGCCCCCGACGGGCAGCTGCCGTCGGATCGAACCTGCAGGCACGAGCTGACGGTCTGTACCTTGAGTGAGGGACCCGGATCATGGGTGAGGTCACCGCCGATGGCCAACGCCGCGAAGGTCAGCACGATCGCCAGTAGGAAGTGCATGGTGGACCCGGCCACGAGCACCACGACCCGCTGGCGGGCCGGGAAGGTCAGGAACAGTCGGCGGACGTCCGGCTCGGTCCGGGTCGGCATGCTCCTCGCCGCGGCGCCAGCAGCGCGCATGTCGGGGGGCGGTTCACCGTTCTCGCCTTCTAGCGGCGTCATCCCAACGATCTTGCAGAACCCGCCGGCCGGGATCGCCTTCAGCCCATATTCGGTTTCACCGCGACGAAAGGAAAAGATCTTCGGGCCGAACCCGATGAAGTACTGAGTGACCTTCATGCCGTAGTGCTTGGCGGTCATCAGGTGACCCGCCTCATGCAGGGCGATGGAGATGACCAGCATCGCCGAGATCAGCAGGATGCCGAGCACGTTCGCCATCAGCCCTCCACCATTTCCTGGGCGCGCCGGCGCGCCCACAGCTCAGTCTCCCCCACCGAGGCAAGGCTCGTCGCGGTGTCAGGTGTCTCCTCGACAACGCGAGAGACGGTCTCGACGATCCCGAGGAAACCAATCTGACCGGCCAGGAACGCGGCTACCGCCTGTTCGTTGGCCGCGTTATACGCGCAGGGCACTACGCCGCCGCGGCTGCCCGCCTCCCGGGCGACCGCGACGGCGCGGAAGACACGCTCGTCCAGCGGCTCGAACGTCAGGGTCTGGGCGGCTGTCCAGTCCAGGCTGGGCGCGGCGCCGGGCACCCTGTCCGGCCAGGCCAATGCCAGGGCGATGGGAAGCCGCATGTCAGGCGGTGACAGCTGCGCCAGGGTGGATCCGTCCACGAACTCCACCATCGAATGCACCAGCGATTCGGGGTGTACGACGACCTCGATCCGGTCGTACGGCGTGCCGAACAACAGGTGCGCCTCGATGAGCTCCAGCCCTTTGTTCACCAGCGTGGCGGAATTCAGCGTGTTCATCGGCCCCATCGACCAGGTGGGATGAGCGAGCGCCTGCTCGATGGTTGCCTCCTGAAGTTCCGCTGCGCTCTTGCCGCGAAACGGGCCACCCGAGGCGGTGAGCACCAACCGGGACACCTCTCGATCACGGCCACCGCGCAGGCACTGGGCCAACGCCGAATGCTCAGAATCGACCGGAACGATCTGCCCGGGGTGCTGGCGCGAGTCGAGCACCAGTTCCCCGCCGGCGATCAGCGATTCCTTGTTGGCGAGGGCCAGGGTGCTACCGGCCCGCAACGCGGCGAGGGTAGCTGGCAGGCCGCGGGAGCCGTCCATCGCGTTAAGGCACACGTCCACCGGTTCGGCGGCCAACTCCTGGGCGGCATCCGATCCGGTCAGCAGCCGCGGTACGGGGAACTGTCCTTCTGCATATCCCCGGCGCTGTGCCTGCGCATACAGGGCAAGCAGCACGTCCTGGCCGGCGCTGGCCTGCGCGACCGCCACCACCTGCGCTCGCGTCGCCAAGGCCTGCACCGCCAAGGCCGTCGGGTCGGTCCCGCCTGCGGCCAGCCCGTGCACCCGGAAGGCGTCCGGCTGCTGCTCTATCACCTGCAGGGCCTGCGTTCCGATGCTGCCTGTCGACCCGAGGATGGTGACCGATCTCACGTCGAAGGCGCCTGCGCCGGGGGAGCGGCGAGCTGACCGCAGGCGCCGTCAATGTCTCGCCCGCGAGTGTCACGGACCGTAGTGGAGATGCCTCGGGCCCGGAGCCGGCGGACGAACTCTCGCTGGGCGGCGGGCGCGCTGGCGTCCCAGGCGCTGCCGGGGGTGGGGTTGAGCGGAATCAGATTGACGTGCGCGAGCCGGCCGGCCAACAGGGAAGCCAGATGATCGGCGCGCTCCGGCTGATCGTTCACGTCCCGGATCAGCGCGTACTCGATGCTGATCCGGCGACCGGTCACTCCCGCGAAGTGCCAGGCCGCTGCGAGCACCTCGCGGATCGGCCAGCGGGTATTGACCGGGACCAAGGTGTCGCGCAGCACGTCGTCGGGGGCATGCAGGCTGACCGCGAGGGTCAGTTGCAGGCCCTCGCCGGCCAGCCGCCGCATCGCCGGGACCAAGCCCACCGTGGACACCGTCAGGTGGCGCTGCGCCATTCCCAGGCCGTACGGCGCCGGGTCGAGCAGCCGGCGAATGGCCCCGAGCAGCCGGGGGTAGTTCGCCAACGGTTCACCCATTCCCATGAAAACCACGTTGGTGACTCGGCGCCCAGCGGCCCGGTGGGCCGTGGCCACCACCTGGTGCACGATCTCGGCGCTCGATAGGTTGCGGGTCAGACCTGCCTGGCCGGTCGCGCAAAATGGGCATGCCATGCCGCAACCGGCCTGGCTCGACACGCAGACCGTGGTCCGGTCCGGATAGTGCATGAGCACCGACTCGATCATGGTGCCGTCCTGCCCTCGCCACAGCGTCTTGCGGGTCTGGCCGTCGTCGCTGACCTGCTCACGCACTGCGGTCAGCAGCTCAGGGAGCAGTGCGCTGCTGAGCTCTTGCCGGCGGGCGGCGGGGACAGCGTCAAGCCCCACCCCCGTGAAGTAGGCGCGGGACAGTTGTTCGGCCCGAAACGGTTTCTCGCCCAGCGCCGTGACCGCGGCCCGGCGGCCGGCTGGGTCCAGATCCGCCAGGTGCGTGGGGGGAAGTCCGCGCCGGGGCGCGTCAAAGACAAGCGGCAGCGGCACTGGCGTGGCGGGCATCAGGTGCCCATTGTCCCACCTCGCCCACGTAGCCCGCTCAGGCTGCTGGCGGCGAAAACGCGGTCAGCAGGAGGTAGGCGACGGGCGCGGCGAGAAGCAGCGAATCCATGCGATCCATCAGGCCGCCATGGCCGGGCAACAGGCGTCCCATGTCCTTGACCCCTAGGTCCCTTTTCACCAGGGACTCGCCCAAATCGCCTATGGTGGCGGCGGCGGCGACCGCCAATCCGTACACCATGCCCTTTCCGATCGCGGCATGCAGGAGTAGGCCGACGAGCAGGGCGCCGGCCATCATGCACGCGATGCAGGAGCCGGCGAAGCCCTCCCACGACTTTTTCGGGGACACCAAGGGCGCCATCGGGTGTCGCCCGAAAAGCGCCCCCGCCGCGTATCCACCGACGTCGCTACACACCACCGTCGCAATGAAGCAGGTGCCCCGCCTGGCGCCGTCGGGCGGGACAGCGAGCAACACGGCGAATCCCGCCAGCAGCACCACGTAGCCCAACACCCACAACGCGGCAGCAAGGTCCGGGCCCAGCTGCTCTCGCGCCCCACCGCCAAGCAACCGCCAGGCGAACAGCGCCAACCCGGTCAACAGCAATCCGGCGGTCAACCCCTGGCTGCCCCGCTCGTACGCAGCCGCATAGGTGACCAACGTTCCCGCGACCAGCGGCGTGAGTGGCAGCCGGCGACCGGCTACCGTCCGGAGCACCGTTGCCACCTCGTAGCTGGCGTAGGCGGCGGAGACTGCGACGACCGCCACGAATGCGGGGCGGTAGGTGAACAGTGCCGTCGTCACCACCGCCCCCATGGCAAGGCCCACAGCGATGGCGACGGGTAGGTTCCGGCCGGCCCTGGAGAGCGGCGATGGAGGTGGCGGGATGATCGTCACGAGGGTGGAGTTCGCGGTGGCAGGGGATGCCTGGCCGGTGGAGGTCAGACCTCCAGCAACTCGGTCTCCTTCGCCCTGAGCAGTTCATCCACCCGTTCGACGTAGCCGTGCGTGGTCTTCTCCAGCTCCTTCTCGGCGCGGGCCACGTCGTCCTCCCCGGACTCGCCGTCCTTCACCAGCTTGTCCAGCCCGTCCTTGGCATGCCGCCGGATCGCCCTGATGGAGACCTTCGCCTCCTCCGCCTTGCTGCGTGCCACCTTGATCATGTCTCGTCGTCGCTCCTCGGTGAGCTGCGGAAATACCACCCGAATGACGTTGCCATCGTTGGTGGGGTTCACCCCCAGATCAGAGTCACGGATCGACTTCTCGATCGCACCGGTGGAGCCCTTGTCGTAGGGGGTGATCAGAGCCATCCGCGGTTCGGGAACCTGAAAGGAGGCCAGCTGCTGGACGGGGGTCGGGGCTCCGTAGTAGTCGACCACGATCTTGGCGAACAGCCCGGCGCTCGCCCGGCCGGCCCGGATGGTCGCGAAATCTTCGCGGGCGACCCCTACCGCCTTGTCCATCTTTTCCTCGGCCTCAAACAGCGTGTCGTCGATCATGCGATTCCTCCGGTGATGGTGTCGCCGGCGCTCACCAGCGTGCCGATCTTCTCCCCCTGAACCGCCCGGACGATGTTGCCCTCCTGGAGCAGGTCGAAGACCACGATCGGCAGGTTGTTGTCCATGCACAGGCTGAAGGCTGTCGTGTCCATCACCTGCAAGTTGCGGGTGAGGGCATCGCCGTAGGTGAGCTGGTCGAACCGCAGCGCGTCCGGATGCGTCTCGGGATCGGCGTCGTAGATGCCATCGACGCGGGTCGCCTTCAGCAGCACTTGCGCGCCGATCTCAAGGGCCCGCTGGGCGGCCGGGGTATCGGTGGTGAAATACGGTGCCCCCAGACCGGCGCCGAAAATCACCACCCGGCCCTTGTCCAAATGCCGGATCGCCCGGCGCGGGACATACGGTTCGGCAATCTGCCCCATCGCGATGGCTGTCTGCACCCGGGTCTCGACGCCTTGCTTTTCCAGAAAGTCCTGGAGGGCAAGACAGTTCATCACCGTGCCCAACATCCCCATGTAGTCGGCGCGGGGGCGGTCCATCCCCCGCTCGGACAGCTGCGCACCACGGAAGTAGTTACCGCCGCCCACCACGATGGCGATCTGGGTCCCGGCACGCACCGCATCACCGATCTGGCGGGCGATGGCGATGACCGTCTCCGGATGCACGCCGAGGCCTTCGCCTCCAGCGAAGGCCGCACCGGAGATCTTCAGCAGGACCCGGTGGTAAGCCCGCCCCGCCACTGAATTGGCAACATCGCTGGGCACGGCGCACACCCTACCGGCGTAGCAGGACGGGCAGCTGCCCTGGCTGCGCCTCCTGCTGGTCTTCCCGCCGCCGGGATGGGTTTCCAGTACTCCGGCGATCGCGCTCAGGCCCGACCGCGCTCAGGCCCGACCGACCTCGAACCGGGCGAATCGGGTGACCGTGACACCGGCTGCGTGCAGCATCGCCTTGACGGACTGCTTGCTGTCCCGGACCGATGTCTGCTCAAGCAGCACGACCTCCTTGAAGAAGCCCTGCACCCGTCCCTCGACAATCTTGGAACGGACGGCCTCGGGCTTACCTTCTTCCTTCGCGGTCGCCTCGGCGATCTCGCGCTCCTTGGCCACCGCGTCGGCAGGGACCTCCTCGCGGCTTACGTACTGAGCGCCCAGGCTCGCGACCTGCATCGCCGCGCCGCGGGCGGCGTCCACGTCGTCGCCGGTGAACTCCACGAGCACCCCGATCTGCGGGGGAAGGTCGGAGGCACGGCGATGCAGGTACGTCGCGACCTTGCCACTCATGACGACGACGCGGCGTAGTTCAAGCTTTTCCCTGATGGCTGCCGACAGCGCGACGATGCTCTGCTCTATCGTCGCGCCGTCCGTCAGTTTCTCCTGCAGCAGGCGGGGGGTGTCCCCGATCGAGGTGGCGGCCGCGTGCGCCACGATCTCGTTGGCCAACTGCTGGAATCGTTCGTTCTTGGCCACAAAGTCGGTTTCGCAGGCCAGCTCGATCAGCGCACCACCGGCCGACGCCACGATTCCGTTGCTGGCGGTGCGGCCCGCTCCCCGCTCGAGAGCCTTGGCCTCGCCCTTCATCCGCAGCGCGTCGATGGCGTGCTGATGGTCACCGTCAGCGGCCACCAAGGCGGCCTTGACGTCGCTCATGCCCGCACCGGTGATCTCCCGGACGCGCTTGATGTCAGCGGTAGTGATGGTTGCCATGTCTGCTCTCTGTCAGGGCTGTCTATCGGGTCTGTCCTCGTGGGTCACCGCAGTGGGTCATACGCTTTCGGCGGCCTCCGGCGAGCCGACGCTCGCGGTCGGCTCCCCCGAGCCGGCCGCTTCGGTGGTGCCGGCAGCCACGGTGCTTGGTTCGGCGGTGCTCGGTTCGGCGGTGCTCGGTTCGGCGGCGTTCGGCGGTGTGGTGCTTGCCTCCGCCGCGCCGGGCGCGGTTGAGGACGCCGCACCTCCCGATCCGGTCAGCAGGTCGCGCTCCCACTCCGGCATCGGTTCGGCCGCCGGATCCGCGGCGGATCCGGCATCCCCGGCCTGGGCCGCCGCACGCTGCAGCAAGCCTTCTGCCACCGCGTCGGCGATGACCCGGGTCAGCAGCTCCGCCGAACGGATCGCATCGTCGTTGGCCGGGATCTTGTAATCTACGACGTCGGGATCACAGTTGGTGTCAAGCAGCGCCACCACTGGGATACCGAGCTTGTGCGCCTCGTCGACGGCGATGTGTTCCTTGTTCGTGTCGATGATCCACACCGCGCTGGGCACACGGGCCATGTCCCGGATTCCGCCAAGGGTGCGCTCAAGCTTGACTCGCTCGCGGGAAAGAACTAGCTGCTCCTTTTTGGTGAGCACCGTCGTTCCGCCGGTCAACTCGATCTGTTCCAGCTCCTTGAGCCGTTGCAGCCGCTTGTAGACGGTGGAGAAGTTGGTGAGCATGCCGCCCAGCCAGCGCTCCTTGACGTAGGGCATGCCGACGCGGGTGGCCTGGGTCTCTATCGCCTCCTGCGCCTGGCGCTTGGTTCCGATAAACAGAATCGTGCCACCGTGGGCGACCGTTTCCCGGACGAACTCGTACGCTCGGTCGATGTACGACAGTGACTGCTGCAAGTCGATGATGTAGATGCCGTTGCGGTCGGTGAAGATGAAGCGCTTCATCTTCGGGTTCCACCGCTTGGTCTGGTGACCGAAGTGGGCGCCGCTTTCCAGCAGCTCCCTCATGGTCACCACGGGTCGAGCCATGCCAGCCTCTTCCTCGCGCCCGCGAAGGGGCGCGCCTCCGGTTCATGCGGCGACCCGGTCGGGTCACCGCGCCTGGCATCCCGCACGGCCGCGAGCCGAGCGCCTCTCGGCGCTTGCGGACCGGAACGGCCGTGGCCACCTCGAGAGAGGTGGATAGGGACGCGCGAAGTCGGCCCAGGCGAACCCGGACCGCTGCGATCAAGTGTACGCGTTCAGGACGAACCCCCGTCCACCTGCTGTGCGGCATGTGACTTCGTCCACAGATTCCGATCCCGGCGCCCCGCTCGGTCGGCGAGGTGCGCAGGATGTGGACATGCCCGTCGGGACCCTGGTTCGAGTCGCGGTAGCCGCGGTCGCTCTGACCCTCGCCCGAACCCCGGCCGCGCTCGTGCCGCAAAGTTCCGCCAGCCCCCACCTGCGGCCCGGCTTCGGCGCAGACGGCTCGGGCCGCAGCTGGCTGCCGAGCGATCCCGCGGTGAGCCGTTCGGGGACGGTGGCGCCTGCTCCCGGACCGGCGGCGCTGTCGATCCCGCTGGCGCCTGCTTCCGAACCGGCGGCGCTGTCGGTCCCGCTGGCGCCTGCTTCGGGCCTTGTGGTGCCTGTTTCGGGCCTGGCGGTGGCCCCGCTCGTGCCGTTGCGGGTGACGTGGCCGTTCAGATCGGTCACGGTCGGATCCGCCGGCAGCGGGGGCGTTGAGCTCGCCGGAGCCGCTGGGCAGCGGGTGGTCTCAGTGCTCCCGGGCCAGGTGCTGTTCGCCGGGTGGTGGGAGGGGCGCGGCATTGTCCGGGTGGCGCTTCCCGGTGATCGGGTGTTGACCTACGAGCCGCTCGCGCCGCTGGTGGCGACAGGTCAGACGGTGCGGCTGGGACAGATCGTCGGCCGCCTCCAGCCCGGGTACGCGGGCTGCCTGGTGGCCACCTGCCTGCATTGGGTCCTGCAGGATCCGCGAGGCGAGGCGAGCGACCCGTTGGTCCTGCTACGGCGTCCCCACGCTCGGTTGTTGCCTTGGAACGGGCTGCCAAGGTAAATCGGGGCTGCTCCGGCCCGGTCGGTCAGTCGTCGTGCGGCTCGGAGAGCTTGCCGCGCAGCTGCAGGACCGCCTTGGTGTGCATCTGGCAGATCCGCGATTCGGTCACTCCGAGCACCTGACCGATCTCGGCGAGGGTCAGACCCTCGTAGTAGTAGAGGGTGACCACGATCTTTTCCCGCTCCGGCAGGTGGCCGATCGCGCGGGCCAGCAGGAACTTGGTCTCCTCCGACTCGAAGGCGGCCACCGGATCCTCAGCCTTGGTGTCTTCCAAGGTGTCCACCAGGCTCACCTTGTCACCGCGCTCGCCCCCGGCCCCAAGCAGCTCGTCGAGGGCGACGACGTTCACGAAACTGACCTGGTTGAAGACCTGGTGTAGTTCGGGGAGCGTGATGCCCAGTTCGGCGGCGACCTCCGACTCGTGGGGCGTTCGATGCAGTTTCGCCTCCAGGCTGGCGTAGGCCTTTTCCACATCACGCGCCTTGGAGCGCACCGAGCGGGGAATCCAGTCGATGGCCCGCAACTCGTCGATGATCGCGCCCTTGATGCGGCTGATCGCGTAGGTCTCGAACTTGATGGCCCGTTCCAGGTCGAACTTCTCGATCGCATCGATCAGGCCGAAGATCCCGTACGACACGAGGTCGGCCTGCTCGATGTTGGGCGGCAGGCCGGTACCCACCCGGCCGGCCACGTACTTCACCAGCGGCGAATAATGCAGGATCAGTTGTTCGCGCAGATGCTGGTCCGCGGTCTGCTTGAACTCCGTCCAGATCACCCTGACCCGGACCTCGGCCTCGGCCTTGTCGGCGGCCTTTTTCGCCTTGGCCGCAGCAATGGGGTCGAGGATCGGCCGCTCCTCGCTGTCCTCGCCGGCCGTAAGAACGGCGCCGTTCACCTGCTGCTCCACCACGCGCGCATTGCCGTGCAGGAGCGTGGGGGAGCCCTCACGCTCGGGGATGCGCCCGCTCATAGGTGGCCCTCAGTCGTTCCGCGGATACATGGGTGTAGATCTGGGTGGTTGCGAGCGTAGCGTGCCCCAGCAGCTCTTGAACGGCTCTCAGATCGGCTCCCCCCTCCACAAGGTGGGTTGCCGCGGAGTGCCGGAGCCCGTGCGGAGCCAGATCGGGGACCCCGGCGGCCCGCGCCCGGCAGTGCACCAGCGCCCGAACTGCCCGCGGATCGACCCGCCGGCCGCGCGCGCCAAGGAACATCGCCTGCCCTGCGTCCGGGCCAACTAGGGCGGGGCGAAGGCGAAGCCAGCGACGCAGGGCGCCCTCCGCCGGAGTTCCGTAGGGCACCGCCCGTTCCTTCCCACCCTTACCCAGGACCCGGACCAGCCGGCGCCCGGGATCGAGGTCGGACAGGTCCAGCCCGCACAATTCGCCCACCCGGATGCCGCTCGCATAGAGCAGCTCAAGCACGGCCTCGTCGCGCGCTGCCACCGCCCGGGCTCCGGCCACCACCGCCTGGGCTCCGGCGGATGCTGCCTCGGCTCCGGCCACCACCGCCTGGGCTTCGGGAGTGCCGGCTCCGGCCTGGTCACGGAGATCGGAACCGGTCGCGTCGATGCCCGCATTCGGGCCGGAGCCGCTGGCGCCCTGCGCCGCCGTGGGGGCCAGCAGCCGCCGCGCCTGATCCGCGGTGAGCACCTGCGGCAAAGTTCGGTGCGCGGACGGGCTGGCCAGCGAGCTTCCCGGGTCATCAGGGCGAAGGTCGTGTTCGTGGCAGTAGGCCGACCAGGCCCGCGCGGAGGACGCGCGACGGGCCAGGGTTGTCCGCGCCGCGCCAGTGCTGCGCTGCCGCGCGAGCCAGCTGCGCAGCACGGGCAGGTCGACGGCAGGCGGATCGGCGCGCCCCATCCTGGCCGCGTGGTCAAGCAGGGACACGACATCGCCGACATAGGCGCGGACCGTGTGTGGGCTTCGTCCGGCCTCGGCCGCGAGATGGTGCTCAAATGCGTCGAGGGATGCCCCCAAATCTGGCGGCAGCACCTTGCGTACCGCGGACCGCTCCCCTACCCGCAACCCGCCGGCGTCATGGGCGTGGGCTGCGGGCACCCCTCACCGTGCGGCGCAGCTGCGGCTCGGTCAAGGCGACGCGCTGGCGCCCGCCCGCCTCCGCGTGGGTTCAGCGGACGAGTGGTGCGCGGGCCCGTGGAGTAAGCCGGAACCCTTCTGGCAATTGCTCCAGCCAGCCCTGGGCCGCGAGGGCGCCCGCTAGTGCCAGCGCCTGCGTTCGCCCCACGCCAAGTTCGATCGCGATCCGGCCGAGGGGCCACGGTCCTCGTGCGGGCATCGCGGCGAGGAGCAGCCTGGCCGGTTCGGCCAGCTCGTCGCGGGCGTCCGCGGCGGTAGGGGGCACCGAACTCAGGTCCGCGCCCATTCGGCCGATCTCCTCCAGCACTTCCGCAGCGCAGGTCACCAGCCGAGCCTCAAGGTCCTGCCGCAACAGCGCATGACATCCGGCGGACATCGCAGATGTCACCGGACCCGGCACCGCCATCCGTGGTCGAGCCAGGTGCCGCGCGTGCGCCACGGTGTTCCCCGCCCCGGATCGAATGGCGGCCTCGACCATGACCACCCCACCGGACAGTGCAGCGATGAGCCGGTTCCGGGTCAGGAACCGCTCCCGTCGGGCAAGGCCTCCCGGGGGGGCTTCGGCAACAATGAGTCCGTCGTTCGCGATCCGTCCCAGCAGTTGCGCGTTGCCCAATGGGTAGGCCACATCGATTCCGCCGGCCAGCACGGCCACGGTGCGGCCACCGACAGCCAGCGCGCCTCGGTGGGCGGCGGCGTCAACGCCGTAGGCACCCCCCGAAATCACCGTCGCGTCGCGCTCGCCGAGGCCAGCGCCCAACTCGGCTGCCAGGTGGATCCCGTAGCCGGTCGCAGCCCGGGCGCCGACGAGAGCCGCAGACCTGCAGACCGCCTCGTCTAACCGCGCCGGGCCGCGCACCCACAGCCCAAACGGGACCCCGTGGTCACGACCGGCGGCGCGATCGTCCGGCCGTCCGCTAGCGGCGGTGAACGCGGCGAGGTCCGCGAGGCAGCCGGGCCACTCGTCATCGTCGGGGATCACCAGCCGGGCCCCGACCGACGCGGCAAGGGCCAGGTCTTCGGTCGGGTCGGGGGAGCCCCCTGAGCGAAGTTGCGCCCACAGCTCCTGCGCGCCATGGCTCACCAGTCGGGAGGCAACCAGCGCCGTCGGGGCGCAGCAACGCATCAACCCGGCCCGGGCAACCCGTTCCGGGTCGTGGGCCCACGAGGCGCCCCGGCCCGGCGCTGCGGGTGGCGGGCCACCCGAGGCGGCGCTCATGCGATGTCCAATTTGCATGCGCTTCGCCACTTCGCAGCATCGCTCATGCGGGCGTCCAATTTGCATGCGCTTCGCCACTTCGCAGCTTCGCTCATGCGGCTAGCGGGGTCAGCTGGCGCATGGCAAGCGCGGCGTGTACCTCGATTAGGCCGGGGCACTGCGCGCCACCGAGGTCAGCGAGTGTCCAGGCCACCCGCAGGCAACGGTCGAAGCCGCGGGCCGTGAGCTCCCCCCGGTCAAGGGCCGAGGCCAGCGGGGCCGTCGCGGCCCTGGGCAGGCGAAAGCGTTGTCGCAGGGCGGCCCCCGGAACGTCCGCGTTGCACCGCCAGGATGTTCCGGCGAACCGCTGCGCCGCGGCCGCCCGTGCGTCGGCTACCCGTGCGGCCACCGTCGCGCTTGTTTCTATCGGTACCCCGTCACCGAGAAGCGAGATCCGGTCGATCGGCAGGGCGGTGACCCGAACGTCGACCCGGTCTAACAGGGCGCCGGACAACCGGCCAAGGTAGCGCCGCCGGGTAACCGAACTACACGTGCACGCGTCGGGGCGCGGATTTGCACACGGGCAGTTGTTGGCTGCCAGCACAAGCAGCACCCGGGCGGGGAAACGGGCCGTACCGGACGCCCGGGCGATCTGCACCTGACCCGACTCGAGTGGTTGGCGCAGGGTGTCGAGCATCCCTCGGGCGAATTCTGGGGCCTCGTCGAGGAACAGGACGCCGTGGTGAGCCAGCGAAATCTCCCCGGGGCGAAGCACCCGGCCGCCCCCGCCGACCAGGGCCGGCAGGCTGGCGCTGTGGTGCGGGGCGCGCAGGGGCGGCCGGCGGATCAGCGGCGCATCGGCCGGCAACAGGCCGGCCACCGAGTGCACGGCGCTGACTTCCAGCGCCTCCCCGTCGTCCAACGCCGGAAGGATGCCCGGTAGCCGTTCCGCCAGCATCGTCTTGCCGGCCCCCGGTGGTCCGGTCAGCAGCAGGTGATGCCGACCTGCTGCGGCTACCTCCAACGCCATCCGAGCGTTGTCCTGACCGACGACGTCGGCGAGGTCGGGCGCGCCGGGAATCTGCGCGTCGGACCGGGCGGGCTTTGGCACCGGTCGGGGGTGGCGCTTGCCCCGAAGCACGGCGATGAGTTCCGCCAGCGACGCCACGGCCTCCACCGTTGAGCCGGGAACCAAGCCCGCCTCAGCCGCGTTCGAGATCGGCACGACGACCCGCTGTCGTCCAGCGCGGGCTGCCGCGAGAACGGCTGGGAGTACTCCCCTGGTGTGCCGGACACTCCCATCCAGGCCGAGTTCACCAAGAAGGACGCGCCTGGCGACCGCCTCGGCCGGGACAGCCCCGTCGGCCGCCAGGACCGCCGCGGCGATCGCCAGATCGAAGCCGCTGCCGGCTTTGGGTAACCAGGCCGGCCCGAGGCCAACTGTGATCCGCCGCGATGGCCAGTGCAGGCCCGAGTTGACCACGGCCGCTCGCACTCGATCGCGGGCCTCGCAAAGCGCGGCGTCGGGGAGCCCGACCAGCGCCAGACCGGGCAGCCCCTGCGCCAGGTCCGCCTCGACGTCGACCAGGTGTCCCTCGACCCCCAGCAGGCCCACCGACCAGGCCCGGGCCAGGGCCACCTAGAACGCCCCCTTCAGGTGTTCGAGGCTCGCCGCCCCGCAGCGCGGCGCGAGTACGGCGATCACGTCGAAGCGAACCTCCGTGAAGGGCCCGCGATTGACCCTCAGCCACACCATCGCCAGCCGGCGCAGCTTGCGGCGCTTGGCCGGCGAGATCGCCTCCGCTGGCAGCCCGTACGCGGCGGAGGTGCGCGTCTTGACCTCGCAGAACACGAGGGTCGGTCCCTCGCGCAGCACCAGATCCAGCTCACCGCGCACCCGAAGGTCAGGGCTTCGCCAGTTGCGGGCGACGACCCGGTAGCCATTCGTGGCGACGAACTGCGCCGCGAGGTCCTCCCCGTGACGGCCGAGGGCATCGGCCGATGCATGCGCCATAGCCCCGAGGGTGGCCCGGCCGAGGCGCAGGGCATGGCGGCGGACCGGCATCTGTGGACGGCGAGTGCGATGTCCACAGGCCGGTTACAGCTCCGGCTTCTCCAGCTTTTCGACGTTGACGTCCTTGAACGTCAAGACGGTGACGTCCTTGACGAATCGGGCCGGCCGGTACATGTCCCACACCCAGGCGTCGTGCAGGGTGACCTCGAAGTAGACCTCGCCGGTGGCGTTGCGTGGCTCCACCCGAACGTCGTTGGTCAGGTAGAACCGCCGCTCGGTCTCCACGACGTAGTCGAACTGACCGACGATATCGCGGTACTCCCGGTAGAGCCGAAGCTCCATCTCGGTTTCGTATTTCTCCAGGTCCTCAGCGCTCACGCCGTTTCACCCATAGCCCCATCATCGCCTACGGGCGCCTCCGCATGGGTCGCTGGCTGGTCCCGGGCCAGGACCCGGCGGACGTTAACGTATGAGCGGCGATGCTCCTGGCACGGCCCGTAGGTGAGCAGCGCCGCGGCGTGCCGCGGTGTCACATATCCCTTGTGCTCGTCGAATCCGTAGGCGGGAAAGCTGGCGTGCAGGGCCACCAAAAGCCGGTCCCTGGTGACCTTGGCCAGCACGCTGGCCGCTGCCACGCAGGCCGCGACCCGGTCGCCCTTCCACACGCCCAGGCCCGGAAGCCCGAGGCCGCGGACGGGGAATCCGTCCGTGAGGGCGTAGGCCGGGGCGGGGTCGAGTCTGGCCAGTGCCCGGCGCATGCCCGCCACGTTTGCTACGTGCAGGCCAGTGCGATCCACCTCCGCGGCGGGGATGACGACCACGCTCCACGCGGCGGCTCGGTCAACAACCTCGAGGTAGACCTGCTCGCGGACGATCGGGCTGAGCAGCTTGGAATCCGCCAGTCCCGGGACTACGCCCCTGCGGCCGTCGGGCAGCACGCACGCGGCCACCACCAGCGGGCCGGCGCAAGCGCCGCGACCGGCCTCGTCAGCACCTGCGACGCTGGTGAACCCGGCCTGGTGTAGCCGGCGTTCCAGCCGGCGCAGGTCGGCTGGAACCGTCTGCGCCCTCACGCGAACCAGACTAACCGCGCTTGCGCCGACGCCAGATGACAAGCGGGAGCAGCAGCACCGGGGCGGCCAACAGCGGGGTGCCGGCAATCTGCCCACCCAGCGCCTGCGCGTGCTGGAACGTGGAGGGAACATGCAAGATCGCGATGCGGTTCACCGGCCAGACCCGGACGAACGCCCTCCCCACGATCTTGGTTCCGGGTACGAAGCCGTTAGGTCGTGAATCGGACGAGTCGCCGCGATGGTCACCCATCACCCAGTACATCCCCGCGGGTAACGCGACGGGTTTGGCGCCCACACCGCACTGCTCGCCGAGCGAAGCGGGTCGCAGGGAGCCGGGTGGCGCCGCGCAGAACGGTTCATGGTTGTCCTGGTAGACGTACGCCTCGTTCAACGGGTGCCCGTTGACCTGGACGCGACCTTGCGGATCACAGCACTGCACGGTGTCGCCGGGAACTCCGACGACCCGCTTGATGAAATCCGTGTCACCGCAGGCGCCCACACCGAGGAAACGCTGAACAGAGCGGACCGCGTCGACCACCATCCCTGCTGGCGGGCACGGTGCAAAATCCCCCCCCTGACCCTCGAACCCGGTTCCCTTCGTGTCGAAGACAACGATCTCGCCGCGATGAGGGTCGCGCAGGTGGTAGACGACCTTGTTGACGAGCACCCGGTCATGAATGTGCAGCGTCTGTTCCATCGAACCGGAGGGAATGAAGAACGCCTGAATCAGGAATGTCTTGATCAACAGGGCGAGCACCACCGCGATGAGCACGAGCACCGGCAGCTCACGCAGGAACGAACCCTGACCTGAGTTCGCCGGCTTCGGCACCGTGGTGCCTTGAACGGGGGCGTTCGCGTCGTAGGCAGCAGCACGCTCGCCGACCGACACGACCGGAGTGCCCTCGCCGCGCGACGGTGGGGGTCCCGCGGAGCTGGCCCAGTCGGGTCCGAAGCTTCCCGGCCGGCTCGCCTGCGGCCAGCTGGCACCGGAACCAGGGTCGGGCTCGGGTGGGGGGGACGACGACGTCATGAGGTCTCCGACACTACGGGGAAGGGATCAGCCACGACGACCTGATGGGAACTGTGGGGGGGGGCGAGCCCACGCCCGAAACAGCACCCGCCGATCGGCGAATGACTACTTCGCGATCCGGCCCCGCTTCTCCTTGATCTTTGCCTTCTTGCCCCGTAGTTCGCGAAGGTAATACAGCTTCGCGCGCCGCACATCTCCGCGCACGGCTACCTCGATATGCCCCACCGCTGGGCTATGCACCGGGAAGGTGCGCTCGACCCCCACGCCGTAGGACTCTTTGCGTACGGTGAAGGTCTCCCGCAGGCCGCCGCCCTGCCGACGAATGACCACCCCTTGGAACACCTGCTCCCGGCTGCGGGTGCCCTCGACCACCTTGACGAAGACCTTCAACGTGTCGCCGGGACGAAAGTCCGGAATGTCGCTGCGCAGCGAAGCAGCGTCGAGGGCGTCGAGGGTGTGCATGACAATCCGTTCATCGGGCGCGCAGCGACGTGCGCGGGGGTTCACTCCTGGAAGGGCGCTGGCCGCGGAGCACGCGAACGCGCCACCGGCAACACCTCAAGGATGCCATACGCGGCGGCACAGCCGAAAATGGAGCGTCAGTTTTCGGCTGCGCTCTTCAGGTCGAGCAGGTCGGGGCGGCGCACCCGGGTGCGGCGGAGGCTCTGCTCCCTACGCCACGCAGCGATCGCCAGATGGTCCCCGCCGCGCAGCACGGCCGGCACCTCAGCGCCGGCAAAGCTCCCGGGTCGGGTGTAGACAGGTCCCTCCAGCCGCCCCGTAGCGAAGGAGTCGTCGGTGATCGATTCCGCGTTGCCGACCGTACCGGGCAGCAGTCGGGCGACCGCCTCGACGATGGCCAGCACCGCCACTTCCCCGCCGGAAAGGACGTAGTCGCCGAGACTGATCTCGTCAGTGGCCCAGTGATCGAGGACGCGCTGATCGATGCCTTCATACCGGCCGCAGCAGAACACCAGGTGCTGGGCCTGGGCAAGTTCGACGGCGTAGGCATGATCGAACCGCCGGCCGGACGGGGTGGGAAAAATTACCCTGGCGCTCCCACGGGCCTCGCCAAGGACGTCGGTGAGGGCGGCCCACCACGGTTCGGGGCGCATGACCATCCCGGCCCCGCCGCCGTAGGGGGCATCGTCAACGCTTCGATGCACATCCTCGGTCCAGGTACGTAGATCGTGCACCGTGGCGCGCACCAAGCCGCGCTCGATGGCCTTACCGACCAACGCCAGCCGCAGCGGGGCGAGGTAGTCCGGGAAGATCGTGACGACATCAATTCTCATTGGCGCCCCCTCACAGCTCGAACAACCCGGACGGCGGATCGATGACGACCCGTCCGGCAGCAGCATCGATGCCGGGCACCAGCGCCGCGACGAACGGTACGAGCACCTCGCGCCCGTCGGCCGTCGTGATCATCAACAGGTCCTGGGCCGGGGCGTGCACCACGTCCGTGACGGTGCCTAGTGGGTGCCCGTCGGGCATCTGCGCGAGCAGCCCGGTCAATTCGTGGTCCCACCACGCCTCCGGCCCGGCCTCTTCCAGGGCGCTGCGGTCGAGCACGAGCAGGACGCCGCTGAGCTCCTCGGCGGCGCTGCGGTCCTCGACGCCGGCGAACCGGATGAGCAGGCGGCCAGAGTGCCAGCGGCTGCTCGTGACCGTGAGCGGCCCCCGATCGCTCGGGTCGGTGGCAAGGCTCGTACCGTCGGCGAAACGCAGCTCGGGAACGTCAGTGCGCGCCTGCACAGCCACATCCCCCCGAACACCGTGGGCGCGCCCGATCCGGCCAACCACGACCGATTCGGTCGAGTCGGTCATCTAGCTCAACGGACCTCGTCGACGTCCAGGACGTCGACCCGAACGCCGCTGCCGCCCACCGCGGCGACAACGGTGCGCAGGGCGGTGGCAGTGCGACCGGCGCGGCCAATCACCTTGCCCAGGTCGTCGGGGTGCACCCTGATCTCCAACAACGGCCCTCTGCGCGTCTGCTTGTGCTTCACCTGGACCTGGTCCGGGTGCTCGACCAGGCCGCGGACGAGATGCTCGAGAGCCTGCTCGAGCACTAGGTGCCGCTCTCGGCAGTCGAGGATGCCTCACCCGGCGTCTCGGCGGGGCTGGCGCCCGGTGCGGGCGGGCTCTCGGCGGCGGGGCGGGCGCCCGGTGCGGGCGGGCTCTCGGGTGCCGCCTCGGGGCCTGGATCGGCCGTTGCCTCGGCCGGCTGCTCAACTTTTGCCGCTGGTTGCTTGGCTTCGGCCTTTTTGCGCGGCGTGGTCGCCTGCTTCTCCACGATGCCGGCGGCCAGTGCTGCAGCCTCGGCGAAGGCGGCGTGCTTGTCGGCCTTCGGCGCTGTGGTCTTCATCGGCGGGGGGGCGTCCTGGCCCTTGAACTTCTGCCAGTCACCGGTCACCCGGAAGATTGCCGCGACCGCCTCGGTCGGCTGCGCACCCACCGATAGCCAGTACTGCGCGCGTTCGGTGTCGACTTCGATGAAGGACGGATCCTGTTTGGGATGGTACTTACCGATCGTCTCGATCGATCGCCCGTCCCGCTTGGTGCGGGCGTCGGCGACGACAATTCGATAGTACGGGGCGCGCATCTTGCCAAGGCGCATGAGTTTGATCTTGGTTGCCACGAAGTTCGGTGCTCCAGGTCTCGGTACGGATAGCGGCCTGCGCCCGCGTGGGGAAACGGGTCGGCGCGCCGGGGACATGCTCCCCACCGGCTAAGAGGGGCCGGTAGGGGGATGTACTTCGGGCGATTGTGCCAGATCGCAGAGACCAAGCCCACCACGGCCGGCGCGAGCGGGTCGCCGGGTCAGCGCCGGGGCCCGGATTTCTTCTTGCGCTTCTTGTTGGTGTTCTTGGTGGCGCTTCGCCGCGCCCCACCGAGCCCGGGCATCGGCGGTAGGCCAGCCATGCCACCGCCCGCCATCTGGCGCATCATGGTCTGCGCCTCAAAGAAGCGGTCAACGAGCTGGTTGACCTCGCTGACGGTGACGCCGGAGCCGCGGGAGATACGCAGTCGCCGCGAACCGTTGATCAGCTTGGGATTGTCCCGCTCCCCCGGCGTCATCGACCGAATGATGGCTGCGATCCGGTCGAGGTCGCGGTCCTCAACGCTGGCCATCGCCTCCTTCATCTGGCCCTTCAGCTGCCCCATACCGGGCAGCATGCCGAGCAGACCGGAGATGGGCCCCATCTTGCGGATCATCTGCAGCTGGGCGAGGAAATCGTCCAGGGTGAAGGACTTGCCGCTCGCCAGCTTGGCGGCCATCGCCTCGGCTTCATCGGCCTCGAATGCCTTCTCGGCCTGCTCGATGAGGGTGAGCACGTCCCCCATTCCGAGGATGCGGCTGGCCATCCGTTCGGGGTGGAACACGTCGAAGTCGGCCAGCTTCTCCCCGGTGGAGGCGAACATCACCGGTGCGCCGGTGATCTGGGCGACGCTGAGCGCGGCACCGCCGCGAGCATCACCGTCCAGCTTGGTGAGGACGACCCCGGAAAAGCCGACCCCCTCGGCGAACGCCTTCGCGGTGGTGACGGCGTCCTGGCCGATCATCGCGTCCAGGACGAACAGGGTTTCGTCTGGCGAAACCGCGTCCCTGATCGCCCCTGCTTGCTGCATCAGCGCGGCGTCAACGCCCAGACGCCCGGCAGTGTCCACGACGACAACGTCGAAGCCTTTTGACCGGGCGTATGGGATCGCGTCCCGGGCAACCTGCACCGGGTCGCCCACCCCCGAACCCGGTTGGGGTGCGTACACGTCGACCCCGGCCTGGCCGCCGACGATCTGCAGCTGGGTGACGGCGTTGGGACGTTGAAGGTCGCAGGCCACCAGCAGTGGGGCGTGTCCCTCGGTCTTGAGATGGAGGGCAAGCTTCCCGGCCAGCGTGGTCTTGCCGGCGCCTTGGAGGCCGGCCAGGAGCACCACCGTGGGTGCCGTCTTGGCAAAGCGCAGCCGCCGGGTCTGGCCGCCGAGGATCCCCACAAGCTCGTCGTTTACGATCTTGATGATCTGTTGAGCCGGGTTCAGCGCTGCGGCGACCTCCGCCCCCCTGGCCCGTTCCTTAACGGCCGCCACGAAGGCTTTGACCACCGGCAAGGCGACGTCGGCCTCCAGGAGGGCAACCCGGATCTCGCGGGCGGTCGCGTCGATGTCTGCCTCGGAAAGCCGCCCCTTGCCGCGCAGCCCGGAGAGCACGCCGGCGAGCCGGTCGGACAGGGCCTCGAACACCGGTCGAGCGTACGGGACGCCGGAGGTCAGCCCAGCGCCGCCAGTACGGCGTCGCCGACGGCCAGCCGGGCTCCGCGGTCAAGCGGCTTGATGCTGAAGGTGTCTACGACATCGGCGCCCAGCGTCTGGCAGCGGGCCGAGAGCACCACCCCGCCGGATGCGGTCACTGCGGCCGCGATCCGGTGCAGGACGCCGAGGCCGTCTGGGGCACGCACCTGCAAGACCGGCGCCGAGACGTCCGCATCGATCCAGCTCACTTCAGGCGGCTGTGCATGGATCCCGGCGGGATACGCGGCGGCGCGGGCGGCGATCCGCGCGGAAAGCGGCGCCGGATCCTCTACTGCGCGCGCAAGGTCGGCCCGTACCAGGGACCAATCCGGACCGGCCCCGAACCGGGGGTAGGCCAGAACCGCCACCAATGACCAACCGTCCGCGACGGTCGAGGTCAGGCTGCGGATCTCCAAGCGGTGCAGCGCCAAGACGCCGGAGACGGTTGCCAGCAATCCGGGCCGGTCGGGGCAGGCCACGTCGATTTCGGCGCCGTTGGCCACCAGGGCCAGCTCACGCGCGGCGAGAAGCTGTGCCTGCGTGCAGCTCAGGGCGGGTGGCAGCGGCGAGGAACCCCCGAGGACCGCGCGGACCCGACCGACCAGGGTCTGTAGCAGCCGTTCCTTCCACGGGCTCCACGCGGCCGGACCCGTCGCGAGCGAATCGGCTTCGGTGAGCGCTGTCAGCAGGTCAAGGGTGTCCCTGTCGCCGACTGCGTCGGCGACTGCCGCGATGGTTGCGGGGTCGTCCAAGTCGCGTCGTTGGGCGACATCGGCCAGCAGCAGGTGCTGGGACACGAGCCGAACCAGCACCTCGGTGTCATCCGGCGCTAACCCCAGCCGGGGCCCAATGCGGCCCACCAACTGCATGCCGGCCTCCGTGTGATCCGCGCCCCGGCCCTTGCCGATGTCGTGCAGCAGTGCCCCCAGCAACAGCAGATCCGGCCTGGCCACCCGCCTGGTCAGCTGCGCGGCCTGCGCCGCGGTCTCGAGCAGGTGCCGGTCGACGGTGAATCGGTGGTAGGCGTTGCGTTGCGGACGGCTGCGGGTGTGCTCCCATTCGGGTAGCAACGGCACGAAAAGGTCGGCCTGGTCGAACGCCTCGAGCACCGGCACCGCCGCCGGCCCGGCCGCGAGGACTTGGACCAACGACTCCAGGGCGGCAACCGGCCACGGGACTTGAAGCCGGGGACACTTGGCCAGCCTGGCCAGCGTGTGCGGCGCGACCGGCAGGCTCGCGCGGGCGGCGGCGGCCGCCACCCGGAGCGGCAACACCGAGTCAGTCTCGGGGGCGGCGTCCAGCGCCAGCACGACCTCCCCCGCCTGCGCCACGACCCCCTCGGCCAGCGGTTCACGGGTTGGACCGCGACGACCGAACCGTCCGCGCCGCGCGCTTGACGCGGCCGGCAGCGCCTGGCGCCAGGCAACATCAAGGGCGTAGGCGACGGCCCGCCCAGCGCTCGACACGGCCAGCATCAGGGCGTCGGCGTCGTCGTAGCCGAGCCGCTCGGCGATGCTGTCCTGCTCCTGCAAGGTCAGGCGATCCACGCGCCGCGTGCGCTGGAGTTCGCCGCGGACGTCGAGCAGAAGTTCCTTCGACGCAGCCACTGCCGGGGTCGGCCGGTCGATGCGTTGCGTCGCCGCGATCTGCCAGAGGGCCTGAGCGTCGCGAAGGCCCCCGCGCGCCGCCTTGAGGTCAGGTTCGAGCAGAAACGCGAGCTCTCCCGAGCGGGCGGCCCGTTCGCCGCAGGACGCGGCCAGCTCGGGCAGCCGGCGGTCGGCCTGGGCCCGCCACAACCGAAGGTGCCCGTCGCGCAGCCCGACGCTGAGCGAGGTATCACCCGCGATGTGCCGCGCGTCCAGCAGTCCCAGCATCACCAACAAATCGTCGCGGGCGGCGGTTGCCGCCTGCTCGGGGGTGCGCACGCTGTGGTCCAGTGCTACACCCGCGTCCCACACGGGGTACCAGATTCGCTCCGCGACCCTGGTGATGTCCGCGTGGTTGCGGTGGAGTAACAGCAGGTCCAGGTCGCTGGCCGGCGTGAGCTCGCCCCGTCCGAGCGACCCCAGCGCGACCAGCGCCACTCCGTGGCCGGGCGCCCCGAAAAGACCCGTCAGCCAGCGCTCGGCGTCGTCGCACAGCGCGCGCCGCAGGGCCGGCCCGGTCTGGGGCCGACCCTGCGGCGCGTCACCCTGATCAGAGCGCGTCAGGTCCGCGCTCCCCGGTGCGCACTCGAACGACCGCGTCCACGGTGGTCAGCCACACCTTGCCGTCACCGATGCTGCCGGTCTGCGCCGCCTTGACGACGACCTCCAGAACGTCGAGACCGTCGGCGTCGTCGATGAGCACCTCGACCTTCACCTTGGGCACGAAATCGACCGTGTACTCAGCCCCGCGATAGACCTCGGTATGGCCCTTCTGGCGGCCGTACCCCTGCACTTCACTGACCGTGATGCCCTTGACCCCGAAGGTCTCCAGGGCGTTTTTCACCTCGTCGAGCTTGAACGGTTTGATGACGGCGGTCAGTAGCTTCATACGCCAGCTCCGGTAGTTTTGCCGAGGGATGCTGCGGGCAGCGTAGATGCGTGGGCCGGTCCATGACCGGCGCCCGCCAGCGAGCCACCAAACCCGCCGGTGAGTTCGTAGGCGGTTTCGGCGTGGACGGACAGGTCGAGGCCCGACACCTCATCCTCCTCGGGCACGCGGAAGCCCATCACCTTGTCGATGATCTTAGCGATGATGTACGCGACGACGAAAGAGTAAGTCAGCACCGATATGGCCGCGATGGCCTGAATGCCAAGCTGTTTGAAGCCGCCGCCAAACAGCAGACCGTCTACCCCTACGCCGTTGACGTGGTGAGTCGCAAGCAGACCTATCAGCAGTGTCCCGGCAAGACCGCCGACCAGGTGCACGCCCACCACATCCAGCGAATCGTCGAACCCGAAGCGGTACTTCAAGCCGACAGCCAACGCGCACAGGACGCCGGCTATCGCACCGACGGCGACCGCGCCCAGCGAGTTCACCGATCCGCAGGCGGGGGTGATGGCCACCAGCCCGGCTACGGCACCGGAGGCGAACCCGACGTTCGTCGCGTGCCCGTCCCGCAGTCGTTCGGTGCCCATCCAGGCCAGGCCGCCAATCGCGGTCGCGAGCTGGGTGTTGACGAAGGCCTGCGCGGCCAGCCCGTTCGCCTGCAGCGCCGACCCGGCGTTGAAACCGAACCAGCCGAACCACAGCAGCCCGGAACCGAGCAGGACGAACGGAACGTTATGCGGCTTCATCGCTGCGCCGGGCCAGCCCCGTCGTTTACCCAGCACCAGGCACAGGGCGAGGGCGGCGGCGCCGGCGTTGATGTGCACGGCCGTGCCGCCAGCGAAGTCCAGGGCGCCTAGCCGGTTAATGATCCATCCGCCGCTGCCGTAGAGAGTCGAGCTCGCTGCGCCGTTGCCCACGTGCACCCCGGCAAGGATCTTGCCGGCCTTATCGGTCGGTGCGGCGATGCCCGCGTAGAACACCCAGTGCGCCACCGGGAAGTAGACGAGCACTGCCCAGATGGTGGCGAACACGATCCACGCGCCGAACTTGGCCCGATCCGCAATCGCACCGCTGATCAGGGCGACCGTGATGATCGCGAACATGAGTTGGAAGGCGACGAATACCAGGTCCGGCACCCCAGCGGCGTAGTTGCCGATCTTGTCGCCGCCGAGCGCGTTCAGCCCGAAGTAGTGCAGGTTCCCGAACAGGCTGTGCACGGTCGGTCCAAACGCCACCGAGAATCCAACAAAGACCCAAAGCAGCGACACGACACCGATCGAGGCAAAACTCATCAACATCATGTTCAGCGTGCTTTTGGCACGAGTGAGTCCGCCGTAAAAAAACGCCAGGCCTGGCGTCATCAGCAGCACAAGCGCCGAGCTGGTAAGCAGCCAGGCAGTGTGTCCTGAGTCGAGCACGAGGTCACCTCCGGAAGGGGAACAGTGAGGTGAACCCTGGCCGGAACCTGTTACGCGCCCGAGTCCCGACTGTTTCGCTGCGGTGAACTCACCTGGTTCCCGCCGGCGGAGGGGAGATGGCGGTGGGTTCGCCCAGCAACGCATCGACGAAGGCTTCCGCGTCGAACGGGGCGAGGTCGTCTGGCCCTTCGCCGAGGCCGATCAGCTTTACCGGGATACCCAGCGCCTGCTGCACACTGACGACGATTCCCCCCTTGGCGGTGCCGTCCAGTTTGGTGAGGACGATTCCGGTGACCTTGACGACCTCGGTGAACACCCGAGCCTGAATGACGCCGTTCTGGCCGGTGGTGGCGTCCAGGACCAGCAGTGTTTCGTCGACCGGAAAGTGCTTTTCCACGACCCGTTTGACCTTGCCCAGCTGGTCCATCAGACCGGTCTTCGTGTGCAGACGCCCGGCCGTGTCGATCACCACGGTGTCGACCCCCTGGACGTTTCCCCGCTGGACGGCATCAAAGGCGACGCTCGCCGGGTCGCCCCCCTCCGGACCTCGCACCGTGTGGGCACCGACTCGGTCACCCCAGGTCTGGAGTTGATCGGCGGCGGCGGCCCGGAAGGTGTCGGCCGCGCCGAGTAACACCGTGCGTCCGTCGGCTACCAGAACGCGGGCGAGCTTTCCGCAGGTCGTCGTCTTGCCAGTCCCGTTGACGCCCACCACAAGGATAATCGCCGGGTGCCCGTCATGCGCCGCCGTGACTAGGCCGCGGTCGGTGCTGGTGCCCACCTGTGCCAGCAGCTCGTCGCGCAGCAACGTGCGCAGCTGCGCCGGGGTACGTACCCCCAGCACCCTCACGCGATCCTTCAGGGCGCTCACGAGTTCGCCCGCGGCGTTGACCCCCATGTCGGCGGTCAGCAACGTGTCCTCAATCTCCTGCCACGCTTCCTCGTCGAGGTGATCTCGGGAAAGCACCGTCAGCAAACTGCGGCCCAGCGCGTTGTGGCTCCGGGCCAGTCGCCCGCGCAACCGAATCAGTCGCCCCGCGGTGGGGTCCGGCACGTCCAGCCCGCTCGTGGGTACCACCGCTTCGGCCGGGAGCGGTGGCGAGCTCACCTCCGGTGGGGGCGTTGCCGGCCGCGGTGCGGTGGTGGTGCGGATACGTGCCCGGCGCCGGCGCACGGGAGCCGCCACCAGCCCGGCGATCGCGAACAGGGCGATCACGACGATCGCCAGAACGATGAATAGGACCTCCATGCTTTGATCCTTTCAGAGCCGAGCGGACCCCTAGGCGGTGGCGGCCTCCCGTAGCCGCTGGCTGATCACGGTGGAGACGCCGTCGTCGCGCATGGAAACGCCGTACAGGGCGTCAGCCACCTCCATTGTCCTTTTCTGATGGGTGATGATGATCAGCTGTGATCGCTCGCGCAGGGCCGCCAGGCACTCCAGCAGTCGCTGCAGGTTGCGATCGTCGAGCGCCGCCTCCACCTCATCAAGGATGTAGAACGGTGAAGGCCTGGCCCGGAAGATGGCGACCAACAGCGCGATCGCGGCCAGGGAACGTTCACCACCGGACAGCAGCGACAGCCTCGAGACCTTCTTGCCGGCCGGCCGGGCGATCACTTCGATGCCCGTGGTCATCAGATCATCCGGCGAGGTCAGCTCCAACCGTCCGGTGCCCCCCGGGAACAGGATCCCAAACACGATTTCGAATTCGCGGGCAGTGTCCTCGTAGGCCAGGCGGAAAACCTCATGAATATGGTCATCGACCTCTTTGACGATGCCCAGCAGATCCCGTCGGGTGTTCTTGAGGTCCTCGAGTTGCGCGCCCAGAAAGGCATGGCGTTCGGTCAGCGCGTCGAATTCCTCCAGGGCGAGCGGATTCACCCGGCCCAGCAGAGCTAACTGGCGCTCGGCTGCCGTTGCCCGCTTGGACTGCACCGCTCGGTCGTATGGGCTCGCGACGGCCTCAGGGGAGCCGTCGCCGTCGGGCGGCACATCGCGGGTCGGCCCGTAATCGGAGAGAAGTTGTTCTGGCGCTACCCCATATTCCTCGATCACCCGGGTCTGCAGGCTCTCGATCCGCAACCGCTGCTCGGTCCTGATCACCTCGTCGCGGTGGGCCGCGTCGCGTAACTGCTCGAACTGGGTGGACACCCGGCGTACGAGCTCACGGGCGGTCAACAATTCCCCCTCGGCGACGGTTCTGGCAGTGGCCGCAACCGTTTTGGCCTCTTGCGCCTCGACAAGGGAGGCATTCACGACGTCGAGAAGCCGCGCCGCGCCAGCCGCAATCGCGCCGGACATCGCCGCTGCGGCGTCACGACGGGAGATGTCAGCTGCCCGGCGCTCCCTGGTGGCCCGCGCGAGCGCGACTGCGCTTTCGAGCTGTTCGACCCGGCCGGCGTGCGCACGCAGCCGCTCCTCCCCGGTGCGCACCGCAAGGCGCGCGTCGAGTTCCTGGTTGCGCACCTGGTCAAGGGTGGCGGCGAGCTGCTCGCGGTGCACGGGATCTGCCCCCACCGAACGCGCCGGCTCATCGACGGCCGCAGTCAGCCGCTTCTGAAGCATGGACAGCTCGGCTCGATGCCCCTCATGGGCCAGCCGTGCCTCCTGCTGCTGGCGGTCCAGCCGCTCGGCTTCCTCCGCGAAGCTGCGGGACTGCGCGGCGAGTAGCGCCAGCCGTTCCGCGAACGCCGCCATCGAAGCGTCCGACTCGTTCAGGGCGACGAGAGTTCGATCAACAATGTCGACGGCGGAGCACCGTTCGACGCCTACATTCTCAATCTTGATACGGGTCGCGTCCGCCGCCGCCGACGCCACCTCTGCGCGGTGCATGGCCTCGTCGGCGGCAGCACGCATTTCCAGTTGTGAGGGTGCGGCAGGCGATCCACCGCTCGCCCAGTGCTGCCCGAGCAGATCACCGCTGCGCGTCACCGCCCGCAATTCCGGTTCGGTGGAGATGGCCTGCTCGGCGGCGGCGAGGTCATCGACGAGCACCACCCCGTCGAGAGCACGGGCGACCGCGCCCGCGAGCTCCGGTGGGACAACAACCAGGTCGAGCGCCCAACGGCCAACAGGTGCCGGCCCCCTGGCGGCGTCGACACCCGTCGCTCCCCCCACGAGCAGGCCGCTGCGACCGGCGTCGTCGTCCCGCAGCCAGCAGATCGCGGCGGCCGCGTCGTGAGGGGACCGCACCGCCACCGCGTCGGCGCACGGTCCGAGTGCGGCCGCGATGGCCGCTTCAGCGCCGGCCTCGATCCGCAGCAAAGCGGCAACCGATCCCAGCACGCCGGGTACCGGCGCGGCGAGTAACGCCCCGGCGCCGTCCCGACGGTCGAGGGACAGCGCGAGGCCTTCCCCCCGGGCGCTGGCGGCGGCGCGCTCGCGCTCATGCTCGCGCTCGGTGGCAATCAAGGTGGCCAGCTGGTCGTCGAGCTCGACCAGGGCTCGCGCCGCCACCTCGTGCTGCTCGTCTAGCCCCAACTCGCCCGCGTCGAGCTGGTCCGCGCCGGCCTGCAGCGTGGCCAATTCGGCCTGGGCGTTCTCGGCGCGACTGGCCGCCGCCGCAAGCGCCACCGCAAGCCGACCTGACTCTGCCTCACCGGCTGCCTGCCGGCTTTGTGCGGCGGCGAGTTGGCCGCTCAACCGGGCTATCCCTTCGCGCCGGTCAGCGGCGGCCCGCTCGGCGGCCACCGATACCTGCTCGGCTGTGGACAGTTCCTCCTCGGCGTCTCGTCGACGGTTCACACCCAGCGCGAGGCGCTCCCGGTCACCGGCAAGCACCCGCGCGGTGGTCTGCTCGGCGGCGCGGGCGCAGGCAGCCTCAGCGGCCAGCTCCAGGGGGTCGCTCCCGGTCGGGGGATCCAAAGGGGTGGCGAGATGCGTGGCCCGTTCGGTCGCGAGTTGGCCCAGGCCATGGCTGCGCTCGCGCAACCCGGCCAGCCGGTAGTAGGTTTTCTCGGCTCTGGCCAGGTCTGGCGCGGCGTTCGCCACCTTCGCCTCCAGGAGCGCTTCCGCGGCGCGGGCCTCGGCCAGCTCCGCACCGCTCGCAGCCTGCCGGTCCAGCGCGCTCTTTTCCTGGACTTGCTCGGCCGCCTCGGCGGTGCGTAGCGCCTGTAGGTCGTCGGCGAGCAGCCGCAGCCGCGCGTCGCGGACGGCGGCGGCGATGGTCGAGGCCTTCCTGGCCACCTCAGCTTGCCGGCCGAGCGGGCCGAGTTGGCGGCGCAGTTCTGCGGTCAGGTCCGTGAGCCGTGCCAGGTTCACCTGCATCGCGTCCAGCTTGCGCAGCGCCTTCTCTTTGCGCTTGCGGTGCTTGAGAACCCCCGCAGCTTCCTCGATAAACGCGCGCCGATCATCTGGTCGGGCCTGCAACACCGAGTCGAGTTGACCCTGACCGACAATGACGTGCAGTTCGCGCCCGATGCCGGAATCGCTCATCAGTTCCTGGACGTCGAGAAGTCGGCACGGCGTGCCGTTGAGGAAGTACTCGCTCTCCCCTGAGCGGTACATCAGACGGCTGATGCTGACCTCGGTGTACTCCACCGCGAGCTCGCCATCGGTATTGTCGATTGTCAGCGTGACTTCGGCTCGCCCCAGCGGTGGCCGGTTCGGGGTCCCCGCGAAGATGACATCGCTCATCGACCCTCCGCGCAGTGCCTTCGCGCCCTGCTCGCCTAGCACCCAGGCGATGGCATCGACAACGTTCGACTTACCGGAGCCGTTAGGCCCGACGACACAGGTGATGCCCGGCTCCAGCCGGAACGTGGTCGCGGCGGCGAAGGACTTGAAGCCCCGCACGGTGAGCGTCTTGAGGTGCACGTGTCCCTCAGGATGGACGAAACCTGCGGCCCGGCGGGCGGACAGGTGCTAACGGGGCGGACCGCGGCAGCCTATCGGGGGAAGCCGACGAGCAGGGCCCGGCTAGGCCCGACGTCTCGTAGCGAGGCGCGGATCGCGGGAACTCTGATGGCGGATAAGACGCTGGCGCCCTATGGTGCTGGCGTGACGGGTGGTCGCAATCAGGCGAGCGCGGGTTCGCGCAGCACGTGTTGGTAGTCCTGCTCAGAGGTGTGCTCGAAGTCTCGATCGGGACGGTCCACGACAACCACCGATGCCGAGAGAACGTCGTTGGCGGCGTGGACTCGGGCTACCTCTTCCTCCAGGTCACGTACCCGCATCCGCAGCCGTCGCACCTCGGCCATGAGGCGGGGATCGGTGCCGATGCCTACGTGGCCGAGCAGGGCCTTGGCCATTTCTGGGTCCTCCACAATGAGAGACCGGATAGCTGGTCTACGTTGACGTCCGAGCAACGCTCATGACGCGATGGTCTCGGCGGCTTCGGGAGCGGGCCGGTCGTCGAACCCACGTCCCCGGGCCGTGCCTCCGACGCATCTCACGGTCCCACGTAGGGTCCCCCAAGGTCAAGGTGGGTCTAGCTCTCATCGAACCCGGCCAGGCCGCCATGCGCCGCTGCCCACCGCTCGACTACGCATTGGGTGTGGCCGGGTCCGGTACCGGACCGAAGGATCGTGAGAAGGGATTCGAGGGCGGGTCTGGGACCCTCGGCGATGACCTCGACCCGCCCATCGGGGAGGTTGGTCGCACTCCCGGAAAGGCCCAGTTCTAGCGCCGCGGCGCGGGCCCACCAACGGAAGCCGACGCCTTGGACGCGGCCCCCGATCCAGGCGGTGAGGCGCTGCTCGGGCACCCATTCAGCCTAGAAGCTGCTCGCCACCCAGCCGGGAACCGCCTGGGCGCCCAGCGTAGAAGCCGAACCGGCCCGGCACCCCCGCGTAGTTGAGCGGGCACCGCACTGCGCGCAGGGCTCGCCTGCGGGCAGGCCGCGTGCGAGCCTGGTCGGGTGACCGAGCTCGCAACCCACGCTTGTCGGGGCAAATGCTCCTGGGAACCAAGCACCGACCACCGCGACGGCCTCGCCGTCTTTCGGTGCGCGGGCTGTTTCTGTGAGTGGGTGCGCACGGAGCTGTGGACCCCCGTCCAGGCGGACGGCACCGTTCCGGATGCCGTGGCCAGCGAGCGCGCCAAGGGCTGATCGCTCACCCGCGGGCCCGCCGCGGCCTTGGCTGGCACCGCGGACAGGTAAAGGAGGAGCGGTTCATGAACGCATCCCGGCGGATGAGGGCTCCGCAGCGCGGGCAAGGCTCCCCGGCTCGCCCGTAGACAGCCAGTTCACGTTCGAACAGGCCGCTTGCTCCCTCGGTGGAAACGTAGAGGGCATCGAACGAGGTCCCTCCCGCGTCCAGCGCCTCGATCAGGACCTGGTCAACCGCCGCCCACAGCCGGGCCAGCTCGCGCTCGGTCAGAGTTTCGGTCGGCCGGGCTCCGTGCAAGCGGGCCCGCCACAGGGATTCATCGGCGTAGATGTTGCCCACGCCGCTGACTAAGGTTTGATCGAGCAGGGCGCGCTTCAACCCGGTGCGTCGGCGGCGCATCCTGGCGGTGACCTGCGCCGGGTCGTAGAGCGGGTCGAGTGGGTCCCGCGCGATGTGGGCCACCGGCAGCGGGATGGCTCCCCCCGCACCGTCGGCGGTCAGCGGGACCAGGGCCAGCCCGCCGAAGGTCCGCTGGTCGACGAAGCGCAGTTCAAGGCCCGCATCGGTGAAGGTGAACCGCGCCCGAAGGTGCGGCTGGGTGGGTGTGTCCGGCGTGACCAGAAGAAGCTGGCCGCTCATGCCCAGATGCGCCATGAGCCCTTCGTCGCCATTCGGCTCCAGGGTCAACCATAGGTACTTGCCCCGGCGCGATGCGCTGCCGATGCGGCGACCTGCGAGGCGGCCCACAAAATCCGCTGCGCCCAGCTCATGGCGCCGGATCGTTCGAGGGTGGCTCACGGTGACCGCCGCAATGTGTCTGCCGGCGACGCCGAGAGCCAAACCGCGCCGAACGACTTCGACCTCGGGAAGTTCGGGCACTACCGCGCGGCGTGGTGATCCGGGCGCTTCCGGGCGGCGCCGTCTGGGGCGTCACCGGGCGCGGGCGTCAGCTCGGCGGCCTCGGGGGCCTCGGGGGCCTCGGGGGCCTCGGGGGCCAGGTGTCGATATGCGGCTGCCGCCGCCTGTTGTTCGGCCTCCTTCTTGCTGGGGCCCCGGCCCTCGCCGTACCGAACTCCGTTGACTAGCAGGGCCGCGGTGAAGGTCTTTGCATGGTCAGGGCCAGCGTCGGTGACCGAGTAGTCCGGAACGCCCAGTCCGCACAAGGCGATCAGCTCCTGGACGGAGGTCTTCCAGTCCAAACCGGCACCAAGGCCGGCGGACCTTTCGAGCAGCGGACCGAGCAAGCCAAGCACGACCGACCGCGCGCGCTCCAGGCCACCCGCTAACCACACCGCGCCGAGGACTGCTTCCAGTGTGTCAGCAAGGATGCTGGCCTTGTCCCTGCCGCCGGTGCTCTCTTCGCCTCGGCCTAGCTGTACCCATCGGCCCAAGTCGATCTCGCGTGCCACCTCGGCGAGCGCGCGCATGTTGACCACTGACGCTCGAAGCTTGGCCAACTGGCCCTCGGCAAGATCGGCAAAGCGCCGGTAGAGCTCATCGGTGATCACCAGCCCGAGAACGGCGTCGCCGAGAAACTCGAGTCGCTCGTTGGTGGGTAGGTTGCCGTTCTCGTACGCATAGGAGCGGTGGGTCAGCGCCAGCTCGAGCAGGTCGGCTTCGAGCGCCACTCCCAGTGCGGCCTCCAGTGCCTTTCGGTTCACTGCTGGCCGGTTCACAGCTTGGCCAGGACGTAGTCGATGGCGTCGCCGACGGTGATCAGGGCGTCGAGGTCGTCGTCGTCGATGTGGAACCCGGGTTTCGCTCGGGGCGCCAGTCGTTCTTCGACGATGTCGACGATCTCGACGAGCGCGAGACTGTCGGCTTTGAGGTCGGCGATCAGCGCAGTGTCCCGCGTCAGGCGGCGCGGCTCCGCCTCCAGCACCTGCACGATTGCGGCGATGATGACCGCACTGACCTCGGTTTCCGCAGGCGCGGTCAAGCTCATGACGTCACGGCGGCTACCCCGGCGGCCCTTCGGCGCCGGTTGCTGAGCTCCGCCAGCCCGGTCGCCACCGCCGGCAGCACCGCCTCACGGTGGATCTGCACGGCCTGGGCGATCGCGGCGGCGACCGCCCGGGGTGAGGAGGAGCCATGCCCGATCACGACGACCCCACCCACGCCGAGGAGGGCACCGCCGCCTGGTGTCTCGTTCCCAGTGCGGTCTGACAGGTGAGTGAGCAGGGGCAGGAGCATCTCGGTCGCGGCGGTGCGGTTCGGATGCCTGCCGAGCGCCTCGCTCAGCAGGGTTGTCACCATCGCTGCTGCGCCCTCCATGCCCTTGAGCAGCACGTTTCCGGTGAAGCCGTCGGTCACGATCACATCCGCTGGGCCGCCGGCGGCGGCGTCGTTGCCTTCCACGTTGCCGATGAACACGAGCAGGCCGTCCGCAGCCAGACCGGTGAGGGTGTCAAAGGCCTGCTTTCGCAGTGGGTCGCCCTTACTGCGCTCCGTTCCTACACTGAGCAGCCCTACGCGGGGGCACCGCACTGCGTGCCGGGCCCGGGCGTATGAGCTGCCTGCGAGGGCGTACTGCGCTAACAGGTCGGGGCTCGCTTCGACGGTTGCGCCGGCATCGAGCAGCACAACCGGACCGGCCAGCGTCGGCAAGTCGACCGCCAATGCCGGTCGGGTCACACCCGGTAACCGGCCAAGGGTGAACAGGGCCGCTGCCATCGCGGCGCCGGTGGAGCCCACTGACACCATTGCGTCGGCCTTGCCGTCGCGGACCAGGCGCGCGGCGACGCGAACGGTCGCGTCCCGCTTGGCGCGCACGGCGCGGGCCGGGTCCTCACCCATCCCGATCACCTGGCTGGCGGAGGCTATTGCGCAGGCCCCGGGTCGGCCGCGCTCCTCGAGTAGCAGCATCGCTGCCCGCTCCGGGCCGACCAAAGTCATCGATACGCCCGGCTGCTCGTCGAGGGTCAGCAGGGCGCCCTCCACGACGGTGTCGGGGCCCTGATCGCCGCCCATCAGGTCCAGCGCCACCCGAACCGGCGCCTTCGCTCCGGTAGTCCCGGCGGCGGGTGATTCCCACCCGCGGGTCTTTGCCGGCGGCACCGGCCTCAGACCGCCAGGACCTGACGTTTGTTGTAAGTGCCGCAGGTGGGGCAGGCGGTGTGAGCGAGCTTGGGCTGCCGGCACCGATCGCAGGCAGTGGTGACGACCGCGGCGGCCTTCCATTGGCTGCGACGGGACCGGGTGTTGCTGCGAGACATCCGGCGCTTGGGAACGGCCACTGATCAATCCTTCATCTGTTCGAGGTGCCCAGCGGTGGCGGCCGGTTGGCCGCCTCCGTCCTTTCGCCCGCGAAGACTCCTCCAGCGCGGGTCGATCTGATCGTGCCGATGCTCTGGCCCGACCTCATCTCGGCGAGCCCCGCAATCGGCGCATAGCCCGCCGCAGTCCGGGCGGCACAATGGGCTGGGCGGTAGTGCGACGACCAAGGCGTCGCGCAACGCCGGTTCGAGGTCCAGGACGTCACCGTCCAGCTGCCGGAGCTGTTCATCCTGGTCTCGCCCCGACCCAGCGGTTCGTGCGTAGCGCTCGGCCTGCTCGGGGTAGGACCACAATTCGACAAGCTCGACCTCGACGGTGTCCGATACCTCGTCGAGGCAACGCGCGCACTCACCCGCCAACGAGGCGGTCACCTGGCCGGTGACCAGCACCCCATCGAGCACCGACTCAAGCCGGATGTCCAGCCGCAGCGGGCTGCCGGCCGGGACCCGGACCAGGTCCAATCCGTAGGTTGCGGGGGCCGGCACCGTGCCCGATCCCTCCCACATGGAGCCCGGTCGGCGCCCCAGCGGCCGTGTATCGAGGCGCAACGGGTGGCGAGGGTCAAAGGCAGGCCTGCGTGTGATCATGATCATTTCAGCTGGTGGCGGCGGTCCCGGGTGGAAGGCCGACCCACGATGTTACCGGATGCCAGCACCGTGAGCGGCCGGCTCACCGCGCGGCGGGAAGCGGCTCCAGCGGTGCGTCCCCGCTCAGGCCGTCGTCATGGCGGCCGCGCAGCCGTTCTCGTCCTCGCTCGACCGCAGCGATGGTCTTGTGTAGGACTACCTCGAAGTTCGCCAGCTTCCCGTCTACGTAGTCCTCCACTTCCCTGCGCATGGTGTCAGTTTGCTCACGCGCCTCGCTCAGCAGGACCTCAGCCTGTCGTTGCGCCTCCGCGGCCACCTCCTCGTGGCCGACCAGTCGATCGCGTTCGTCGGCTGCCTCCGCGATGATGCGCTGCGCCTCGAGCCGCCCCTCATCGACGACGCCCGCCTTGTGCTGCAGCACCCCGCTGGCCGCCGCGATCTCGCCCGGCAACAGTGCGCGGATCTCGTCGAGCGCGGCCAGCACCTCGGTGCGGTTGACGACGCATGAAGCCGACAGCGGAAGGGGCTTGGCGCCGTGAACCATGTCGGTCAACTCATCCAGCTTGCTGTGCAGATCGGCCATGACCCCCAGGGTAGAGCGGTCGGCAGCGTGCGTCAGCCGCTGGCTACGCCGAACGGGCTATGCGCGCAGGTGGAGCGGGTCAGCGCACCAGTCGCTGCCTGAGGCGTTCCTGCACGATCGGCGGAACGAGATGACTCACGTCACCGCCCCAGGTCGCTACCTCCTTAACCAACGAGGAAGACAGGAACGAGTACAGCGGATTGGTGTGCATGAACAGCGTTTCGACGCCCGCGAGGGAGTGGTTCATCTGTGCCATTTGTAGTTCGTAGTCGAAATCGCTGATCGCCCGCAACCCCTTGACGATCACCGGGATGTCACGAGCCCGGCAGAAATCCACTATCAAGCCCTCGAACGGCTCGACCCGAACGTTCGGCAAGTCCTGGGTGGCCGCGGAGATCAACTCGATGCGCTCGGCTGTGTCGAACAAACGCGCCTTTGACTTGTTTACCCCGACCGCGACGACTACCTCGTCGTAGATCGAACTACTGCGGGCGATGATGTCGAGGTGGCCGTTGGTCACCGGGTCGAACGACCCTGGACAGGTAGCCCGCCTCACCGGGCGGCCTTCACAGCGCGCGACCGTACCAGAGGGTGGTTTCCCCGTACCGGCGCCAGCGCCTGGCCGCGAGGCCGGCCGGCCAGCTGGGCCGCGGCCCGCGGCTGGCCCGTTCGAGCACGACTTCGCCTCCCACCCAGGGCACCAAGGCGCTCAGCACCGCATCGAGCTGCACCGCGTAGGGCGGATCGGCCAGAACCAGGTCATAGCGTTCGGGCGGCTTCGCGAGGAAGCGTTCGACCGAAACGGCCGCCACCTGCGCGCCGGCCAGCTCCAGGGTGGCAATGTTGCGCCGGATGACGGCAACCGCGGCCGGCGCCCGTTCGACCATGGTGGCGCTTGCAGCGCCGCGGGACAACGCCTCCAGGCCCAACGCGCCGGATCCAGCATACAAATCGAGGACCCGCAGCCCGCTCAGCTCTCCGAGGGAAGAAAACAGGGCTTCTCGAACGCGGTCAGCGGTGGGCCGGGTGGCGACGCCCAGCGGGGTGTGCAGGCGGCGCCCACCGGCCGAGCCCGCAACGATGCGCGTCACCCCTTCTCCAGGTAGGCGGCGTGTTCGAGCAGGCGGTCGGCGGCCGCGCTCAGGGCGGCGTGTGCGACCAGGGCTGGATCGGAAGCTACGAGGCGCTGCGCGTGCACACGGGCGCCGACCACGATATCGACGTCGTCTGCCAGCCGAAGCAACGCCAAGCTCGAGCCCAGACCAGCCTGACGCGAACCCAGCACATCGCCCTCCCCGCGCAGCCGCAGGTCGACATCGGCGAGCTTGACCCCGTCAAGGGTCTTGGCGACCGCTGCCACGCGTTCACCGGCGGGGGTGTGCTCGTAGGCGGTGCTTAGCAGGAAGCAGCTACTCGGGTGGGTGCCCCGCCCGATCCGGCCACGAAGTTGGTGGAGCTGGCTCATCCCGAAGCGGTCGGCGTCGAGCACCACCATGACGGTGGCGTTGGGGATGTCCACTCCCACCTCGACAACGGTGGTGGCGACCAGCACGTCGATCGATCCGGCCGCGAACGCGGTCATTACCGCGTCCTTCTCCTGCGCCGGCAGCCGGCCGTGAAGCATCGCAACCCGCAGGCCGGACAGTTCGCCCTCGGCCAGTTGCGGCGCCACCGCCTCGACCGCCGCCCCGGGCCCGCGACCCTCGGCTGCGTCTTCGCCCGGGTTCTCCTCTTGGTCCGGGTTCTCCTCTTGGTCCGGGCTCTGCTCATCGGGGCTCTCCTCGTCGGCGGCCGCGCCTGGCTCGATTTGCGGGCAGACCACGAACGCCTGCCGACCGGCGCTCACCTCTGCCCGGACCCTGTCCCACATTCGTGCGATCCACCGCGGTTTGCTGGCCGGCACTACGTAGGTGCTAATGGGTTGGCGGCCGCCGGGCAATTCGGTGAGCGAGGAGGTCTCCAAGTCGCCGAAAACCGTCATCGCCACCGTCCTCGGGATGGGGGTGGCCGTCATCACCAGCAGGTGCGGGCACGTTCCGACTCGACCGCGGCTTCGCAGCGCGGCCCGCTGCTCGACCCCGAACCGGTGCTGTTCATCGACGACGATCAGCCCCAAATCCGCGAAGTCGACTCCCTCGGACAGCAGCGCATGGGTGCCGACCACAATGCCGGCGCTGCCATCGCCGACCGCGGTCAGTGCGGTTCGACGGGCAGCTGCCGGCATCGAGCTGGTGAGCAGCTCGACGCGAGTTGCCTGCGGGGAGCTCCCCAGCTCACCGCCGCACCCCAATGGCCCTAACAGTTGCCGCAGGCTGCGAAGGTGCTGGGTGGCCAGCACCTCGGTTGGCGCGAGAAACGCGGCCTGCCCGCCAGTGTCAACGACACATAACATCGCCCGGAGCGCCACCACCGTTTTTCCGGAGCCAACCTCGCCGGCAAGAAGCCGGTGCATCGGTGCGTGGCCAGCGAGATCGGCGGCGATCTGGGCGCCGACCTCCACCTGCCCGGCTGTTTCTGTGAACGGCAACGCCGCGTCGAACGCGCTCAGCAGGCCCCCCGCTCGCTTGGGTCGTGAAACCGCCGGCAAGCTCAGCACATCCGCACGGCGACGTGCCAGGGCGACCTGCACGGTCAGCGCCTCGTCCCACTTAAGCCGCTGGCGGGCCGCGTCGACCTGCGCTTGGCTCTCCGGGCGATGCACGGCGTGGATGGCGCTGTCGAAGCTGACCAGCCGGTGTTCGGACCGGATCTGGTCGGGCATTGGGTCGGGGAGCTCATCGAGCAGGCGCAACACCGTGCCGATTGCCAGCGCCTGCATCCATGAACTCACCTTCGAGGTCGAGGGGTAAACCGGTAAGAGCGGTAGCTGCAGGAGGTCGGTACTATCGATGCGCGTTTCGACCTTCGGATGGGCCAGCTGCGGGCGCCCCCGAAATTCGGACAGCTCGCCAGCAAAAAGCGCCCGGGTGCCGACAGCCAACTGCTTGCTGCGCCAGCCTTGTCCGAAGAAGGTGAGATCCAGGTTGTTGCGGCCGTCCGTGATCACCACAGTCGCGATGCTGCCGCCTTTTTTGAGCGGGCGCACCTTCGTGCTGTGCACCTGGGCAACGACGGTGACGTAGTCGCCGCGTCGTAGTTGGGCCAGGTCAGACAGGTCGCCTTGCCGGACGTAGCGGCGCGGATAGTGCTTGAGCAGATCACCGACCGTACGGATTCCGAACGCCTTGTTCAGCGGATCCGCGGTGGGCTGGCCGAGCACTCCCCGCAGTCCGGTGTTGAGGTCGATCATGGGCGCGCCCTACGATTCGCCATACTCGCACCTGCTTTCGCGGCGGCCGCTTCCTTCGGGCGGCGAGCCTAGGCTGAGCGACCGACATTCCGCCTGGGCCGCCCGGCGAAATGAGCCGAGCCGGTGCGGTAGGCTTGGGTTGTTGTCCAGGCGCCCCCGGTGCCCCCCTCCCGTGGAACTTGGAGTTCGTCGTGGCTGCCGTGTGTGACGTCTGTGGCAAGGGGCCCGGCTTTGGCATGTCGGTGTCTTACTCGCACCGCCGGACCCGTCGGCGCTGGAACCCCAACATCCAAACGGTGCGTGCGTTGATTGGCCGCACCCCTAAGCGACTGAACGTGTGCACCTCGTGCCTGAAGGCGGGAAAGGTCGTCCGGGCCAGCTGATCGGTGTTTCACGGCGCGCCACGGAAGTGATCGTGACCGCCGGCTGCCCTCGGCGTCGGCACACCGAGAACATGAACCCCGACCTTTGAGTCCGGCCCCGGGCCCACCGTGAGACGCCCGATCCGGCGCGTGCCTGGGACCTGTACACCGGCCGGGAGCACCGCGAGCAGCGCATAGTCCTCGCCGCCGGTCAGCACCCACTCCAGCGCGGAACGGCCTAACCGGTCGGCCGCAGCCTGCAGCAGCGGGTCGACTTCGAGCAGGTCGGGGTCTACCTCGGCTAGGCCCCGCCCGGCATCGGTGAGGTGTCGCAGGTCGGCGATCAGCCCATCGGAGACATCACACATCGCGAGCGCTCCCGCCCTGGCGAGAGCCGGTCCCATCGCATAGGGCGGCTCGGGGTGGCGGTGCGCAGCCAGCAACGCCTCGAACCCCGGCTCGGCGGCGCCTGCCCTGAGCAGATCCAGCCCGGCCGCGGCCCAGCCCAACCGGCCGGCTACGACCAGATCGCCGTCGGCCGGGGCCGCACGGGTAACCGGCCGCCGTCCTTGCAGGTCACCTAACGCCGTGATCGCAAGCGTCAGCCGATCGCAGGAGGCAATGGTGTCCCCACCCACCACGCTGGCGCCGACTAAAGCGCACTCGTCGCGCAGCCCGTCGACGAGACCGTCAAGGACGTCGGTGCCAGTCGCCGGCGGCAACGCGATACCAATGAGCAGGGCCGTCGGCACTGCTCCCATGGCGGCGACATCAGCGAGGTTCGCGGCAGCGCCCTTGCGGCCAACCTGATAGGGGCTCGACCAATCCCAACGAAAATGCACCCCTTCGGCGAGGAGGTCTGTCGTGACCACGATGCGACCATCCGGGGCTGCAACGACGGCCGCGTCGTCGCCCGGTCCGGTCGGGGCGGGCGCCGCACCCAGCCGGGCAGCGACCCGCGCAATCACGCCAAACTCCCCCAGTTCGCCGGCCGTGCGCATCGCTGCCGTCCTTTCCCTGTGCGGTAACGTCCGCTCCGCAGCGATCAACGAGGTGATGAGGAGTTTCCCGTGGTCCAGGCCTACATCCTGATCCAAACCGAGGTCGGCAAGGCTGCGGCGGTGGCTACCGCTATCAGCGAGATCAAGGGTGTCACGCAAGCCGAGGACGTCACCGGCCCCTATGACGTCATTGTCCGCGCCGAGGCACGCAGCGTCGATGAGTTGGGCAAGTTGGTCGTCGCCCGCATCCAAGGAGTGGACGGTATTACCCGCACCCTCACCTGCCCGGTGGTCCACCTCTGAGGAGACTGCTCCCCGTCCTCGTTCTTCTCTCGGCCTGCGGTGCAGGCGCCCCCGGACCGGTTGTGCCCCCCGCCGGGCAGGCGAACGCATGCCGGGCCTTGATCGCCGGACTACCTGACGATCTCGTGCCGCACCAGCACCGCCACGGTGGCACCCCGACGTCGCCTTACCTCGCGGCTTTTGGGACGCCGGCGGTAGTCGTCAGCTGCGGAGTGCCGATACCGAAGCATGACCCGACAACCTTGGTCCTCGAGGTCGACGGCGTGGATTGGTTGCAGCTTGGTGGGGCCGGGCGGGCCGAGCGGTACCTGAGTTTCCACAGCAGGGTTGTCGTAGAGGTCGTCGTGCCGCACGCCTACTTGCCTGCTGACATTCTGCCTGTCCTTTCGCCGCTTGTGGGACGTGCTGGACCCGGGCACTCGGCGTAAGGGGCGTTGCGTTCAGGGCTGTTCCCATGTCCAGCTCATGGCCGTCGAATCGACCCGCAGATCCTGGCGCAGGTCCACCAGCGGCTCGCCGTTGTCTTGGATTGACACGGCGGCGACTCGCGGGTCGGACAGCATCAGCGAAGTCCCGTTCCGCGACGAAGCGCCACCGAAATCAGCTGATCAAGTAGCGCGGGGTAGCTGACGCCCGAGGCGGCCCACATCCGGGGATACATCGAGTGCGGGGTGAAGCCAGGCATCGTGTTCACCTCGTTCAGAACCGGCCCGTCCGCCGTCAAGAACATATCTACCCGTGCCAACCCCGCGCAGTCCAAGGCGGCAAATGCCCGCAACGCAAGGTTCTGGACGTGCTCGGTACTCTGCTGATCGAGATGTGCGGGGACGTCGAAGGTTGTCGGCGCATCGTCGGGTAGGTACTTCGCGGCGAAATCGTAGAAGTCATGCTCGCCGTGCACGTGTATCTCGGCAGGCACACTCGCCCGCGCTGGCTCGCCGTCAAGGATTCCGCACTCCAATTCGCGTCCCACGAGCATCTGCTCGACGATGACCTTCGGGTCGTGGCGCTGGGCCGCCGCGATGGCAGCCCCGAGATCCTCGACGCGGCGCACTTTGGTAATGCCGAGGCTGGAACCGGCCCGGGCCGGCTTCACGAACCAGGGGGGGTCTCCGGGCGTTCGCACCGGGTCATGAGGGCGCAGGACCGTGAATGGACCGACCGGTAACCCGTCGGCGATCAGCAGGGCCTTCATGTGCTGCTTGTCCATAGCGGCCGCCGAGGCGAACACCCCGGCGCCTACGTAGGGGACCCCGGCCAGCTCCAGCAACCCTTGGACAGTCCCGTCCTCGCCGTAGGGTCCGTGCAGGACCGGGAACACGACATCAACCTCGGTGGGGAGGGCCGGGTCCTTCAGAGCCCGCCACCCGCCAGGCACCACGGCGAGCTCGGTCCCGGTGTCGGCAACGGCGGGCAACTCCCGGCCGCTGGGTTCCAGAGCCTGGGGGTCGTCCGGGGCCAGGACCCAACGCCCGTCGGGCAGGATCCCGACGGGCAGCACCTCGTACCTTTCACGGTCCAGCGCCCGCAGCACCGACGCCGCGCTGATGCACGAAATGGCATGCTCCCCACTTCGCCCGCCGAACACCACCGCTACCCGGATCCGTTTGGCCACGGGCAAGGAACCTAGCTGTCCGACGCCACTACGCGAATTCGCCGCAGCGAGTCATTCGGACCCCACTTCCCTCGCCATCAGGGCCCTTACCATCTGCACAGGGGTCATCTTGTCGTACACCACCTTCACGACATGCTCGGTGATCGGCATGTCCACCGCGTGCTTGGTGGCCAACGCGTGCAGGGCCCGGCAGCTCCCCACCCCCTCCGCCGTTTGCTTGGTGTGCGCGATGACCTCATCAATCGCCTGACCTTGCCCCAGACGTTCGCCGAAGGTCCGGTTGCGGGACAGCGGGGAGGTGCAGGTCGCCACCAGGTCGCCCAGTCCCGCCAACCCGGTGAAGGTCGCCGCGTCGGCTCCGAGTGCTGCCCCCAGTCGCGCCGTTTCGGCCAAACCACGGGTGATCAGGCTGGCCACCGTGTTGTCACCGAAACCCATCCCTGCTGCCATCCCGCAGGCCAGAGCGATCACGTTCTTGACCGCACCGCCGAGCTCGCAGCCCACGACGTCCGCGTTGGTGTAGGGGCGGAAGTAGATCGTGGTGCTGGCCAGTTGCAGTTGGCGACCTCTGGCCGGATCCACGCAGGCGACGACGGTGGCGGCCGGGTGCTCCGCGGCGATTTCCCTGGCCAGGTTCGGTCCGCTGACCACCGCCACCCGATCGGCCGGCGCATCTGCCACCTCGGCAATGACCTCACTCATCCGCTTGCTCGTGCCAAGCTCAACCCCCTTCATCAAGCTGACCAGCGTGGCGCCGCGCGGCAAATACTCGCGGACAGCCGCGAGATTGACGCGCAGCGTCTGGCTGGGAATGGCGAGCACCACCAACTCGGCGTCAGGCAAGACGCTCGCCGGATCGGCCTCGGCGGTAAGCCGCCGCGGCAGGGCAACACCCGGAAGGTAATCGGGATTTTCGCGCGTGTCCCGAATGATCTGGGCCAGCTCGGGGCGGCGGGGCACCAGCGTCGTCATGGTTCCGGCGTCGGCCAGCACCTTCGCGTACGCCGTCCCCCATGAGCCGGCGCCAAGCACGACGGCTTGGGTCATGCGGTCCGCCGGTCGCCGCCGGCCGAGCGCCACACGAAGGGCCGCTCCGGCGGGGACTCGCTGCGCAGTTCGGCCACCATCGCGGTCACAGTGCCCATGATGTCGTCGGTCACTTCGCGCAGCACCGAAGGGGTCTGGGGGGCACCGGCGAAACGCGCCAGGTCGATCGGCGGCCCGATTACCGTGGTCACCAATGGGTGCCGGAACAGGTGCAGCCGGTCGCCGCGCCGATGAATCTGCTGTGCCCCCCACTGCGCAAGCGGGAGCACCGGGACGTCGGCGGTAAGGGCGAGCCGGGCGACGCCCGTCCGTGCCTTCATCGGCCACAGGTCGGGATCCCTGCTCGTCGTACCCTCCGGATAGATGATCACGACCTTGCCCGCCTGGAGCGCCTGCACCGCGGCCGACAGGGCGTGGGCCGCGTCCGTGGTATCCCGCTTGACCGGTATCTGCCGGGCCCCGCGCATGATTCGGCCGACGAAGAACATGCCGAACAGGGTGTCCTTCGCCAAGTAATGCGGCAGCCGCCCGGCGTCATAGATGGCGTGCGCGACCGTCAGCGGGTCGATGGCCGAAATGTGGTTGGCTACGACGAGGGCTCCCCCCCGCGCCGGAACGTGCGTCAGGCCTCGCCGCTCGCGACGGGTGAGCACCGTGAGTGTCGGGCGAATCAGCCCGATGGCCAGGGAAAACCAGAACCCCCTCGCCTCCCGGTCACCGCATGCCGCCCGCGCCATCCGCTCGCGCCTACCTCTCACGTCGCTACCGGCCGGCGCGGCCCTCAACACGCATCGAGGGTAGGCATCCGGCGGCTGATCCTTCACTGGCCAACGGTCGGTGTCGAGGAAGGGCACGCCGGTGGCAGCATGCCCGATCATGGCGCACGACAATGTGTGGGTATCGACGACCTGGACGGTCGTGCTACCCATTAAGGAGCTTGCGGTCGCCAAGAGCCGGCTCGCCGGCGACCCTGGGGCCCGCGCGACCCTAGCCCTCGCTATGGCACGGGACGTCGTGGCAGCCGCCCAGGCCTGTGGCGCCGTCGAGGAGATCATCGTGGTCACCGACGACAGTCGCGTCAAACAGGCGCTGGGCGTCTCCTGCCTTGTCGTTCCCGATCTTCCCCGCGCGGGACTCTCGGCGGCCATTGCATACGGCGCACAGGCCGCCAGCAGTCGCTGGCCCGACTACGGCATCCTCGCGCTGGCCGCCGATCTCCCGGCGCTCACGTCGAGGTCCCTCGCCGACGTCCTGGTCCAGGCAGCTCCGGGCCGTTCGGTGGTCGCCGACTTTGCGGGTAGCGGCACCGTTTTGCTCGCGGCTACGCCGGGAACACGGCTACGCCCCGCGTTCGAAGGTGCGTCCCTGGCCGCACATGTGTCGTCGGGGGCTCGCGACCTCACCAGGTGGGCCACTGCAGCCCTGCGCCGAGACGTCGACACGGTGGAAGACCTTGCCACCGCCATCTCGCTGGGGGTCGGCGCATCCACCGCGCAGGCCGCGGAATCGTGGCGGGCGGCGCACTGGTTGTGAGCGCCCACCCCGGGTGAAGTTGAGGGGCACCAAACAGTGGGACAGTGTCGTCATGATCCGCCCAACACGTACCGTTCAGGCGACGGTGCGCCGCTTCGACCCCGCGGGGCGGGCCGGTCAGGCCATCGATGACACAGGCGTGGTGTACGACCTCCCGGCCGATCGGCTCGATCCCGCCGTCCGGCACCTGCGCCCAGGGCAGCGGGTCCGCCTGGAGTGGACGGCACAGGGGCTGACGCTGGTGACGATTGCGACCCTGCCGGCCGGTGTGAGACTGGAACCATGACCGAGTCCATGCTGCGCCCGGCGCCCCCTGATCTGCAAAGCACCCAGCAGGCCGCCGCCGCCGACCTCGAACCGGTGGCTGCCACGGCTGCGGCAACCCTCGCTGCGACGGACCTGCCCGACGATCGTTTCCTGAACCGGGAAGCGTCGTGGTTGGAGTTCAACGCCCGGGTGCTGGCACTGGCCGAGGACCCTCGAGTACCCCTTCTGGAGCGGGTCAAGTTCGCCGCCATCTTCGCCAGCAACCTCGATGAGTTCTTCATGGTTCGGGTCGCCGGACTCAAGCGCCGGCAGGCCACCGGCCTCACGGTACGAAGTGCGGACGGGTTGCCGACCCGCGAGCAACTGGCGTTGATCGGCGAGCGCACCGCCGAACTACAGCAGCGCCATGCGCTGATGTTCGCGAACGACTTACTCCCTGCGCTCGGCGACGCCGGAATCACCCTGAGCAGCTGGGATCAACTCCCTGCCTCCGAACAGCAACGGCTGCACGGCTACTTCCGCGCCCAGGTCTTCCCGGTGCTCACCCCCCTGGCGGTGGACCCTGCGCACCCGTTTCCGTACATCTCTGGGCTGTCGTTGAACCTGGCTGTCGTCGTGCGTGATCCGGCAACAGGCTTGGATCGCTTCGCCCGGGTGAAGGTGCCGGCGATCCTGCCGCGCTTCGTCCGCGTCGGCCCGCAAGACGGGGACGGTGCCGCTGATGCCACCGCCCGATTCCTGCCGCTGGAAGAGTTGATCGCCACCCATCTGTCCCAGCTATTTCCGGGCCTGGAAGTCATCGAACAGCACCTGTTCAGGGTCACCCGCAACGCTGACGTGGAAATCGAGGAAGACGAAGCAGAGGACCTGCTACAGGCACTTGAACGCGAACTCGCGCGGCGCCGGTTCGGTCCGGCAGTCCGGCTGGAAGTTGCCGACAGCATGGGTGAGCGGGTGCTGGACCTGCTCGTTCGCGAGCTGGAGGTCCATCCACGTGACGTCCTGCGCATCCCCGGACTGCTCGACCTTTCCGCCCTGTGGGCGCTGGTTGAGCTCGATCGGCCGGAGCTGAAGGACGAGACGTACGTGCCGACGCTGCATCCCCGGCTCGCGAGCGAAGACGGCATGGCGGCTGCCGACCTTTTCGCCGTCCTGCGCGACGGCGACGTCTTGTTGCATCATCCCTACGACTCGTTTGCCACTAGCGTGCAGCGCTTCATCGAACAAGCCGCAGCCGACCCGCACGTGCTCGCGATAAAGCAGACTCTCTACCGCACGTCCGGTGACTCGCCTCTCGTAGAGGCACTCATCGATGCGGCCGAGGCCGGCAAGCAGGTGGTGGTGCTGGTCGAGATCAAGGCCCGATTTGATGAGCAGAACAACATCACCTGGGCCCGGGCACTGGAGCGGGCCGGGTGCCACGTCGTGTATGGCGTCGTGGGGCTCAAGACCCATTGCAAGACGGCGCTGGTGGTCCGCCAGGAGAAGGGTCAACTCCGCCGCTACGCCCACATCGGAACCGGTAACTACAACCCGAAGACCGCCCGCAACTACGAGGACTTCGGGTTGCTCACGGCCGACTTGGATGTCGGGGCGGACCTCACCGACCTTTTCAATGCTCTTACCGGCTACTCGCGGCAGACCGAATACCGGTCCTTGCTGGTTGCTCCGCAACGCCTTCGGGCCGGAATCGTCGAACGTATCGAAGCGCAAGCCGAGCGGGCTCGGGCTGGTCAGGAGGCCACGATCCGCCTGAAGGTCAACAACTTGGTCGACGAACAGGTTGTGGACGCGCTCTACCGCGCCGCTGGGGCCGGTGTTCGGATCGATTGCGTTGTCCGCAGCATTTGTGCGTTGCGGCCGGGGGTGCCCGGCCTGTCCGAAACCGTCCGGGTGCGCTCGATTTTGGGCCGCTACCTCGAACACAGCCGGCTGTTTGCGTTCGGCCAGGAGCCGGGCGCCCAGTGGTGGTTGGGCTCCGCGGACGTGATGCACCGCAACCTCGACCGCCGGGTGGAGACCCTTGTACGGGTTGGCGATCACGTGCTCACCGATCAACTCGCGGACACCTTCGCGCAGGCGATGGACCCCGCTACCGTTTCCTGGCATCTGGATGCGCATGGCGGCTGGACCCTGCACGGTGACTCTGACCTGCACACCGCCCTGGCCAAGCAGATGTCCCATCGGCATGGCTGACCGCGACCGAAGGACGGTGCACGCCGAGACCGAGAGCGAGGTCAAGATGGCTGTCCCGGCGCTGTTCGCTCTACCGTCCCTCACCGACCTCGATGGGCCGCATCCGCTCGCCGCCCAACCCGGGGCCCGGTTGTCGCTGAGGGCCACTTACTTCGACACGCACGATCTGCGACTAGCCCGATCAGGGGTGACCCTCCGGTATCGGACTGGGGAAGGCCGGCCGACCTGGACGTTGAAGCTCCCCGCCGAGTCGGGAGCGCAGGGGGAGCGGCTCGAGATGTCCCTGGCCGCGCCCGCCGCGGCACCGCCGGCGGAACTGACCGTCCTCGTTACCGCCCTGGTCAGGATGGCTTCGCTCGGTGAGGTGGTGCGCCTCACCACTCGGCGCGATGTGTGGCTGCTGGCCGATGACACTGGCGAGCGGGTGGCCGAACTGGTTGATGATTTGGTGTCGGTAGTGGTGTCCCGCAAGGTGGTGGCCAGGTTCCGCGAGCTCGAGGTTGAGCGCCACGGCATCGACGAGCGAGCGTTGACCGCGCTGATCTCACGGCTGGCCGACTCCGGGGCGATTCGCGGCGCTTTTCAGGCCAAGCTTGTCCGCGCCCTCGGGCCGCGTGCCAACGCCCCGCCTGATGTCCCGGTACCGATGCGGGTCCGCCGGCTCGATCCGGCCGCCGCGCTGGTAACGGAAGCGTTACGCGCTGGGGTTCGGCGCCTGGTCGCCGAGGACCTCCGGGTCCGGCTCGGGCACGAGGATGCTGTGCATCAGATGCGGGTTGCCTGCCGCCGGCTGCGCAGTGACCTGCGGACCTTCGGGCCGCTCCTGCTCGCCGGGTCGACCGAGCGCCTCCGGGCCGAACTGGCGTGGTTGGCGGACGCGCTGGCAGACGCGCGGGATCTGGAAGTGCTGCGTCAGCGGCTGGCCACCACTTTTCGCGCCGATCCTCTTGCGCCGCTCGACGCCGCCGCATTTGGCCGGCTGGACACCCTGCTCGCCGGACGCGAACGCTCAGCACGCCAGGTGGTGCAGGCCGCGCTCGAGGAGCCGCGGTACCTTGTGCTGCTCGACGAGGCGGTGGCGCTAGCGCGTGAACCTGCCACCACGGCAACGGCGGATCTGCCTTGTCGGACGGTGTTGCCTGGTCTCGTGGCGGCCGCCGTTGCTGACCTGGACCTCAAGGCGGCCAAATTGCGCGCTGCCGGTTCCGACCAGCGTTGGCATGCAGCGCGAATCCGGGCCAAACGCGCACGCTACGCAGCGGAGGCTACGGCCCCAGCGTTAGGCGTTCAGGCGGCAACCACGGGCGCTGCGCTGGCCCGGGTCCAGGATGTGCTTGGCAAGCATCAGGATGCGGCGATTGCCGCCGACGCAGTCTTGTCGGTCGCGAGCGAGGCCGCCGACGATCCCGCGCTCATCGTGCTGTGTGGCCGGCTCGCCGAGCGGGAACGCGCCGCGGTCCGGGCCTATCGCGCGGAGTTCGTGAAGGTGTGGAAGAAGGCACATGCACCGAGGGTTCGGCGCTGGCTGCAAAGCGAGATCCGTGGGTGAGTCGGGCACGCCGCATGTGGCAGCAGGTCAGGGCACGCGTGGCGACACCATGGCCGTGAGATCAGCCCAGTGAACCCCATCGTTGCGGCCGGCACCGTCCTGTGGCGCTTCGACGACCGGGGCGAGCTTGAGTTGGCGCTCGTCCACCGCCCGAAGTACGGCGATTGGTCGCTACCCAAGGGCAAGACCGAGCCCGGCGAGCACTTCATCTCCACCGCGGTACGCGAAACGCAGGAGGAGACGGGTTTCACGGGTCCTGTTGGCCGGCCCCTTGGACACATCACGTATTCGGTGCATTCCTCCCAAGGCCCGGTCCCCAAGACAGTGCATTACTTCGCCATGGCGGCCATCGGAGGAGCGTTTACTGCGTCGGCCGAAGTCGATCGGCTCGTCTGGCTGCACCCACCCGCAGCCTCCGCCAGATTGAGTCGGACCGAGGACCGCGATGTCCTCGTGCGCTTCGCGAGCCTCCCCTCCGAGAGCGTCACCATTTTGTTGGTCCGGCACGGCCACGCCGGTGAGCGCAAAAGGTGGCACGGGGACGATGCTGAACGACCGCTCGACGGCGCCGGCCACGCGCAGGCGCAGCTGCTCGCCGGCATTGGACCGTGCTTCGGGGTCCAAGGCGTTTACGCGGCCCGCGTGCTGCGCTGCATGCAGACCTTGGCGCCGCTGGCTGCCGTACTCGGGATGCCGGTGGAGCCAGAGCCTGATTTCACCGAGGCCGGCGTGAAGGCGGGTGACGCAGCTCTCAAGGCGCTAGAAAGGGTGGTGGCCCTGGGACGCCACGCAGCAATATGCAGCCAAGGCGGCGTCATTCCCGAACTGCTGACCAGCTTGGCGGCCCGGGATGCGGCGGCACTGCCGTCCGTCCGTAGCCGCAAGGGGTCGGTGTGGGTACTTTCGTTCGCCTACGGCCGACTCATTGATGGCAGCTATCTCGCCGACCTGTCACCCACGTGGTGAGCCGGACACCCCTAGGCCTCGGCCTAGGGGCTCTCACAGGGGGCCGGCGCCCCAACAAGGCCCCGGCCCCCGTGAGGCTGCTAGCGGCTGGACCTCTTGGCTGGCGCCTTCGCCGTTGTCTTGCTTGCCTTCTTGGCTGGCACGCGGGTGCTGCTCTTTGCGGCCGACCTGGTGGTGGCCTTGGCCGCGGTGCGGCCGGTGGCCTTCGAGGTCGTCTTCGCAGCGGCCGCCTTTGCGGTCTTGGTGGCGGTGGCGCGCCGAGCAGGCGTCACCTTAACCGTTGACCTGGCGCCAGCCTTGCTGGGAGCCTTCGTCGCGGACCTCGTCCCGGCCGCCTTGCTCGCCGTGGCCCTCACTGTGCCGACAGCGGCACGAACCCCCGATCTTGCCACGACTCGGCTTGGAGTCGCCTTGGCGAGCTTTTTGGCACCAGACACGTAGGCCTTGAAGTCGGTGCCGGGGCGAAACTTCGGCACCGATGTCTTCTTGATCTTCACCGGCTGTCCGGTGGAGGGGTTTCTTCCGGTGCGGGCCGCTCGGTCGGCCTTCTCGAACACGCCGAAGCCGCTGATCGCGACCTTCTCCCCCTTACTCACCGTCCTCGTCACGGTCTCGATGAACATCTCTACTGCCCTGGTTGCTGTCGCGCGACCGCCGACGTGGCCGGCGAGCTCATCGATCAGATCGGACTTGTTCACACGCACCTCCGGTGCACCGTCCCGGCCCCGTGCCGGACGTAATTAGGCGGAACGGTAGGAGGTCTTGGCCCGTATGCCAACACCCAACACGGCGTGTCGGCCGGTGGTTCTTCGATGACACTTCCTGCCAGACAATGGTTCCAGCTCGGGTTCCCGAGCTAATCCGCTGCAGTACAGAACTTTCGGCCGTCCCAAGGCACTCGTCAGGCCGGCCTGGTCCTGGGCAGCCAGGTAGGTCGATTTGTTTCGTAGTTTCTGATGTCCTCCGCCAGCAGCAGCGTCGAGGCGATGTCGTCCAGCCCATGGAGCAACCGGTGCCGGGCTGAGTTCTCCAAGGTGAACGGGTAGCTTTCGGTTGCGGTGCCTACCTCCCGAAGGTCCAGATCTACGGTCAGCAGCAACTGCGGGTCGGCTTCGACCGCCGTCATCAACTTCTCGACCTGGGCTGAGGGCAATTGCACCGCAAGGAGGCCGGCTTTCAGCGCGTTTCCGCGGAAGATGTCGGCGAACCGAGCGCTGATCACGACCCGGAACCCGGCATCCTGCAGGGCCCACACGGCGTGCTCCCGGGAAGACCCGGTTCCAAAATCTGGACCCGTCAGTAGCATGCTGGCACCCGAGTAGGGCGGCGAATCCATGATGAACGTCCCAGCTGATCGCCATTCGCGGAACAGACCTTCGCCGAAGCCGGTCCGGCTGACCCGCTTGAGGTAGTCGCTGGGGATGATCTGGTCGGTGTCGATGTTGCTACGACGCAGCGGGACGGCCCGGCCGCGGTGAACGGTGAACGGCTCCACGAGTTCTCCTAGAGATCGGCCGGCGCGGTGAGCCGCCCGGTCACAGCGGTTGCGGCGGCAACGGCGGGGGACACCAGGTGGGTCCGACCACCGCGACCTTGCCTGCCCTCGAAGTTTCGGTTGGACGTGGAGGCACTTCGCTCGCCGGGCTTGAGGGTGTCTGGGTTCATTCCCAGGCACATCGAGCAGCCAGCACTGCGCCATTCCGCCCCGGCAGCCGTGAACGCGGCATCCAAGCCCTCGGCCTCGGCTGCGCGCTTCACGGCCATTGAGCCAGGAACGACCAGAGCCCGCACACCCGCGGCCACGCGCCGGCCGCGAAGCACCTGCGCCGCCGCGCGCAGATCCTCCAGGCGACCATTCGTGCAGGAGCCGATGAACACGGTGTCGACGGCGACCTCGCGCAGCAGGACGCCGGGCGTCAGGTCCATGTAGTCAAGCGCCCGCCGGGCCGCATCCTGCGACGATGGGTCGGCGAACGACGCGGGGTCGGGCACCACCCCGTCAAGGGGCAAGCCCTGCCCCGGATTGGTGCCCCAGGTGACGAATGGGGTCAGGGTCCCGGCGTCGATATGGACTGTCCGGTCGAAGTCGGCACCTTCATCCGTGGCAAGCTCACCCCAGGCCGCGAGCGCCGAGTCCCACTCCGCACCTAACGGGGCGTGTGACCGGCCCCGCAGAAAATCGAACGTAGTCTGGTCGGGCGCGATCATGCCAGCCCTGGCGCCCGCCTCGATGCTCATGTTGCAAACCGTCATCCGGCCCTCCATCGACAGCGACCTGATCGCCTCGCCGCGATATTCGATGATGTGCCCTTGACCACCCCCCGTTCCGATCTGAGCGATCACCGCGAGGATGAGGTCCTTGGCGGTGACCCCTAGCGGGAGGGCCCCCTCCACGATCAAGGCCATCGTCGCAGGACGGCGGAGGGCAAGAGTTTGGGTGGCCAGGACGTGTTCGACTTCGCTGGTGCCGATCCCGAATGCCAACGCCCCAAAGGCTCCATGGGTGGACGTGTGGCTGTCTCCACACACCACCGTCATGCCTGGCTGGGTCAGCCCGAGCTGCGGGCCGATGACATGAACGATCCCTTGATCCGCATCCCCCATCGGATGCAGCCGGATCCCGAATTCGGCGCAATTGGTGCGTAGCGTTGCTATCTGAGTGCGGCTTACCCCGTCGCTGATCGCTGCCAACAGCGCCGCGGAGGTAGCCGGCCCGGCAGGCAGGTCGGTGGGGACGTTGTGATCTTCGGTGGCGATCGTCAGGTCTGGCCTACGCACGGGGCGGCCGGCCAGGCGTAACCCGTCGAACGCTTGAGGGCTGGTTACCTCGTGAATCAGATGCAGGTCGACATAGAGCAGGTCGGGCTCACCCGGTTCGTGGCGCACGACGTGCTGGTCCCAGACCTTCTCGGCCAGCGTCCGCAGGGTCATCGGGCCCTCCTTCTTGTGTCTCATATACCGAGATGTCAGTATCGACTAATGGAACCGTACTCCAGGGTCGGCGTCATCGACAAGGTCGCCGCGGTGCTGCGCGCGGTGGAGCCAGGTTCGTGCACCCTTGCCGAGCTGGTGCAGCGCACGCGTCTCCCACGCGCCACCGCACACCGGCTGGCCACCGCGTTGGTGTCCCATCGGCTGCTCTCCATGCGCGGCGGGCACTACGAGGCCGGCCCCTGGCTGGGGGAGTTGGCTGGCGCCGACCCGCTGTTAATGCGCGCGCAGCCGGTGCTGGATCGCTTGCGTGATCAAACCGGATGCAGTGCCCAGCTGTTTAGACGTCGCGGCAACGAGCGCCTCTGCGTCGCCGCGTCCGACGTCACCCATGGACTGCGTGACACCGTTCCGTTGGGAACACGGCTACCCATGAGTGCCGGATCGGCTGCGCAGGCACTCCTATGCGTCGAGGGCGCCGCCCCCCCCGGCAGCGCGTTCACCGGCGCAATGCTGCTCGCCGTGCGTAGGCGCGGGTGGGCCCAATCGGTCGCCGAGCGCGCACCGGGGGTCGCCTCGGTTTCGGCACCCATCCGCGACGGGGAAGGCGCCATCGTTGCGGCAGTGTCGGTGAGCGGTCCCGCTGCCGTTCTCGGCCGTTTCCCGGGCAAGACCTACGGCCCGGCGGTGGTCGCCGCCGCGCTCGAGCTGAGCGGCCGAGGGGTGGCTAGGGTTTCGGGGTGACCGGGCGCGTCCGGTAGTCTGAGTCCACACCGCTGGTGACGCCGGCGGCTGCACGCCTAGGGCCCCGTCGTCTAGCGGCCTAGGACACCGCCCTCTCAAGGCGGCGGCGCCGGTTCGAATCCGGTCGGGGCTACCCCGTCGGAAGGCGTGCGGTTATTGGGGTGTCACTGAACTCATCAACGTTGATATGTTGATCAACTGGGCATCAGTCCGCAAAAAGTCCGCAGGAAGTCCGCGAGCCGCCCGCGCGGCGGCGTCCAACCGGTCCGCAACGGCGTCCAAGTCGTCGTCGAACAGGTCCGCGTAAGTGTCCAGCGTCATGGCCGCCGAGGCGTGCCCGAGCATCCGTTGGACGGCCTTGACGTTTGCTCCGGAGCTCACCGCGAGGCTCGCCGCGGTGTGCCGCAAGGCGTGCGGGTTCAGGCCCTGGAGCCCGATCGCGGACGCCGCGCGATCGAACCCGGCCCGACGGAACACGTGGTTGCGCAACACGCCGCCGCCGCGGACCCCGGTGAAGACCAGTTCGTCCCGGGCCTTACCGGCGACGTGGGCGGCGAGTTCGTCGGCCAGGAACGCTGGGACGGGCACCGATCGCCGTTCATGTGCTTTAGGAGCGCCCCAGGTCAACACCCCGTCCACTTCGACGACGGACTCCGCAATTTGGATGCGACGGCGCAACAGATCGAGCGAGGAGACCCTAAGCGCGGCGAGCTCACCCCAGCGCAGCCCGCAGTAGGCAAGGACAAGCACGACTAGCCGGTATGACTTGGCGGCGTGGCGCTCGACTTTGGGGGCCCGCGTGCCAAGCTCCCGTTCACTCGTGGCCTCCGCGAGCTGCGCAACCTGGGCGTGCGTCAGGTACCGACGGCTTGCCGGCGTCGGGCGCGGCAGCTTGACTCCGGTGCACGGGTTGCGGGCGAGTCGGGCGTCCTTGGCCGCCAGTGCGAACACAAGGGAAAGGACTCGGAACGTCTTGCGCACGCTCGCGGGCGCGAGTCCATCGTCTCCAAGCTGGGCAACCCAACCCTGGACCTGAGCGTGCGACACGTCGGACAGTCGCGCCCCTCCCCACCGTGGCAGGACGTGGGTGTTGAGGATGCCTTGGTACCGGGACCGCGTCGTAGGCTTAAGCTGCGCCTGCGCACTAAGCCACGTCGGCGCCCACTCGCCCACCGTGAGCCGGCCAGCCTTGGGATCGACGTAGGCGCCGGTCTGCACGGCGGTGGCAATCGAGTCGAGCCAATGCTGAGCGTCGATTTTGCGCCTGAAGTGCCGGGCGTGTTCTTTCCCGACCGGATCGCGATACCTTGCCCGCCACCGGCCGTCATCGCGCCTTCTGATGCTGGCCATGTCCGCCGTCCCTCCTGTAGGCGAAAGGCGATTCCCGCTCACATCGCCCCGCGGATGCCACATGCCGTGGATAGCACGGCGATCTGACACGCCGAGGGACAAAACGACCCATCCGAGGCGGAAACGGTCGGTGAGGGCTCGTGGTGTCAGGTGCGAATGCGCGACCATTCGCCTCGCCCCGGCCGGACCGGATCACTGCTGAGCGACTCGCGATGATCCACCTGTCGCCGATGATCGACGGGCGCGTACAGGTCCGCTTGACACGTGTGGGCATTGCCGCTCTCGTTGGGTGCGAGGATCAACCGGCGCACGAACCGCACCGGCTTCCGAGCAGGGAACGGCGCCTGGAACGCCGAGGAAATGCTCGATCGGGTCCTCCTGACCTGCCCGCGTCGAACCTGACAGCGCTGCGCGCTACCTGGCGTCCACCGGGGCGCAGCACAAGCCTGCACCCCACCAGGTTCAGTAGTCCCGGACCGGACGGCCCACACGTCGCCGGCACCGGCCGCGTGGGCCTAAAACCGTCAATCGGACGGCGCAGCCCGGCGGCGAGCCGGTCCGGGTCGCGGACCACCACCAGGCCGCGGCCGGCGACGAGCCAGCCCCGTTCGGCGAACTCGTGCAGATGTCGGTTCAGCGATTCGCGGGAGGTGCCGACCATCTCGGCGAGTTGCTGTTGGGAGAGCCCATGTCGACCAACAGACCGCTGGCCGTCTGCTGACCGAACCGGTCGACCAGCTCACGCAGGGCCTTGGCCAGCCGGGCCCTTGGCGGACTGATCCTGGCGGTTGGCGGCTCTCTGCTCGCCACCACCTTTGGTCAGACCAACCACGCCGTCGTCGGCCTCATACTCGGGTTATTCGCCGCGCTCGCCCGCGACCTCGCTTCCGTCCCGATGACCCGCCTCGAGACCATCGCCCTCCTCACCTGCACCGGGCTGTTCTTCGCCGCGCTGGCGACGTCGTCGTTCGCACCGTTCGTCACCTCGGCAATGGCCGGCGGCGGGTTCGGCTCGGCGTTCCCATCACGGTGGTGTTTGCACAGGACCAGGCAGACCAGCAGCGCCTCCACCGAAAGCCCGCGGGGCCGGCCCGGCTTGTGATCGGGGTTCTTCGCCTTCTTTTCCTCCATCCAGCCTTCGAACAGGCGGCCTGCGTCGCTTGCCTGGATGAGTCTGGGTACCCACGGAAGGGCGAGCTCCGGCCGGTCGAGCTGCTGCCAGGTCTTGGAGTTGATCTCGGGCCTGTCGAAGCCGTTCGCGGCGTCGATCAGACGCCCGAACGGGTCGGCATGCCCGGAGACCGGTCACCGGCTGCCGGACCACATCCAGCTCGAAACCAAGTCGGCGCCCTCACAGGCACCGGCGCTGCCGGTGGTGATCTGGACGAGACGGTCGATCTTGAGCAGGTCTTCGAGGTGCTGCAGAGTCAGGAGCGCGCCTGGGCCAGGAGCTGGGGCAGCGGGACGCCGGCGACGATGTGACGGGCGAGCCAGGTGTTGCGCAGCCGGTGGATGACCACCGGCAGCGGCGCTGTCACGTTCGCCGTGTTCAGCATGTGGTCGAGGGACTCGACCTCGAGTGAGGTCTTGCCGCGGGCGAGCAACAGATCAGTTCCGATGGAGCCGGCGAGCTGCTCCCATGCGGCGGTGACGGTGACGGTCCGCCCGACGGTCTGCGGCCCGTCGGGCACGCTCACGTGAACACCACGCTCGTCGGAGGTCATCCGGTCGCCGGTAATGTGCACGAGCTCGCGACGCCGCAACCCGCAGCCCAGGGCAAGCGCAACGACGGCCGTGACCCGCTCCCGCCGTGCCTGTGGATGCACCCCCGGCAGCCACGCGGCGATCTTTCCTGTTCCCTTCGGCTGTATGGGATGCGTACATCCAGGCGGGACAGGGCCGGCCTGGGCCACGCCGACTCGCCGCGCCCGTCGTTAAGCCCGCCGGCGATGACATCGAGCCGCGACCGGTAGCTCGCCCGGGTCTGCACTTCGAGGTGGGCGCACTCATGGGCGAGGAAGGCGTCGATCCGGTCACGTCCCAAGACGACGCCTCGCTTGAGTGGGAACCCCTTCGCTTCGGAGGCTGCCGCGATCAGTCCGACAGTCGACGTGCTGTAGGAGATCCACGTGTCGGTGACCGACTGCGGCGCTACCCGCAGCGGGTCACGGACTGCCTCGCGGGTGAACTCGATGACCTCTGTGCTGGTGCTCTTCGATCCCCGGTACCGGTCGACCCGGGCGTCTGCCTCTTCCGTGGTCAGCGGTGTGGAGGCGCTCACGCCCCGGCGCAACCAGCACGGCCGGGCCGTCGAAATCGCGGGCCAAGCACCGCTGCTTGCAGTCGCGCTCAACCTCCTGGACACCCTGGACGCCGTCGACCAGGCCGTCGCCGCCGCCCGCGCAGCAATCAGAGAGATCCAACGGACAAACCCCGACCTCGAAGCGCACGCCCGACGGCTCGCTGCGGAGAGGTACACCAAGTTGACATCAGCACGGAGCCGCGCTGACAGCGGCCCCGTAGCCGCCGGGAGAGGTGGGGCTTCGCGTTGGCGGTCCGGTCAGAGCTCGGGTGCTACGGTTCGGCCGGCGCCGGACGGGTGATAGGGCTGAAATGGTCAGTGACAGTGATGTCGAACTACTCGTCGATCATGTCCGCGACGCTCCCGGCGGACTAAGCGTGGCCGGGCGGATGGCCCGGCGAGGTTGAAGCGGCTCTGCTCGATGCTGTCCTGTCCATCCGGGCCAACTACGGCAGCGAGGCGACCGGCGTCCGAGCGGCGGTCAGCCGATGGCGACAGCACCGCGGCGCGCCGCTCGACGACCTGACCGAGCTGGCAGATGTCGAGCCGGTCGAGCTGGGGCGGGTGCTGAACAACCAGCAGGTCTTGTCCGCCGGCACCCGCAAAGCCGAAGCGATCGTCCAGGCGGCCGCCGCTCTGGAAGCTGTCGGGGTTCGGCACGCCGTCGACCTGGACCCTTCCCAACCGGAGCACCGCAGCGCGTACGTCGGCATCACCGGTCTCGGCACGGTCACGTGGGAGTACTTCTGCATGTGCTCGGGGGCGAAAGTGTCAAAGCCGACGTGTGGATCCGCCGGTTCGTCGACCGAGCCGTCGGACCGCGAAACGCCGAGGAAGCGCGGCAGGTGATGACCGCGGCAGCGACCCGGCTGGGCGTGACTGCTACAGCGCTCGACCACGCCGTCTGGGACTACATGCGCGGCTGAGCGTACGACGCGGGCCAGACCGCCCGGGGGTATGGCGGCCACGTTGATAGCAACGTGGCCCCTGCCCATCACTCTCGGCAGTGGCAGGGTCATCGCCCCGGGGCCGTCCGGCGGGATTCGGGACTGGTTCGCACCCGACGGACGCACCAGCTCTCTTCACCGCATCTATCGCTACGAGCAGGGCGGGTGGCGGATGCCGGTGTCCGAACGTGTCACCGCCGCGTCCTAGGGTGCGCGAGGCCGACCTTTCGCCTGATCCGAGGCAGGCTACTGATGGCGGCAAGCTGCCCGCAGACCGGTTCGGACTGACGGGTCAGACTTCTTCTGAGACTCAGCGTTACTCATCCCCTGCGTCTGGGCCAGGGTGGGAGCCAGTGTCCAGCAGCGTGCCGGTCAGCGTCGCGTGCGGCAGCTGGTCCATGTCGTCGTATGGCCAGTTCACGCCCTCGGCAGCGAGCTGGTCGCGAGTCAGTGCGGGCCCGGCGGTGATGTCGGCGAGGAGGTTGGACATGTCGTCGGTGAGCTCGACCAGCTGGGTAAGCACGCTGAGCAGATCGGTGAGTTCAAGCGACCACGCCGGCTCCCACCCAAGGGCGTTGATGCGGTCCAGCGGTGAGGTGTTCCGCTTGCGTGGTTGGGCGAGCCGGTAGTCAAGCCAGGAGTTCAGCACGTTGGTGCCCCCAACGGTGAATGCGGCGGCTTCGGGCCCGATGTCGTCCCAGCGGCCGCCCCCGACGTGAAGCGAACGTGTCGTGTCGTCGTAGCGGTAGCCGGTGGGCATTGTCTTGCCGACGGGAACCGCGTAAGTGGGGTGGGTGATCGCGATGCCGGGATCGCGGATGTTGGTGTATCCGTCGGGATGCGCTCCGGCTTCTCCGAAGGTGTAGAGCCACTGCACGTGCAGCCCATACCGGACGGCCTGCTCCCATTTCATCGGGTCGCTCGTGACCGGGATCCGAACCCCCGGGGTGTGTAGCTCATCGTCGAACAGCTCAACGTAGCCCGGATGACCCGCAACTGCAGCGATGTATGCAAACAGGTCCGCGCCGGTGACCGCCTTGCCGAGATGCTTCGCCAACGTGCCAAGCAGGCCGGGTGCCGCGTTGGCAGAGCCGTCCGGGTGCAGCTTGGGCAGTGTCCGTCCGCCGCCGCTGCCTCGGAAGTGGTGGACGTCGGGGATGAGGCTGGTGAATACGAGCCCGGGCCCGGATCGTGGATACTCGGAATGCAGCTCTACGGCGAAGACCTGCCCGTCCACGCGGGCTTGCCACAACTTCGGTGACGGCTGGCTGAGCAATCGTGAGTCGGCGACTAGCCACTGCCTGTCGAGGACCCGGGATCCGCAGCGCACAAAACTTGCCGACGTGTACATCGGGATGGAGTCGAACGTCTTGATCGTGCCTTGTTCGGTATCGGCTCCCGCTAGCGGTTCTTTCGTCTTGGTCAGATTGGCGTCTCGGCCCGCTCGGAACTTGATTGCTTTCTCATCCGCGTCGTCTTCGTTGATCAGGTCCCGCAGCCGATCCTCAAGGACATCAGTCGCGGGGGCGTAGACCCAGCCACGGCCAGCCATGATGCCGTTCTGCCGCCACGGGAGCAGGTCGTCGACAGCGGGGGCGTCGTCCCAGCTCGTGGCTGCGGCTGGGGTGAACGGCGCAGTCCAGCCGCAGCGCACCGGCCGCCAGTAAGGACCGTCCAAGGTGAGTGCCCCAAGCTTGTCGAACTTCTCCTGCCGTTTGCCGTGAATGTCGACGTACTTGATGTCAGCGGGGACGTCAGAGCTAGTTCCTTCGGAGCGTAGGAACAGTGCGATCGCCACGGGTGTCTCAATGTTGAAGACGGCATTCCCGGGCGGCGGTTGCTTGCCCTCGGGAGTGACGTTGATAATCCAGCCGTGTGAGCAAGTTTCCCGCAGATACTTGCGCATGCCCTTGAAGCCGGGGCCGGCCAGGTAGCCGGTGGCGGTGATGAAGCAGATGACGCCGTTGCCCCCGTCGGGTACCTCGGGCCGGTCGGTCGACTCGAAGACCTTCCATGTCGCCCATCGCCAGAAGTAGGCGTACAGGTTGCTCAGGTGCCGTTCGTGCTTGCCGTTCCCGTCCAGGCGGAACTTGTCGAGCGGGGCGGCGTTGGTGGCTGGGTCGATGCCGGACTCGATCCAGCCACCGGTACCGCCGGCGTGGTCCTTGTAGGGCGGGTTGCCGATACAGACCTGGAGATTCTCTTCGCGCTTGACCCGGTTTGCCTTCTGTCGTTGGCGTGCGATGAGCTGCAGCGTGTACGAGGGCTGGCTTTCGCTGGCGCTGTACGGGTCTTCAAGGGTGTCGGCGACGAACAGGTTCAGCCCGCCTTTCGGAAACGTCGCGCCGAGGTCAGCCACAGTCGAGGTGAGTCGCAGTTCGGCGACGGAGAACGGGCTGGACTGGATCTCCATGCCGTACAGCCGTGACAGGACGTTGCTGACCGCCTCCGGTGCTGCCCCGGGCCCGTACTGCTTCGCTGCGGCGTCGGCGACCTCGCGCAGCACGGACAGCGGGTACGTGCCCGTGCCCATTGCCGGGTCGATGATCGACACGTGCGGGTTGCGCAGCCCGTCCGGCTTGCCGAGGTAGGTCTTGAGCGCCGAGTCGGTGAGGCGAACCATCGCGTCGACGACGGCAACCGGGGTGTAGTACGACCCCGACAAGCGACGCTTTTCCGGCTCGTAGGCGGCTAGGAAGTCCTCGTACAGATGGAGGTAGAGGTCATCACCGACCTGCGAAAGCTGGCTCCAGTCGACCGCTGACAAGACCCGGACGATTGTCTCGATCGCGGTCCAGACTGCGGTGTGCTCGACATGCTCGGTGAGAAGGTCGAGCACCTTCCCCATGAGGGTGTGGTGCACTTCGAGGTCGTGAGCGACGTCGCGGATGGTCTCGGCGCTCAAGTCGATGTCGTCGCTGAGGGCGAGCAGCAAAAGCGAAGAGGACGGTCTGGGCGAAACCGTCGGCGAACTCGACGTCGGTCGCTCGCGGGAACAGCAGCCGTCGCCAGTCTTTCGCGATACCGGTGAACGGCATCAGGTCTCTGTCCGCACCGCCTTTGATTGCCTTTCGCTCGCCCCGCAACGCGTCGAGGACCTCCTCACGCAGAAGGCGGGCAAGCGGGGACAGCGCGTCGATTAGCCTGGCGACCGACACGATCGTCGTCGGTGTCCAATGCAAGAAGTTGTCGAACAGCAACTCCATTCGGGCGGGAGCACTCAGCTTTCCGGGAAACGTTTTGAGGTCCGCAGCGAACACGCTGACCGGGGTATCGACCAGCTCGCCGTACCGCCACAACCGGAACTCGATCCCGTTCGTGTGCAACAGGTTCGGTAGCTCCTTCAGCTTCTGCCACTGCTTGCCGTTGTGGCTGTTCGGCGCGTAGGTGGCCGGGTCGAGGCTGGTGCCGGGTGCCTTCAACTCCACGTGCCCCGTCATCAACTTGTTGACGCGCACTGCAAGATCCGGTCGGACGCTGCCATCGAGTTCGGACACCTCGTTGTGCGCGACGGCAGTCAAAGAAATGAGGGCTGCCGCACTTTCAACCAGGATGGACACCGGGGTGGTCAACTGCGCCTCGTTCGCCTTCGGCCCAGAGAGGCGCTGCTTGGCATCGCTGCCGTACGCAGCCACCAAGTCGGAGAACAACGACGCCGTCGCACCCGGCTTAGCCACCGACACCCCCGGCGCTGCCGATCTTCACCCGCTGTCCTCGGCGCCCGCTAACGGCGGCTCGACTGAGCCGCAGTGCTGGGGTGTCTCCCATCCGACCTCCCGACCGTGTGACTGTCCTGACCTTAGCGGCCAGGCACGAGCCGGCCACCCCGGCGCGAGCCCGATCTCCAGGGCGTGGTCGACGATCAGTCGCCGTGACCCGAGTTTCGGGAAACAATCCGGGTCGGCGCCGTAGATGCTTGACACACCGGTTAGTCGCGGGTCAGCGGTGAAACGTGACGGTGCCGCCGCCGAGGAGGAGACCGATGAGCGCAGCGAGCAGCGCCCGGTTGACCGATCCCACCCCACCCCAATGGAACGGCATGAACACCGTATCGGCGCGGATCGACTCGGTGGTCCGCGCCAGCCCCTCGGCGGCGCCGCGCCGGCTGAGCACCCGCACCCGGGCGCGTCCTCGGTCAGTTCGTGCCGCTCGGCGAGGTCGGGATGCACCTCAACCATCGGCTCCGGCTGCGCCTCGGCCAGCGCCGGGACCCGCCGGGTCTGCGCGCCGCTCTGATAGTGCTGCAGCCGGCCCGTCGTCAGGTACACCGGGTACTCCTTGTCCAGGTCCTCGGCGACCGGACGGTGTTCGACCGGCACGAACCGCGCCCGGCAGTCGTCGGTTCCGAACCGGTCCAGAAACATCCGCGGCGTACCGGGATTGCTGGCCGCGGTCGGGGTCAGGTCGTTGCCGTCGCTCCCTGCTCCCAAACGTCCAGGCGTAGCAAAGCTCAGATCGACATCGCAACACACACCCGAAGTAGTGTCCACGACGGACATGGCCGATAGCCTCATAATCATCCAAATGGCCCATCAGTGGGGAGCACCGTGCACGAGATCGTGAGCGTTCCCATCTCGGATCTCTTGCTCGACACGGCCAACGCGCGACTCGGCGAGGAACAGCCATCCCAGCAGGCGGTCTATCTCCACCTTGCGACCCAACAGGGACGGCGACTCGTGGCACTCGCACGAGACATCGTGGAGAACGGCCTCGACCCCACAACGCTGCCTGCAGTCGTCGCCACGGGTGACCGGCGCCGCCGGTACATCGTCATCGAGGGCAACCGTCGGGCGCTGGCGCTCAAGGCCCTGGAGACGCCGTCAATCGTTGGGGGCGCGTTGGCGCCCGCGGACCACAAGGCCTTGCTGGGCCTGTCGGCCCGCTATCTCGTCGAACCAATCGACGAAGTCGACTGCGTGCTTTTTCAGACGCAGGAGGACGCGGAGCACTGGGTCGATCTCCGTCACACTGGCGCCAACGAAGGTGCGGGTCTCGTCGAGTGGGACTCCAACGAACTCGACCGCTACCGGGCTCGTCACGGCGGCGGCCGAAGTCGAACCCTCGGTGGTCAGGCCCTCGACTTTGTGGATCGGATCGACGGCGCCGACATGTCGGGCGCACGCATCGTGACGAATCTGGATCGCCTAATGAAATCCCCGGCAGTACGTCAGGCGATTGGCCTCAACAAGGAGGGCAGCGACCTCACCTCCCGATATCCGGCAGAGGAAGTGATTAAGGGACTCCGTAAGATCGTCGGTGACCTACGGGCAAGCGGATCAAGGTCAAGGACATCTACGACGAACAGGATCGGGCCGCCTACATCAACACCCTGGGCGCCGATGACCTGCCGCGGCCGGCAAAAGCACTCAAGGCCGCTGCCCCTCTGGCCGACATCGAGGTGGGCAAGCCGGCGCCCAAGGCGCGGCCTAAACCGGGCCCCAAGCCGAGGCCGAAGCCTGCGCCTCGGACATCGCTCATCCCCAGCACCTGCCGTCTCAACCCCCAGCCTCCGCGCCTTAATGCGATCTACAACGAACTGCTGACCCTAAACATCGACACGTACCCGAACGCCGCAGCCGTGCTCCTGCGCGTCTTCCTCGAGCTCAGCCTCGACCACTACATCGCCCAAAACGGTCTCAAGACGAAGGACCAGTCAAAGTTATTTGAGCGCCTCAAGATTGTTGCTCAGAACCTGAAAGACAGCGGGGGGATCCCCGAGCAGCTGCGCAAGGCAATCGACCGAATCGCCAACACGAGGCAAACCGTCATCGCTGCGAGCACAGTCACGTTCAACCAGTACGTACACAATTCCTACGTGCATCAGAAGCCGTCGGAGCTGTACGTAGCTTGGGACGAGCTGCAGCCCTTCATGGAGAAGGTGTGGGAGTGACCGGCGCACCAGCCGGGCGATACCTGTCACCGCTCCGCTACCCAGGAGGTAAGGCCAAGGTCGCGAACTACCTCAAGCTCGTTATCCTCGAGAACGAGCTGCTTGGCACTGACTACGTCGAGCCCTACGCGGGAGGTGGAAGCGTCGCCCTAGCGCTCCTGTTCGAGGACTACGCGGGCCACGTCCACATCAACGACATCAACTCCGGCGTTCACGCGTTCTGGGAGGCCGTCCTCGAAGACACAACTGCCCTGTGCCACCGGATCGAGACGACCCCGGTGACCGTTGACGAGTGGCAACGGCAGCGCAAAGTTCACCGAGACCCGACCTCCACCGGCCTTGACCTCGGCTTCGCCACCTTCTTCCTCAACCGCACCAACCGGTCTGGCGTCATCTCGGGCGGCGTAATCGGCGGGCGTGGCCAGACCGGCCCATGGAAGATCGATGCCCGCTACAACACGTCCGACCTCATCAAACGGATTCGGAAGGTCCAACGCTTCCGCTCGCGCATTACCCTAACTCAATTGGATGCGGCCGAGTTACTGCAGAAATGGATGGGTTCAGGCCTGCCGCCCACTTTCTTCTACCTAGACCCGCCCTACTACGTGAAGGGCGGCCATCTCTACGACAACTTCTACAGGCACGAAGATCACGAGCAGATTGCGGAACTCGTCGCGCAGTTGCCGCACAGCTGGATTGCTTCCTACGACGCAGCGCCAGAGATCATAGCGATGTACGCGTTCGGTACCTGGAACCGTTATGCCCTGAACTACAGCGCCGCTCGACGGGTTCGCGGCTCCGAGGTCATGTTTAGCTCCCCCTGGTTGAGCTTGCCGGACGAGGCGCCCGCCGGCGTCTCAGTCGGTCAGGTCGAGCGCGCCAGAATGAACGCTCTTCCGTTCTACTAGCGATCGACTTCAACCATCGGCGAACTCGGACCAGGGCGCTACCAGACCGGACAACGAAGCGGCCGTCATGCTCGCCGTCTACGGCAGGGGCGCCGTCTTGACGTGGTGTCTTCCAATGCGTTTAGCTGCCACCGCTTGACCTGCCGTCACCCGCCTTTCCATGGCATGCCGCGCGCAGCTCACCTCAAGCCGCCACCAATAATGAGCTTATGAGACTCGCGGCCACCAGCAGCTGCGGCGAAGTATGATCCCGATCATGCTGCCCGGACGGCAACCAGCGAACCTGCGATTAGCCTTGAGGATGATTGGTTGGGTACGGTCGGGGGCGGTTATGCCGAAGTCATAAGGGATTTCTTTGGTCAGGCGAGTTTGGTGGCGTTGGGTGTTTCTAGCCATTTATCCGGAGTAAATACGGAGTTGATCTACCCCTGGCCATGGGTAGGCGTGCCGCCGCTGAGCGGTGCGGAGCTCTTCTCAGGATGACCGGTTTCCGGTCAACGGTGACGGGTGCGGCGGCCGTACTTCGACATGTCCTACCTATGGACGTTGGACGTCCGACTCGACCTGCTATTTGCCCGGGCCTCGCAGGTCGTTTAACGCGGCGACCCGACCGTCGACTCCCGGGTGGCGAGCGAGGGCTCGCGCGGTCCAGCTGCGGGGTTGGAGGCCGGCGCGGTCCAGGGTCTGCAACACTGCGACGAGCTGGGGGCCGAGCCCGGCGGTTGCGGTGTGGCGGTCAGCGGCGCGCTCGCTGCGCCGGCCGATCGCGGCGTCGCTGAGTGGACAGAGGACCCCGGCGAACGCGCCCCCGCCGAGGACAACTGCTGTCATCCAGTCCCGCTGCTGCCCGGCCTGCACGATGGCCACGATCACGCCCGCTGCGGCGACCGCTGCCAGCGGCCGGCGGGGCTGGCGGCCCGGAGCGCTTAGGACGAGGCTGATCGTCAGTCGGGTCGCGATCCGCCACGGTGCGGCGAGCCAGGCCGTGACGAGCGCGAACCGGCTGGCTCGGCTGGCGCGATGTCCGAGTTCGTGGGTGAGCACGGCCTCCAGGTAGTCCTCGGCCAGCCGTTGTGCTCGAAATTCGGTGAGGAGCCCGGTGGTGACCCCGACGCTGCGTATGCCGGCGGCATAGGCGTTGGCCTCGGGAGCGCGCCGTAGGTATAGCTGAACGTCATGCGGGGTGACCTGGCCGCGCCGCAACGCCGCCGACCAGGGCGAGGACAGGATGGCTGCTTGCGCGGCGGTTGGGCGGTGGAAGCCGCAGCCGACCCGGACAGCGACGCGCTCCCCGCCCCGGGAGTACAGGGCCGCGCCGAAGGCCAGCCAGCCCAGCAGCACCAGCCCTTCCCATCGGCCCATTCCGCCGAAAAGGACGAGCAGCAGCGGGAAGCTGCCGATTATCGCCGGGGCCGCGCCAGCTCCCGCCACGGCCCGAGGTAGCCGATCTGCCACCGCTGCCGAGCCGGCCGGTCAGTGGCGTTCATCGTCATCACCGGCGACCTCCTCAGGCGCGTGTTATCAGGTCCAAGCCGCACACGACGCGCTGACATCCCTCAGCTCAGAGCGTTGCCCGTCACGCCGATGCCGGTTCGCGGCGCCGCGATCGGCGGGTGCGGTGCGACACTCGTGAGCAAGCTGCCGCCATGACTAGCCGGGGCAGCCGCGCTGGCGCCGGGGATGGGCAGCTGTCCCTAGACGCGCTGCTGTGGGGAACTGCCCCGGAGGAGGGTGAACAGCATGAATCGGTACGGGACTCGGGCGAAGGCGCACTGGAGGATCTGGCGGCCGAACGAGCTGAGCCAGCTGGCGAACCCGGAGGAGTTCTTTTCCACCTTGGGCCTGGAAGTGGAAGGCCACATCGATCGGAGGGCGGCGGAGATGGCCGGGGACGACCCTTGCGGGGAGGGCTACTGGGAGAAGGTGGGCCGGCTGCGAATGGCCCGGTTCATGGCCGAGGAACAGATCCTGCGCGAGATGGTGCTGCTGCCCCCGGAACCGGGGCACCCGCACGCCGAGGAACAGGACCGGACGGAGTCCCAGCACCGGCAGGACGAGCAGGCACAGGCGGCGGGATTCAGCTTCACCGGGCCGTGGCTGCCGACGACGATCGGCCCGGAGCATCCGAGCTACCACGATTTCGACCACGACCTGGGATTGCGCAACCGCCAGCCGCTCAGCGAACCGACTCCCTAACAGCATCCGCCGCCCCGTCGGCGGCCACCTTGGCGTTCCGGCCGGTCTGCCAGGATGGCCTGGCCCCGGCCGGGGCCGGGGCGAAGGTGGCCGCGAACCTGGCCGCGTTGAGGCTGCTCCGCCGGCTGCAGCAACAGGACCGGCCGGCTAGCCTGGACGAGCAGCGAGTTTTGGCCCGCTGGTCGGGGTGGGGCTCGGTCCCGGCGGTGTTCGACCATGCCAAGCACGAGTTCACCGTCGAACGCGCAGCGCTCAGGGCGCTGTTGACCGAAACAGAGTGGCGGGCCGCCGCGCGCAGCACCCTGAACGCCCACTACACCGACGCGGCGATCGCCGCGACGATGTGGGACATGGTCGCGGCCGCTGGCTTCGGCGGGCACGGCACAGCTCGGGTGCTGGAGCCGGGCTGCGGCGCCGGCACCTTCCTCGGCCTGGCCCCGGCCGCCGCGACCGAACTGATCGGGGTGGAATTGGACCCGAGCACCGCCGCCATCACCGCCGCGCTATATCCGCACGCCGACATCCGTAGCCAGTCATTCGCCGACACCCGCATCCAGGCGGGCTCGATCGACCTGGTCATCGGCAACGTCCCGTTCGGGAAGATCGCGCTGCACGACAAAGTCCACAACGCCGGCGGCCACAGCCTGCACAACCATTTCATCATCAAATCCCTGGCGCTGACCCGCCCCGGCGGTGTGGTCGCGGTACTGACCAGCCACTACACCCTGGATGCCGCGAACCCGGCCGCGCGCCGGGAGATCGCGGCGATGGCCGAGCTGGTCGCCGCCGTCCGGCTACCGAGCAGCGCCCACCTGCGGGCCGCCGGCACCCAGGTCATCACCGACGTGCTGGTGCTGCGCCGCCGCGAGCCTGATAGCGACGCGCCGGACGCCGCCGGTTGGGAAACCGCCGTCCCGATCGGCGGTGACGACCAGCGGCCGGTGTGCATCAACCGGTATTTCGCCGGGCATCCGGAGCGGGTCATCGGCGCCGCGGGTGTCCGGGCGGGTCAGTTCGGCCCGGAACTAGACGTGAAAGCCGCACCGGGCACCGACATTGCCGGCGAACTGCGCGCCCGCCTCGAGGCGGCGTGGCGCGTCGAGGCCGCCGGTGACCCCGCCTGGACGCTGTTCCGGCCGCCGACCGGCCCCACCCCTGACGGGCCGGTGCCCCGCCCGGCGGCCCCGGCCGAGGACCGGCCCGACCACCTCGCGGTCGACGGCAACGGTGGATTCACCGCCGTCAGCCAGGGCGGACTGGTTCCCCATCCGGTGCCCGGCAGCCAAGTGCAAGAACTGACCGCGCTGCTCGGACTGCGGGACACCACCGTCGCGCTGCTGGCCGCCGAGGCCGGCACCGCCGAGGACACCGACCGCATCGAGGGTCTGCGGCGGCTACTGAACCGGCAATACGACAGCTACCTGGCCCGATGGGGGCCGATCAACCGGATCACCTACCGGCGTACCGGCCGCCTCGATGAGCACACCGGTGCGGATCGGCTGGCCCGGATCGCCCCGCCGCAGGGCCAGTTCCGGCTCGACCCGCACTCCCCGGCGGTGTATGCGCTGGAGAACTTCGACGCCACCCTCGGCTCCGCCGCCAAGGCCCCGATCATGTCCGGGAGGGTGATCGCCCCCCGCATACCGCGGTTGGGCGCGGACAGCCCAGCGGACGCGGTCGCGATCTGCCTGGACACCCACGGCCAAATCCGGCTGCCGGAGGTGGCGAGGCTGCTGGGCCGCAGCGAGCAAGACACCCGCACCGCGATCACCGGACTGGTGTTCACCGACCCCACCCGGCCCGACCGGATGGTGCCGGCACCGGAGTACCTGTCCGGCAACGTCCGAGACAAACTGGCAGCCGCTGAAACGGCCGCCGACCGCGGCGGCGGCCACCAGTGGGAGCTGAACAGTGCCGCGCTGCGCGCGGTGATTCCGGCCGACCTGAGCCCCGCCGAGATCGACGCGAGGCTCGGGGCGTCCTGGATCGACGCCGGCGTCGTGCAGCAGTTCCTCCGCGAAATCCTGGACGACCCCTCGATCCGGGTCGAACACCCCGGCGGCTCGACCTGGGCGGTACGCGGTAACAAACACAGCGTGCTATCCGGCTCCACGTTCGGCACCGAACGCGCCCCGGCCATCGACATCGTCGCGCACCTGCTCGAACAGCGCCCGATCCGGGTCAGCGACGAAGACGAAAACGGCAACCGGCACCCCAACCTCACCGAAACCGTCGCCGCGCAACAAAAGGCCCGGGAAATCACCGAACGGTTCACCGACTGGATCTGGTCCGACCCCCGCCGGGCCTCGATCCTGGCCCGGCGCTACAACAACATGTTCAACGCCATCGTGCTGCGCTGCTACGACGGCGCCACAATGCAGCTACCCGGCCTGAGCGTCACCTTCACCCCCCGCGCGCACCAACTGGCGGCGGTGGCCCGGATCGTCGCCGAACCCTCGGTGCTACTCGCCCACGACGTCGGCGCCGGGAAGACCGCCGAAATGGTCATCGGCGCCCACGAACTTCGCCGGCTGCACCTGGCCGGCAAGCCCGCGGTGGTGGTGCCCAACCACATGCTGGAGCAGTTCGGCCGCGAATGGATGCAGCTCTACCCCCAGGCCCGGATCCTGGCCGCCTCCATCGATGACCTCGAAAAAGGCAAACGCCGGCAGCTGGTGGCCCGGATCGCCACCGGGGACTGGGACGCGGTCATCCTGTCCCGGTCCGCATTCGAACGGATCCCGCTTTCGGTCCGGGCGCAGCAGCGCTACCTGGACGGTCAGCTCGCCGACATGCGCCGGCAACTGCAGAACGCCACCGAAGGGACCGGGCTGACCGTCAAACGGCTGGAGGCGGCCCTGGCCCGGGCCGAGGAACGGCTCAAGAAACTCACCGACACCGTCAAAGACCCCGGCATCAGCTTCGAACAGACCGGCATCGACTACCTGTTCATCGACGAGGCGCACGGCTACAAGAACCTGCGCACCGTCTCGAACATCCCAGGCGTCGGCCAGGACGGCTCGCAACGCGCCCTCGACCTGGACATGAAACTTGACTACCTACGCGGCCGGCACGGTGGCCGGGTGGCCACCTTCGCCACCGCCACCCCGATCGCGAACTCGGTGTCCGAAGCGTTCACGATGCAACGCTTCCTGCGCCCGGACCTGCTCGAGGCGGCCGGGCTGACCGACTTCGACAGCTGGGCGGCCACCTTCGGGGAAATCACCACCGACCTGGAACTGGCCCCGGACGGCTCACGGTTCCGAATGACATCCCGGTTCGCGAAGTTCCGCAACGTCCCCGAACTGCTAAAAATGTGGCACGTCAGCGCGGACGTCAAAACCGGCCAGGACCTCAACCTCCCCACCCCGGCGCTGCGCGGCGGCCGGCCCGAGACCGTCGTGGTCCCGGCCAGCGCGCAACTCAAAGCGTTCATGCGCGAGCTGTCCGCGCGCGCCGATCAGGTCCAATCCCGGGCGGTGCCAGCCGAGGAAGACAACATGCTCAAGGTCGCCACCCACGGCCGGATGGGCGCCCTGGACCTGCGCCTGCTTGGCCGCGAACCCGGCCAGGACACCAAACTCGCCGCCGCGGCCGGCCGGATCGCCAAGATTCACCACGCCAACGCCGACCGGGCCTACCCCGACTCGGATGTGCCCGGCGCGTTGCAGATCGTGTTCTGCGACCTGGGCACCCCGCATCCCGGCGGCACCCGGTGGAACGCCTACAACGAAATCACCCGGCTACTCACCGAACGGGGTGTGCCCGCCGCCCAGATCCGTTACGTCCATGAGGCCCGCAACGACAAACAAAAGGGTGAGCTGTTCGCGGCCGCCCGCAACGGCCGCATCTCGGTGCTACTCGGCTCCACCGAGAAAATGGGTGTCGGTGTCAACGTCCAAGCCCGGGCGATCGCGCTGCACCACCTGGACTGCCCCTGGCGCCCCGCCGACCTGGCCCAACGCGAAGGACGGATCCTGCGGCAAGGCAATCTCAACCCGGCGGTCGAGGTCATCCGCTACGTCGCCGAGGGCTCCTTCGATGCCTACCTGTGGCAGACCGTGGAACGTAAAGCCCGGTTCATCGGCCAACTCATGCGCGGGCACCTGGACGTGCGTGAGATCGAAGACATCGGCGACACCGCCCTTTCCTACAGCGAAGTCAAAGCCCTCGCCACCGGTGACCCGCGCATCCTGGACAAGGCCCGCGTCGACACCGAACTGGCCCGGCTGGAACGGCTGGAACGCTCCCACGCCCGCAACCAGCGGGTCCTCGCGGCCACCATCAGCCAGGCCGAGAAGCAGCTACCCGAACTGCGCGCCGAACGGCAGCTGATCGAGCAGGCGATCCGCCGGGTCCGCGACACCAGCGGCGACAAATTCGCCATGCGAGTGAACCGAACCCAGCACAACTCCCGCGCCGACGCGGCGGCCGCGCTCCGCCACGCACTCGCCGCAATTCCTCCCGCCAGGACGGGTGGCAGCGGCCAGCTGGTGCGGATTGCCGCCATTGCCGGCTTCGAGGTCAGCGCCGCGGCCCGCAATTTCCCCGAACCGCAGCTGGTCCTGGAGCTGCTCGACGTTCCCCGCAGCAGCATCACTGTCGACCTCGCCGAACTGCGCGTCGAGCGGCCGCTGGGCATCATCGCCAAACTAGAAAACCGGGCCGGCGAACTGAACCGTACCCTAGGCAAGATCAAACACGCTGAGGCCAGCCTCGCCGCCGAAGCCGCCCGGGCCCGCGCCGAACACGGCCAGCCCTTCGGCCAGCACCAAGCCCTGGCCAACGCCCGGGCCCGCGGCGCCGAGCTAACCGACCAACTCGCCGACCAAGACAACCAACGCGCCCCCGCCCGATCCACGGCCGATCAGGGCGCCAACCAAAACCAGCCGACCCCGGTCCCACCCGGCCCGCGGGGGCAAGCGGGCCGGGACTGGGGCGCCGAACCGCCACGCACGGCCGCCGATCATGCTCGGCTGGCCCGCGACAGCGCCGCCGCAAGCTTCACCGCCCGCACCCCCATCGAGCAGATGGACCGGCCCAGCGTCGAACGCGAACTACGCCACATTCACCGGGACAGCGCTTACTACCGCACTGCGCACGCGGCCCGCGATGCCCTCACCGTCGCCCGAACCGCCGCCGACAACCCCCGCGGCGACGCAGCTGCCGTGCCCGCAGCCAACCGCCGTGACACCCACCTGTCATCGGGTCAGGACCGCACCGTCCGCAACCAAACCCCCTCGCCGCCCACACCTCGGTAGGGACGGGGCGCCCCGAGGCATCCCATGCGCTCGTCCTCGACCAAGGCGGCCACCCCACCACCGGAAACGCGGCCCGCGGCCCGCGCACCGGCGGCCGAATCCATCCGGACTCGGCGGCGCCCGCACCGTTGGAACCAGCGCCGCCCGGCGGCCAAGCCGAGCCGGGCCGCGTCCGCGCGGCGGCCCCCACGGACAGCGGCTACCCCCCCGCCATGCGATACCCGCCCGGCCCAGAACCGGCTGTGGATGACGGCGCCGAGAACGGGCCGGGACTCCGGCCCGGACACGGCAGCGCCGTCGATCACCCCGCCCCCGAGCATGTCATCGTCCACTGCCCCGACGGCATCAGAGCCTGCGCCCCGCGCAGCCTGGTCAACCCCGCGCCGGCGCCCCCGGCGGCGGCCAGTGCGCCAGAAGGACTACACCGCTGGACCGAGATTTGCACCGCCATCGATCCCCGGGTCGCCAGCGACCCGCACTGGCCTGCGCTAGCCGCCCACCTAGACCGAATTGACGCCACCGGCGAGGACGTCGCAGCCCTCCTGCGGCAGGTCACCGTCAGCCAGGCGCTACCCGCCGAGCACCCGGCCCGCAGCCTGGACTACCGCCTTTCCGGCGCCGCACCCGACACCACCTCCCCGAACCGCAACCGGTTCGCCGGGCCCGGGCAGCCCGGCGTGCCCCGCAGGCCTGCTCCCCCAGCGGCAGCTACCCCAGCCAACGGATACCGTCCCGGACCGCGCCGGTAAGCCAAAATCCCGGCACACCACCGGCTAGCACGCGACCGCCCGCAGAACTCGTTCGCCGAAACTGGCAGTAACGCTGCAAAACATGTGCCTGCCCAGGGTGAGGACACCACTAACCAGCGGGAGCAACATGCGGCGCCAGCCGAACCGGAGATTCAGCGCCCGCACCCCAGCGCCGGGCGCATCCCGGCAGACCAGGCAGAGCCCGTCAGCGGGCGGCGATCGAGTGGATGGGCCGGCCGGTGCCTTTGGCCCACGCCCTGACCTCGCCATAAGCCCAAATCCGGCTCACCGTGAGATGAGCGATCGGTGCCGGAAAGTCCGCCCGGGTCACCAGGACCGCAATCCGTCCCCGGCTCAGGCCAAGCATCTCGCCAATCTCCCCCATCGCCACCACCGGCGGCTGCTTCCCCATACCCCCAAGATACTCAGCACGCCTACTGCGCAAGCTGCCTGCTAGGCTTGCCGCCTAGTAGGCGTCAAGCCTGCTCCACTGACGTTGGAGGCGCGAAATGACCGCCACCCAGATCGATACCCAGACCACCCTTGCGATCCCGGTCGCCGACCGGGCGCCGGCCAAGCCTCAGGCTCAAACGAGGCCGGGCCGGATCAGGTCGGTCGACCGAACTGACACCAGCCTCGTGTCCGCGCGCACCGGTCCGGTCAAAGCCTCGGTGGGCACGGTTGCCCAGGTCACGAGAATCTCACCCCGGTCGCCATACCTCAGGCGAGCAGCCGAGGGCGGTATGCCGCGATGAATTCGTGCACGCATGAGGTGCGGCTGTGCTGGACCCAGCTCGGTATCCGGATGGGCTACACCAGCACCCAAGTGCTGCGCGAACAGATCCTGGCAGCCCGAACGCGGATGCGCTGGACCCAAAGCCCGAGCGACGTGCCCTACCCCGACGCCCCGGCGGCGCGCGCGGTGATCAACGCGGTCTTTGCCCACCGCCCCGACCAACTACGGCTGCTCGCCGTGGCCGAGCTGGCCGGCGGCCGCCGGTTGATCGGTCTGCAAGATGCCTACGGCACCCGAAGTTACGTCCTGGACCTCGGCGCCGAAGCCATCGTCGTCCTCACCGAGGTCAGCAAGGTCAAGGTCGCACAGCGTCGGGCTCAGCGCGCCGAGGGCGGTCCGCAACAGGACTGCCGCCACCCGTGTGCCCACCACGTCCACGGGACCCGCGCCGCCTACGTCAAAGACCGCTGCCGCTGCACCCCGTGCCGCGCCGCCAACACCGCCGCCAGCAACGCCCACCACCGCGAGCGCACCTTCGGTCGACCCAGCCCGTTCACTGGCGCCGGCCCAACCCGCGCGCACATCGGGCGGCTGCGCGCCGAAGGCATCGGCATCGACCAGATCGCCAAACTCACCAGCATCTCCACCGGCTATCTGCGCGAGTTGGTGTATGGACGAGCGGGCAGGCCACCCATCCAGCGAGTTCGTCCCGAAACCGCGCAACGCCTACTGCGCGTCCAAATCAGCGACGCCAACCGCGCGGCAGCCAGCCACGTTAATGCGACCGGCACCCACCGGCGCCTGCAAGCCCTGGTCGCGATCGGATGGACCCAGACGGCCCTGGCCGCTGAGCTCGGACGAAGCGCCACCAACCTCAAACGCAGCATGACCAGCAAGTCGGTCACCGCCCACACCGCCCGCCGCGTCACCAAGCTCTACGAACGGCTCTGGAACATCCAGCCGCCCCACGCAACCACAGCCCAGCGAGCCGCGATCGACGCCGCCCGCGCCCGCGCCGCCCGACACGGCTGGCGGCCCCCGCTGGCCTGGGACGACATCGACACCGACCCCGACCCACACCCGGCCAACCAAGTGGAAGACGCTAAAGGCGACTACCTGGACGAGATCGCGCTCGAACTAGCGCTAGCCGGAGACGGCGTTCGACTCGAACATCTCACCCCCGCAGAACAACAGGAAGTCATCCGCAGGCTCACCGAGCGCGGCAAGTCCATCCGTGACATCGCCGACCAGCTCGCCACCACCAAACGCACCGTCTCCCGCCGCCGACGAAGAGTCCAAGCGGCATAATTAAATACGATCTAACTCAGCTAATCGCTAAGGGGGTAACTCTTCTGCGCCGGGCAGCCTGGCATGACAACGAATCTGCCCGCTGGTGGTCGGTCAGTGAGACGGACTTCTTACCCGGCTTCCACGACGGGCGGTGTTGGGCGTCCCTCCCGGTTGTACGGGCGTCGCGTAGGACATCGCGGTCTTTGGTCCGGTCGGCACGCTCCTTGGCGGTGATGATGTGGGTCGGCGCAGGTTGGTGACAACGAACTTTGGCAAGGCCTGCCGGCAGACCGTCGTTGCCGATCCGGGTCCGTCCGAAAGACGAATCCAGGCGCCTAGGATCATCGCTGTCGCGGGCTGCGGGCGGCGATGGCCGACGACGGTGTCGTGCCGTGCTTCATCAACGTCGTAGTCACTCAGGGGTCAGTTGCCTGCCATGCGGTCGACCCGTCCTTGGGTCGCTTGGGGTTCGTTGCGGCCTAGCAGCTGGTCATCGTCAATCTGGCCGTCAAGTAGGTGGACGATTCGGTCGGCGTGGGCTGCCACTTGGGGATCGTGGGTTGCGAGCAGGATGGTCATGCCTGTTTCGGCGCGGAGCTGGGTGAGCAACTGGACGATTTCGGTGCCGGTGTGGCTGTCGAGGTTGCCGGTGGGTTCGTCGGCCAGGAGCAGTGGGGGGTGGTTGATTAGGGCTCGGGCGATCGCGATGCGTTGTTGTTGACCGCCGGACATGCGGCCGGGTAGGGAGCGTTCCCGGTCGGCGAGCCCGACGGCGGCGAGTAGTTCGCGGGCGCGGGCGGTCTTGTCGAATTCGACGCGGGTCGGCAGCACGGGGGCGAGGACGTTGTCCAGGGCGGTGAGCGCGGGGAGCAGGTTGTAGCGCTGGAACACGAACCCGACCCGGCGCCGGTAGTCCGGTAGTTGCCGGCGGGTTAGCGCGGTGATGTCGATGTGGTCGATGGTGATGCTGCCCGAGTCAGGGGCGTCGATCGAGCCGATGAGGTGGAGCAGGGTGGATTTGCCGGAGCCGGACGGTCCGGTGAGGGCAACGAAACTCGATGGTTCGACGTCAAGGTCAACCCGGTCGACGGCGGTGAACGCCTGCCCGTCGTTGAGGTACTGCTTGCACACGGCCTGCAGGCTGATCGCCGCGCCGCTTGTCGAGTTCATTCGTCGGCCAGCAACGCGGCGGTGGGGAGGCGGCCCAGCAGCGCGGCCGGGATCCGGGCCGCGAGCGCTGCCAGGACAGTGCCGGCGAGCACGGCGCCCGCGGCGACCGCCACGTCCAGGGCGGGGAGGGCGTGCACGACGGCCGCGGCGATCCCGAGGCCGATGGCGGCACCGGTGAGCGAGCCGAGCAGCCCGATCAGGGCGCCTTCCCAGGTGATCAGCGCGGCAAGGGATCGTTCGGGCCAGCCGGTCGCGCGCAGGGTCGCGAACTCGGCGGCTCGTTCGCGGACGTTGAGGTAGAGCAGATCGGCGACCGACAGCGCCCCGAGCAGCAAGGTCACGGCGACCGCGATCGTGTCCACCCCGCGGATCTGCAGGGCGACTGCGTCACCAAGCAGTGTGCCGACGACGACGCCGCGGAAACCGATCACGATCGACAAGATCAGGGTCAGGCCGGCCACCCCGACGGCGACCGCAGTCGCGCCGAGGGCGGTGCGGGCGGGCAGTTGCACCAGGTTGGTGGCAGCCAGCCCGGGGATTGTGCGCGGCGCCAGGCCGCGCCTGGCCGATGCGGGTACCGCTCGGACCGCGTCGATAGGCCGGCTCCGGGCGCCCCGCAGCACTGGGACCAGCCCGGCGAGGACGGCCAGCGCCACGGCGGCCGGTACGGCCAGCGCGGCCCGGACCAACGACGTATGGATCCCGACCACCGACGACAACGGAACGGCGATCAGCGAACCGACGGTGCCGGCGATCAGCCCGAGCAGGGCGAGTTCGCCGAGCAGCGCGGCCAGCACTTGCCGGGGCCGCCAGCCGAGCGCCGCCAGCACACCGAGTTCAACCCGGCGGCCCCGGACCGACGCGGCGGCGGCGTTCGCCACGAACAGGGCGCACACCATAAGGATCAACCCGAACAGCAGCACGCTCTTACGGTCCACCGCCTGCAAGATCGCGATCGCGACACCCTTTTTCGTCCAGCCCTCGGACAGAGCCAGCGCCGGGCGTCCGTAGGCGCCGGCCGGCAGGTCGACGGTGACCGGCGCCGGGGAAGAGCCAACCGTGATGTCCACGTCTAATCCGGTGCGGACGCTGATCTGCTGGGCGACCTGCCGGACCCGCTCGCGGCTTACCGCATCCGGGCCGGTCACCCCGGCGACCCGGATGCGGACACTGCTGATCGCCGCGGCCGCGTCCGGATTGTCGTACTTCTGGGCCGACAGGAACGGCGCGATACCCCCCAGCGTGGTCAACAGCAGCGGGGGTTGAGCCAGGTAACCCGCCGGGTCTCCGTTCGGGAGCAGCGGCTGACCGCCGAGCAACCGCCGGCTACTCGGGTCCGCGCCGGTGGCTGACGGGGGGCTGTAGGTCTCCAGCGGCACCGCCGAAAGGGGGCTGAAACCCGGGAGTTTGGCAGGGTCGAACGTTCCCACCGTGCGCACGATAGGGAACGTCCTCGTCTGACAGGTCCCGCTACACAGCTGGGCTTCATGTTCGGTCTGGGTCCGGAAGCCGCGGTCCTTCGCCGTCGCCGGGGCCCGGACGTAACCGGTGCCCTGGAACTGGGAGCTGTAGATCGACGGCGGGTTGCCCTGCGGCTGCGGAACGAGCAGGCCCGGTTTAGGTTGCCCGTAGCGGGTGGGCCCGGTGGTCCAATAGCCGTCGATCCCGTCGAAATAGCGCGCATCGCCATGCCCGGTCAATTGCGCCAGTTCGATGGCGTAGGCCTGCGCCGCGCTGACGTGTACGTCGGCCACCGGGGTGCCACTGATCCGGTCCAGCCGGCTCGCGAGCTCGGACGCGGACAGCGCGGGCGAGCCGCGGGCCGCGGCCGGGTCGGGGAGTCGTTGCACACGGGCATCGACCGACAGGTCCTGATAGGTCCGCGTCGCCGCGAGCACCGGAACCGCCTGCGCACCGTCGGCGCCCGCTCCAGAGATCGGCGCATCAGTGGCGCGCAGATACCGGCCACTAACCACGGCCTTGTCTAGGCCGGCGAGTTTCGCCTCCTGGACCGGGTCGATACCCGCGATCACCATGGAAAATGGCCAGCTCAGCGGCAGACCGACGTGTCCAGAAGGAATGCCACCAAGGCCGCTGCCGCTGCCGCTGCCGTCATAGCCGTTCATGGTCGACCAGCAATCAATCTCCCGGCGTTCCGCGGCCGTGAAGGGCCCTGAGGCGGGCTGGATCGACGGCACTCCGCAGACAGCGACACTCCTCCCGCCGGCGACCTGTTCGAGGACCGGCGCCCCGAGCCTGGGCGCGAATTTCAGCGGCTGAGCGGTGCTGTAAACGTAGGAAGGAGGGTCCGGAATCGTGGTCAACCCCCGGTCCGACTTCCAGACCGGCGTGACCCGGAACAGATCCCGTCCGCTTCCTGTCAGGTGCGAGGTGAGGTCCAACGGCACGTAGATCCGGGGCATCACGTAACCGACCATCGCGATCGGCGCCGCCACCTCGACCCCAGGAATGCTCGAAATGGTCGAGTACTGCTGTGAGGTGATGCCGCCAAAGATCCCGGACAGAAAGTTGTTGCGGACGAGCCCAGTGTCCGCTTCCACCGCGGTCCGGGAACCCGTGGGCCGTACCAGCACGTCGTAGGCGGATCGAAAGTTGCTACTCACCGTCCCGTTCACCTGCAGCTTCGCGGCCGACGCGCTGCCGGTCAGCACGGTGAAACTGGTCGTGGCCACGACGATCCCCACCAGCAGCGCGATCGTGCGGCCTCCCCGGCGTCGCAACTGCCGCCACACCATCTGGATCATCCGCACCTCCAGCATGCACCGTTGCGTATGCATTGTGACAATGCAAGCGGCTAGGCTGGCCGTCGCCGAACCGTGACCCGCGGTCATCAGCGGAGGACCCATGCCGATCCAACACGCGGTACTCGCCCTCCTGACAGGTGAGCCTAGCCACGGCTACCAGCTCAAGGCCGAGTTCGAACGGGCCATCGGACCGCAATGGGGTGAACTCAACATCGGCCACCTCTACCAGGTGCTGGAACGGCTCAGCCGCGACGGGTACGTCATTTCAGAACGTCACGAGCAGGTCGATCGCCCGGACCGGCGCATCTACTCCATCACCGAAAGCGGGAACGCTGAACTCGCAGCGTGGCTGACCGAGCCCGCCCTGCGCAGCGGTTACCGCGACGAGCTCTTCTTCAAGCTCGTAGCCGCCTCCCGCGCCGGGGAGAGCGTCCTGCTTGCCTTCGTACACGCCCAACGAGCCCACCTGATGACCGAACTCAAGAACCTGACCCAACTCCGCAGTGAGGCCGCTGACCCATGCGTCCGCCTCTTACTCCAATCCGCGCGCCTCCACGTCGAGGCAGACCTTCGAACGCTGGAAGCGGCGCAGCAAGAAGCGATCCAGCTCGTTGGACTGCCAACGCGAGTGTCATCGGATGCTGCTGTCGCCGAAGGTCATCCCATGCACGCACCGGAGATCGCCTAGAGAATTGTTGCCCCGGCGGTGTGTCGGCTCGGAGCATAGGCACCTATTGAACGTGATCTGCAACTTCGCTCACGTGTGCCACGGCACCGTGTCGCGAGGTGGGTGCAGGTGTGCCTGATCGCACCGATTCCCTCCGCCGGCAGGAGTCGTAGGACCCATCACCCAGAGACGCCGAGGGAGACCACGTCGGCGGTCGCGGGCGCTTTGTGCGGTCCGACGATCACCGGGCCGGAGAATTCTAGGACGGGTTGGCGCCTCGTCTCTGACGCGGAGTCTGCGGTGCTGGCAGCGCAACCGGAAACCGGGTGTGCATCTCATGCGCGGCCGCTTGGTAAGCAGAGTTGGCCACGGCGCGCCAGCGTGGGCGCCGAGGGTGCCCGGTTACCTGCCGTGCCCGGACGCTCAAGTCGCCGAGCCGCCCAAGCAGAGCATCAAGGCAGCCGCGGCACACGTCCGATGTCGGAAGTGTGGAAGAGCCAGCAGTAGGCACGGGGGGGACTTGTCGCCAGCCGGTGGACCAGGTACGGCAAGGACCGGCTGCATGTGAACACCGGAGACGGTGAACAGGGTTGCTAGCTCGACCTGGCCACCGGAGTCGCCACCGTTGAAGGTCGCGATCTGGCGGTTGAGTTCGAGCAGGTCATCGCGCAGCACCGCGGGCGGGTTGCAGCGGCCCAGGGACCCTGTGGCTGCAAGCGCAGCGATCCCAGCCCAGCCGGTCGCCCCCGCCGGAACCCTGGACTGACCTGGCTCTCAACCGGCCCGGCCAAGCGATGCGGGAGAAGGCCTAGGACCTACGGGCGGAGATGCAGCAGTGGTCCCGGATTGGCACCCTGGTCTGCAGGGTGACCACCACGAAGACCGACCAGCGGGCCTTTCGGGTCTGGGGCCAAGGGCGAGGAGGCGGTCGGTGCGCGCCTGGAGAGGCTCACCAAGCACGGCTGGTACGTCCTGCACGCGGTCCCCGTGGGCACCAAGGACTCGGACATCGACCACGTGCTCATCGGCCCCGGCGGGGTCTAGACGATCAACACCAAGAGCCACCCCGGAACTTCCCGCAGTCGCGTCTGCGTGCCCTCTGAGGAGATCTGGGGCTTGACACGTCTGACCCGGCGGCCGAACTCAAGGCGTACCACGGAGCCCGACCCGACGACTTGTTCATCCAAGACGCATGGCCCGCCCTCCGCGACATGTGGCTCCCCGCGCGGGAACCAAGTCATAGCTACTTCGTCCTGAAGAAGTCGGTGGGCCGCTATCAGGGTGCGGCCGGCGACTGTCGCTGGGGGAATTGATCTTTTCCTTTCTCGGGCCTGGTCGTCTAGCCTGCTAGGGCGCCGATCTTGACCAGGTTGTGCGCCAGGACCGCCTGTCCGGTCCAGATCCGGGCTCCTTCGGTGCCATCCAGGCGGGTGCGGTCCCAGCCGTATCCCCGTTTGAGGCTGCTGATCCGGCCCTCGCTGCCGGTTCTCCATTTCACGGTGCGTCGGAATGCGGGTGTGTGTTCGGCGGCTTGTCGGGCCTTACCCGGTTTGCCCTTGCGGGGAATCACCACGTTCCGCACGCCCATCTGGTGCAGGGCGTCATCGACGCCGGCCTCGCCGTAGCCTCGGTCGGCGGCGACGACCCGGGGTTTGCGGCCGGTTCGTTTGATCACCCGTTTGACGGCCGGGGCCAGCTGCGGGGCGTCGGCCGGGTTCCCCTGCTCCAGGGTGTGATCGAGCACCACGCCGTCCTCGTTGTCCAGAACCTGCCCCTTGTAGCCGAACTGCACCGGCTTGCCGAGTTGGCCCTTGGCGATCGGCCGGGCATCGGGCTCATGCAGGCTGACCCGTCGGGTCGAGCCGGCCGGGGTGATCCCAGCCAAGCGCTGCCGGGTCTGCGCCGCGATCTTGCCGGTGACCTCCAGCAACTCGGTCAGGTCGTTTACCGCCCGGCGCAACGCGCCTCGGCGCCGCCCCGCCGCGGCGTCCTTCCCGCCCGCGGCGGCTAAAGCCCGCGCCTTGATCGCCGCCCGGCGTAGCGCCCGGCGGCCGTTGGCCAGCAGACCCTTGGCGTCGGCGGCAGCCCGCCCGGCCAGATCGGCGAGCTCACCGGTGATCCGCCGCACCGTCCGCTGCGCCTCATCGCGGCCCTGCGCGGTGCGCAGCCGCAGCTTCGCCGCGATCCCATGCGCCCGCCTGCCCGCCGCCCGGCCGCGGTCCCGTAGCGGGGTCCGCCTCGCCCCGCCGGCGGCCTTGATCCGACGAGCTGTCGTCGCGATCCGGCGGACCGCCTTGGCCAGCAACCCCGAATCCGTCGGATAGCCCACATCCGCCGGGACCACCGTGGTGTCCGCCCGCAACCGGTTGGTGCGCAGCAACTTGGCCTCGGCGGCCTTGGCCAGCAACGCCTCGTGCAGCCGGCCACCGCCGCGGTGCCGCAGCGAGAGGTCAGCTTCATCAACGTGCTCGGGTGCGGAACCTTGCCGTCGATCGGGATCCGGCAAAACCGCCGCCAAGTGATCGAATCGGCGACCTCGGCGCACAGACTCTCGTAGCCCAGGCCGTAGCGGAACTTCAAGAACATCATCCGCAGGTAGACCTCCATCGGCGTCGACGGCCGGCCCACCCGCGGATCGAAGAACTCCGCGAACGGGGCGAAGAACACCGGATCATCCAGCAGCCCGTCGACCCGGGCGAGCTCGGTCGGCAGCCGCAGCACCTCCGGCGCAGCACCGCCTCCCACAAGCTCACCTCGACCGCTCGCGTCCGCAACAATTCGCAACTCCAGGGTCTCGTCAAACCCGCGACCAGCCCATGATCTCGCCGTTAAACCCACCAACGACGCTGCCACGCCGAGCAAAACCCCTGCTCTACAAGGAAAGTCACTTCGACTTTTTCAGGTCGAAGTAGCTAGTCGAGAGCCCGCGTCACGCGGACGAGGGCTCCGGCGATGTCCTGCTCGAAGGAGGGACGTGAGCGTCGCGCCGATGCGCTCGGGTGTGCAGTTACGGCGAGGCGAAGCAGCGGTGCGTCGTCGTGGCGGAGGTAACGAACCCAGCAGTCACGGGCAAAGTTGCCCATCGTGACGACGATGTCGAGCGACGGCAGAAGCCCGAGCAGGTCGTGGAGCCAGGGCTCGGCGTCAACGAAGTCAACAGGCGCGGCGTTCTGGTTGCGGCGGTCTGTGGAGACGTACCACGGCACGACATTCCAGTTGAGGTAGGTCCCTCGGTCTAGTACGACAGCCGTAGTTCGTGACCTTTGGGCGTTTCTGCGCTGATCTGGGCGGCCACCGCGTGATCATCCGGTGCTTATGTGGAACATCGAAGACGCCGCGGTGGCCGCGGCGCACAGCGTAAG
>JAABUZ0100000210.1_pt1 | contig 156244 bp, 140 predicted proteins | sample 5562091 | NCBI WGS metagenome assembly JAABUZ01 (sample SAMN12813069, study PRJNA571459) | rock metagenome | isolation source: Antarctica rocks | place: Antarctica: Victoria Land, Linnaeus Terrace sud | collected 2015-12-21 | reverse complement strand
CGCCGCGGATCTGGCGGCCGACGTGCGGGTCCACTTGAGCGCCCACCACCCCGCTGCCGTCCTTTGGCCCGTCCTCGCTCGTGCCGCCCACGCCTACGCCTACTCCCCGTGAATAATCCGGGCTAGCCCTCCGCCAGACCTATTTCGGGGGACCCGGCAGGATCACCCCCGTGGCGTGGCCGTCGTCGTCCGCGATCTGTATAGGCGCGTCGGCGAATGCCATCATCTGCTCGCCGGTGAGCGACGCTGGCGTGCGGCGCGGCAGCACCCGGTCGTGGACGTGAGTAACGCGGCGCTATCCTGCCGGCGTGCGCCGGCGCGACTCCGGCCTGCACCAGCTTGTTCGCCGGCGGGCGCGTCGACCGCGCCCTGGCTGCCTGGGACGCCTGGGACCAGGCGCGGGCGTTGCTGGCCGAGCAGCGTCCGCTCTGTCCGAGCCCGGATCGCTCCACCGGCCCGCTCTGGAGAGCTTGCGCCAGGTCCTAGTCGACACGCTCGGCGAGCTCGAGCAGGTGTGGCAGCGGCGCAACTGAATTGGTCGGACAGCAGGAGATGGCGCGCGTGAACCACTTGTTGCCTACCTGTCCCACTGCGCTTGCCACCAGTAGCTGCCTGCTGGGCCACGAGCATCTGGACACGGTGCGGATCTACAGTCAGCCTGACGAAGCGGCGCCGGAACGCGCGGCCACCGCCCTGGAGAGCGGCTACCTACCGCGGTGATTGCCAGCTGGGCACGCTACGCCGAGACTCGATGAACAGAGAGGCCCTATCGCGGTCGTCGACCGGCTTCGTGACGGACTCATCGCCATCGTCGCCGCGCACAATGAGCGTCCGCTGGCCTTCATCGAAAGCGATCACTCTTCGGCGACCTTGCGCACTACCCCATCTTTGCTGACGCCTATCTCCAGCCATGACGATCCCTGCACGACCGCGGAGCCCGCAGCACGATCGTGTCCCTCAACGACCAGCTACGGGGTAATCCAGTCGTGTAGAAGGCTGGATCAGTCTTATAAAGGTGACAGGATTGCAACCACATCACCGGGAGAAGCAGCAGTGCTCTTACACACCAAGCAGTACGGCGACGGAAGCAAACGTATCGCGCTGATCCACGGGGTCAGCGGCGACCATCGCATGTTCCACGATCTAACCGACCGTTTGACAGCTCGTGATTACACGGTCATTGGAGTGGACCTCCGAGGTCACGGTGAGAGTCCGCATGCCGACTCTTACGAGATCTCTGACTTCGCCGACGACCTTGTCGAGACGCTGCCTGGTGGTCTGGACGCGGTCGTCGGACATTCCCTAGGCGGCGTCGTCCTCATTGACGCTGTCGAGCGTCTTCAGCCCAAGCGGGCGATCTACCTCGATCCCGCCTGGTTCGTACCCGCCTCTTTCGATGAGGCCGCGCAGCATGCCAACGTCGGCGAACATCCGGACGGTTCGCCGTACTCGCTGGACGAGCTTGCCGAGCTGAACCCGGGCTGGGGACGAGAAAATCTGGTCCGCGCACAGCAAAGCCACGAGCGGTGGGATGCCACGATGTTGCCGAAGCTGAGCAGGCTGGTCCGTCAGCGCAATGTCGCGCAGATCCCGCCCCGATCCCGTCCCTGGTGGTCTTAGCGGCGGGAATCCCCGCTGATGCCGGCGTATCCCCAGCAACAGCTCATCGAACAGGGTTACGAGATCCGCGTCCAACCCCGCGCTGGCCACAACATGCATCTTGACGACGCCGACGCCACGATGGACGCTCTTTCAGGGTGGCTCTGAGGGTCACCAGGATGGGGACTGGCCACGGACAGTCCTCCCCTGGACCACGGACACAAACGACGTCTGTGCCGCCGTCCGCCGCCCAGACCGCAAGCACCGCCAGCGTTTCGACCGAGACTGTTCGTCGCTGGCTCACCCCGGGCGGCCTCGAGTGCGCCGGCGGCGATCCATCGGCCCAACGTCCAAGCGGCGCGGTTCGGCGCTGCGTTCCGCCCGCCGGGCGTTCGGCTCCAAGGTGGCCGACGATGGGGAGCGCGCCGTCCAGCGAACGATCCGCTCAGGGCTCAACGCGGGGCTCAGCGGCTAGGAGAGGATGCAGGATGACGATGGACGACGCGGTAGGGTTGGGACGGCTGCTCCTTGTGCTCGCCGAGACTACCGCCTTCCTGGTGGCTGGCGGCTATGCGGTGTTCCAATTCTTCGAGTTCGCGACCCTCGGCCATACAGGCCATGCCTTCGCCGACCCAGAGCGGAAGGCGGCGGGCATGGTGCGCTAAGCTTTGGCATGCCCCGCCTCTCCGGGTCGGCCCCACCGACGGCGTCGGCCCAGACCGGGCCGTGGACCGGCGGCGCTGTCCCCCTTGCCTCGCGCAGCAGCCGGCAGATGGCAGTGGCCGCGCGCGCTTTCCTCAACAGTCTGGGCGCGGACCAGCTTAGCAGCGTCTGGTATCCCGATCTGAGCGACCCGGCCCGCACCCAGTGGAGCAACCTCCCCGCCGGCGCCTCGCCCCGGCCAGGTGTCGCACTCGGCGACCTCAGCGAGAGCCAGCGCGTGCTGCTGCATGACCTGCTGCGCGCCTCGACCAGCAGCCAGGGCTACCACAAGATGACCGGTGCCCTCCGGGCCGACGAGGTCCTGCACGACCTGCAGGGGGAGCAGTTGTTCGGCTCCGCCTACTATTACACCACCGTCTTCGGCTCGCCCGAGGATGCCAACTGGGCGTGGATGCTGACCGGCCATCACATGAGCGCCCTGTTCACCGTCGCCGGTGACCGCACCGCCTTCACCCCGCTGTTCACCGGGTCGCAGCCGCTCCAGATTCCCCACGGTGGGTATGCCGGCTGGCAGGTCCTGCCCCAGGATGCCGCCCGCGCGAGCGAGCTGCTCGCTGCGCTGTCCACCGACCAGCAACGGGTGGCCATCATCGGCACGAGCGCCCCGGGCGATGTCGTTGCGGGGCCGGGCCGCCAGGCAAGCCTCACCAGCTTCCAGGGCATCCCCGCCGGCCAGCTTCACGACGCGCAGCAGCGCCTGCTGTGGCTGCTGGTGCAGGAGTTTGTGCGCAACGCGGACGTCGACGCCGCCGACGCCCAGCTCGCGCTCATCCAGCAGAGCTGGGGCGACACGCACTTCGCCTGGCAGGGCCCGCCGCCGGATCCGACGGCGCGCTTCTATTTCCGAGTGCACGGCCCGCGCATCCTGATCGAGTACGACGTGCAGGAGCCGCTCACGAGCCAGGGTGGGCACGTCCACGCGATCACCCGCGACCCAACCAACGACTACGGCATGGACTGGCTGGGGCTCCACTATCAAGAGTCGTCCCCGCTACCCGGTGGTGCTCCGCTTGGCAGTGGCACGCCAACCCCGTAACATCGGTCTGCGCGCACCAAAATACATGGTCTTTCTGACCGACGCAGAAACCCTGCCAGTAGGCCACGCAGTTCTGGTGGGGCGCTTGACCGACATCGACTCCCATGGGCGATGACACTTACAAGAAGTATCGCCAGCGAGCTTCGAAGGCGGCAATCCAGAGGACTCCCAGACTATCCGGCTACATAGCTCCACGGGAAAAGCAGAGGCCCGCCTTGAAATGGGCCGTCCGGACGATGAAGTCGAGCGAGCGCTCGCTGTCAAGGGCCATCGTGATCCTACAGACCGTTGACAACAGTGGAGGTGCTCACCATCTCTGCCGTCGGAGGGTCCCGTGCCTGTCCTGCCAGTATGCCTGCTAGAGCCGGTCTGGGAACAGGTCGCCGCGTTGTTGCCGGAGCATCCGCCTGTGTCGCCGTCGCACTCGCTGGGCTGCCATCGGCGACGGGTGCCGGACCGGGTGGTCGTCGAGCACGTGGTGGCGGCGCTAGTGCATGGCTCGGGCTACGAGCGGGTCGCCACGCCGGGCTGCTCAGACCGGACCATTCGGCGCCGGGTGCAGGTTTGGGCGGCCGCCGGGGCGATGGAGCAGCTGCGTACGCGGGCGCTGTTGGCCGAGCTAGGCTTCACCGGCGTAATCGCCCGCAAGGGCGTGCCCGCGCCCATCCAGGCCGGAACGCGGTGGGTCGCCGAACGCACCCACGCCTGGCTGAACGGCTACGGCAAACTGCGGCGCGGCACCGAGAAGCGCCAAGCCGTGGTCGACTTCTACCTGTTCTTCGCCGCCGCCTTGGTGGTCGTCCGTCAGCTCATCCAGCGTGCCCGCACTCGCTATCGCTGGCCTACCCGCCCGACCACTCGCCGCCTCAAGTAGCCCCTATTGCCGGTCACTCGTAGCTTCGATTGCCCGTCCCCGGGCTCGCTCGACCGCGCGCGCTAGGTCATTCCGACTCACCAGACCCAACAGACGGCCTTCCACCATCACGGTCACCAGGTCGCAGCCGTCGTCGAGCAGGAGCTGAAAGGCCCGGGCAGCCGGTGCGCCGGGATCGAGCGAGGGCGCGGTCTCCAGCTTCACCATGGCGCGTTCAACCGTCGTCCTGGGCCACGCCGGCGCCGGATAGCGCCGCAGCTCGCGCACGCCAACCAACCCCAGCGGTAAGTCGTCCCGGCACACCAGGTGCGGCCCCACTACTGCCCGTCCGCCTGGACGCCGCGCCAGCGCCAGATAGTCGTCGGCGAACGTCTGGAGAGAAACACCCGCGTCAACACGGGTGGGCCGTTGCTCCATCACGGCCGCCACCGACAGGCGGCTCAGAATATCGCTGAAGACAGCGGCGTGCTGCGCGCTGGCTGCCCCGGCGTACATGAACCACGCTACGAGCATCAGCCACAGGCCGCTGACGCTGCTGGCCGGGTCGGTGAACAGCAGGTACAGGCCGACCAGGAGTAGCCCCGCCGCGACCACCTGGCCGACACGCGCGGCCACCGTGCTGCCCCAGCGCGCGTCCTGGCCGGCGTACCAGAGGGCCGAGCGCAGCACCCGCCCGCCATCGAGCGGGTAGGCCGGCAGCAGATTGAACACCGCCAGCGGCAGGTTCATCGTCGCCAGCCACAGCCCCAGCGCGCCCACCGCCGGCGCGGCGCGCCAGGCGCCCCAGGCCGCACCCGCACCCGCGAGCCCGATGGCCAGGCTGGTGATCGGTCCCGCCACGGCGACCAGCAGCTCCGCCGCGGGCGAGGGCGAGTCGGCGCCAATGTGGGCCATTCCGCCGAGGAGAAACAGGTTGATCGTTCGGACGGGGATGCCGAACTGCCGGGCCACGAGCGCGTGCGCCAGCTCATGGCCATACAGGCTCACCGCCGAGAGTAGCGCCGCGACGACGGCCAGCCCCCACACCAGGGACAGTGGCAGCCACGGCAGCAGCAGCCGGAAACTGGTGCCAGCGACGTACGTCAGCAGCACGCCCATGAAGATCCACGTCCAGCTGACGGTGAAGTCGATGCCGAACAGACCGAACAGGCGCACCGGCCCCTGCCTGCGCAGGCTGCCTAGTACGGAGCGGGGCGCTGCCACCCGGCGATCCGCGAGCTCGTCCTCGTTAAGGGTGGGCGACGAGCGATAGAACGACGAGCGCCAGCAGCAGCAACCCGACGATGAGCGCCAGCCGGCGCAGGTCGCCAGGGACGTAGGCGTAGTCGGGAGCGTAGCTCGCGTACGGCCTGGCCACCGGCCGACCGGCGGCGACGCGGGCAGCCCTCGCCTTTGGCAGAGAGCTCTCAGATGGCGTCGCAACGTCCGGCGCGGCCACGTCTATGTCGTCTACCGGAGCGTCCGCCGGCGCCGCCGGCTTGAAGCGGTAGCGCTGCACAGCGGTTGGGCGGCGCTCGCGCTCGCGCCGAGCATCGAGACGTCGCTGCAGATCGCGGTTCACTCGCGGCATACGGCCTGCCGAAGTATAGCCCAGCCTCTGCCCGGTCTAACGAGCGATCGTCCCGCCGCCCAGGACGTACTCTCCGTCGTAGAGAACCAACGCCTGGCCAGGGCTGACGGCCCGCTGGGGCTGGTCAAAATGGACCACGAGCTGGCCGTCAGCGGTGGCGTCGCGGGCCACGCGGCACGGCGCTTCCTGGCCGCGGTAGCGCGTCCTGGCCATGGCTCGCAGCGGCGCGTCAGGGGCGCTGCCCTCGATCCAGCTGACCTCCTCGAGCCGGCACGACGCCGTCAGCAGGTCGCCCGCCGACCCGACGACCACCGTGTTGGTCTCGGGCACCACCTGGGTCACGAACTGGGGGGTCCCGGTGGCGATACCGAGGCCGCGACGTTGGCCAACGGTGTGCAGCGCGACACCGCGGTGCTCGCCGAGGACAGTGCCCTGCTGGTCGACGATCGGCCCCGGCTGAAGCACGTCAGGCGCGTACAGCTCGATGAACTCGCCGTAGCGACGGAAGGGTACGAAGCAGATGTCCTGGCTCTCGGGCTTGGTGGCGACGCCAAGGCCAAGCTCCGCGGCGATACGCCGCGTGTCTGCCTTCGTCAGGTCGCCAAGCGGCATGAGCGCCACGCCGAGACGCTCCTGGCTCATGACGTACAGCACGTAGCTCTGGTCCTTGCCGCTGTCGGCGGCCTTGCGCAGCCGATTGCGCCCACGCTCGCCGGTGCCATGCTCGATGCGCGCATAGTGGCCAGTGGCCACGTAGTCGGCGCCCAGATGCCGCGCCTTGACCAGCAGAGCGTCGAACTTGATGAACTGGTTGCAGCGGATGCACGGGTTCGGCGTCCGGCCGCTGGCGTAGGTCCTGACGAAGTCCTTGATGACCGTGTCCTCGAAGACGTCGCGGAAGTTCAGCACGTAGTACGGGATGTCGAGCTTGTCGGCGACGCGCCGGGCGTCCTCGACGGCGCCGAGCGCGCAGCAGGCGTCGTCGCGCTCGATCTCCGGCAGGTTGTCCAGTTTGGGCCAGACGTTGAGAGTGACGCCGACCACGTCGTGCCCCGCCTGCTTGAGGAGGGCGGCCGTGACGGAGGAATCGACCCCGCCTGACATGCCCACGATGACGCGCGCCATACCCAATGTTACGCCGTGGCGCGCACGGGCACTTCCAGCAGCTCGCCGATCTCCGCCGCGGGATCGCTCTTGAGGATCTTCCACGCCCGCACCGATGGGTCCGCTGGCGGCTCGAGACTCACGAGCACGTAGTGGGCCAGCAGGTCGGTCGCCAGGCGGATGTCAGTCGGCGATGGCCGGGCCTCGGAGCGCACGTGCGAGTGGTAGTAGCCGACGACGTCCAGACCGAGCGCGTCGATGGCGTTGTAGACGCGCAGCTGGTCGCGTGGGTCCATGTAGTAGTGCACTGCCTTGCGCCCGGCGGTGGGCGCGCCACTGGCGCGATCGCGGAAGACGCCACGAACGGCGTCGACGTCCTCCGCCGAGTTGCGAACTGGGAAGACCCGCTCGACGCGGGTGTCGCGGCCAGCCAGGATGCCGCACGCCTCGTCCGGATCGGCGGCGCGGGCGTGAGCCACCAGCTCGTCCCGCAGGCCCGTCGGCAGGCTGAGCGGGGCGTCGCCCCCGCTCACCACCAGACCTTGTCGCGGACGCTCTCCTGGGCCTCGGCAAGCGGCTTCGACCACACGCCGAGGCTGAGGTACTTCCAGCCGCCGTCGGCGAAGAGGCAGACGATCTGGCCCTGGTGGAGGTCGCGGGCGACACGCACAGCGGCGTGCAGCACGGCGCCCGAGGAGATGCCGGCAAAGACGCCCTCCTGGTCGGCCAGGCGGCGGGTCATGGCCAGCGAGTCGTCCGAGGTGACCATGATCTTGCGGTCCAGCACGTCCGCGTCGAGCACCGGCGGGATGAAGCCCTCCTCGAGGCTCCGCAGGCCCTGCACGGCGTCGCCCGGGTTCGGCTCGGCGGCCACGACCTGCACGTCGGCGCGCTCCTCCTTGAGGCGGCGACCTACACCCGTCAGCGTGCCGCCCGTGCCCAGCCCGGCGACGAAGTGGGTCACCTCTGGCAAGGCACGCAGGATCTCCGGGGCGGTCGTCTCATAGTGGGCGCGCGGATTGGCCTCGTTGCCGTACTGGTACGGCATGTAGAACCGGTCGGGAGCGCCGTCGGCGAGCTGGCGGGCGCGGCGAATGGCGCCATTCGAGCCGAGCTCGGCCGGGGTGAACTCCATGGCCGCGCCGTAGAGCTCCAGGAGCTGGCGCCGCTCGACGCTCACGTTCGCCGGCAGGACCGCCAGGAAGCCGTAGCCGCGGCGCCGGGCCAGCATCGCCAGGGCGATGCCCGTGTTGCCACTGGTTGGCTCGAGGATCGTCCGTCCGGTGCGCGGCCCGATGTCCCCGCGCGCCTCGGCGGCGTCCAGCATGGCGAGGGCCACGCGATCCTTGACGCTGCCGGACGGGTTGGCGCCCTCGAGCTTGGCCCAGATGTGGACGCCTGGCCGCGGACTGAACGACGGCAGCTCGACGAGCGGCGTATGGCCAATGGCCGCCTCGATAGTGGTGCGTTTGACGGGCGCGGCCACGCCGGCCGGTGTGCTCAGAACCACGCGCGTCGGCCCCGATGGTTGCTGGCCGGCGGCCGGGCTAGAGAAGCCCGCCGGCGACGGCCGGCAGGATCGAGACCACGTCGCTCTCGGCGACCGGCGTCTCGAGCCCGCGCAGATAGCGCACGTCCTCGTCGTTGACGTACAGGTTGACGAAGCGGCGCTGCTCGCCGGTGGTGGAGTCGAGCAGCTGTCCGGAGAAGCCCGGGTGCCGCGCCTCGACGTCGCCGATCAGCTCGCGCAGCGTGCCGCCCCGGGCGACGACCACGCGCTCCCCACCGACCGTCGGGCGTAGCATCGTCGGGACATTCAGTTGAGCCATGGGAATCCTCCTCGGGCCTACCTCTTGTAGGCGTGTGCGTATGGGTGTGGGTCAGCCGAGCGTCGTGACCGGAGCGCCGCAGAAGGCCTCGTAGTCGATCAGCTCGTGGATCGTCGGGTTGTCGCCGCACAGCGGGCAGGCCGGGTCGCGCGGGATGCGCACCTCGCGGAATTCCATCGTCAGGCTGTCGAACAGCAGCAGGCGGTTCACCAGCGACTCGCCAATGTTCAGAATCAGCTTGATGGTCTCGACCGCCTGGATGGTGCCGATGACGCCGCACATGGCGCCCAGGACGCCCGCCTCGGCGCAGCTCGGCACCGCGCCTGGCGGCGGCGGCGCCGGGAACAGGCAGCGGTAGCACCCCTTGCCAGGCAGGTACACGTTGGCGCGGCCCTCGAACCGGAACAGGCTGCCGTCGACCAGCGGCTTGCCCAGCAAGTAGCAGGCGTCGTTCACCAGGTAGCGCGTCGGGAAGTTGTCCGAGCCGTTGACAACTATGTCGTACTGGCTCACGATCGCCATGGCGTTGGCCGAGGAGATCGGCTCGTCGTAGGTCCGCACGGCGACGTCCGGATTGATGTCTCGCAGCGCCTCGGCGGCCGAGTCGACCTTCGGCCGACCCAGGTTCTTGTGGCCGTGGATGATCTGGCGGTGGAGATTGCTCAGGTCCACCACGTCGTAATCGACGATGCCGAGGGTGCCGACGCCAGCCGCGGCCAGGTACATGGACGCCGGCGAACCCAGGCCGCCGACGCCGATCAGCAGCACCCGCGCGGCGAGCAGCTGCCGCTGGCCCACCGGGCCGACCTCCGGCAGGATGATGTGGCGCGCGTAGCGGCGCGCCTGGTCCAGCGTCAACGCTTGCCCCATCGCGGCGCCGTTGCTGCTGCCATTGCTCGTGAGTGTCGGGGCCGCCATCGGTTGCTCCATCTGGTGTCCGTTCATGTCCTTCATCGGGTGCGTATCCGTCAGGTGTCCACTGCCCACGACGTCTCTAACGCGCGGCCGTGACCTCCGATTCCCTACCAGTGGGCGGCGGGGAGGGCGAAGCGCCCTCGCTGCGGTGGGCCCGGATGAGCCCCTGCTCCTCCACCAGCTGCTGGATGGTGGTCGCGTCCAGCACCTGCTGCGACGCCTCGGTGGCGGCGTGCCAGGCGTTGCGCACGGCGCACGCGGCGAACCAGTCGGTGCCCGCGTCGTCAGAGGACAGGGTATGCACGAACTCCTGCGGCACCACCGGGCCCTCGAGGGCCGTGACGACGTCGCCGAGGGTCAGCTCCCGCGGGTTGCGGGCGAGCTCGTGGCCGCCGTGCGGGCCGCGCAGCGAGCGCACGATGCCTGTCCGCCTGAGGCTGCCGAGCAGCTGGTCCAGGTAGGCCTCGGGGATCTTCTGCCGGGCAGCGATCTCGGCACATTGGACCGGGCCCTCGCCATAGCGGCGGGCCAGCTCGATCACTGCGTGAGCCCCATAATCACTGCGCATGGTGAGTCGCACGTCGCCGTCAATCCTGCAAAGTAGAGTAACTTCATCCACATTGTACCGAACCTGCCCGGTTCGTGGCGCATTTGGCTGATGAGGCGCTGACGAGGCGGCGCCAAGCCCCTTCGTCGCCGCGCGGCCAGTGCCCGCTATCGTCACCCTGCTCACGGACTTCGGCCTGGCCGACACCTACGTCGGCCAGGTCAAAGGTGCCATCCTGGCCGTCGCGCCGGGCGCCACGCTGGTCGACCTGAGCCACGGCGTCGAGCCGCAGGACGTGCGCGGCGGGGCTTTCCTGTTATGGGCGGCGGTGGGCGCGTTTCCGCCCGGGACGATCCACCTGGCAGTGGTGGATCCGGGCGTCGGCAGCGGGCGGAGAGCGCTCGCGGCCCGTTCGGCGGGCGGCCACCTGCTGGTGGGGCCCGACAACGGGCTCCTCGGCCCGGCGCTCGACCTCCTGGGCGGGGCGATCGCTTGCGTCGAGCTCAGCGTCCCCCGCTACTGGCGCCCGCGGCCCTCGGCGACCTTCCATGGGCGGGACATCTTCGGGCCGGTGGCCGGCCATCTGGCGGCCGGCGCCAGCCTGGAAACTCTGGGGCCACCGGCGACGGTGAGCCGCCCCTTCGGGCTGCCGACGCCCGAGCTGCACGGTGAGCAGCTGGTCGGCGAGGTGGTGCACGTCGACAAGTACGGCAACCTGGTGACCAACCTACCAGCCGACGCCGTCGCGCCTGGCGGCGCCGTCGCGATCGCCGGCCGGCGGGTGGAGCGGCGTGCCCACTACGCCGCGGCCGCCCCGGGCGGGCTGCTGGCGCTCGAGGGCAGCGCCGGCCTGATCGAGATCTCCGCCCGCGACGGCAGCGCCGCCGCCCACCTCGGCGTGACCCGCGGCGCTCGGGTCACAGCTCAGCGCTGAAAGGCTGGTTAGCGCCGCCAGCGACGGCTGGGACGATGCTCAGCTCGTCGCCCGGCTTCAGATCGGTTTCCAGCCCGTTCAGAAAACGCACGTCCTCGCCGTTCACGTACAGGTTGACGAAGCGGCGCAGCTCGCCAGCCTCGTCGCGCAGCCGGCCCCTCATGCCCGGGTAGCGCTGCTCCAGCTGCGCGATCACGCCCGCGACGTTCGGGCTGTCGATGGCCACCTCGGACACGCCGTCCGTCGCTGACCGCAGCGGCGTCGGGATCCTGACGCGGACGCCGCCGCTCCTGGCGCCCGCCTGTCCGCTGGCGTTCGTCTCCATCGTCATCGGTCTGCTCCCTCACTCCTTTCAGACGGGTGAATGGTGGACGAGCCCGGGCCCGGCGTCTGCCGCCCGCGCCTGGTGCTCGGCGTAGAGCGCCTCGAAGGCCGACAGGTTGGCGGACACCCGCAGCACCGGCGCGACGTGGTCGGCCACCGCGTCGGTCGTCTTGAGGCCGTTGCCCGTAATGTACGCCACCACCAGCTCGTCCGGGTCGACCTGCCCAGCTGCCACGAGCTTCTTCAACACGGCCACCGTGACACCGCCGGCCGTCTCGGCGAAGATGCCCTCCGTCCGGGCGAGAAGCAGGATCGCGTCCACCAGCTCGCCGTCAGTCGCCGCTGCCAACGCCCCACCCGTCTCCTGGGCGACCTTGATGGCGTAGTAGCCGTCAGCTGGATCGCCGATGGCCAGGCTCTTGGCGACCGTCCTTGGCTTCACCGGCCGGATGGTGAGCGTCCCAGCCCGGTAGGCCTGGACGATCGGCGAGCAGCCCTCCGCCTGGGCGCCGGTCATCCTGACGGTGCCGCTCGGGACGAGCCCAACCTCCTGCAGCTCGCGGAAGCCCTTGTGCACTTTGGTGAACATCGACGCGCTCGCCATGGGCGCGACGACCCGGTCCGGCAGGCGCCAGCCAAGCTGCTCGGCGACCTCGAACGCCAGGGTCTTGGATCCCTCCGAGTAGTAGGGGCGCAGGTTGATGTTGACGAACCCCCACCCGTAGACGTCGGCCGCCTCGCTGCAGAGCCGATTGACGTCGTCGTAGGTCCCGTCGACCGCCACGATGGTGGCGCCGTAGGCAGACGCGGTGACGATCTTGGTCGGCTCCAGGTCGCTCGGTATGAAGATGCAGCCGGGCACGCCCGCCTTGGCCGCGTGCGCGGCGACCGAGCCGGCCAGGTTGCCGGTCGAGGCGCACGCCAGCGTGTCGAAGCCGAGCTCGTGGACCGCCTTCGAGCTGGCGATCGACACCGGCCGATCCTTGAACGAGAACGTCGGGTTGACTGTGTCGTTCTTCAGCCACAGGTTGCGCAGGCCGAGCGCCCGCCCCAGGTTGTCGGCCCGCACCAGCGGGGTCCAGCCCGTGTGGGTGTCGACCACGCGCTCGCCGGTTACCGGCAGGAGCCCGCGGTAGCGCCACAGGGTGCGCGGGCCACGCTCGATGCTCGCGCGGCTGACCGCTGCCCGCACCGCGGCGTAGTCGTACGCGACTTCCAGCGGGCCGAAGCACAGCTCGCAGACGTGCAGCGCCGCGGCCGGGTACAGCTGGCCACACTCGCGACAGCTGAGGCCGCGCACGCGCGCTGGCGACTCCGGTGCCGACTCCGACGGTGGCGGGGCAACTGTGAGGGTTGTGGACAACGGGACTCCTTCCGTGAGCACCCCAGGCGAGCAGCGGGCAACAAAATACCCCTCACACCGTGAGGGGCTCGGTTGCGGGCTACGGGGAGAAGGTGACCCGGTCCGCGACGGAACTCCCTCATCTTCCCACTCGGCCGCGTAAGCGCCGAACGGGCGGAATTGGCACCTTCCTCGCCCGAGCAGAACTCGCGACGACAGGGTTGCCGGGCTTCACAGGGCCGTTTCCCTCCACCTCTCTTGATAAGGGTGCTCTTCAGTTGTTCGTAAGGTACAGGCCTTCAGTTTAGCAGAAGGCCCAGTCGGACCGCTACCGCTCTACCGCTTTATCGCTTGCGTGCGACGACGAAGTGGGAGATACCGAACTGGCGCAGCGGCGACTGTTCGGCGAGGTGCACCGCGTCGCGCAGCAGCCGCCCGAACAGGCCGCGCTCGGCCCAGTTGTCGCAGCCCGGGAAGATGTGCGACACCACCGTCAGCTCGACGTCCAGCCCGTCGAACAGGTCCCGCACGTCTGACTGCCAGTAGATGCGCACGTGCGGCGCGAAGTAGTCGCGCACCCGGTCCGGCACCCAGTTGGCCAGGACGGGCAAGTTGCACGGACCGTGGTAGTGGCCGAGGAAGAAGAAGCCGTGCGTCTCGAACGGGTAGAGCCGGTTCGGCGCGTAGATAACCAGGTGCCCGCCGGACGCCAGCACCCGGTACGCCTCGCGGATCGTCTGGCGATCGTCGTCCACGTGCTCGATGACCTCGTTCAGCAGGATGACGTCGAACGCCTGGTCGTCGTACGGCAGGGTCTCCGCTGGCGACACCTGGAGGTTCGGCAGCCACTGGCTCGCCTGGGCAACTTTGTCAGGGTCGATGTCGACACCGTAGACATCGTCGCTGAACTGGCGAAACCGCTGGACGTACATACCCATGCCGCAGCCAACATCGAGGATGCGTTTGCCCCGAAGCTCGATGTACTGGCGGATGAGGTTCATGCGCCGATCCTGGCCGCGGCGCCACACATAGCTGGGGTGCCCGAGCCGAATCGCCTTGGTACTGTCCAATGCTACTGTTGCCACTCTGCTCCCTGACGTCCAGGTTCATCCGTCGCCCGGCGCTCGTGGCTGGTAGCTTCTGGCGCGTGTGTCATGGCCATCCGGGCAATGCGGACTGAGGGGACTTGGCGCAGCATAATCAACTGTCGGCAGTAGAGCAAGAGCCCTAAGGCCCTTGCGTGCCGCGCCGCGACCGCTTGTGTCGCAGTTGTGGCCCGCGCGTGCGGTGGGCACGTCACTGCTTTCTCCGACTTTGTCGCGACTTTCTCCCGACCGTGTGATGTGCTAAAAATGCGTGCCTGCATGCGTGCTACCTCCGCCACGTCGGCGCGGTCTCCGGGGCGGCCACGCACCAGTCGACCGTCCGGTCGCCGCTTGGCCCCGTTCGGCGCCCTCGCCGGAACGGTGGCCGCCCTTGGGCTCGGCGCCATCCTGCTCCTGGAAGGCGCCACCTGGGACAAGGTCGCCCCGGGCACGAACGGGCTAGGGACTCCGCTCGGCGGCTCCACCCAGGCCGAGGCATCCGCCCGCCTGGCGCCACAGGTCAACACCCTCCTCGGCCGGCCACTGCAGATCCGCTACGGCGACCAGGTCTGGAATACCACGGCGCGCGACCTCGGGCTGAAGCTGGACCCGGCTGACCTGGCGCGGTCGGCCTACGAGGTCGGCCGCGTCGGCAATCCGGTCGTCCGGCTGCGCGAGCAGGTGGCCACCCTGACGGCTGGGCGCAGCGTTGCGGTGGCCAGCAGCACGGACCAGGCGGCACTGGACGCCTCCCTGTCTCGCATAGCCCGTGAGGTGGACAGGCTGCCGCGTGACGCCGCGCTCAGCCTGGGCCCGGACGGCAGCGTACAGGCAGTCGGCGCGCAGAGCGGGATCGCCGTCGACATCCCGGCCTCGCGCGACCGCGTCGCCCAGGCGCTCGCCAGTGGCTCCGGCGCCGTCGAGCTTGCTACCCGGTCGACGGACCCCACGATCAGCGACGATCTCGTCGCCCCGGCGCACGACGGGCTGGAGCGCCTCCTCGGCGGCGACCAGCCGTTCACCCTGACGTTCGGCGACCAGGTGCTGGGCCGCCTCGAGCGAGCAGACATCGTCTCTCTGCTCAGCGTTCAGCCAGCCAGGCCAGGCCAGCCAGCGTCCGTCAGCATCGACGACAAGCCGCTCCGCGCCCTGGCGTCCAAGATTGCCGACAGCGTGAACCAGGACGTGCAAGACGCCCGCTTCCAGTTCAACGGTGGCGACCTCAAGCCACTGCGACCGAGCAAGGACGGCCGGGTGCTGGACGAGGCGGCCACTGTCGACGGGATCAAGGCGAAGCTGCTCACTGGCGACCGCTCGCTCGCGCTGCCGATCTCCGTGACCAAGCCAGCTGTCTCCTCGGAGAACCCGGCCGCCCTGGGCATCGTCGAGCAGATCGACAAGGGCAGCACATCCTTCGCCGGCGGCATCCCCGAAAAGAAGTGGAACATCAAGCTGGCGGCAGAGCGGCTGAACGGCGTTGTGGTGCCGCCCGGCGGCACCTTCTCCTTCAACAAGGAGGTCGGGCCGACAACTCTGGAGGCCGGCTTCAAGTGGGGCTTCGGCATTACTGGCGGCGATGGCGGGGTACACACAGTCCCGAGCGTCGCCGGCGGCATCTGCCAGGTCGCCACGACTCTCTTCCAGCCCGTCTTCTGGTCCGGCTACCAGCTCGAGGAGCGGTTCTGGCACCTGTACTGGATCCCGGCTTACACGTCGCGCGGGGTGGTCGGGCTGGACGTGACCGTCGATCCGGACTCCAACCTCGACTTCAAGTGGGTCAACCCCACCAGCGACTACATCCTGGTGCAGACAGCCAGCGACGACGCCAGCGTGTACTTCAGCCTGTACGGCAAGAAGCCCACGTGGAAGGTCCAGGTCGAGCCGGCCGACATCACCAACCGGGTGCCCGCCGACACGCGGCCGACCGCCGAGGCCGAGCCGACCCTGCCGCTCGGCAAGACGCTCACGGTGGAAACCGCGCGTGAGGGCTTCGACGTCATCGTCAAGCGGCACGTGCTACCAGCCGACGGGGGCAAGCCGCGCGACCTCGAGCTCCACAGTACCTACCAGCCGGCGCGAACGGTGACCCTGGTCGGGACGGGCGGCAAGCCACCGACCGCCGACGTCGCGGCTGTCATCGCCCGCATCTCGGCCCCGGAGAAGCCGGCGGAGCCCAAGCCAACCGAGCCACCCGCGCGCCCCACGGCGAGCGCCGCCAGCGCCGCGCCGACCGCCGCCGCCGCGACACAGGCGCCGCAGGTGGCGCCGACGCCGCCGCCGGCCGCCACGGTGGCGCCGCCAACGCCCCAGCCCGCTGCCACCAAGGCGCCGACGGCCCAGCCAACGCCGCCGAAGCCGACCCCAGCCCGCCCAGCCGCCGCCACCGCCAAGCCCTCCTAGCACGGGCGCGCGTCGGCCCGCCGGCGGTGGACAGTGGACAAATCATGTGCATAATGGGACCGGCCGCGCCGGCCGGTGCTAGAGTGGCTCTACGCCCTGATGGTCATACGACCCGGCGACGCCGCCGATACGCCGCTCTACAACACCGCGGCCGTCGTGCAGCGAACCGGCCTCTCCGCGGCCACGTTCCGCGCCTGGGAGCGTCGCTACGCCTTCCCGCGGCCCTACCGCACGGCCAGCGGCCAGCGCCTGTACTCCGAGCGGGACATCGCCGCGCTGCAGTGGCTGGCGGAACGCACCAAGCAGGGCTTGACCATCAGCCGCGCCATCGACATGCTGCGCCAGGGGCACGCCCAGGTCGAGCCGCGGCGGGCGGCGCCGGAGACGGAGCACGGCTACCAGGCGGTTCGCACGAAGCTTCGCGAGGCGCTCCTGGCGTTCGCGCCTGTCAAGGCAGAGGCGCTGTTGGACGAAGCGCTCGCCCTGTACGCCTTCGAGGACGTCTGCCTGGAGATCATCGCGCCGGTGCTGGTCGACATCGGCGAGGGTTGGCATACAGGGCACCTGTCGATCGTCGAGGAGCACTACGCCTCCACGTTCCTGCGCACCCGGCTGTCGTCGCTCATGCACGCCTACATGCGCGACAGCTCGGGCCCGCTGATCTTCACGGGCTGTGCGCCGGGGGAGCAGCACGAGCTGGGCGTTCTGATGGTGACGCTGTTCCTGCTGCGGGCCGGCTACCGGGTGCGCTTCCTGGGGGCGAACGTGCCGGCCGAGGCGCTGAAGGAGCCGATCGAACGGCACCGACCGGCGGTGCTGGCGCTGTCGGCGCAGGACGAGCGATCGGCGCTGACGCTGGTGTCGGTGGCCGAGATGCTGGGGACGATCACACCGCCGCGGCCGGTGCTGGTGTTTGGCGGGCAGGCGTTCAACGAGGCGCCAGCGTTGCGGGATGGTATCGCCGGCGTGTTCGGCGGGGCGGACGCGCGGATGACGTTGGCGACAATCGCCGGCGTGACCGGCGGACCAGCGCTGGGATGAACAAACCATTGACGTCGGGTCAACACGGGTGTAGAGTGGCTGCATACTCTTTGCACATCAAATGTGTGACCCCCAGGAGTCGCCGTGCCCACCCGCCGCGTCGCACCACCTCCAGACCTCGCCTTGCCGGCCCTCTGCCCGCCCCGCTCCTTCGTCGTCTTCCAGGCTGACGTCTCCTGCTACCTCTGCGGCGAGATCTGCGGCGGCGTCGAATCGCCGACCCCACCCCCCTTCCCACTCCTGCTCCAGTTCCAGCCCGTCGGCGCCGCCACCGCCACCCCCACCCGCTGGGCGCGCCTGCGCTGCCCCCGCTGCGGCGGCGGCGTCTACCTCGAAGACCCCCACCCCGTGCGCCGCTGGACCGAGACCATCAACTGGGCCCTCGACGCCCCGCGACGTGGCCGCCCGCCGAAGTGGCTCGTCGACATGCGGCGCCAGAACGCCGCCTGAGCGCGTAGCGCGAACAAAGGCAAGAGCCTAAGTCGGTGGAGCTCAGATGATCGGAATGGAGCAAGACTTACGCCTTCGGACCACCCGCTTAGGTCCGCCGCTGTGATCGCCAGGCCGGCCGCGCCGCGGCCACTCCTCTTTGCCCCGAGCCGCCAGCCGTCGCCGCGGCGCGTCGTCGCCGCCGGCCTGGCCGCTGGGGCCGCCTTCCTGACGACCATGTGGCTCGACCAGCCCCTGCTACACGAGCCAACCGACGACCTCGTCCTCCTGGGCGGCTTGCTGAGCGCGCGACCATTGGCCAGTCGCGCTCTCGGCCTGCTGCTCCACGCGACCAACAGCGTCATTCTTGCCGGTCTGTACGCGGCAACCCTGGCGCGCTGGCCTGGCGCACCGCCGTGGGTCAAGGGGGTGGTGTTCGCTGTGAGCGAAAACCTCCTGCTCTGGCCCATCGTGCTGAAGCTCGACACCGTCCATCCGTGGATCGTCAGGCACCGCCTGCCAACGTACGGTCGCCCCGTGCCCTTCGGCCAGGAGATGCTGCGCCACATCGTCTACGGCGCCGTCCTCGGCAGCCTGCTCGCCCCGCCCACCGCCGCCCCGCCCACCGCTCCCTCGCCCACCGCTCCTTTGCAGGAGCCCGCATGAGCGCCGTGGCCCAGACCCGCCCCACTGCTACTGCTTCAGCCGTCTTCCAGACGAAGGCGCGGACTTTCTGGTTCGCCGCTCGGTTCCTGCCGGCCGACAGGCGGCCGGCGGTGACCGCCCTGTACCTGTTCGCGCGCACCATGGACGACCTTGTGGACGAGCCGGCTCCGGGCCGTTCAGGCGACGACGTGCGCCGCGAGCTGGCCGGGTGGCGCCGCTGGCTCGAATCGGACCTCGCCTGCGATCCTCCGAACCCGGACCTCGCCGCCGTGGTTCGCCCCGCCTTCGTCGAGCACGGGGTGCCACCGGAGTACCTGGTGCTCCTGCTGGATGGGGTCAGCTCGGATCTCGACAGCGCCACCATCCGGACGTGGCCCGAGCTGCGCGCCTACTGCTTCAAGGTTGCCTCGAGCGTCGGCCTGGCCATGTGCCACATCCTCGGAGCTGGCGGCGACCCGGCCGCCCTGCGCGCGGCCGCGGAGCTGGGCGTCGCTATGCAGCTGACCAACATCCTGCGCGACGTCGGCAGCGACCTGGCCCTCGGCCGCGTGTACTTGCCGGTCGAAGACCTGGATACGCACCGCTACTCGGTGGCGCGCCTGCGCACGCTTGCCGCTCGGCTGGCGACGGACGGCCAGTGCGCCATGGACGACGACTTTCGACGCCTGGCGCACGGCCAGGTGGCGCGGGCGCGCGCCCACTACGAGCGGGGCCTCCGCGGCGTGTGGAGCCTGCCGGGCCCGTGTCGGGTGTCGATCCTTCTGGCCGGGCAGCTCTACCGAGCCATCCTCGACGAGATCGAAGCCGCCGACTACGACGTCTTCACCCGCCGCGCGTCCACGTCGCACCGACGCAAGCTGACCCAGGCGCTCCGCTGCTGGTCCGCCGTCCGCTGGGCCGCCCAAACATCGGCGCCAGGCACCTCTGAGCCCGAGCGCGCGCCCGCGTTCCTGCTCTCCGATTGGCAGTCCGGTTAAGTGGCTGAGTGGCTCAGCGGCAGAGTGGTCCAATGGGTGAGCCGGTGACCGCGCGCACCGTCGTCGTCGTTGGCGCCGGCCTCGGCGGTCTGGCAGCCGCGATCCGTCTCCAGGCGTCGGGCCACCAGGTGACCCTGCTCGAGAAGCGAGCCCTCGTCGGTGGCCGGGCCGGCCAGCTCCGGGAAGACGGGTACACGTTCGACACCGGCCCCAGCATCATCACGGCCCCCGACCTGCTCGAAGAGCTGTGGGCAGCAGCCGGCGCCGACCTCCACGCCGACGTCACCCTGGTCCCCCTGACGCCGTACTACCGCATCTACTTCGGCGACGGTCGCTTCTTCGACTACGGCGGCCCGCCCGAGCAGGTGGCCGCCGAGATTCGCAAGTTCGCCCCGGCCGACCAGCGCGGCTATGAGCGGTTCATGGACCGGACCCGCCACATCTACCGACGCGCCTTTCAGGACCTGGCCGGCCAACCGTTCCACCGGCTGGCCACCTTCCTCCGGGTGGTGCCCGAGCTGGCCAGGCTGAACGCGGCTCGCAGCGTCTACTCGTTCGTGTCCGGCCACTTCAGCCACCCGTACCTGCGCATGGCGTTCAGCTTCCATCCACTGTTCATCGGTGGCAACCCCTTCCGCGCCAGCCTCATCTACGCCATCGTCCCGTTCCTCGAGCGCCAGGGCGGCGTGCACTTCAGCATGGGCGGCACGTACGCGCTGGTGACAGCCATGCGCGCCCTGTTCGAGCGGCTGGGCGGCACAGTGCGGACGTCGACCGCGGCCGCCGAAATCCTGGTGGACGACGCCGACCGGGCGTGTGGCGTTCGGCTCGTGGGTGGCGAGACGGTCGTCGCCGACGCGGTCGTCCTCAATGCCGACGTCGCGACCGCGTACATGACTCTGGTGCCGCCGCGCCTGCGGCGCCGCCTGACCGACCGCCGCCTACGGAGCTACGGCTACTCCATGAGCTGCTTCCTGCTTTACCTTGGACTCGACCGCCAGTACGACAAGCTGCGGCACCACACGATAGTCATGTCGGACAGGTACCGAGGCCTGCTCGGCGACATCTTCGACGGCCAGGGCTTGCCGCGCGACTTCAGCCTCTACCTCCACGCCCCGAGCAAGAGCGACCCCAGCATGGCGCCGCCTGGCGGCGAGAGCCTGTACGTCCTGGCGCCCGTCCCGCACCTCGGCCACGGCGTCGACTGGGAGCGCGAAGCGGGTCCGCTGCGCGATCGCATCGTCCAGTTCCTGGAGCACGACTTCGGTCTGGAGGGCTTGTCCGAGGCGATCCGCTTCGAGCGCCGCTACACGCCGCTCGATTTCCGCGACGACCTCTCCAGCTACCTCGGCTCTGCCTTCTCGATCGAGCCCACCCTGCTCCAGAGCGCCTGGCTGCGACCCCACAACGTGTCCGAGGACGTGCCGAACCTGTACCTCGTTGGTGCCGGCACCCATCCGGGGGCCGGGCTGCCCGGCGTCCTCCTGTCGGCGCGGATCACCGCTGGCCTGGTCAACGACGCGTTTGCCGCGGCGGCGGCCCGGACAGGCCGCGCACCGAGCTCTCGATGGCGGCGAGGGCAGCCGCGCGCTCGGCACGCGCCGACGCCCGCACCGGCGTCCCGAACCTGAGCGCCACGCGCCACCTGCCCGGCCCAAGAGGCTCGTACCAGAAGCCCGCCGGGACAATCGGCACTGGGGTCCCTCCCGCACGCTGAGCGCGCAGCGCCAGGTCCACGACCCCCGACTGCATCGGCAGGAACGGCGCCGCGGCGGGCTGCCGGCTGCCCTGCGGATCGACAACCGGGTAACCCTCCGGGAAGACGAGGAGCAGACCGCCCGCCCGCAGCAGCGCCACGCTGTCGGCCAGCGCGCGGGCATTCAGGCGCCACGCGTCAAGAGGCGCCGGCCGTCCAGCGCCACTGCGCCAGACTGCTGGCCACTGCGCCGCTCTCGTGAGGCACCGCATGGCGTACAAGGGCCAGCCAGCGTGGAGCCAGTCCAGGGCCACCAGGATGTGCACCTCGCGCGGCAGCGTTGCCATGACGGCGGCGGCGTCGTACAGGTGGTGGTAGTGGCGAGCCGCGACAATGGCCGGCCCGCTCGCCGGCACGAGCTCCTGCCCGGCCACCGTGAGCTCCAGATGCTGGGCGACGAGCGTGCGCGCGACCCGGCGTCGCGCCCAGGCGCCGATGCGGGCGGCGGGCCCGTCCACGACCAGGGCTACGCGGCCGGCTGCGAGACCAGTCGTGGTCGGCTCGGCGCGGACCACCACCACGCCAGCATGGCTGGTACCAGACCCAGCGCAATGGCCAGCGCCACGGGCAGCCAGAGGCCGGCCGCGGCGCTCAGGACGAGCGCGAACAGCGTGTTGAGGGCATACATGCCCAGGGGGAACGACGTCGCCGAGGATGGCATGATCGGGTCGCCCCGGAACAGCAGGCGGCTCACACCCATGAACACAAGCCCTGTGGCAGACCAGCCGACCAGGTTCTGGATCGGCATCCCGAAATAGCCACCGCTCTCATGCCACACCCAGAATTGCAGCGGCAATGTGGGCGCCGCCATCGCCGGGTCGAGCGCCAGGTCCCACACTGTCAGGAAGAAGACCCCGAGGCCGAGCGACCACGCCGTGCGGTGGCGCAGCTGGAGCGCACCAGCCAGAGCGGTACCCAGCAGGTAGGCGGCGAACCCCATGTAGAACCAGGACAGCGGGATAGAGAACGGCACCCGCCCGAGCACCTTGGTGCCCAGCCGCTCGGTGTAAGCGTAGTTGCCGAACGGCCACCCTGTTCCTGTGCCGATGAGCTCTGAGCTCAGGGACAGGGCGCAAGCGGCGACGAGGAAGACGGCAGTTCGCCGCCAACCGAGCACCCGCCAACCAAAGACCGCCATGGCGGCGGCGCCGAGGATGATGTGCAGCGGGCCGGCGTACTGCATGCCGAAAGCGAAGGTCTGCGCGCCAAGTCGGCTGCCCGCCCACAGCTCCGGGTGGGGCAAGGCGATCAGCATGCCGGCGAGTCCGAACACCAGAGCCACGGCGTGGCCGACCAGCAGGAGCCAGGCGACTCGCATACCTCGCATACTCATTCTCGGTTCAGGATAGGGCGGCTGAGCCGCTGGCGCCGGATTCCGGGGCCAGCGGGAGTGCCGCCACGGCGCCTGCAGGCAGCGAGAAGCGCAGGACGAGGTCGCGCACCTGCTGCCAGGCTTCGCCCTGGTCGTCGACGATCTGGTGCCCGGCCGCGACCTCCTCGAGGCGCGCTGGCCCGGCGAAGCGCCTGACCAACGTGCGCGTGTCGCGCGGGTGGACGGCCCGGTCGCCCAGCCCCTGGATGACGAGGGTGGGCGCGGAGACGTACCTGGCGAGGGCGCCCGAGCTGAGCCCGATGCGCCAGAGGTTCGCCAGGGCCCGGGTCGGCACCCGGGCGTGGCGCACGACGGCCCGCCGCACCACGGGGTCGTCGATGTCGAGGTCGGCCGCGGCGCGGGCGAAGAAGCGCCTGACCGTCGGGTTGTCGAAGCTGTCGGCGCGGAATGGCGCCAGCGCTGGCAGCAGGACGCCGGCCAGCGGCAGGAGGGCGCCGGCGGGCCACGCCGGGCCCAGCAGATGCCACAGCGGCGCCAGCAGGACCAGGCGGTCCGGCGGCCGCCGCGCCGCCAGCTGGAGCGCCACCGCGCCCCCCATCGAGAAGCCCACCAGGAGCGTCCGCCGGTAGCGACGCCGCACCTCCCGCCAGGCGTCGGTGGCCGCGGCCACCCACTCGACAGCGCTCGTCTCGCCCAGCCGCTCGATGTCCGCGCCAAAGCCAGGCAGCAGCGGCCCGTGGGCGGCGACGCCGGCCGCGGCCAGCGCCTGCCCGAGCGGCCGCATCTCGGCCGGCGTGCCTCCGAAGCCGTGGATCAGCAGGGCGCCAGTCGCCTCCCCAGCCGGCAAGGCGGGCAAGTAGAAGGGCAGGTGGTCGTCGGTCCCGAACCAGCGCGGGCGCGGCGGTGAGCCCGTCATCCGACGGCAGCCACCAGTCGCAGCCGGCCGCCGCGTACCTGGTAGGTGCGGCCACGCCAGGTGTGGCGCCGGCGCAGGGCGCTGGCCAGGACGAGCAGGACGACAGGCAGGTCGAACAGTGGCGACAGCCAGTAGGTCCATGGTCGCTCCGGGTAGGCGCGGGCTGTCCCCCAGAGAACGCCCAGCCGGACCAGGAGCAGGATGCCGTTGAGCCGCCGGAGCAGGCCATCCCCACGGGCCAGCCGCGTCGCCACCAGCACCGGGAGCGGCAGAGCCTGCGCCAGCGTGATCTCCAGCAGACCGAGCCAGCCAGCCGCCCCCGAGTACTCGTCCCGCATGGGCAGCGACCGGCTCCAGCCGGCCAGAGCCTGGCGCGCGTCGCCGTACATCGTTGTCCGCGCCAGGCCGGCCGTCTCGTAGAAGCCCACCGCCACGCCGGCCACGGCCAGCGCGCGTGCCAGGGTGACGTCCTCGCACAGCGACTGGCGCGCCACCGCGAACCCGCCCACGCCCTGGAGGACGTCGCGGCGGACCAGGAAGCACTGGCCGTTCGCCTGGACGGCCCGCGGATCGGTCGAGGCGCCGCCCGGGATGCCGAAGCGGTACACGAGCGTCGCCAGCAGCGCCGGGTGGACGAGCCCCTCGGCCGGCCCAGAAACGACCTGGAGCGTCGCGGCGCTGAGCGCCCGAACACCGGCGCCCTCGGCGTGGGCCACGAGTGACCGGGCCAGCGCGGGCTCCACCGCGACGTCGGCGTCGATCGTCAGCAGCCACCTGGTGGCCGGGTCCGACCGCTCCAGGCCGATCTGCAGGCCGCGGGCCTTGCCGTTCCAATCGGCCGGGATGAGCCCGGCGTGCACCAGACGCACCCGCGGGTCGCGGCGCGCGTACCCCTGGACCACGCCGACGGTGCCGTCGACGGAGCCGCCGTCAACGACCACGATCTCCGCCACCTCCGGCCCGGCGCGGACCAGCCCCGCCAGGCAACGCGGCAGCCGGGACTCCTCGTCGAGGACGGGCACCAGGACAGAGACGCGGCGCGCGGCGACTGCACCGGGCGCGGCGCTGCCGATGCGCGGGCCGCGGGCGGTGGCGACGAGCCGCGCCAGGACGCGGACGGCGGCCCATGTCTGGAGGAGGAGGAGGAGGAGGAACAGCAGCAGCCTCACACGGCGTAGCGTAACGCGCCGCGTGCCACGCGGCGGCCTTTGGTCGATGGAGCCCGCTGGACAGGCGCGGCGCGGACTCGCTACCGTGAACCCCGTGGCACGGGGTGGTCGGCGCAACGGTCGGGAGGCGGGCGGCGGTGGGGCGAGACAGGCAGCCGGCGACGGCCAGCCGGAACGGAGCGGCCGGGCCGGAGGCGCTCGCGCCGCCCGCGGTCCGCTGGTGCGGGACGTGTCAGCGGGCGGCGTCGTCTACCGCCGGCTGTCGGCGGCCAAGCCGCCCGAAGTCGCCCTCGTCGGGCGCCTCCACCCCCGGCGCTGGGCCCTGCCCAAGGGCACCCCGCACACGGGCGAGAGCCTGGAAGGCACGGCCATGCGCGAGGTTGGCGAGGAGACGGGCCTGGAGGTCCGCATCGTCGGCACCCTGGACCAGATCCAGTACTGGTTCGTGTGGGGCGGCGTGCGCCACTTCAAGACTGTCCACTTCTACCTGATGGAGATGACCGGCGGCGACACGGCCAACCACGACCACGAGTACGACGTGGTGGAGTGGTTCACCCTGAGCGAAGCGCTCCGCAAGCTGTCCTACCCGAACGAGGCCCGGGTCGTGGACAAGGCTCAGCAGGTGCTCGGCACGGCCGCGGGAGACAGCGCGGCCAGCTGACGACGGCTCTTCGCCTCGTCGACTCAGCCGCCGTCGGCGCCCGCCGCGACCAGGGCGGCCTCGAAAACGCGGCGCAGCGGCAGGCCCGCGTCCCGTGCCAGGCGGGCGCAATCCTCGTATTCGGGCGCCGCCACCAGCCGCCCGCGCACCAGCTTCCGCTTGACGCGGACCCGGCCCCACGGCGTCGCCACCTCCAGCTGGCTGCGCGGCGCCACCACCCGCTCCAGCGACTCCAGGCGGACCCCGAACGCCGACGTCTGCTCCAACACCATCTCCGCCAGACGCGTCGCGTCGGCCGGCCGCGCCAGGACGCGCAGCAGGACACCCGGCCGGTTCTTCTTCATCTGGAGCGGGCCGAAAGCCACGTCCAGGGCGCCGGCCTCGAGCAGCCGCTCCATGGCAAACCCCAGCTCTTCGGGCGTCGCATCGTCGAGGTTCGTCTCCAGCTGGGTCACCCAGTCGCGCTCGACCTCCGCGGAGCCAGCCACCTCGCCAAGGCACAGCCGCACAGCGTTCGGCCAGGGGAGCTCGCGGCTGCCGAAACCGTAGCCCACGCGCTGCACCTGGACGAACGTCGGCTGTTCGAAGCGCCCCAGCGTCGTCAGCAGCGCGGCGCCAGTAGGCGTGGTCAGCTCGCCCGTGTCGCCCGAGGTGGGCGGCGTCCGCCGCGTGGGCGCCTGCGCCAGCCGCATGAGCTCGAGCGTGGCGGGCGCCGGCACCGGCAGCGGCCCGTGGCTGCTGCGCACCCAGCCCGAGCCCGTGGGGAGGCCCGAGGACAGGACGGCGTCGACGCCCAGGAGGTGCAGGCCAAGCACGACGCCGACGACGTCGACGATGGCGTCGATGGCGCCCACCTCGTGGAAGTGCACCTCGTCGACGGTTGTCCCGTGGATGCGCGCTTCGACGGTGGCGAGACGGCGAAACACGGCCAGGGCTCGGTCGCGGACGGTCTCCGGCAGCCCGCCAGCGGCGACCACCGCCTCGACGTCGGCCAGGCCGCGATGCGGCTGGTCGGCGTCCTGGTCGAGGCGGACGTGGGCGCGGGTGCCGCCGATGCCGTGCTGCTCAGCGGGCAGCACGTCGAGCGCCCAGCCGCGTACGGGTAAGCGCCCCAGTCCGGCGCGCAGCTCGTCGACGGCCAGGCCAGCGTCCAGGAGCGCGCCGAGCAGCATGTCGCCCGACACGCCGCTGAAGCAGTCGACGTAGGCCACACGCGCCACGCCAGGAAGGGTAGCAACCGGAGGCCGCGGTTTCGCCAATGCTTAGTTGCCCGGGGCCGGCGAGGCGGCTATGCTTCCCGTACACTACACAAGATCAGCTGTTGTACGGGCATTGAACCCGTACAATGGTTTTGGGAGCCGCCCATGACGACTACTCTCGAGCCCTCCGCCCCCGCCGCCAACGGCCACCAGACTCCCGAGACCGCCACCTGGACTGTCAAGCGCGGGCTCGCCCAGATGCTCAAGGGCGGCGTCATCATGGACGTGGTCACCGCCGACCAGGCCAAGATCGCCGAGGACAACGGCGCCGTGGCCGTCATGGCTCTCGAGCGCGTCCCCGCCGACATCCGCCGCGACGGCGGCGTCGCCCGCATGTCCGACCCCGAGCTGATCCACCAGATCATGGACGCCGTGACTATCCCCGTCATGGCGAAGTGCCGCATCGGCCACTTCGTCGAGGCGCAGATCCTGGAAGCCATCGGCGCCGACTACATCGACGAGTCGGAGGTGCTGACGCCGGCCGACGAAGAGCACCACGTGAACAAGCACTTGTTCAAGGTGCCTTTCGTCTGCGGCGCCCGCGACCTCGGCGAGGCGCTCCGGCGCATCGGCGAGGGCGCCGCCATGATCAGGTCCAAAGGCGAGGCCGGCACCGGCGACGTCGTCGAGGCCGTCCGCCACATCCGCGCGATCACGGGCCAGATCCGGCGCCTGCCGGTGCTCGGGGACGAGGAGCTCATGGCCGAAGCCAAGCACCTGGGCGCCCCGTACGAGCTGGTCAAGCAGGTGGCCAAGGACGGACGGCTGCCGGTGGTCCTGTTCACCGCGGGCGGCATCGCCACCCCGGCCGACGCCGCGCTCATGATGCAGCTCGGCTCGGAGGGCGTCTTCGTCGGCTCCGGCATCTTCAAGAGTGGCGACCCTGCCAGGCGGGCCGCCGCCATCGTCAAGGCCACCACCCACTACCAGGACGCCGCCACTGTCGCCGAGGTCTCGCGCGGCCTGGGCGAGCCGATGGTTGGCATCTCCGCGCGCAGCCTGGCCGAGCCGAGCCAGATGGCGACGCGCGGCTGGTGATCGTCGGCGTCCTCGCCGTCCAGGGCGACTTCGCCGAGCACGCCGCCATGCTGCGCCGCGCCGGCGACAGTCTCGGCGTGGACGTCGCCGTCCGCGAAGTCCGGCGACCGGCCGACCTGGTCGGTGTCGACGGGCTCATCGTGCCCGGCGGTGAGAGCACCACCATCGGCAAGCTGATGGTCGCCTACGGGCTCGAAGCGCCGCTGCGCCAGGCCGCCGCGGACGGCTTGCCCATCTGGGGCACGTGCGCCGGCATGATCCTGCTGGCCCGCGACATCCTGGGTGGCGAGCCCGACGGCCGCATCGGGCTCATGGACCTGACTGTGCGCCGCAATGCCTTCGGCCGCCAGCTCGACAGCTTCGAAGTGCGGCTGCCGTTCGCGGGGATCGACCATGCCATCCCCGCCGTCTTCATCCGCGCCCCGCTCATCGAACAGGTCGGCCCCCGGGCCACGCCCCTAGCTAGCCTGGCCGACGGCCGCGTGGTCGCCGCCCGCCAGGGGAACCTGATCGCGACGTCCTTCCACCCGGAGCTGACGCCCGACCTCAGCCTGCACGCGTGGTTCGTGCGCCAGATCGTCGCCGCGGGACGGGCGGCGGCCGCGGCCGGAAACCCCGCCGCTGCCCCCTCGGCCGTCGCATAGCGCGTCCGGCCCGCAGCACCAGCCCCGCCCATGCCTGGCGACGTGGGAGTCCTGCTGGCAATTGACGTGGGCAACACGAATATCAAGCTGGGCACCTTCCGCGGCGACGCTCTGTCGGCCAACTGGCGCCTCCGCACCGACGCGCAGGGCACGGCCGATGGCTACGCCGCCCAGCTCCACTTCCTGCTCGAGCGCGCGCGGCTGCGCTTCGAGGACGTCGGCGGTGTGAGCCTGTCCAGCACGGTGCCAGCGCTGGTGCCCATCCTGCGCGAGCTGGTGGCCCACTACGTCGGGCCGCGCTGTCCCTTCGTCGAGGTGTCGGCGCGCGCCAGGACGGGCATCACCATCGCCATCGACAACCCGCTGGAGATGGGCGCCGATCGTATCGTCGACGCGTTGGCCGCCGCGCGGCTGTACCGCCTGCCCGCTATCGTCGTCGACTTCGGCACCGCGACGACGTTCGGCCCGATCGACGCGGACGAGCGCCTGCTCGGGGCGGTGCTCGCCCCCGGGTTGATGACGGCGATGGACGGCCTGTTCCAGAGGGCCGCCAAGCTGGCCCGCATCGAGCTGCGCAAGCCGACCGAGGTGATTGGTCGGGACACCGTGTCGGCGCTGCGGTCCGGCTGGGTGTACGGCTACGTCGGACTGGTGGAGGGGCTGATCGCGCGCATCAAGCGGGAGATCGGCCAGGACTGCCTGGTGATCGCGACCGGCGGCCTGGCCGAGCTGGTCCTGTCGGCGACCGACGTGGCCGACGTGCACGATCCTCTCCTGACGTTGAAGGGCCTGAAGCTGTTCTACGACCTCAACACGGACCTCAACTCGGCGGACGCGGCGTGATCCGCGTCCTGCAGGGTAGGCGCGTCACCCTCGGCGTCACCGGCAGCATCGCCGCCTACAAGGCAGTGGCTCTGGCGAGCGCCCTGCACCAGGCGGGGGCGGTGGTCGACGTGGCGATGACGCCGGAGGCAGCCAAGTTCGTCCAGCCGCTGTCGTTCCAGGCCATCACCCACCGGCCGGTGCTGCAGGACCTCTGGGCGCCGGGCATGGAGACGGACATCACCCACGTCACCCTCGGGCGGGAGAGCGACCTGGTCCTGGTGGCGCCGGCGACGGCCCACGCCCTGGCGAAGCTCGCGCACGGCCTGGCCGACGACGCCGTATCCGTCACCGCGTTGGCCGCGCGCGGCCGCGTCATGGTGGCCCCGGCGATGGACGCTGGCATGTACCAGCACCCAGCCACTGCGGCCAACGTGCGCCTGCTGCGGGAGCGCGGCGTGGTGGTCGTTGAGCCGGAGCACGGGCACCTGGCGAGCGGCCTGAGCGGGCTCGGGCGCCTGGCCGCGCTTGACATCATCCTGGACGTTGCCCGGGCGACGCTGGGCGCCGCCGGCGACCTGGCCGGCGCCCGCCTGCTGGTGACCGCCGGCGGCACCCAGGAACCAATCGATCCGGTGCGCTTCATCAGCAACCGGTCGTCCGGCAAGATGGGCTACGCCCTCGCCGAGGCGGCCCGCGACCGTGGCGCCCAGGTCACGCTGGTGAGCGCCCCGGCCGCGGTCCGCGTCCCGGCCGGCCTGGAGGTCGTGCCCGTGCGCCAGGCGGACGAGATGCTGGCCGCCATCGGGCGCGCCTACGCCGGGCTCGACGCGCTGCTGATGGTGGCCGCGGTCGCCGACTTCCGCGTCGCCCAGCCAGCGGTCCAGAAGGTGAAGCGCCGCTCGGACCGCCTTACGCTGGAGCTGGTGCCGAATCCCGACCTGCTCGCCGAGAGCGCCAGACTGCCCACCGAGCGTCCGCCAGTGCGCGTCGGCTTCGCCGCCGAGACGGAGGAGCTGCTGGAGCACGCAGCGGGCAAGCTGGACCGCAAGCATCTCGACCTTATAGTGGCCAACGACGTGTCGGCGGCCGGCAGCGGCTTTGGGAACGACACGAACCAGGTCACGCTGCTGTGGCGCGACGGCCGCCGCGACCCATTGCCTCTGCTGCCGAAGACCGAGGTGGCCGACCGCGTGCTCGACGCGGTGGTCGCCCTGCTCCGAGCCCGCCACGAACTAAACTAAGTTCCGGAGCTTCGGCGTCCCATTCGCCCGCTCATGGTGAGCCTGTCGAACCATCATGGTGGGCCTGTCGAACCACAGGCTCAGGACGAGCGGGTCGTCAATAGGCCGCTAGAGGCTCTCGCCCCCTAACCCTGTCCGTCACTGTCTGGCTCCATCGCTTCCGCGTCGAGGTCCACCGTCGAGCCGGGGGTGAGCGCGGCGACCACGTCAGGCTCCTCCGCCAGGATCGGCACCTCGGCTAGCGACGTCTCGTCGACAGGCTCGCCGTCGCCGTTCGCCGCCGGCTCGAGCAGCGCCATCGCTGCCAGGCGGTCGCCCTGGCGCAGGGACATCACCGTGACGCCCGAGGTGGCCCGGCTGGCGTGCTCGGAGATCGTGTCCAGCGCCGTGCGGATCACGATGCCGCCCGTGGAGATCATCATCAGCTCCTCGTGGCCGCGCACCACGCGCGCCGCCGCCACCGGCCCGGTCCGCTGCGTCGCTTTCAGCGTGCGCACGCCCTGGCCACCGCGCCCGGTCGCCCGGTAGGCGCTCAACGGGGTGCGCTTGCCGTAGCCGCTCTGGGTGATGACCAGGAGCTGGCCGCCGTCCACCACCACGTCCATCGACGACAGGTTGTCGCCTGGCGCCAGCTTGATGCCGCGGACCCCGCCGCTCACCCGGCTGGCCGACCGCAAGCTGTCGACGCCGAAGCGCACTGCCTGGCCGCTCTCGGTCACCAGGATGACGTCCGACCCGGTCGGGCAGTGCTTGACGTCGAGCAGCTCGTCGTCCGGCTCCAGGTTCATCGCCCGCAGGCCGTTGGCGCGCACCGCGCTGAAGTCGGACAGCTGCGTCTTCTTCACCTCGCCGCGGCGGGTGGCGAAGATCAGGTAGTCGCTGTTCTCGAAGTCGGGCGCGGCGAGAATCGCGGTGACGGTCTCGCCCGGCTCGAGGTTGATCACGTTGATGACCGGCGTGCCGCGGGCGGTGCGGTCGTACTTCGGGATCTGCCATGCCCGCAGCTGGTACACCTTGCCCTTGTCGCTGAAGAACAGGATGTTGTCGCGGCTGTTGGCGGCGACCATGTGGCGCAGCGCGTCCTCCTCGCGCAGCACCTGGCCGATGATCCCCTTGCCACCGCGCCGCTGGACACGGTAGGTGTTGGCCGGCATGCGCTTCACGTAGCCACGGCCGCTGATGGTGATGAGCACCTGCTCGTCGGTGACCAGGTCCTCGTCGGTGATCTCGCCGGCGAAGTCGGCCACGATCTCGGTGCGGCGCGGGTCGCCGAACTTCCGCTTCAGCTCGGCCAGCTCGTCCCGGACCAGCAGCAGGATCTTGTGCGGGTTGTCGAGCAGGTCCTGGAGGTAGGCGATGCGCTTCAGCACCTCCTGATACTCGTCCAGGATCTTCTGCCGCTCCAGGTTGGCCAGTTGGCGCAGCATCATGTCCAGGATGGCGCGGGCCTGAAGCTCGGACAGGCTGAAGCGGTCCATGAGCGTCTGGCGGGCGGCGTCGGCGCTGGCGGCCTCGCGGATGACGCGGATCACCGCGTCGATGTTGTCGAGCGCGATCTTGAGACCTTCGAGGATGTGGGCGCGCGCCTGCGCCTTGCCCAGCTCGAAGCGCGTGCGGCGGGTGAGAACCGTGTGCCGGTAGTCGAGGAACTCCTGCAGCAGCCGCTTCAGCGGCAGTAGCTGGGGCTGCCCTTCGACGAGCGCCAGCATGTTGTAGCCGAAGGCGGTCTGCATCGACGTCTGCTTGTACAGGTGGTTCAGCACCGTGTTCGGGTTGGCGTCCCGCTTGACCTCGATCACCAGCCGCATGCCCTGGCGATCACTCTCGTCCTGCATGGCGGCGATGCCTTCGAGCTTCTTGTCGTGGACGAGCTCGGCGATGCGCTCCTGCAACAGAGCCTTGTTCACCTGGTACGGCAGCTCGGTGACGATGATCTGCGCCCGCGAGCCCCGCGTCTCCTCGATGGTCGCCCGCGCCCGCACCAGCACCCGGCCGCGGCCGGTGGCGTAGGCGTGCTTGATGTTGTTGGTGAGCAGCCCGGTGCGGTCCTTCTCGTGGCCCATCACCAGCCCGCCGGTCGGAAAATCGGGGCCCTTGATGAAGCGCAGAAGCTCGTCCACCGTGGCTTCGGGGTTGCCAATGAGGTGGTGCAGGGCGTCGACGACCTCGCCCAGATTGTGGGGCGGCATGTTGGTCGCCATGCCGACGGCGATGCCAGACGAGCCGTTGCACAGCAGGTTGGGAAACCGCCCTGGCAGAACGGTCGGCTCCTCGCGAGTACCGTCATAGTTGGCCACCGCGTCCACGGTGTCCATGTCGATGTCCGCCAGCATCTCCATCGACATCGGCGTCAGCCGCGCCTCCGTGTTGTGGCTGACGAAGCCGTTGCTGATGAAGGCATGATCGGACGAGTCCACGCGCAGCGAGTAGACCGGCTGCAAGCCGGCGGCCTCGACGCTGGCCACCGTGGCAAAGTAGTACGTCCCGTCGACGAGCGGCGCGATGACGTCGCGCACTTCCTGGTCCGGGATGTGCTCCAGGAGCGCCGTCCGGTCCCGTTCCCAACGCTCGACGCTGGTCAGCGGAATGTGGGTTAGCAGCCCCTCCAGCTTGCGCTGCTTGGCGCCCAAAAAGCCCACACAACGTGCGAAAAGGCGTGCATCACGTCGATTGGTTATGACGACTTTGATCTCGCCCGTCACCGCCCTACTGAGCCGCGAGACGACGCCGAGCTCGAGGAGTAGCTGCTGGACGTCCTGAGCCAGGCCGTAGCTGCACGTCGAGTAGCTAATCTGGATGGTCTGGCGCGGCAGGAGCGACGCCGAGCCATCTCCCTCGAAGAGGGCGCGCAGGAACTGAGCTTTGAAGGCCGGCGACGCGCGCCAGACGAACGAGGGGACGCGCTTGGCGGCGCTCCGCTGCCCAACCATGGCCGCGAGCGGGCTGGCTCGCAGCTGGGTCAGGTTCTGGACGTCCAGCTCGTGCAGGACACTACGAGACGCGATGGTCCGCGCCGAGGTGTAGCGACGGCCGCCGACAACACGGTCGTAGGCGTTCACGACCTGGCTGAAATAGGCCGGGTCTACGTTGTTGAAGCCAGCCCGCCACTCCGACGCCCAACCCTCGGACACCATCCCGCCAGCCAACGTCGCCAGGTCCGACTCGGCGTCGGTCAGCGTGCCGTAGTCGGCTGGGGCGCGCCGCAGCAGCGCCACGTGGTCGCCTGGCTGAATCTCGTCCATCAGCTTCCACAGGAGCATCGGCACGCCGGCCGGCGCCTCGAGACAGAGGACGGGGTGATTCGTCGTGCCCGACAGCTCGTACCCCTCACGAGTGACCAGGCGACGGGTCGGGTGGGTTCCCGAGTGGAACAGCTTGCTCGCGGGGACCTCTTGCCCGTCTCGCCCCAGGACGGCGGCGTTGATGGACGTGTCGGAGTTTGGGGCGGCATCCGCAACGATCTCCCCGATACGCAGCGTGCCGCGCGGGGTACGGACGAGGGCGTCACCCGTGAGGCAGTAGCGCATCGCGGCCGGGGGATCGCCGTCGACGGAGCCGAAGTTGCCCTGGCCGTCGACCAGGGGGTAGCGCATGTTGAAAGGCTGCGCCATGCGCACCAGCGTCGGGTAGACGACGGCCTCGCCGTGGGGGTGGTAGTTGCCCGACGTGTCGCCGGCGATCTTGGCGCACTTCCGATAGCCGCGGTTGGGCGCCAGGTTGAGGTCGTGCATGGCCACGAGAATCCGGCGCTGCGCGGGCTTGAGGCCGTCGCGGACGTCGGGCAAGGCCCGCGCCGTGATGACGCTCATGGCGTAGTCGAGGTACGACGAGCGCATCTCTTCCTCGACCAGGATCTGCCGGATGTTGCCGAACTCTTCTGTCGCCATGGCTAGCTCAATTCCAGATCCGAGGCGGTGCGCGAAGCGCAAAAAGAAGAGGGGTCAAACGCCGCGCGCTGCCCCTCTACAACCGCCCCTACACTGTCTCTCATTGTACTGGATTGCCCCCATTCCGGGCCATCGCTAGCGCCCCGGCGGCGTTCGGGCCGGCGAGCCGTGGACGACGGCGTGGGGATACGCTGGGGGCATGTTTCGGCTCGCCGTCGCCCTGATCAGCGCCATGGTCGTCGTCATCCCCGCCGCTCCGGCCTTCGCCGCCGGGAACGACCCCGTCGACGTCGCCCTGGACCCCGGGCACAGCCGCGTCGACGTCGGCGCCGCGGGCGGCGGGCTGCGCGAGTACCGCCTCACGCTCGACCTCGCCCAGCGCCTCGAGGCCCGCCTCGAGGCGGCCGGACTGCGCGTCCGCTTGACACGCCAGGACGACACGCCGCTGAGCGCCATGGACGACCCGAGCGACAACGAGCGGACGCGTATCGAGCAGACCGCGCGCATCCAGGCCGCCATGCCAGCGCGGCTGTTCGTCTCGCTCCACTTCAACGGTGGTCCCGCCAGCCTGCATGGCACCGAGACGTACTTCAACCCGGACCGTTCGCCCGACGGCGCAGCCGCTGACCGCGCCCTGGCCGACGCTCTCCAGCGGCACGTGGTCGCCGCCCTCAGAGACTCTGGCTACCCCGCTCTTGACCGCGGTGTGAAGACTGACCTGTCCGCTGGCAAGCCGTACGGGCACTTCTTCAGCCTGCGCGGCCCGGCCCCGAGCGCCCTGGTGGAAGCGCTCTTCCTGTCGAACGCCGACGACCTGGCCGCCCTCCGCGACGACGCCACGCTCGACGCCATCGCCACGGGCTGCGCTCAGGGGCTCTTGGAGTACCTGGCCGGCGAGCCCGTCTGACGCGGCACGATCGACTGGAGCCGCAGCCGCAGCACGACCAGCATCGCCTCGACGACGATGTGGGCGCCCATCTTGCTCTTGCCGACGCGGCGGTCGACGAACAGGATCGGCACCTGCGCGATCCGAAAGCCGAGGCCGTGGCAGCGGTAGTTCAGCTCCACCTGGAAGGCGTAGCCGTTCGAGTGGATGCTGCCCAGGTCGATGCGCTCCAGCACGCGACGGCTGAAGCACTTGAAGCCACTGGTGAGGTCGTCGATGGGGACGCCGAGAAGCAGACGCGCGTACACCGAGCCGGCCCGGCTGATGAACGTGCGCAGCAGCGACCAGTTGCGCGTCCCGCCGTTGGCCACCCAGCGCGAGCCGACCGCCACGTCGCCCCGACCCGCGGTGATGGCAGCCCGCAGCCGCGGGAGGTCGGCCGGATCGTGGGAGAAGTCGCAGTCCATCTCGAAGACGTACTCGTAGCTGCGCTCCAGCGCCCAGGCGAAGCCGGCCAGGTACGCGGTGCCGAGGCCCCGCTTACCTGCGCGGTGCATGACGTGCACGCGGGCGTCGCCACGCTCGCGGACCAGCCGGTCGGCGATCGCGCCGGTGCCGTCCGGCGAGTTGTCGTCCACGACCAGCACGTCGAAGTCCGGGCCCTGCGCCAGAATGGCGGCGACCATCGGCTCGAGATTCTCGCGCTCGTTGTAGGTCGGTAGAACGACGAGCGACGGCATAGACCCACCAGTCTACGAGACCGCGCCGCGCGTCAAACGCCGGCGTGCCTGATCCTGCTCCGGGCGGGGGACGGGGGACGGGGGAAAAGCCGCGCTGGCGCGCCGGCACGGACGCCCGGAAGTCGGAGTAGAACGGCTGTTCGGGGTACACTAGTGCGATGGGCGCGCTTGACCTGTTCAGCCCGAGCCCACGCGCCTGGTTCGAGGGGTCATTCGCCGCGCCAACGGCCGCTCAAGAGAACGGTTGGGCGGCCATCGCCCGCGGCGACCACACGCTCATCCACGCGCCGACGGGCTCGGGCAAGACGCTGGCGGCGTTCCTCTGGTGCATCGACCGGCTGGCCACAGCACCCATGCCTGAGCCGAAGAGCCGCTGTCGCGTCCTGTACGTCTCGCCGCTGAAGGCCCTCGCCCACGACGTGGAGCGGAACCTGAAGGCGCCCCTGGTTGGTATCGACCTGGCGGCGCGCCGCCTCGGGCTGCCGCCACCGGTGATTGACGTTGCCCTCCGCACGGGTGATACGCCCCAGGCCGAGCGGCGCCAGCTCGCGCGCCACCCCCCCGACGTCCTGATCACCACACCGGAGTCGCTGTACCTGCTGCTGACGTCGGCGACGCGCGAGACGCTGCGCACCATCCAGTGGGTGATCGTGGACGAGATCCATTCGGTCGCCGGCACCAAGCGCGGCGCCCACCTGGCGCTGTCGCTCGAGCGCCTCGCCGAGCTCGTCCAGGGGGAGCGCCTCCAGCGCATCGGGTTGTCGGCTACCCAGCGGCCGTTGGCGGAGATCGGCAGCTTCCTCGTGGGGTCCGGCCGGCCAGTGGCCATCGTCGATGCGGCAGGGCCCAAGCGGCTCGACCTCGAGGTGGTCGTCCCCGTCGCGGACATGGCGCGGCTGGGCCAGACGCGCCCGGAGGAGGACGCTGGGCTGGTGGAGCAACGGGGTGGCCCCGTCCTGGCGCCCGAGGCGCGGACCTCGGTCTGGCCGTCGATCCACCCGCGGCTGCTCGAGCTGATCCGGGCGCACCGGTCGACGCTGGTGTTCGTCAACAGCCGCCGGCTGGCGGAGCGGCTCGCCCAGCGGCTGAACGAGCTCGACGAGCAGCGGCTGAACGAAACCGCCGACCAGGACGAAGGCGAGCATGCCGAGCCACGGCCGCCGGTCGCGCCGCTCGTGCGGGCCCACCACGGCTCCATCTCGCGCGAGCAGCGCCTCGACATCGAGGACATGCTGAAAGCGGGCACCCTGCGTGGCCTGGTCGCCACGAGCTCGCTCGAGCTCGGCATCGACATGGGGGCCATCGACCTGGTGGTGCAGGTGGAATCGCCGATGTCCGTCGCCAGCGGGCTGCAGCGCATCGGCCGAGCTGGCCACAGCGTGGACGCCGTGAGCCAGGGCAAGGTGTTCCCGAAGTTCCGCGGCGACCTGCTCGAGGCGGCGGTCGTGGTGCAGCGCATGCAGGCCGGCGCGGTCGAGGCGACCCGCGTGCCGCGCAACCCGCTTGACGTGTTGGCTCAGCAGATCGTCGCCATGTGCTCGCAGGACACGTGGCAAGTCGACGCCCTCTACGACGTGGTGCGGCGCGCCTACAACTTCGCCGCCCTGCCCAGGAGCCAGTTCGACGGTGTCCTGGACATGCTGTCTGGCCGCTACCCGTCTGACGAGTTCGCCGAGCTCAAGGCGCGGCTCATCTGGGACCGCGTCGCCAACACGGTGGTGGCGCGCGGCGACGCGCGGGTCGTGGCCGTTACCAGCGGCGGCACGATCCCCGACCGCGGCCTGTACGGCGTGTTCCTGGGCGAGGGCGGCCCGCGGGTGGGCGAGCTGGACGAGGAGATGGTGTACGAGAGCCGCCCGGGCGAGACGTTCGTCCTGGGCGCCACCACCTGGCGCATCGAGCGCATCACGCCGCAGAAGCTGATCGTGTCGCCCGCGCCAGGGCAGCCAGGCAAGACGCCCTTCTGGCACGGCGACTCCGTCGGCCGCCCGGTGGAGCTCGGTCGGGCGCTGGGCGAGTTCAACCGCCGCATCGTCGCCATGGAGCCCCAGCGGGCAGTCGACACGCTGCGCTCAGAGCACGCGCTCGACGCGCTGGCGGCCGAGAACCTCCTGGCATATCTCGGCGAGCAGCGGGAGGCGACGGGCGCGGTGCCGAGCGACCGCGTCATCGTCGTGGAGCGGTTCCGCGACGAGCTCGGCGATTGGCGCCTCTGCGTGTTGACGCCCTTTGGCGGCCGCGTGCACGCACCCTGGGCGTTGGCGATCACGGCCCGACTGCGCGAGCGGTTCGGCGCCGACCCGTACGTCATCTGGAGCGACGATGGCATAGCTATCAGGCTGCCAGAGGGTATGGAGGAGGCGCCGACCCACGACCTCCTGTTCCCGGACCCCGAGGAGACGGAGGACCTAGTTGTGCGAGAGATCGGCAGCTCGGCCCTGTTCGCCGCCCGCTTCCGCGAGAACGCCGCCCGTGCCCTGCTGCTGCCGCGGCGGCGCGGGCAGAGCCGCACGCCCCTGTGGCAGCTGCGCCAGCGCGCCGCGGACCTGCTCGCGGTTGCCAGCCGCTACGGGTCCTTCCCCATCCTGCTGGAGACCTACCGCGAGTGCTTGCAGGATGTGTTCGAGCTGCCCGCCCTGCTGGACCTGCTGCGGGGCGTCCACCAGCGCCACGTGCGCGTCGCCGAGGTAGAGACCACGTCGGCGTCGCCGTTCGCGCGCTCGCTGCTGTTCGAGTACATCGCGGAGTTCATGTACGATGGCGACGCGCCGCTGGCGGAGCGGCGCGCCCAGGCGCTGGCGCTCGACCGCGAGCGGCTGCGCGAGCTGCTGGGCCAGGAGGAGCTGCGCGAGCTGCTCGACCCGTCCGCCCTGGCCGATCTGGAGCTGGAGCTGCAATGGCTAGCCGACCGCCGCGCGCGCAACCGGGACGGGACGCACGACATGCTGCGGCGGCTGGGCGACCTGTCCACTGAGGAGGTCGAGGCTCGGTGCGCGGGCGACGCGGGCGCCAGCTGGCTGCAGGAGCTGGAAGAGGAGCGCCGCGCCGTGCGGGTCCGCATCGGCGGCGAGCCGCGCTGGATCGCCGTCGAGGACGTTGGCCGCTACCGCGACGGCGCCGGTGTGCAGCCGCCGCGCGGCGTGCCCGAGGTCTTCCTGGTCGACGCCCCCGACGCGCTGGCTGGCCTGGTCGCCCGCTGGGCGCGGACGCACGGCCCGTTCACCGCGCGCGAACCGGCCAGTCGCTGGGGGCTGCCGGCGGCCATGGTGCAGGACGCCCTGCACCGCCTGGCCGATGGCGGCACTGTGCTGCTCGGCGAGTTCCGCCCGGGCGGCTCGGATCGCGAGTGGTGCGACGCCGACGTGCTGCGTGCCCTCCGGCGGCGGTCGCTCGCCAGGCTGCGGCGTGAGGTCGAGCCTGTGCCGCCGCAGGCGCTCGCCCGCTTTCTGCCGTTGTGGCACGGGGTTGGGACCGAGCACGGCGGAATCGACCGTCTCCTCGACGTCGTCGCCCAGCTGGAGGGCGTCTTCCTGCCCTGGTCGACCTACGAGCGCGACGTGCTGCGGGCGCGCGTGCGCGGCTACCAGCCGCGGCTACTGGACGAGCTGTGCGCCGCCGGCGAGGTCGTCTGGGCCGGCCGAGGAGCCGTCGGCGGCGACGACGGGCGGGTGGCGCTGTACCGCGGCGACCACGTCGGGCGCCTGGCACCGCCCATGCCGGAGGAGCCGCCCGACGGGCTCCTGTACGAACGCATCCGGCAGCACCTGGCGGCCCGCGGCGCCTCGTTCTTCCGCGACATCGCGGCCGCCGCCGGTGCCTTCTCCGACTCCCAGCTGCTCGAGGCGCTGTGGGACCTGGTGTGGTCGGGCGAGGTGACCAACGACTCGGTGATCCCGCTGCGCCTGCGGGTGAGCCGCAAAAAGGCCAGCGCCCGTCACCCGCGGCCAGCTTCGCGCTCGGGTCCACCCGAAGCGGCCGGTCGCTGGTCGCTCACCAGCTCGGCTCGACCCCAGAGCGACGGGCGCCGCCAGGACACCGAGCGGGTGCACGCGCTAGCGCAGTCGCTCCTGGAGCGCCACGGGGTTGTCACCCGCGAGTCGGTCCTGGCGGAGGGCATCGCCGGTGGCTTCAGCCACGTCTATCCGGTCTTCAAGGCGATGGAGGAGGCCGGCAAGATCCGCCGCGGCTACTTCGTCGAGGGGCTCGGCGCGGCCCAGTTCGCCCTGCCAGGCGCCGTCGACCGTCTCCGCGCCGAGCGCACCCCGGCCGACGAGACCAGCCCGCGGCCGCTCCCGCTCGTGCTCGCCGCCACCGATCCCGCCAACCCCTACGGCGCATCGCTGCCCTGGCCGAAGGCGCCGGACGGCGGCTCAAGGGGCTTAAGGAGCGTGAGCCGCGCCGCTGGCGCGTACGTAGTGCTCATCCAAGGGGAGCCCACGCTGTACGTCGAGCGGGGCGGCAAGTCGTTGGTCACCCTGCCAGCCTTCCACCTCCACCAGGAGGACGTCGGCCTGCTATCCCTGCGTGCGTTGGCCACTGTCGCCGAAGCCTCGCCACGTCGCGAGCTGACGCTCGAGCGCGTCGACGGCGAGCCCATCCTGGGCTCCCCGCTGAGGCCCCTGCTCGAGGAGTCAGGTTTTCACCGCGAGTACCTGGGGCTGTGCCTGCGCCTGGGAGCCGTGACAGGGCTCAGGAGCAAGGACGCCGCCGCATCCAGCGCCTGAGCTCGTGCCCGAGGGCGACACCATCTTCCGCACGGCGGCGGCCCTGCGTGGCTACCTGGAGGGCCGGCGTGTGGTGGCGGCACGGGCCCGTGTCCCCGGTCCCCGCATGGAGAAGGTCGTCGGCGCCACGATCACCGGGCTGGAGCCCCGTGGCAAACACCTGGTCATGCACTTCGACAACGGGCTGGCGCTACACACACACCTGCGTATGAGCGGGTCATGGCACCGCTACGCGCCGGGCGAGCCGTGGCGACGCGCCGCGAGCCAGGCACGCGTCGTTCTCGAAGTCGCTGACAGCGTGGTGGTCTGCTTCAACGCGCCAGTCGCCGAGTTGATGGCGGAGGCGACCGTGGAGCGCCATCCGAGCCTGACGACGCTGGGGCCGGATCTGCTAGCCCCCGGTTTCGACACCGACGAGACCCTGCGCCGGCTACGGGCGCCAGAGCGGGCAGGGCTGTCGCTGGCGGAGGCGCTGCTCGATCAGCGGGCGATGGCTGGCGTCGGCAACGTCTTCAAGAGCGAGGTGCTGTTCATCGAGCGGCTCGACCCGAGCCTGACGCTCGCGGCGACCAGCGAAGCGACGCTGCGCGGGGTGATCGCGACGGCCGAGCGGCTGCTGCGGGCCAACGTGGCGCCCGACCGCGCGTTCCGGGTCACGACGGACGCCAGCGCTGGTGGCTCGCGGACGTGGGTGTACCAGCGCGCCGGCCGGCCGTGCCTGCGGTGCGGCGCGCGGATTCAGCGAGCCCACCACGGGGACCCACCGCGCTCGACGTACTGGTGCCCCCGCTGCCAGAGCCCGACCGGCTCAGTCTGAGGACTTTTCTCTTCTCTTTCTCTTCGTACTGAATTCCGGAAGTTCCAGGCCCCATCCGAATGAACGAGGCTAGCCCTCCGCGGCGGCCGCGAGCTCCAGGATCGCGTCGTACTGGGCGTCCGTGAGCGGCACCACGCTCAGCCGTCCCTGTCTCACCAGAGGGCTAGCCGCGAAGCGGTCGTCCCGTTTCAGCTCGTCCAGCCGCACCGGGCGTGGCAGCCGCGCGCCGGCGCGCACGTCCATCACCACCAGCTTGAGCTTGGGGTCGTCCCGCTTCGGGTCGGGGTAAGCCGTCCGCTCGACCGTGGCCAGACCCACGGCGGCGCGGTCCGGGCCCGAGTGGTAGACCACGCACCGGTCGCCGACGCGGGCGGAGCCCAGGTTTCTCAGCGCCGTGGGGTTGCGCACGCCGTCCCACGGCTCCACCACCCGGGCGACGAGGTCGTCGAAGGAGAACTCGCCCGGCTCGGTCTTCAGGAGCCAGGCAGTCACCCCACCTTCTCGGGCGTCCAGCTTGGCGGGTCGCTCGCCGGGAAGGACTCCTGAGACTGCTCGGTCACCTCGTCGCCGCCGGCGGTGTGGTCGGCGCCGCCGTGGCCGCCCGTGAAGGTGCTGGCGCCGGCGGCCGCCGGCGTTGACCCACCACCGCTCGCAGGGCTGGCGCCCGAGCCGGTGACCCCGCTCCTGGCGCCGGCTCCGCCTGTGCCGACGCTGATCTTGCGCGGCCGCGCCTCCTGCGCCTTGGGAAGCTTCAGCAGCAGGATGCCGTTGTCCATCTGGGCCTCGGCGGAGTCCGAGCTGACGTCTCCGGGCAACGTGACGCTGCGCTGCCACGTCCCGTAGCGGTGCTCGCGCATGAGCCAGTTATCGCCAGTGCGCTCCTCCTCGCCCTTCGTTTCGCCTCGGAGAGTGACACGGTCGCCCTGGACGGTGACCTCGATGTCCTCCGGCCTGACTCCAGGCACTGACGCCCGCACCTCGAAGAACTCGCCGCGGTCGACGACGTCCAACGGGATGGCGTCCGGTCGCATCCCGCTGAGCACCTGCCCCGGCCGTACGACGCTCTGGTTCAGGAGACGGTCCATCGCATCCCGCAGCGACACCATCTCGCGAAATGGGTCCCAGCGTTCCAGACTCATAGGATGTCAACTCCTCCGTGAGCCGCCCAGCGCGGGCAGCACCGTCATCGGCGCACAAGCTGTGCCAGCAGGCCCCGGTGCGGGCTTAGCCCTTCACGGCGCCGGCGGTGAGGCCAGCCAGGATGCGGCGCTGGAAGATGAGCGTGAGCACGATGAGCGGAATGGTCACCACGACGGTGGCGGCCATGATCGGGCCCCACGGGATCTCGAACCCGCCGGCGGTGGACGTGCTGAAGCTGAACAGGGCGAGCGGCACGGTGCGCTTGTCGGGCGTCTGCGTGAAGGACAGCGCGAACAGGAACTCGTTCCAGGCGGCGATGAACGCCAGGAGCCCCGTGGTCACCAGGCCGGGCGCAACCAGCGGCAGCATGACCTTGTACAGCGTCTGGAACGGGGTGCAGCCATCGACGTAGGCCGCTTCCTCGAGCTCCTTGGGCATCTGCTCGAAGAAGCTCGTCAGCACCCAGACCGTGAAGGGCAGGGTGAAGATGAGGTACGTCAGGATGAGCGCCCACAGGGTGTTGTAGAGGCCAAACTCGCTGACGCGGGCGAACAGAGCCCCCAGGACCGCGATCTGCGGGAACATGGTCATGGACAGCACCAGGTACATGACGGGCAGGCGGCCGCGGAAGCGGAACCGTCCCAGCGCGTACGACGACAGCACGCCGATGAGCAAGGAGAGGATGGTCACCGACGCGGCGACGATGGCCGAGTTCAACAGGGACCGCAAGAAATTCAGGTCGCCGAAGACCTGCTGGTAATGCGCCAGCGTGGGACTGGTCGGCCAGTACTGGACAGGCGTGGCAAAAAGGTCGGCGTTGGGCGTGACCGAGGATCGGAACGCCCAGTAGAACGGAAAGATGACGTAGAAGAAGATGACCAGAAGCAGTACGTAGAAGAGGCCGCGCGAGAAGTAGTTGACTCGAGTGGGTGTCATCCGGCTTCCACCTTGAAGATGGTCACGTACGAGACGACGAAGACGCCGATGATGAGGAAGATAGCGACACTAATCGCACCCCCGAAGCCGAGTTCCGAGAAGGCCACGATGTTCTGCTGGGCGTAGATCGCCATGGTCTGCGTGTCCTGGCGGTTGCCGAACATGACGTAGAAGACGTCGAACACGCGCAGGGCGTCCAGCGTGCGGAAGATGAGGGTGACCACTATGGCTGGCTGGAGCAGCGGCAGGGTGAGCCGGAAGAACTGCTGCAGCGCGTTGGCGCCGTCGACCCGGGCCGCCTCGTACATGTCGGTGGGTATGATCTGGAGCCCGGCCAACAGCAGCAGCGCCACGAAGGGCGTCGTCTTCCAGATGTCGACAGCGGCGATGGCGGCGATCGACGTGCTCGGATCGGCTACCCAGGCGACGTTATGGCTGACGACGTGCACCCGTTGCAGCAGGTCGTTCACCACGCCGTACGTGTCGTTGTACATCCACTTCCACATCTGGGCGGACACGACGGTAGGGATGGCCCACGGGACCAGCATGGCCGCCCGCATCGGGCCGCGGCCCTTGAAATTCGAGTTGACCACCAGGGCGATGACGAGGCCGAGGATGAACTCGAACACCACCGTCATGAGCGTGAACTCGAAAGTGACCAGGATCGACGCGGCGAACTGCCCGTCGTGCAGCAGGTCGCCGTAGTTGGTGAGGCCGACCACCGACACGGGCCGGGCGCTGGCCAGCCGCGCGTTGGTGAAACTCTGGTAGACCGTCTGCAGTAGCGGCACGATCGCCACCAGGGCGACCACCAGCAGCGACGGCAGCAGGAGCAGCCAGGCGAGGCGCGTCTGCCGACGCACCAGCTCGCTGCGCACAGCCGGCTGGGCCACCACGACCCGCGCTCCGGTCTGGGCACTGACGCTCATGAGAACCTCCTCGACTGGGCCGGAGGACGAGCCGCCCGGCCATTCTCCACACTCCAGCTCGCTGTCCCGCCCCCACGGTGCAGGTGAGGCAAGGCCTGCACCGTGGAGCTGTGCACCGTTAGCGCAGGAGCCGCTCCAGTCGCTGCTGGACCGTCGGCAGCACCTGCGCCGGGTCCTGGCCGTTGAGGACCTGGTTGACGCCCTGGAACAGCGCTGTCGACGCCTCGTTGTACTGGTCAGCGAACTGCCGCGACGGGCGGGTCACGCGCGTCACGTCCGCCAGGTTCTTGAGGAATGGCATGGCCTTCAGGACGTCGGCGTTCTGGCTCACGCTCGGGATGGTGGGCACGAACGTGCCGACGACGGCGCGGTAGGTCTCGATCTCGGGGCTGGTGCAGTAGCGCACCCACTCGACGGCCGCGTCCTGGCTCTTGGAGTACTTCGACACGGCCAGCTGCCAGCCGCCGACGGTGCCAACGGGCTTCTGGCCCTGGGCGGCGGGGAGCGGGGCCACGTCGAACTTGCCTTTGACGGGCGAGTCGTCCTTCACGCCGGCGGCATAGGCGTAGGGCCAGTTGCGCATGAAGGCCGCGTTACCGCCCTGGAAGGCGTTGCGCGCCTCTTCCTCCTGGTAGCCGGTGACGCCGCGCGGCGAGATGGTGCCCACCCAGCCCTTCAGCAGGTTCAGGACGGCCACCGCCTGCGGGTTGTTCACCATCACCTTGTTGTTCTCGTCGACGAAGTTGCCGGCACCCGTCGAGGCGAACCACTCGAGGGCGTTGCAGGTCAGCCCTTCGTAGGCGTTGCCCTGGTAGACGAAGCCCGCGAAGTTCGGGCTACTCCCCTTCTCGCCGTCCATGATCTTCTGCGCTTGCTGGCCGAGCTCCTCCCACGTCTTCGGCGGAGCGCTGAAACCGTACTTCTGCAGCAGGTCCGTTCGGTAGTACAGCATGCCGAAGTCGCCGAACCAGGGCATGCCCACCAGCTGCCCGCCGACCGTGTTGTTCTCGATGATGTTCGGGAAATGCTGCTTGGCAGCGTCGCCCAGCTTCGGGCTGAGGTCGAGCAGGTTGTTCGCCAGCGAGCCCGGCCAGATGACGTCGAGCATCATCACGTCGAGGTCGGCCGACTGCCCCTGGAAGAAGCGCTGGTACTGGGAGAACGTGTCGGTGGCGCTCTGGGGCCGCGGGATCACGTTGACCTGGATACCCGTGTCCTGGGTGAAGCGCGCCGCGAGAGCCTTGTCGATGTCGTTGCCCAGGCCGACGCCATCGCCGTAGTAGGTGAGCTTCTGGCCGCTGTACTGCTTGGCGGCCGCGGCGCCGGGGACCGCTGGCGGCGAGGCCAGGGTGAACGCCGCTGGGGCGCCGGTGCCGGCGCCCGCGGGCGCCGGGGACGCGGCCGCCGCGACCGCCGGGCTCGCGGCCGGGCTGGCCACCGGCTTGGTGGCGGGCGAAGCGGACGCCGCCGTCGCCGCCGTGGCGGCGGGTGATGCCGCCGTGGCCGGCGCGGTGGTAGCAACCGCGGGCTTGGTCGGCGCAGCCGCGGTCGGCGCGGTAGTCGCGGCCGGCTGGGAGGCGCCGCCCCCGCACGCTGCCAACACGGTGAGGCTGGTGATGCTCAGCGCGCCAAAGAGGAAGCCACGGCGACTGACAGGCCGGGGAACCGATGCCTCGACATCCATTGCGGGCACTCCTTCACGAGAAGTCGTAGTGGGCCGTTCACACGGACGGGTGCGGTTTGCCGTGCCTGCTACGCGTATCCGACCCATGCTACACGAGCGCGACAATGTCGGCACCTGTCCAGCCGGCCGGAGGTGTGCTCAGCGTCTGTACCTGTGGCACGTACGTACGTACGAACGTCGGGCACACCCCAGACGCCCTGGACCCGGCGCGCCTGGGGCGCGATGGGCTAGCCTACGGCGCGCCTTTATGTCCTCTATCAGCAACGGCGACCGAGGCCGCCGCGACCGGTCGCCCGACCCGAGGGCCCGCCGCGTGCGCCGCCGGACGTTCGTCGCAGGTTTGACTACGTTCGTTGTCGCCGCGTGCCAGAGCAGCCCGCCGCCCACCCCGCCGCCGCCAGCCGCCAGTCCGTCGCTGGCCGCGCCACCGACCGCGGCCAGCGCGGGCGCCGGCGTCGCCCCCAGCCCGAGTCGTCCGGCCGCCCCGCCGTCGCCCGTCGCCAGCCCCTCCCCGGTCGCCTTGCCAGCGCCGTCGCCCAGCCCCGCGGTCGAGCCGCCGCTGGCGCTCGACGCGCACCCGTTCGCGGTGATGGTCGACAACATCGCGGAGGCGCGCCCACAGAGCGGGCTTGGCGCGGCCGACGTCGTGTACGAGGCACCCGCTGAGGCGGGCATCCCGCGCCTGATGCCTATCTTCTTGCGGGCCGGTGCCGAGGCAGACTGGATCGGCCCCGTGCGCAGCGCCCGCCACTACTTCGTGTACCTGGCCAACGAGTACCGGACGCCCCTGGTCCACATCGGCGCGAGCCCGCAGGGGTTCGCCGCGTTCGCCGAGACCAGCCTACCGGACCTCGACGAGGCCCGGAACGACAGCGGCTTCACCCGCGACCAGCACCGTCCGGCGCCGCACAATGCGTTCGTGCGCACGGGCTCCATCCGGGCGTCGCTGGAGGCCCGGGCGGTCCAGACCAGGCCAGGCACCGCCGGCCTGACGTTCGGCGCCTACGCGGCCGGGCCGGAGCCCGCCGCCAGCGTGACCATCGCCTACCCCGGCCCCGAGCGCTACACAGTCGGCTACGACTACCAAGCCGACGCCGGAACGTACGCCCGCTCCATGGACGGCCAGCCGCACACCGACGGCGTCACGGGCGAGCGCTACGCGGCGCGGTCCATCGTGGTCGAATACGTGGGCGTCGAGCCGATCCCGAGCGACCCCGCCCTTCGGGTGGAGGTGTCGCTGGTCGGCGCTGGCAAGGGCCTGCTGGTCGCGGACGGGACCGCCGTGCCCCTGGAGTGGAGCAAGCCGAGCCACCGCGCCGCCACGCTGTTCCGCCGCAGCGACGGCCAGCCCTTCATGCTGCCCGCCGGCCAGGTGTGGATCCAGATAGTGCCGCTGGAGACCGAGGTTGAAATTGCCGTCCGCGGCTGACCGCGAGCCCGCGATGATCCACGCCACGAACGCGTGGAACCCCACCGGTCAGAACCTGCGGCAGGTCGCCGGCTCGCGCCTGTACTTTGCCCACGTCACGACTCTCGGCGGGCCGCGGACGCAGGTGTTCCTGGGAACGCAGCGGCACCTGACGTTCGTGGCGGAGCTCGACGGCCACCTGCCGCCCGAAGAGGTGCGCGTGAGCACCATGGCGGCGGCCGGGCTGTACCCGCACCTGGTGGACGAGGCGTCGCCCGACGCCGCCGCGTCGCCATCAGCCTATTAGCTTGGTAGCATCAGGCGTGGGTAGCTCGACGACCGGCCTCGGCCCGGTCACCACGACGCTCCTGCTGATGCGCCACGCCGAGACGTTCGACAACGCCTCGGCCCGCCTCTCCGGCTGGACCGACACGGACCTGAGCCCGCGCGGTGAAGCCGAGGTGCGCGTGCTCGCCCGGCACTTCGACAGCGCCCACCGCGACGTGGCCGGCCTGTACGCGAGCCCGCTGCTCCGCGCGCGACGAACCGCGCAAGCGATCGGCGCGCTCACTAGCCACCAGCCCGTCCTGCTCGACGACCTGCGGGAGATGTACTTCGGCGAGCTGGACGGCCGCAGCTTCGAGGAGCTGCGGTCAGCGTACGGGCACCTGCTCGACATGGACGAGGACGCCGAGACTGAGGACTTCGTCTGGCCGAGCGGGGAGTCGCGCAGCGGCTTCACGGCCCGCGTGCTGCGGGTCGTGGGCGAGATCGCCCGCCGCCACCCGGGCAAGTCGGTCGGCGTGGTCACGCACGGGGGCGTCATCGCCACTCTGCTGACGCACCTCCACGGGGAGTCGGGCGCCCGCTGGCGCAAGTGGGTCGTGCCGAACGCCAGCCTGACGGAGGTGGCGTGGGACCCGAGCCGGCAGCAGGGCGCCTTGCTGCGCCACGGCGACGCGACGCACCTGGCCGAGCTGGAGGACAGCGAGCTCGCCCCACCGCCGAGCCCCGAGCCCTAAGGGTTGAGGCTTAAAGCTCAGCGCCTCGGATCGCTCAAGCGTGTCTGGGCGCGCGGAAGAAGGATGAACGGGTTGCGCGCCCGCTCGTGGCCGATGGTGGTCTCCTGCATGTGGCCGGGGAGCACGCGGGTTTGGTCGGGCAGCGTCAGCAGCCGCTCCGCGATGCTGCGGATGATCGCCGCGCCGTCGCCGCCAGGCAGGTCCGTGCGGCCGATCGACTCGCGGAACAGGGTGTCGCCGGAAAACACCAGTCCCGCCTCCGGCACGTACAGCGAGACGCTGCCGGGTGTGTGCCCCGGCGTGTGGAGCACGCGCAGCGTTACGCCGGCGACCTCGAGATCGTCACCGTCCCGCAGGTAGGCGGCCGGGTCCGGCGGTGGCGGCTCGTCGCGGTCCAGCAGCAGCCGGGCGCTCGCGGGCAGGCTCGCCGCGATGGCCAGGTCGTCGTGGTGGAGCAGGAATGGCGCCCCCGTCGACCGGGCCACGGCCCCCACTGCCATGATGTGGTCCAGGTGGGCATGGCTGGCGACGATCCGCGTGATCCTGACCCCCATGTCGCGGGCGAGGGCAAGGATCTCCTCCGGCTCGGCGCCGGGGTCCACGACGCACGCCGCGCCGCGCTGCCGCGACCCGATGATCCAGCAGTTCTCCTGGAACAGCCCCACCACGACGCCGCGGACCTCGGTCGCCACGGCGAACAGCATAGCCCCCCCTAGCGCCGCGGGCCCGGGGCGGCTATGCTGCTGGCATCCTTTGCACCGCCCCAAGCTGGGAGGGAGGAATCTATGGCTGGCGTACTGCTAGACCACGTGACCAAGAAGTACGGCGACATCACCGCCGTCCACGACCTGAACATCCAGGTGCTGGACAAGGAGTTCCTGGTGTTGGTCGGTCCGTCCGGCTGCGGCAAGTCCACCGCGCTGCGGATGATCGCCGGGCTCGAGGAGATCAGTGGCGGGGACATCTTCATCGGGGACCGCCGCGTCAATGACGTGGCCCCGAAGGACCGGGACATCGCCATGGTGTTCCAGAGCTACGCGCTCTACCCCCACATGTCCGTCTACGACAACATGGCCTTCGGCCTCAAGCTGCGCAAGCGGCCCAAGCCGGAGATCGAGCGCCGGGTCAAGGAGGCCGCCGATCTGCTCGGCCTCCAGACCCTGCTCCTGCGCAAGCCGAAGCAGCTCTCGGGCGGCCAGCGCCAGCGCGTCGCCCTCGGCCGGGCCATCGTCCGCGAGCCGCAGGTGTTCCTGATGGACGAGCCGCTGTCAAACCTGGACGCCAAGCTGCGCGTCGAGACGCGCGCCGGCCTGATCAAGCTGCACCAGCGGCTGCAGACCACCACCGTGTACGTGACGCACGACCAGGTGGAAGCCATGACGATGGGCCACCGCATCGCCGTCATGCGCGACGGCATCCTCCAGCAGCTCGACACGCCCCAGACGCTGTACGACCGTCCGGCGAACCTCTTCGTGGCCGGCTTCATCGGCAGCCCGGCCATGAACTTCTTCCCCGGCGAGCTGGCCAGCGAGAACGGCTCCACCTACGTCCAGACGTCGGGCCTGAAGCTGAAGGTGCCGCCCAGCAAGCACGCCGGCCTGGCCGGATCGAGCGGCCGCCCGATCATCTTCGGCGTCCGGCCCGAGTACATCCACCACCGCAACGAGGTACGCGACGTCACCGACGGCCAGACCGCCCAGGTGACCGTGTCGGTGGTCGAGCCGCTCGGCTCCGAGGTGTACGCTTACCTGTCGGCCAACGGCCACGAGTTCATCGCCCGGATGGACGCGACGGCCAAGCCGCGCGCCGGCGAGACCATCGAGACAGTCTTCGACACCGAGCACCTCCACGTCTTCGACAAGGAGACGGAGCAGGCCCTCGCGTAGCGCGACTCCCGGCTCCCAGACAGCTCGCACGAGAAGGGCGGGACCCCGGTCCCGCCCTTCTCGCCGTCTCGGGTCCAGCTCGGGACCCTGCCGCTTAGCGCGGCCGCACCAGGGCCGGGTCGTCCGCCAGCGAGGCCAGGGCCGAGGTGTCCTCGCCAGACGAGAGGTACACGCTCTGGCCACAGAAAGGACATATCTTCCAGCGCAGCATGAGTGGCCGGTCGCACCGCACACAGGTGCGCTTGAGCCTGCTCTGGCACCAGGGACAGAAGATGAAGTCGCCCTCGACGCGCTGCTTGCACACCGGACACGCGTTGTGGACCTGGATGCCCTGGAGGAACGCCTCCTCCTCCAACGACTCCTGGTAGAGCTGGGCCAGCGTTCGGGTTGGCCGCACGATCACGTAGATGAGCAGTCCCGGGAAGCTGAACACCGCGACCAGGAGGGTGGCGGCCAGCTGGAGGAAGACGTCGGTGGTACGGCCGCGGATATCGCGGAAGGTCCACCAGACGCAGGCGAGGGTGAGGGCGACCCAGAACGCCGCGACGACGGAGATGACGATGCGGAGGATCCGCTCGAGCTGGACGATGAGATCCTGGATGTCCATCGGACGAGAGCTCCTGACTGGGCCTGATCGCTCGCTGCGTGAGTCCGCCGCCCCGGGTACCGGGGAAAGGGCCGCCGAACGACGGCAGCTCGTCGCGGGCTCGTGTCTTTCCAGAGCGGGGTCTAATCAGCGCGAGCCACGGCACTGTTACTGAACTGACCTATCGTGACGCCTCGCGGTAGTGGGACAACGCTCCGGGTGTCGTAATACCACAGATAGACATCGGATGCCGGCATCGTCTCTGACCAGTACTGGGGTATGCCGTACTTCAACGTCGTCCCGTCCCAGGAGAACTCGACGCCTCCCCCTGTCGAGAAAACCTGCCGCGCCAGAGTCGGCACGCCTGGAAGCCGCGCCAGACCTTGGGCGCCTGCGGACTGGACGTCGATGCGCGACTGCGGCCACCGCTCGTACAGCCCGCCCATCAGCGCCCACCTCCCGACCATCTCCAGATACTGAACCTTTGTGGGTCCTACGTAGATCAGCGGTGCGGCCGGCGGGAGACTCGCGATCTGCTCGGCAGGCGCGGAATCGAGCACGTTCATCAGCAACTCCTCAGCCCTGTGCCACTCCAGCTCCTCGAGATAAAAGTTCGTGCCCAGATAGACGAGGACTGGCGCGAGCAGCAGGCAGCCGACAAAATTCCCAACGCTCCGAAACGGCAGCGCAGTTCTGATCAGCTCCAACACGGCGAAGACCCCGAGCACCATCCAAACAGACAGACTGAGGGTGGTCCGTGCCATGTATCCGGCACCGGCCACGCCGTAGCCGGCTGTTGCGTACATAGCGATTATCCCTACTGCAACGGGGAGGATGATGCAGAAACCGAGACCCCAGGCTAGTGCGCGTCTCCGCGTGGTAGACACGACTATCAACACGAGCGAAAGGGTGACCGCGAGGTACAGGACCGCCTGTCCCGCGATGCGCACACCTTCGGGCAAAAACTGACATGCTTCGCCACCGAGGCAGAGGCGGTCCGGGAACGTCTGCGTCACCATGAACGACAGGTCCAGCCAACCTGGATTCCACGGCTTGCTACCGGCAAAGTTCAGCGCGGTGAGCGCCCGGTTGTAGAAGACAGCAACAAGTTGAGCTGTCACCAGGCCGCTCACCAGCCACAGAGCTGTATCTCGTCTCGGCAATGGCGCTTGTCGGCTCACCCAGGGGCGCACAAGGCAGAAGTAAAGAACGAGGATGAAGCCCCCGTAGAAAGATTCGTACGCAAGAAGGGAACCCAGGTACAGTCCGCTGCTAGCGAGAGCTGCACGCGGACCGATGCGCGGGCGGGTTGCCAGGTAAAAGCTTCCGAAAAAGAGCATCTGGCTGATCACGGCCTGGGTCAGCAATGCCGGCCATGCGCTGGAAGCTATGGACCAGGGCATCAGTAGCCATCCTGCCACGACCAGGTCAGCTGCTACGTCTTTGGCCCTGGATGAACGACTACCAATGCCGTGGAGAACCCCGTAGAGCAAGAGAGCGCTCGCTAAAGCGGCACCAGCGAGAGCTCCTTGCCACAGCATCGGACGGGGACCGAGGACGTACGCGAGGAGCGGCGTAAGGACGACCGTGATCGGCCGAATTGAAGCAAGCTGCCACCATATGGACAGTTGGTCGAGAAGTCCCATGTGTCCTTGATAGACCAGCTGCACCCAATCGTCCTCGTAAAAACCGAACATCCATACTCGTGGAAGGTAGAAGGCTGCCCAGACCAGAATGGTGACGAACGGTAGATCGGTCATCACCTTGAAGCGGCGTAGTGCCACTGCGGGCACCAACGATCCGACGTGGACAAATGTTTGCATCCCACCCCACCCACTACGCATGGCCGGCTCTAGGATAGCGCGTCATCGAGCTGTCTCTCCCGCCGCTATTTGGATCGCAGCAGGTCAGGCGTCCCACCGCGCGTAAACGAGCGCGTCGCTACACTGTGCCGTGTCGGACCGCGTCCAACTGCCGGCGGCTCTGGGCGAGCTGAGCGCCCGCGTCGCGGCGCCCTTCGCGGCCCGTGGGCTGGAGCTGAACCTGGTTGGCGGCGTGGTGCGCGACCTTCTGCTCCGCGCGCCAGCGCCCAGCGACCTGGACTTCGCCACCAGCGGCACCCCGGCGGAGACCCGGTCCGCCCTCGCGGCCGCCGGCGCGGACGCGGTGTACGACGTGGGCGAACGCTTCGGCACGATCGGCGGCATCTTCGGCGGCAGGCGCGTCGAGATCACGACGTACCGCACGGAGGCGTACGCGGCCGGCTCCCGCAAGCCGTCGGTCGTCTTCCGCGGCTCACTGGTCGAGGACCTCGCCAGGCGCGACTTCACCATCAACGCGATGGCCGCCGCTCCAGACACCGGTGAGCTCGTCGATCCGTTCGGGGGGCGCGCGGACCTGGCGCGCGGCGTGGTGCGCGGCGTTGGCGAGCCGCGGGAGCGCTTCCGCGAGGACCCGCTGCGCCTGCTGCGCGCCGTGCGCTTTGCCAGCCGGCTCGGCTTCGAGCTCGACGGCGCCACCGACGCCGCCATGCGCGCGACGGCCGACTCCCTGGCGACCATCAGCCGGGAGCGTGTCCGGGACGAGCTTGACAAGATCCTTCTCGGTCCGAGCCCAGCCGCGGGCATGAGCCTCCTGTGCGAGTCGGGACTGGCCCGACGCAGCGTCCCGGAGCTGCTCGAGCTGCTCGGCATGCGCCAGGAGACGGGCCGGCACAAGGACGTGTTCAGCCACACGCTGCAGGTTCTCGAACGGACGCCCCCCCGCCTGCCGCTGCGCTGGGCGGCGCTGCTCCACGACATCGCCAAGCCCCGCACGCTGTCCGTCGAGGCCAACGGCGACGTGCACTTCTTCGGCCACGACAGCCTCGGCGCCCGGATGACACGGCGCGTGTTGAACGATCTGCACCACGCGAGCGAGCTCGTCGACCGGGCCGGTCGGCTGGTGGCGCTCCACCTGCGGGCCAATGCGTACGACGGGACGTGGTCGGACGGCGCGGTCCGCCGCTTCGTCCTCGAGGCAGGCGACGACCTGGTCGAAGACCTGCTGGCCCTGTCCCGCGCGGACGTCACCAGCGGTCGGGCGGAGCGTCGGCTGGCGGTTGCCCGCGGCGTATCGGCGCTCGAGGCGCGGATCGCCGATCTGCGCGCTCAGGCGGACATCGCCCGGCTGTCCAGCCCGATCGACGGCAATGACCTCATGGCGCTGTTCGGTCGCCCGCCGGGCCCGTGGATCAGGCCGATCAAGGACCACCTCCGCGACCTGGTGCTGGACGGCGACCTGGCGCAGGACGACCGCGCCGCCGCCGAGACGATCGCGCGCCAGCTGTACGCCGAGCTGTTCCCGGCCGAAAGTGGAACACGAGCGGGAGTAACACGAAGCGGGCCGTCTACGTGATGTAGACGGCCCGCTTCGTGGGTGGAAGAAGGGAGCAAGCGCTACACAATCGCGAACGATTTTACCTCGCCACGCCGCAGGGTTGAGCCTACGGTGTCCCATCCGGCGTCTGACGACGCCCAGCCTCGCGCTATGCTCCCTACAATCCACAGGGACGATACCATCGCGACGGCCGGCGGTCAATACGTCTGCCGACGAATCGGCGAAGTCCGTCGCGCAACAGGACGCTACAATTGCCCGCCTTGCGATGTGGCATCCATGCCCGCTCCGGATGGCGTGACGGGGGGCCCGCTTGGCCAGCGCACGGCAGTGGCGGCGGCGCTGCTGGCCGGCCTGCTGAGCCTGCCCGCCTGTCGCGGGTACGACCCGCCGCCAGCCGAAGCCGCCGCGCGCGCTACCGCCGACGCGGCGGTGCGGCGCATCTCCTCCGGCAATCTCCCCGCCACCCCGACGCCCAGCGCGACGCCATGGCCGCGCCCGCGCTGCCCTGACGCGGTGTGGTGGTACGAAGCGCCCGCCTACGTGGGCCAGCGGCGGGCGGTCGAGGGCACCGTAGTACATACCCGTCTCCTGGCCGGCGCCGGCGGTCCGGCGGCGGTGCTCGACCTGGGCCAGTCGTACCCCGACCCGAGCGGCTTCCAGGTTCTCCTGACCGGCAGCGGTAGCGCAGACGCGGCGCAGGCGTACGCCGGCAAGACAGTCTGCGCCACGGGCCGCCTGCGCGCGGACGCGGGAGCGCCCCTGTTGACTGTCGAGCCTCCCGACGCGATCGTCGTCGTGGAGTAGGCGGGCGTAGGGCGGAGGAGAATCGCATCGTGGCTGCGCTCCGAGTCGCCGTGGTCCTGCCGATGTACAACGAAGCCGACAACGTGGCGCCGCTGCTGGACCGCCTGGCTCGGGTCCGCGAGTCGGCCACGGTGGACCTGGTGGCGCTGGCCGTGGACGACGGCAGCCGGGACGGGACGGGCGCACGGCTCAGCGAGGCCCGCGACAGGCATCCATTCCTGCGCGTCGTCGTCCACGAGCGCAACGAAGGCATGGCGGCCGCCCTGCGCACGGGGTTGGCCACCGCGCTGGCCGAGCGCACGCCGCCTTTCGCCGTCGTCGCCTTTATGGACGCCGACCTGACGCACGACCCTGACGATCTGCCGGCTCTGCTGGCGCCGATCCGCGCCGGTCGGGCCGACTTCACCCTCGGCTCGCGCTACGTGCCCGGGGGCGGTATGCGCGGTGTTCCCTGGGAGCGGCGCGTCATCAGCATTCTCGGCAACGCCGTCGGCAGGTCCTTGTTGGGCGTGCCGGTGGCCGACCTGACCAGCGGCTTCCGGGCCGCCCGCACCGAGGTGTTCCGCGCCGTCACCCTGCGCGAGCTCGGTTTCGGCATCCAGCTGGAGGGCACTGTCAAGGCCCACCGGGCCGGCTTTCGCGTCGTCGAGGTGCCCATCACGCTCGGCGTCAGACGCCACGGCTACTCGAAGATGGTCTACACCCGCGCCTTCTGGCTCAGCTACGCGCGCCTGTTCGCGCGCCTCGTCGTGCGTCGAGCCGTACCGAGGCCGTCCGTCCGAGCCCGGTCCTGCAGCTGACCGTCAGGCGTACCGGCACGTGTGTTAGAATCCGCCAGCTATCGGGCTGGTGGGCACGGGCGGCAGGCCGCCCGTTTTTCTTGTTGCATGTTTCATGTTTCATGCGGGGCCCCGCCACGCAGAGCCAGAGAGGGATTCGCAGCAGCTATGCCGAAGTTGAAGACGCACAAGGCCGCGGCGCGCCGATTCGAGTACACCGGCTCCGGCAAGCTCGTCCGAACCCGCCACGGGAAGAGCCACTTGCGCCGCAACCGCTCGAAGCGGGCGCAGCGCGAGTACGCCGAGATGCAGCCCGTGGCCGCCGTCGATCTGAAGCGCGTTCGGCAACTCATGCCGTACGCCAAGTAGCATCGGACATCGGACAAGTGTCATGACGCGCATCAAGCCGGGCGTTACCGCGCACCACCGCCACAAGAAGGTCCTCCTGGCCGCCCGCGGCCACGTCCAGGGTCGCCGCAGGCTCGTCCGCATCGCGCACGAGACCCTCTTGAAGTCCATGGCGTACGCCTACCGCGACAGGCGGGCGCGCAAGGGGGACATGCGCCGGCTGTGGATCGAGCGCATCAACGCGGCGGCGCGCATGAACGGCCTCAGCTACAGCCAGTTCATGCACTCGCTCAAAGAGCGCGGCATCGACCTCAACCGCAAGTCGCTGGCCGAGCTCGCGGCGCGGGACCTGGAGAGCTTCAAAGCCCTCGTCGACGTCCGCTAGTCCTCCGGGCACCGGCGCGACTGATGGCCGACCTGCTCGCCGGCGAGCGACCCGTGACCGCCGCCGGGCCGGTGGACGCCGTGCCCCCGGTCACAGTCGTCGAGGCGACCCGCGGCTGGCGCGCCCTCGACCTCGGCGAGCTCTGGAGTTACCGCGAGCTCGTCTACTTCCTGGCGTGGCGCGACGTGAAAGTGCGCTACAAGCAAACAGCGCTCGGGGTCGCGTGGGTCGTGCTGCAGCCCTTGGCGGCCATGGCTATCTTCAGCGTGGTCTTCGGCCGACTGGCGCAGCTGCCCTCGGACGGCGCGCCGTACCCGCTGTTCGTCTTCGCCGGCCTGGTGCCGTGGTTCTACGTCGCCAATGCCACCAGCAATGCCAGCAGCAGTCTCGTCGCCAACACGAACCTGATCAGCAAGGTGTACTTTCCCAGACTGGTGGTCCCGTTGGCGGCCGTGCTGGCGGGTCTGGTGGACCTGGCGATCGGCCTGGTCCTGGAGCTGGTGCTGCTGCTGGCCGTCGGGGTCCCGCCGAGCCCACGCCTGCTGCTCCTGCCCCTGCTCGTGGCCCTGATGGTGCTGATTGCCCTCGGCATCGGCATCTGGCTGTCGGCGCTCGACGTCCAGTACCGTGACGTCCGGTACGCCATCCCGTTCCTGATGCAGCTGTGGCTGTTCGTCACGCCAGTCGTCTACTCGACGTCCGGGTTCCCGGAGCGCTGGCGCGCCGTCCTGGGCGTGAACCCCATGGCCGGCGTCGTCGAGAGCTTCCGCTGGGCGCTGCTGGGTACCGCGGACCTGCCCCTCGGGCTGCTGGGCTCCGGCTCCCTGGTCGCCGTGGTGCTGCTCGGTACTGGCCTGCTTTACTTCCGCCGCATGGAGCGGGTTTTCGCCGACGTCATCTGAATCTAACCAGGTCAATGCACGACTATGGCGACCAGGAACCACAGCACCGACAGCCCACCAGCAAAACCGCCCGCGACGAGGGCTCTCCCGCGGCCAGGCGCGCCCATGAGGCACAGCGCCCCGAGAACGAAGAACTCGGTAAGCGCGCGCAGGAAGGCCGTGTCGCCCTCCCAGACGGACCCCGAGTAGAACACCGCGAACGCCGTGTACAGGCACCAGGCGAGCGCGACAACCGGCCCGGCTCGCGTCGAGCGCAGCGACGCCGCCACCACGCCGACCAGGCTGGCGAGAAGCAGCAGCTCCGCGGCCCAGATCCAACGGATGGCGGTCGACAGCGCGCTGACATCCTGCACCAGACCGCTGAGACCGCGGAACGGAGCACCCAGGGTGCTGCTGCCCGCCGCCACCGACGGCACGCCCCAGAGGGCCACGATCACCAGCTGCCAGACGCCGTACACCAGGGCGGCCGCCGCGAAAGGCCGCCAGGGGCGAACGGCCGTGGCGCCAGGTCGACGGCGGCAGGCCAGCGCCACCAGCAGTCCGGCGCCCGAGACCAGCAGCGTGGTCTCGCGCGTCATGACGGCGGCCGCGAGCAGCACCCCGGCCAGGACGTCACGCCCGAGCCGGAGCGCGAGCAGCCCCGCCAGCAGGAGGACCACCGCCACGATCTCGGTCAGGTCGCGGGTGATGGTGTAGATGAAGCCGGGGTAGAAGCCGATCAGGGCGCCCCACCAGGCATGTCGGCCGACGTGGACGGCGTAGCGCCCCGCCAGCAGCGGGACCAGGCATATCCCGACGTAGTTGACGGCGATGAGAAGCGCTGGGACGAGGCCCTGCTGGCCCGCGGACAGGAGCCAGACGATCAACGGGTAGCCGATGCGCTGGGAGCGGTAGGCGGGCGCGTCGAACGTGATGCCGTGCACCGTCCGGCTGGACGAGAACGGGTCGAGGGCCAAGCGGTAGTAGAACTGCCCGTCGTACCCGGTCGGGCCAACGGGCAGAGTGGCCGGGGCCTGAGCCGGGTCGGTGTACGGCAGGCCGGCCAGCACGAACGTCGCCGGATCGAAGCTGGCCAACGCCAGATGGCGCCACAGGAGCAGCCCGTAGGCGGCGGCGACCACGACGGCCGGCACCAGCGTCGCGGTGCGACTTGACGCTCCAGGGGCTGCTGGACGACCGCTGGCGGACCGAGACGACACCCGCTCGCAACCTTAACCCAGAACCCAGAAACCCAGAACCCAGAACCCAGGACCGAGAACGACTGCCCGATGCGGCTCCCGGTTGCGTGGGGCGGAGACCCGTGCGTACCCTGCCCGTGGTGGATGCGACCCCGACGCTACAGGTGGGCGGTCGCTGGACGTCGGCGGGTGAGCGGTCGGCGCAGCCGCCGTCGACGGTTGCGAGCTGGCCGCGCCAGCTCGCCGTCGGCGTGGTGTCCCTTCTATTGGCTGTGCTGGCCGCGGGCACCCTGGTGGGAGCCGGCGCCGCCCTGCTGGTTCGGCGGCAGCTGGACGAAGGGGAGCCCCTCATCTACGGGCTTGGCGCGCGCCTGCTCAGAGGGGAGCCTCTGTACCAGCCACTCGACCGCCAGCCGTTCATTCAGGTGCACTACACGCCGCTGTACTACTGGGCCACGGCCGGGCTGCACCTCCTCCTGGGCGGGGGCTTCGCGCCAGGCCGCGCGCTTTCGATCGTCGCCGGGCTGGCCAGCGCTGGCCTGGTTGCCTACCTGGCGACGGCACGGTCGGAGAGCTGGCGTGTTGGTGGCTTCGCGGCGCTGCTGTTCCTGGCGCTGGGGTTCCCGGGGGCTCCCGCTCCCTGGCTGGCGCTGTACCGCGTCGACGTCCTCGGCGTGGCCCTCTCGCTCGGGGCGATCGCGGTCCTGGTGCACGGGACGACCCGCCGCCATCTGGTCGCGGCCGGGGCCCTGGCCGGGCTGGCGCTGCTGACCAAGCAGAGTCTTTTCGCGGCCGCCATCGCCGGCACGCTCTGGCTCACGACGCTCGACGTGCGGAAGGCCGCCCAGTTCGCCCTGGCGACCCTGGTGACCGCCTTGCTGCCCAGCGCGGCGCTGCAATGGTCCTCGGGCGGGGCCTTCGTGGACAACGTCCTGGTGGCCAATCCGACCGCGACGTCGCTCCAGCTGGTCGCCTCGCTCGTGCGCGAGCTTGTCGTCATCCAGGGCGTGCCAGCGCTGCTGGCGGCCCTGTTCGTCCTGCGGGAGCGGGCGTGGCGGGAGCCCCAGCTACGCCTGATCCTGACGTACTGGTTAGCGACCTTCGTCTCGGCGGTCGGCATCTTGAAGGTCGGCTCGAACCACAACTATTGGATCGAGCTCGCCGCCGCCACCGCCGTTCTGGCGACGCTGGGGATCTGGACGTCGCTGCGACCAGGCACGCGCGGGATAGTGGCCATCGCGTCGATGCTTCCGGTGTGGCTGCTCGCCGCCGCGCTCGGCATCCTGACGCCGGCCCGTCTCGTCGCGGTGCCGCACGCTAACGTCGTCCCACCCGGCTGGAGGCTTCCCCTCGATCAGCTAGGCGCGCTGCGCGCGCAGAACGGCGAGTTCAGCAGCCTGGTCCAGGAGCTGCGGCATGTGCCAGGCAGGGTGCTTGGCGAGTCGCTGGACACGATCGTGCTGGCCGATCGGCCGCCCCTGTTCGAGCCATTCGCCTACAGCATGCTGGAACAGGAAGGCCGCTGGAGCTCGCGACCACTGGTCGACGACATCTGCGCCGGCAAGATCAGCCTGCTGGTCCTCAGCTACCCCATCGAGTCAGACATCCACCCGGTCGGGCTGAGCGAGTTTCCAATGTGGCCGCGGACGGTGATGGGGGCGCTACGGGCGACGATGGTCTTGGACAGCCGCAAGGTCGAGCACTGGCTGTACCGGCCGCGCTCGCTGGCCGACCCACGCACGAGCACCAGCGCTGCCGCCGGCTGCGGCCAATGACTGATGGCTGATGGCTGATAGCTGATGGCCAGTGACTGATGACTGACGTCGCCGCGACCACTGGCGCTCGCGCGCCCCTGGTGTACGCGACAGTTCTGTACTGGCAGCCCGTCGAGGTCCCGCTGGTGGAGCGCTGCGTCGAGAGCCTCGTCGCGCAGGAGCCCGGGGGCGCAGCAGCCCAGCTGCGGGTGCTCGTGCTGGACAACGGCTGCGGCGCCACCCCGTCCCTGCCGCCCCGCTGCCGGGTCTCCTCGGAGCTGGTCCGCCTGCCGACGCACCTCGGCTTCACCGGCGGGCACAACGCCGGTATGCGTCGGGCGCTGGACGACGGCGCGGACTACGTCTTTCTCGTCAACAGCGACGTCGTGGCCGACCGGACCTGTCTATCCGAGCTGCTACGAGTCGCCGAGGCGGACCCGCGCGTCGGCATCGTCGGTCCGCTCGTCCTGCGCGAGGCGGAGCCCGACCGGGTCGAGAGCGCTGGCCAGTCGTTCGACCGCCGGACCGGGCGGCACCGCGAGCTCGGGCGTGGCATGGACCGTGGCCGCGTGGGCCTGGAGCCGCGCCAGGTCGACGCTGTCAGCGGCTGTGCCCTGCTGGCGAAACGGGACGTCCTCACGTCGATCGGCCTCCTGGACGACAGGCTGTTCTGCTACTTCGAGGACATGGATTGGTGTCTCCGCGCCAGCCGCCAGGGCTTTGGCGTGGCCGTCGCACCCCGAGCGCGCGTCTGGCACCGCGGCGGTGGCAGCACGGGGCCGGCAGCCCCACGGACGACTTTCTACTCGGTGAGAAACCACCTGGTGGTCGCCGGCCGCTATGCGCGGCGTCCAGTCGGTCGGCTCGTCTACCCTCTGGTCCTGGCGTACCACCTCGCGTTTCTGGCCAGGAGCCGCGACAGACGGTCGCCCAGCCACGTCAGGGCGCTCGTGTGCGCGGCCTGGTCGGCGCTCCGCGGTCGCCTGAGCGCGTAGCGCGAACAAAGGGAGGCGCCTAAGCCGGTGGAGCTCAGATGACGAGAAACACGCAAGACTTCAGACCACCTGCTTAGGCGCCGAGGCCCCGTGTGCGGGTAGCGCTCAACGCCCTCGCGGTCGCGCCAGACCGTCCAGGCGGCGACGGCACCTACGTCCGAGAGCTGGTTCGGCGCCTGCCCCGGCTCGCCCAGCGCGACGAGTGGCTGGTCTTCCTCACGCCTGACGCCGCCCGGCTGTTCGATCCTCCCGCCCAGAACGTGCGCCCCGTCCTGTGCCGCCTGCCGTCGCGGTCGCTGGTCGTGCGCGCCCTCTGGGAACAGGTGGCGTTGCCACGCCTCATCGAGCGCTACCGCGTGGACGTCGTGCACGCACCGGTCAACGTTGCCCCGCTGGCAGCCCGGGTCCCGATCGTCCTGACCCTGCACGAGGCAGAGCCTTTCATGCCGTCGAGCGGCGTCCCCGTCCCCCTGGTCGCCTGGTGGCGGGCGGTCCGGTCGCTGTCCGCGCGTCGCGCCGAGCGCATCGTGACCGTCAGCGCCAGCGCCCGGGCCGACCTGACCCGCTGGATGGGCATCGCGCCGGCGCGCATCGACGTCATACCGCTCGGCGTGGACACGTCCTACTTCACTCCGGACGGGCCGGCGCCCGACTCCGCCGTCGAGCCACCAGGTCGTCCATTCGTCCTGTGGGTGGGTCGCCCGTACCCGAGCAAGAACCTGGGGCGTCTCGTCGCCGCCTTCGCCCAGCTACGCCGATCTGGTCGCCAGGAGCTGCTCGTGCTGGCCGGACCCCGCGGCTGGTCGGACGCCGAGCTGTCCAGGGTCGTCGAACGCTCCGGGTGGGCCGGCGCCATGGTGCGCCGCCCGCCCCTGGGGCCGTCGCTGGTCGCCTGGTACCGCGCTGCCGCCGCCTTTGCCTTTCCGTCGCTGCGGGAGACGTTCGGTCTGCCCGTGCTCGAGGCCCTCGCCTGCGGAACGCCAGTGGTGGCGTCCGATATCCCGGCGCTGCGCGCGGTGGGCGGTTCGGCGGCGGTCTTCGCGGATCCTCTGAGTTCGTCCAGCCTGGCGCGGGCGCTGGCCGACGTGCTGCGGGACACCGACTTCCGCGAGCGGGCGCGTGCCACGGGGCCGCGCCAGGCCGCGCATTTCAGCTGGGCCGCGACAGCTGAAGCCACCTACGCCGTCTACCGCGGACTCGATGGCGCTCGCTCTCACTGAGGTGGCGCGGAGGCTCGGCAGGTAGGAGCTTCCTGTTCCCACCCGCGCGGGCGTCGTCGGAGTGGTACTCTTCGGCAAGTCGTGAGCTCTGGCCGAGTGACGGATCCGGCGCTGATCGAGAGCCGCGCGCGCGAGGTCGAGTACCAGCGGCGGATCGCGGAGCTCGAGCAAGAGGTCGAGGACTGGCGGCAGCGACACGCGGGCCAGCAGGTACGCCTCGCCCAGCTGAACCAGGAGCTGTCCCTGGTGTTCGCGACGCGCTCATGGCGGCTGACTGCGCCGCTGCGCTTTGTGCAGGAGCGCCTCGCCCGGTCGCCCGGGAGGTTGAAAATCCAGGCCCTTGTGCTGGCGCGGCGGCTCCTGCCGAAGCCTGTCAAGGACGCCATCCTCAGCCTCGTCGTCCCCCAGGAGCCAGCCCCGCCGGCGACCCTGTTCGCCCCGCCCGTCCCGGTGACGCGACAGGTGGTCGAGCAGGCGCGCTGGAACCCCGGGGTACCTGTCGTCAGTGTCGTCATCCCCTGCCACAACTACGGCCGCTTCGTCGAGGAGGCGGTCGACAGCGTCCTGGCGCAAGAGCTCCAGAGCTGCGAGGTCATCGTCGTGGACGACGGGTCCACCGATCCAGAGACGATCCGGGTGCTCGACGATCTGCGCAGAGAGCGCACCGCCGTTGTCCGCCAGCAGAACATGGGGCTCTCGGAGGCCCGGAACGCCGGCATCCGGCGGGCCAGGGGCAAGTACATCTGCTGTCTGGACGCCGACGACACGCTGGAGCCCACGTACCTGGAGAAGGCCGTGAGCGCGCTGGAGGCCAACCCGGGGATCGGTTTCGTCTACCCGTGGGTGCAGCTGTTCGGCGATCGCGACCAGGTCTGGCGCACCGAGCCCTTCGACCTCCAGCGGCTGCTCCGCTACAACCACGTGGCCGTCGCCGCCGTCTTCAAGCGCGGCGACTGGGAGCGTGTCGGCGGGTACGCGGCGGACATGACTCTCGGCTTCGAAGACTGGGAGTTCTGGCTGCGGCTGGGCTCAGGCGGCGTGCGCGGGCACCTCATCCCGGAGGCGCTGGTGCGTCAGCGCCGCCACGGCCGCACGATGACCGCCGAAGCGGAGGCCCGGCAGGTGGAGATCCGCGCCAGCATCCGGCAGAAGTACCAGACCCTGTACGAGGACTCCGAGGCCGTCGCCCGCGTCGAGGCGACATTCGCGGACGTGCGCGTACGGGACCCCTTCGCCAACCTGGCCGATGCGGCGGGCTACCGAGCCACCGACAGGGATCTGCTCCTCGTGCTCCTGCCATGGCTGCCCGCCGGCGGCGCCGAAGCAGTCGTGCTCCAGATGATGACGGGTCTGCGCGAACGCAGGCCGGTGGACTTCGCTCTCTTCACGTCACTTCCGAACGAGAACGAGTGGCACGAGCGCTTCCACGACGTGACGCACAAAATCTATCACCTTCCTCACCTTTTACCAGGCTACACGTGGCAAGACTACCTTCTCAATTTCGTTCAAACTCATCACCCAACTAGCATACTGATCTCGGCATCAGAATTCGGCTACGCAACTTTGGAGAAGTTGAAAGAAGAGTTCCCCGAGCTTCCCGTCTACAATCTGCTGCACAACGACTCCGAGCTGGGGTACTTCCGGCACAGCGTCCAGTACGACCGGTGTATTGATGGCCACATCGCGGTGAGCGGGGCCATCGGCAAGAAGCTGCGCGACATCGGCGGCATTCCCGCGGCGAAGGTACGCGTCATCTACAACGGCGTAGACGTGCGGCGCCGCTTCAACCCGCAGTGTTACGTCGAGACGGAGCTGCGGCCCCGGTGGAGTGTGCCCGCCGGTCGACCCGTGGTGACCTGGATCGGTCGCTTGAGCGAGGAGAAGCGGCCGGAGGAGTTTCTCACCATGGTGCGCCTGCTGCGCGGCACGACCGAAACCGACCCCACGTTCCTCCTCGTCGGCGACGGCGCGAAGCGGGACGTAATCGCCGAGGCAATCGGCCAGCTGGACATGGGCGACCGGCTGCGCTGGTTCCGCGGCCTGCGGCCCGAGGCGGTCGCGGAGGTGCTGGCGATGACTGACCTGGTCGTCATCACCTCGTCGTCGGAGGGCTTCCCGATGGTCATGCTGGAGGCGCTATCGATGGGCGTGCCGGTGGTGAGCTACGACGTCGGCGACGTCCGGGCCGCCATTCGCGACGGCGTGAACGGCTACCTCGTTCCTCCCGCGGACACGCTCGGGTTGGTCGACCGCGTTGGCAGCCTGCTGGCGGACCAGGTCGCGCTCCAGCGGCTGCGCGAGCAGGCGCGAGCCAGCGTCATCGACGCGGGGTTCACCCAGGAGGCGATGCTCGCGGCCTATGACGCAGTCCTCTGGCGGGGAGCATGACCTGGGCGGACGGTGCGTGAGCGGGGAGACGGTCGGCGTCACGGGAGCCACCGGGTTCCTGGGCTCGTCGCTCCTGGATCATCTGATAGAACGCGGCTACCGCGTGCGCGCACTGACGCGCAGCATGTCGCCGCGGGAGCTGCCCCACGCGGAGCAGGTCCAGTGGCTGCGCGGCGACCTGCTCTCGGAGCGTGATTGCGCCTGCTTCGTCGAGGGTCTAGCCGCGATCGTGCACCTGGCCCATTCGGGTACACCGCTCACGTCGAACCGGGACCTGCCAGCCGGGGCGGCCGCCAACCTCATACCCACGCTCAACCTCCTCCAGGCCACGCGCGCGATGGGTGGATCGGTGCACGTCGTGTTCGCGAGCACCGGCGGAGCCATGTACCAGCCGTCCGGCACGCGGCGACCTTTTCGAGAGTCGAGCCGGTGCGAGCCGGACTCGTCGTACGGTCTGTTGAAGCTGGTGAGCGAGCAGTACCTGCGCATGGCCGCCGCGCGTGGCTGGGTGCGGGCTACCTGTCTGCGCATCGCCAACCCGTACGGTGTCATTCTTCCCGCGCAGCGTCTCCAGGGGCTCATTGGGGTGGCGCTCGACCACGTCATCCATGGCCGACCGATCCGCATCTTCGGCAGCCTGGACAACGTGCGCGACTACGTCCATGTGACAGACGTGGCCAGGGCCTTCGAATGCGCCATGAACGATCGCGCCCAGTTCGGCGTCTACAATATCGGCAGCGGCCGCGGGTACGCTGTCCGAGACGTGCTGGACCTGATGCGCCACTATTTGCGCGAAGCGGTCCCCATCGAGGTGAATCCGGACGTCGGTGATGCGCAGTACCTGCCAAGCTGGGCAGTCCTGGACATTGGCAAGGCCCGCGCCAGGCTCGGCTGGAGTCCGGCCATCCCGCTGGACGAGGGGTTGCGGGCGCTGTGCGACGTCGCGCGGGCGCGGCGGGGATGAGTGGAGCGCCGGCCGTCTCGGTGCTGCTGCCCGTGTACAACCCGGGCGGCTACCTCGGGACGTCCATCGAGTCCGTCCTGGCGCAGAGCTTCGTCGACTTCGAGCTCCTGATCATCGACGACTGCTCCACCGACGGGTCGCGCGAGACGATCGCCCGCTACGCGCGGCGGGATAGCCGCGTCCGCGCCATCCTGCACGAGCGCAACGAGGGTCTCGCGGCGACGCTGAACGAGGGGCTGAGAGTGGCGCGCGGCGAGCTCGTCGCCCGCATGGACCACGACGACGAGTCGCTGCCCGAGCGCTTGCGCGTCCAGGTGGACTTCATGCGGGCGCATCCGGAGGTGGCGGTCGCGGGCAGCTTCGTCTACCACATGGGCGCGACGGCGGCGGACGACCGCCTGGTCGAGCTGCCCGAGACCACCGAGCGGATCCGGCAGACCCTGTTGTCGTACAACTGCCTGTACCACCCGAGCGTCATCCTCCGCCGGATGCCGGTCCTGGAGCTTGGTGGCTACCGCGCCGAGTTCCGCAACGGCGAGGACTACGATCTATGGCTGAGGGTGAGCAAGCGGTACGAGGTCGTCAACATCGCGCGGCCGCTCTTGCGCTATCGTTTCGTGCCGGCCGGGATGACTCTCAGCCGAAAGTGGGAGCAGCTGGGCTACGTCTACCTGGCCCAGGCCGCCCACCAGCGGGAGGACGACTCGGTGGAGGACGCGCGTGAGCTGGCGCGGCAGATGCTGGTGACGACTGACCGTCGCTACTTTATGGGCGAGGTGGCCAAAGGGACTGTCGCCGAGCTCGTGGCGCTGAGGATGTGGTGGAGCGCCGTCGTGATCGCCGTGCAGTTCGCGCGCGAGCTTGGTCCGCGCCGGGCCGCAAGGCTGCTCGGCGGGATCGCCCGGAGCTACGCAGGCAGCCTGTCGGCGTGGCGCGATGCGCTGCCGGGATGAGGCTGGCAAAGGGTCGAGCGCACGCGCCCAAAGCCAGCCCGTCGACAATGTGGCACGGCGGCGCACCGTGCCACCCGACGATGCACGTCGCATGAAGGTGTTGAACAGACTCGCCAAGCGCTGTCTGAGCCACCCGTTGACAAGCGGCTTGTCCATTGATGATCCACGTACGACACACCTGCGCCGACCTGTCATCGAGAGCAACGCCTTCCTCCGCAGGGTGTACCTCGAGTGGTATACCGCGCTTGCCGGGTCTCTCCCTCACGGTGACAGGCCGGTCCTGGAGCTGGGATCAGGCGCGGGCTTCCTGCCCGCGCTCGTGCCAAACGTCGTCACGTCGGAAGTGTTCATCTGCCCGGACGTCCGCGTCGTGCTGGATGGCCGCGCACTGCCGTTTCGAGATGGCTCTCTCCGCGGCATCCTGATGACGGATGTGCTCCACCACGTGCCGGAGCCACGCCGCTTCTTCGCGGAGGCCGTCAGGTGTCTTCAGATTGGTGGCGTGGTGTCGATGGTGGAGCCGTGGGTTTCGGGCTGGTCGCGCTTGGTCTACACGCATCTACACCACGAACCGTTCGACCCGGAGGCGCCCGACTGGGAGTTCCAGCCGGGTGGACCGCTATCGGGGGCGAACGGCGCTCTGCCGTGGATGATCTTCGAGCGGGACCGCGCCACCTTCGAGCGCCAGTTCCCCGATCTCCGTGTCCAGTGCGTCAGGCGCATGATGCCCTTCCGCTACCTTCTGTCGGGTGGCGTCTCTCTGCGCAACGTCGTGCCAGCATGGTCGTTCGACCTGTGGCGCGGCGCGGAGGCGGCCCTTTCGCGCCGCGGGAACGACTGGGCGATGTTCGCGCAGGTAACGCTCGTCAAGACGTAGCGTCGGCTACGGGCCGACGGCCCGGAAGAGCTCGACGTCGGCGTGGCTGGGCACGGGGTCGTCCTGGAATTCGCCCCCCGTGGCAACACGCCGCAGGATATCGTCGGACACCTGGTTCAGCGCCTCGGTGCCCGGGACCGGCTGATCCAACCTCACGGTGACGAAGTAGCGCGGCCGCAGACTATGCAGCCGATCCCAAGCTCGGTCCGCGTCGCCTTCCGCGTACCCCAACGAGGTGTAGTAGCAGTGCAGCCCCTGGCCACCGAAGTCGCGCGACGCGACGTACGCCAGGCTGTTGGCGTTGAACCAAGGCAGCTCGACGCCGACGATCGTGTAGTGATTGTCCGCGTCCACACCGCAGGTATCGCGCACGACCTCCCGAACCCTGTCGGCTCCCGCGGGGTTTGTCTGAACCGGAATGACCCAGTACGACACGTCCGCCCGCGGCGGAGCCATGCCCAGAGCCTGCTCGCTGACGACACCGAGCTGCGCAAGGCCGAGGAGGCCGACCGCGCCCTCCGCCCAGACCGTCCGGATCTGAGCCAGTGACCAGGCAACGACAACCGCGCCAAGGGGCAGCAGTGGCAGCAAGTAACGGTTCTCCTGGTTGACCTGCAGCGCGAAGGAGACCACGATGGCGGCGATCTGGATGGCCGAGACCGCCGCGCAGACACCAAAGTACCGACTGGCTCCGTCGCCTGACCGGCGCGCCGACCGCAGCCCGCACAGGAGCGCGGCTGCCACCACTCCGACCCCGAGCACGGCAAGGACAGCGGGGAGGACGAAGCTGCGCTGTGCCGCGCCAAGCCAATAGCCTAGCTTGTTCGCGAGCGTGTCGCGCGTCCCATACAGGTCCGCGGCGGAGCCGGACGCATAGGTCACGAAGTAGACGACCTGAGCCCAGTTTTGGGTGTACCACTTGAGCGCGCCAAACAGCATCACCGCCGAGAGGGCGACGAGCAGCGCGTTCCGCCTGATCACGGCAGCGACGCAGCCCCATGTGACAACGTGGCGTCTGGCGGACGCGCCCGCCACGACCAGGGCGACGAGTCCTGGCCCCACACAGTAAGCCGGTGTCGTCGCCTTGGCCAGCATACCGAGCGAGGCGGCGCCGACCAGGTTCACCATGACCAACGGTGGGCTCCACCGCGGCGCCGCCGCCATGATCAGGACGAACCAGGCGACGGACAGGGTCTGGAGGGGCTCAACGAGATACTGGTGCGCCATCGCCACGAACATTGGAGCCGACGCGGCCAGCAGGCCTACTGCCAATGCGCTGCCCCGCCTGCCCTCGCTGAGCAGCACGATGGCCTTGTAGATGACGACCAGGACGAGAAAATCGGTGAGGACGACGAAGAGGAGCAGCGCGACGTTCGTCGACCCGGTCAGCTCGCCCACGGGAACGACAAACTGGCCCAGCCAGGCCAGCCCGGGAGCCTTGATACCAAAAGCGCTCACCATCCCAACCAGCCACAACGACGGGGACGTACGCAGCGTGTGGTACAGGTCCACCGACACCTGGGCGTACCAGGCCTGGTCCCAGGGCCAGACGGTCCGGTCCGTGAGCACCCATGCCAGATTTGGCGCCGTCGCCAGCAGGAGAAGACCGTAGGGCCAGAACCGCTCTAGCGCTCTGGAGACCGCGCCACGGCTTGCTCCAACTCCAGAGCCTCGGGGCGCCATCAGCGTCAGCCAGCGACGAGATTGCGGTACACGTCCACCACGCGCACCGGGTCCCCGTCCTCGAGGAGGTGGCCGTGATCCAGGAGAATGGCGCGGTCGCACATCTGGATGACTCGGCCCAGGTCGTGGGTGACCAGCACCATAGTCTTGCCGGCACGCTGGAACTCGTACATCCGCTGGAGGCACTTCTCCTGGAACCCGGCGTCGCCCACAGTCAAAACCTCGTCAAGCAGGAGGATGTCCGGGTCGAGATGCGCGGCGACGGCGAACGCGAGCCGCAGGTACATACCCGACGAGTAGTGCTTGACGGGCGTATCGAGGAACTCACCGACCTCCGAGAACTCCACTATCGCCGCCAGCTGGGCGTCGATCTGGCGGCGCGTCAGCCCGAGCAATGCGCCGTACAGGTAGATGTTTCGTCGCCCCGTGAGCTCGAAGGAGAAGCCGGCGCCGAGCTCCAGCAGCGGGCTGACGCGTCCCCGCGTCACGGCGGTGCCCGCGTCCGGCTCGGCCACGCCGGCGACGATACGCAGCAGGGTGCTCTTGCCGGCGCCGTTCCGCCCCACCAGGCCGACCATCTCGCCGGTGGCGATAGTGAACGAGACGTCCTTCAGCGCCTCGAACTCCCGGTAGTCGTCACGGCGGCCACGCAGCCAGTCCAGGACCCGTCCCTTGAGCGTCAGGTTGCGGTACCCGTAGCGACGGTACCGCTTCGAGACGCCGCTGACCTCGATCGCGTGTGGCCGGGCCAGACGCGCGGGCGCGCCGTCGAGCGCGACCACCTCAGAGAGCATCCGGGAAGCCCCTTTGCCCGCGGTCGAAAACCTCGAGACCCACCCACAAAGCCACGACCGCCGCGACCCCGAGCTCCGCCCACGTCACCAGGCCGGGCCACACGCCGTCGAGAAACGCGTCCCGGTACGACGTGATCACCAGCGCCACGGGGTTGATGTGCATGACCCACTCGACCGACGCTGGCACTGTCCGCTCACTGTAGAAAACGGGGCTCAGGAACATAAGCAACAGGACCGCCACTTCGACGATGAACCGCACGTCGCGCAGGTACACCGCCGCCGTCGCCAGCATCAGGCCCACCCCCAAACAGACCACTGCCAGGAGAACGATGATCATCGGCAACGCCAGCCAGCTCCACGCCGGCGCGATACCGAACACCACGGCGCCGACCCCGAGGACGAAGTGCGACATGGCAAGATCAACCAGGGCGATGGCGATGACGGAGATGGTAACCAGCTCTCGCGGAAAGCCAACTTTGGTGATTAGGTTGGCGTTCGCCAACACCGATCCCGATGCCAGCTGCGTCGCGCTGCTGAAGAAGTGCCAGATGACAATACCGACGAACAGGAACAGCGGGAAGTGTGGGATACTGTTGGAGAATATAACCGAAAAGACGAACGTGTACACGCCCAGAAGTAGCAGCGGGTACAGCTGAGTCCACAGGATGCCAAGAACGGAGCCCGCGTAGCGGATGTCGAAGTCCTTTTGGATGATGGCCAACAGAAGCTGATAATGGCTGGCGATGGCGCTGAGACGACGAAGAGGGCGCATCACATCCCGTTCAATCAGACTCTTTCCAGTGTTAGTTCTGAACTGGGCGTCACACAAACTTTATCCGTCGCGCCGCGAAAGAGACCATACGCAGCAGAAGCAGCCCGTGGCTCCAGCGATCGATGTTCGTGGTGCCGTACGTGCGCTCCCGATAGCGGACAGGCAGGTCGATGATCTTCAGATTGAGCTTGGCGGCTCCAAAGAGCAGATCGAAGTCGCCGAACGGGTCGAAGTCGCCAAAGAATGAGCGCTGCGCGGCGATCCGCTCGTAATCCGCCTTCCACAGCACCTTCGTTCCACACAGCGTATCCTTGATCGACTGGCCCAGCAACCAGGAGAAGGCGAGGCTGAAGAACTTGTTGCCCACGAGGTTCAGGAAGCGCATCGCTTGCTTCTCCATCGGGTAGACCAGGCGCACGCCGTTGATGAATTCACCCTTTCCAGTGCGCAAGGCCGCGTAGAAACGCGGCAGATCCTCGGGCGCCACCGTCAGGTCCGCGTCGAGGATCATGAGCACGTCGCCCTGTGCCTGCTCGAAGCCGAGGCGCACCGCGTCCCCCTTGCCGCGGCCTGTCTGCTGCAGGAGCCGCGCCCGCCGCTCCGGGTGCGTCTTCATCTCCCGCGCGATAGCGGCGGAGGTGTCGTCGCGCGAGTGGCCCTCGACGAAGACGAGCTCCGTGCCGCGGCCCATCTCGGGCGTGCGCTCGAAGATGGCGGGGATGTTGCCCGCTTCGTTGCGGGCCGGCACGATCACGGAGACCAGCGGGTCGCTGCCGTCCCGGTCGAACGCGGCGGGTACCGGCCGGCCGACGACGACGTGGGTCAGCGCCGCGGCGTGGAACGGCCACACGTGGACCAGGTAGCGATTGGCGAAACGGGCCAGGGCGGGCAGCCGCGCGGGCAGGAGGATCTCCTCCCAGGCTCGGGTGACTTCGAAGTCCGCCAGCGCCAGCAGGGTGCGGACGTCTTCGACCGTCAGCCAGTTCTGCAGCATCACAGGTGTGGCGGCCCGAGCACGCTGGGCAGCCTGGAGCACCGGCTCCCACGCCCGACTGTAGAAGTTCAGGAGGAGTCGGCTGCGGGCGCTCACCACGCGACCGAGGTGATGGAAAGCCGTCTCCACGTCCCAGAGGTCGTTGACGAGGTCCGACAGGATGACGACGTCGAACGTGTCCCGCAGCGGCAGCGCGTGGATGTCCCCCTGCACGAAGCGCAGCTGTGGGTGGCGCCGGGCGGCGCGCCGCACCATCTCGCCGGACAGGTCCACGCCGACGCCAAAGGCGGGCTTGACGGCCGCGAGCAGGTCACCTTCGCCCGACCCGATCTCGAGAACACGCTGGCCGGGAGCAACCAGAAAGCTGTAGATCTCGCCCAGGCGACGGTGGTAGTCACCACCAAGGCCGCGCCAGCAATCGAGCTGCCGAGCGGCGGCGTCCCAGTGGGCTCTCCGCGCCCGTTGGTACTCCGCTGGCGCCCGGTCGGCGGGTCCGATCGGGCTCACAAGGCCGTGCACGCGCTGGAGGGTATCATGGCGCAATCGCCTTTCCCGCTCGTACCCGCATCTTCAAAACTCAAAACCCCCGGCCCCGTTGACTGCTGTCAACCGCTTCTATAGCCTACGGCCCGTTGCAGCCGGTTGGTAGACCGGCTGAGGATTGAAACTTCCCGTCCCCATGGACAGGCTTCTCTGGCTGGCGGAAGTGCCCTTCGCGGGCCAACCGCACCGCCAGCCACACCTCGCCCGCGCCCTGGCGCCTCGCTTCGACACCCTCTTCGTAGAACCGCCGCCGCCGCTGCGACCGCCCCGACCAGGCCTGCTCGAGCGGTCGGGGCTGCGCGTGGCTCAAGCGGCGCCGCTCTTGAACGCCCGCCCGCGGCCGCTGCGCATGCTCCTTGGCCACCCGCGGGCGCGTCGACTGGCCGCCAGGCTGGGCACGCTTCAGGTCGCCCGCGCCGTGCGCTCGGCCGGTTGGCGCCGCGGGTCGGTGCGGCTGTCCGCAGTGTGCTCGACCGTGTACCTGGCCCACGCGGCCGCCGCGCTAGCGCCCGACCGGCTCATTCTGGACGTCTGCGACGATCCGCGCTACTTCCCCGGCGACCCACCGTGGGTCCACGAGCTGCTCGACGCGGCGGTGGCGCAGGTCGACCTGGTGACCACGTCCTCGCGGTATCTGGAAGAGCAGTTCGAACCGCTCGCCCCGGGCCGCGTCCGGTACCTGCCCAATGGCATCCACCGTCGCTTCCTGGACCTCGCCTCGACCCCACGGGTACCGCCTCCCCCGACGGCGGGGTTCGTCGGCTACTTCGGCCCGTGGGTCGACTTCGAGCTGCTCGACACGTTGGCCGCGTCCGCGCGTGACATCTCCATCGAGCTGGTCGGACCGGTCGACCCGTCGGCGCGTGATAGCCTGAGTCGGCTACTGCGCTGGCCACACGTCCGCTACCGGGACGGTGTGCCTTACGCGGCCGTGCCAGAGGTGATGGCGGGCTTCACCGTCGGCTTGATCCCTTTTCGTAGCACCCCGTACACGCGTGCCGCCAACCCTATCAAGATGTACGAGTACGCCGCCCACAACTTGCCGATCGTGTCGACGGCATTCAGCGACGACGTCACCCAATTCCGCGACTACGTCGACGTCTGCTGCTCCCCCGAAGCGTTCGTGCGCACGACACGCGCTCGTGCCGCCGGGCGCGACCACCGTCCGACCCGCTGGATTGCCGAGGCGCACACCTGGGAGGCTCTCGCGGACGGGCTCGCGGCGTTGATCGACGATGGCACGAGCCGGGCGGCCGGCCCTAAGCGCGCAGCGCGAACAAAGGCATGGACCTAAGCAGGTGGAGCTCAGTTGATCAGAAACAAGCAAGACTTAGGACCACCTGCTTAGGTCACGCGGTCGGCGCGGTCTCTAGTTGGACGGTCCCTGCCTGCGACTGCACCCGCAGCTGGGCTGCCGCGTCAGGAGCCGACGGCACGGCACCCAACACCACGCCGACACCGACGTGCGCGTCGACGTGAACAGCAAGCCCGGGCCGAACCCCCAGGCGGATCGCGCCGGCCTCGGATTGCACCACGTGTCGCCCAGCCTCCAGACCGACAATGTCCAGGTCGATCTGGCCAGCCGCGGTGGACACGTCGAGACTGCCCCAGAGACCCCGCCCGATGACCTGCCCAGCGGAGGTCGACACGGTCAGCCTGGTTCCGACGTCCGAAAGACGAACCTGGCCCGCCAGCATATGAATCGTCACGGCCGGTAGGTCCATCTCCGCAATCTCGACAGCGCCACCCTGCATATCGACCATGAGCTCGATTCCGGGTGGTACGTGGGCGACGACGTCCATCTCCCAGTAGCCCGCTGGCGGTGCCGCCGCTGGGCGCAGGTCGACGCTCAGCCGGGCAGCCCCAGATGGCGGGGTGATGCGCGGCTCGACCAGCCCGGCGTCACGGCCAGCGACCTCGAGACGCGCCTCCGCGCCGGCTGCCAGCGGAACAACCCTGAGCCGCGCCGAGTCCACGGACAGGTCGAGCACACGGGCGCCGTGCAGCGGCAGGGCCCAGCCACGCACCGGACCACCGGCGGCCATCATGGCCTGCGAAACAGAGTCAGCGCGTCCGAGAAGGTGCCATCGCGACCCCAATCGAACAGCTCTGAGCGCACCGGAGCCAGCCCCTCTTTGGCGGCAAAGTGCTCGAACAGCTCTCGGGACATGAAGTTCCGCCAGGCTGGGTGGTCGCGGTACGAGCCAGTAGGGTTGCCCGTGTAGTTCGAGTAGTGGCAGAAGCCCAGGCCACCGGGCTTCAACACGCGGCAGAACTCCTTCAGGTACGCTCGCACGACGTCGCTGTCGAAGTGAACCATCGAGTCGAACGAGTAGACGAACGTCGCCGACCCGTCCGGAACATCGTCGACGGCCACGCCATTGTTGAGCACGAACTGTACATTGTCGGCGCCAGCAAAGCGCTCCTTCAAGAACTGGATGTTCTCGGCGTTGATGTCGACCAGGTAAATCTTATCGGCCAGGTGGCGGAGCTTCTCGCTGTTGCGTCCATGGCCCGCCCCTATCTCGACGACCGTCGTAAAATCGCAGTCTTTGATGATCGGCCAGATAAGCTCGTCCCAGTACTGGCCCATGGCAGGCTCAGCCGCGTCGTAGTACGGCCCCTCGGTCCAATCGTCGCCCACCTTTTTCGCGAGCGCCAAGAGGCGATCCTGGTCGACGACCTCAGGATTCGTCACCGTACAGCCTCACACCGACCTTGCCGTTGACGATGTGATGGCCGCGCTTTGGTGGCTCACTCATGTGGCCCGTTTCCGCGGCCAGCCCACCGTCCCGAGGGCGAAGCCGAGCGACCTGGCGAGCTCGTACGGGACCATGTACGGCAGCCAGGCGGCATGCCCGTGGCCCACGAGGTAGGCAGCCTCACGGCCCAAGTATGCCAGCCCACGACGCGCCACACCGCCCGTCGAGTCGCCGATCAGCCCGCGCAGGCTGCGGCCGCTGAGCCAGTTCCGCTCGTACAGCGTCCGCAGCGAGTAGTTGTGCGAGTGCCACACCTGCGCCGCCGGCTCGTAGACGACCTGGAAGCCCGCCCGCAGCACGTCGTACGCCCAGTACTGGTCCTCGCTCATGATCGCGTCCGCGCGGAACGGGATCGTCTGCCAGACGTCCCTCCGGATGGCCGAGCTGACGTTGCTGAAGAAGATGCTCCCGAGCGAGGCGACCTGCCCGGCCCGCAGGCCGCGGCGGGCGGGCGCCGGGCCATACATCTCGGCCAGGAAGAACCGCATCAGCGGGCTGGCATCGGGTCGGGGCAGCTGCCGCGCGTACGCGCCCGCCACCGAGCTGTCCGCCAGTGGCGCCACCAGGCGCGCCAACCAGTCGCCCGAGGCCGGCTCCGCATCCTGGCTGAGGTACACCAGCACCTCCCCCGTGGCCAGCGACCCCAGCAGGTTGCGGGTCCGGCCATGGCCGAACTCCCGCGGGTCTATCTGGTGCAGCCGGAGCGGAAAGCGGCGCATGATGCCGAGCTCCTCTGGCGACGAGCCAGAGTCCACGACGACGACGTCGAAGGGGAAGGGAAAACCCGGCTGCTGCCGGTACACGGCGGCGAGCACGCGCTCGATTGCGGTGCCCGGAGCGCGGGTCGGTATGAGCACCGACGCCGCCAGCCTTGTCACCTGCCCGTTCCGCTCGCCGATGCCCGGGCGACGCTAGCGCGGCTGGATGGCCCGCGTCTCAACACTGAGCAGCGACAGAAAGAAGGCGTTGAAGGCGCTCTGGACCCCTACGACGATCAGGGTGACGGCCAGCAGCAGTGGCCGAATCTCGTCCAGCTGTGGGAATCCCTTGGCGGCCCACCGACCGACGACGCCGACAGCTATCAGCAGGCCGATCAACAGGAACGACGCCGCCAGCACCAGGCCACGCTCGAGGGTGAACCGCTGGTAAAAGCCGCTGATGAAGCGATCCTCTGGATCGAAGCCGTGGATGACGGCCACGGTCCGCGCCGAGATGCCCAGCCACATGATCTGCGTGGCCAGGACACACAACGCGCTGGCGATCGCCGCCAGGTGCATATCCCAGAGTCGGCCAGCAAACTGGAAAGGCGAGATCGCGAGCGCCACTAGCAGGAACAGCCCGAGGGCGAACAGCGCCGCGCTCGGGATCATGTAGAGCCAGGTCGGGCTGTACATGAGCAGGAAGCGCAGGTGGCGCCAGCCGTCCCGGTAGCGGCGCAGCTTCGATTCACCGGCCCGCGGGTGGTAGTCGACCGCCACCTCGGCCATCTTCAGGCGGATGCGGGCGGCGCGAGCGACCATCTCGCTGGCGAACTCCATGCCCGTGGTCTTCAGCGCCATGCGGTGGTACGCGTCGCGCGTGAAGGCCCGCATGCCGCAGTGGACGTCGCCGACGCTGGTGCCGAAGAACAGGTTGAGCAGACCGGACAGCACCGGGCTGCCGATGTGGCGGTGCGACCACGGCATGGAGCCAGGCGCCATGCGTCCCTTGAATCGGTTCCCCATGACCAGGTCCGCGCCCGCGCGCAGCCTGTCGACCATCGGGTCCAGAGCGTTGAGGCCATAGCTGCCGTCGGCATCCAGCATCACTATGTACTGGCCGCGCGCGGCGTGGATGGCCGTCATGAGGGCCGACCCGTAGCCGGCGCGCTTCTGGTGGATGACGCGGGCGCCGGCATCGGCGGCCACCTGCTCGGAGCCGTCGCGGGAGCCGTTGTCGCAAACGACCACCTCGCCGTCGATGCCGGCCCGATGCAGCTGGTCGAGCGCTTCGCGTACGCACTCGCCGACGGCCGCCGACTCGTTCAGACAGGGGAACGCGACGCTGACCTCGCACGTCGCCGGCTCGGCTGGAGACGCATGCCAGGCATGCCTGTTGTAGCCGGGCTCGGTCGCCACCGCACTGCCGCGGTCGCCGTTCAGCATGGGAGCCAAGTATAGCTGTGGCCCCGGCCGCCTCCGGCTGGGGTGCCGGGGCGCGCAATCATCCCCGCCTGCTTGGCATAATCGTGCGCCGTGCCGAGTACGCCGGGTCCGACCACGTGATTGACCGGCGTCTCGCCCACGTCGCGATCGACCTGACCCATCTCGCCAGGGACGGCGTGCAGGGCGGTGCGCGCCCGGTGGCGCTGGCGCTCGTCCGCGCCTTTGCCCAGAGCGCACCGGAGCTGGATGTCACCCTGCTGACCAATCAGGCGACCGACGCCGAGCTGGCCTACCTCGATGGCCCGCGCCTGCGGCGGCTCCTGGCCCGGCGGGAGCCTGACCCAGAGCGGCTACCAGCCCGGATGCGGTCCACGCTCCGCTCCCGCGTTGTGTCGGCGCTGCCGGTCGGCGCCACGCTGCCCCTGCGCCGACTGTACTGGTCGGCGTGGACCGGCCGGCGACAGCGGCGCCTGGCGCGAGCGGCGCACCCTGACGTCGTCTTCAGTCCCCTCACGACGGCGACCCCCACCGACCGGGCCACCCCGCTCGTCGCCATGGTCCACGATCTCCAGCACGTCGCCTACCCCGCGTTCTTCACCCGCGACCAGGTCGCCCTACGCCAGCAGGCGCTGGAGGAGCTCGGCCAGCGGGCGGCTCGGCTGGTGTGCGTGTCGGAGCACGCTCGCCAATCGCTGCTGGCGGCCGCCGACGTGGACCCGGCGCGGGTCGTGGTCATCCATCACACGCTGTTCGACGCCCCCGCTACGCCCTCGACAGAGGAGACGGCGGCGACGCTTCAGGACCTTGGCGCGGAGACGGGCCGCTTCCTGCTGTACCCGGCGAACTTCTGGCCGCACAAGAACCACCGCGCCCTGCTGCGCGCCATGGCGCTCTACCAACGTCGCCGGCCGGCCGCGCGTCTGGTGCTGATCTGCACGGGCTCGCCCTCGGAGCGCACGGCCGAGCTTCGTGCGCTGGCCGACGACCTCGGCATCGGCGACCTGGTCCGCTTTCCGGGCTACCTGCCACGGCGGCGCTTGTCGGCGCTCTGGTTGAACTGCCGAGCGCTCGTGTTCCCGTCCCTGTTCGAGGGCTTCGGTTTGCCACTGCTGGAGGCGATGGCGTGCGCGACGCCTATTGTGTGCAGTCGCGTCACCAGCCTGCCCGAGGTCGCTGGCGACGCGGCGCTCTACTTCGACCCGCTGGCGCCAGAGGAGATCGCCGTCGCGATCGAGCAGATCGACACCGATGCCGACCTACGCGCGCGGCTCGTCGGCGCGGGCAGCCGCCGATTGAACACGTTCGGCACCGTCCGGGACGTCGCGCAGCGCTACCTGCGCGTCCTGGCGGACGCCGCCCATGCCGAACCAACGGCGACCGCCGCCCCAGCGGCCTTGTCGGCGCCCGGCCCGAGCCAGCGGTGACCGCCCCACACGCGCCGGCCGCCTCGACGGCGACAGCGGATAGAGTTCTGCGCCGGGTCGTGGTCGACTTCACGCCTCTGCTGCCGGGTGGCGCCAACGGCGGCGCCAAGCCGCTGTGCATCAGTTTGATGCGCCTCCTGGCGGAGTGTGCGCCTGAGGTCCAGTTCATTCTGCTCACCTCCGCCCAGGGCCACGGCGAGCTTGCCGACCTCGACACGGCAAACGTCTCGCGGCTGTGCGTCGTCGGCGAGAACGTCGGCGAGAACGTCGGCGAGAAAAGTGGGCCAACTCCCCCGGCCGTGGCGTCGTCCACCGCGCTGCGCAGGCGGGTGCGGCGCGCCCTGGCCCGCACCCTGCCGCCGCGTGCTCTGGCCTGGCTCGACACTGCCGCCCTGGCGGCCAGGCGCCGGCCCGGGTCGACGAGTCTGGTGCGGCGCCTCGGCGCCGATCTGCTCTTCTGTCCGTTCACCGCCCCGTACTACGCCGATCGGGCGGTCCCGACAGTGGCCCAGATCTACGACCTCCAGTACGCCGCCTATCCGCGCTTCTTCCCGCCCGAGGAGCGCGCATCCCGGCACCACAACCTCGTCGCCGCTGCCCGCGTCGCCCGTCGCCTGGTCTGCATGACCGCTTTCGTCCGGACGACCCTGTTGGCGCACACCTCGGTGCCGGCCGACCGCGTCGTCGTCATCCAGCCGCGCCTCTTCGGACGGCTGCCGACGCCCACCCCGCCGCGGGTCGACGCGGTGCTGCGCCGCCTGGGGCTGGCCGACGGCGACTTCCTGCTGTATCCCGCCAACTTCTGGCCGCACAAGAACCACGCCATGCTGCTGACAGCCTTCGGCATGTACCGCTCGACCCATCCCGCGTCGCGCCTGAAACTGGTCTGTACGGGCGAGCGCGACGCCGGGTACCGGCGTGTCGAGGAGGCCGCCACAAGGATGCACCTGGCAGACGACGTGGTGCTCACCGGCTACGTGTCCGAGCACGAGCTCGCCGCGTTGTACGGCGCGTGTCGCGCGCTCATCTTTCCGTCGCTGTACGAGGGTTTCGGGCTGCCCCTGCTCGAGGCGATGGCCCACAATCGGCCGGTGCTCGCCAGTAGCGCCACCAGTCTGCCCGAGGTTGGCGGCGAGGCGGCGCTCTACTTCGACCCGCGCCGCCCACGCGACATGGTCAGCGCCATCGAGCGCGTCACAGAGCACCCAGGGTGTGCCGACGCGCTCACCGCGGCGGGCGCCGCTCGCGTGGCCGGGCTGGGCGGACCGTACGACATGGCCCGTGACTACCTCGAGGTCTTCCGGGCGGCCGTCCAACCGCGGCCCGACGCCCATCCCCGCTCGGTCGCGGCCCCTAAGCAGGTGGGCTGACGTCTTGCTCCATTCTGATCACCTGAGGAGCTCCACCTGCTTAGGCTCTTACCTTTGTTCGCGCTACGCGCTTAGGAGCGCATGACACCGACACCAGCCATCAGTATCATCACGCCCTCGTTAAACCAGGGCGCGTACATCGAGCGCACCATCCAGAGCGTCCTGTCTCAGGGCGTCACACCTATCGACTACGTGGTCATGGATGGCGGCAGCAGCGATACGACAGTCTCTATCCTGAAGCGGTACGAGGGGAGCCTGCGTTGGGAGTCAGCCAGGGACCGCGGCCAGTCCCATGCGATCAATAAGGGGTTTCGCGCGACCAGCGGGCCCGTTGTTGGCTGGCTGAACTCGGACGACGTGTACTATCCGCGGGCGCTCACCAAGGTGCTCGACTTCTTTGCCGACCATCCCGAGATCGACGTGGTCTACGGCGACGCCGACCACATCGACGAGCACGACAGGTACATCGAGCCGTATCCCACCGAGCCGTGGAGCTTCGAGCGACTCAAGGAGCTGTGCTTCATTCCCCAGCCGGCCACCTTCCTGAGACGAGCAGTGGTCGACGAGCACGGCGGCCTGGACGAGGGGCTTCGCTACAGCATGGACTACGACTACTGGTTCAGGCTCGCCAGGCGCGGAGCGCGCTTTGCCCATCTGGCAGAGCCGCTGGCGGCAACGCGCCTCCATCCCGACGCCGCCACATTGGCCCAGCGCGTCGCCTGCCACGCCGAGTCGAACACGGTCACGCGCCGCCATCTCGGGCGCACGCCGGACCGGTGGCTCCTGAACTACGCGCACGCTGTTCTGGAGCAGGACGCTCGCCGCCCGCTGCCGCGCCCGCTGGCCACGTGGGCGCTGGCGGTCGTCGCCATCCGGGCGGCGCTGCGCTGGAACCAGGCGGTGACGGCCACCATGCTGGTACGCCTGGCAGCCTGGTCCGCCGCGGACACGTACGGTAGCACCGCTCGACTGGTCAAACGGCTCCTTCGACAAGCTCAGGATGAGCGGGCGTGAACAATTCGGAGCAGCAGGGCTGCATCGGCATCAGACATTAGGCATTAAGGATCGCGCCGCTCCATGTCGCCAGAGAGCCAACCCGCCGCCAGCACAATCGTCGCGCGCAACTACCTGGGCCAGGCCCGCGTCCTCATCGACTCCTTCTTCGAGCACGTGCCCGATGGCGTGTTCTACCTGCTGATCGTCGACGGCGTGCCCGACCACATCACGTTCGACGCCCGGGTCCGCTTGCTCCAGGCCTCCGATCTCGCCCTGGACGAGATCGCGGAGATGTCGTTCAAGTACGACGTGACGGAGCTGTGCACGGCCGTCAAACCGTCGCTCCTGTCGCACATGCTGAACAATGGGCACGAACACGCCGTGTACTTCGACCCGGACATCGTGGTCTACCGGCCGCTCACCGAGCTGTGGCAGCTGCTGGCGGGCGCGACGATCGTTCTCATCCCGCATCTCCTGGAGCCCATCCCCGCCGACGGGCGGCACCCGGACGAGCAGGACATCCTGGCGGCCGGCGCCTACAACCTCGGGTTCATCGGCGTCCGCGCCTCGGCCGAGACAACCGGCTTTCTGGCGTGGTGGCAGGACCGTCTCAAGGACAAGTGCCGCGTCGACGTGCCACACGCGCTGTTCGTCGACCAGAAGTGGGTCGACCTGGTGCCGAGCCTGTACTCGGGCACGGCAATCCTGCGCGACGACACGTACGACGTCGCGTACTGGAACCTGCCGGCGCGCACGCTCGAGCTGCGCGAGGACGCGTCGTGCCTGGTGAATGGCCGGCCGCTGGCCTTCTTCCACTTCAGCGGCTTCGATCCGCTGGACCCGCGTCGGCTCTCCAAGCACCAGGATCGTCTGTCGGTCGAGGACGGGTCGCCCCTGGCGCTACTGCTGGACGACTACGCCGCGCGTCTGCAGCGCCACGGGTTCGCCATGACCCGGGCATGGCCCTACGGCTACGGTCGCTTCGACAACAGCGTCGCCATCAGCGGCCTGCACCGCCGTCTGTACCTCGAGCTCCCGGCTGCGACGCGGCGCCGGTTTCGCAACCCGTTCGCGGCCAGCGGGCCGGAGTCGTTCTTCCTCTGGTCCGTGGCGCCCCAGATCGAGTACGGCGGTCTGAGCCCGTTCCAGGATCGGATCCTGGTGGAGCGTCAGGATATCGTGCAGGTTTTGCCGGACCCGCGCGGCAAGAATCGCCGCCAGTTCCTCGCCTGGGCGCAGAGAGACGGTGCAACGCAGATGAGGTACGACCCGCGGCTGATCGATCCAACGGTGTGGCGCACGCCGAGCGGCGGCGCCGCTGCCGCGTCGACGGCGGCCAGCGACGGCCCGGCCCAGGGCGGCGTCAACGTCTGTGGCTACCTGCGGAACGAGACGGGCCTGGGCGCCATCACACGCGGCTTCGTCCGGGCGCTCCAGGCCAAGGGCGTTCCCCTCGGGTTCAGAGACCTGGCCGAGCTGTCGCCGAACCGGTCGCAGGATCCCACGCTGGCCGGGGTCGGCAGCAGCACTCCCTACGGCATCAACCTGGTGTGCGTCAACGCGGACCAGCACTTCGTGGTCAAGCAGCATCTCGGCGACGCGTTCTTCCGCGGCCACTACAACATCGGCGTCTGGTTCTGGGAGCTGCCCAGCTTTCCCCGCGAGTGGCACGACCGGTTCGCCGACTACGACGAGATCTGGGCGACCAGCTCCTTTATCGCCGACACCCTGGCGGCAGTGTCGCCCATCCCGATCGTCCGCGTGCCGCCCGTCCTGACGGCTCCGACCCGCGGCTCCCGCGCCGCCGGACGCGAGCGCCTCGGCGTGGGCGCCGAGGACGTCGTCTACCTGTTCATTTTCGATTTCGCCAGCTACGCCCAGCGCAAGAACCCTCTCGGGACGATCGCGGCGTTCCGGCGCGCGTTCGCCCCGGACCAGAAAGTCCATCTCGCCATCAAGTGCGTCAACGAGCAGCTCGATCCCGGCGCGTTCGCGCTCATGCAGGAGCGCGCCGCCGGCCACGCCGTGTCCATCCACACCGGCTACTGGAGCGTCGACGAGATGGGCGACCTGATGGCGGCGTCAGACGCGTACGTCTCGCTCCACCGCTCGGAGGGGCTCGGCCTGACGATCGCCGACGCGATGGCTGCCGGCAAGCCGGTGATCGCCACGGCGTGGTCGGGCAACACCGACTTCATGACGGCCACGAACAGCTTTCCCGTCGGCTACGAGCTCGTCGAGCTGCGCGAGGACGTCGGTCCGTACCGCGCCGGCAGCGCCTGGGCGGAGCCGTCGATCGACGAAGCGGCCGAGCTGATGCGGCTCGTCCACGACGACCGCGAGCTGGCCGCCGCCCGAGGGCAGGCCGCCAGTAACGACATCCAGCAGAACTACTCCGAGGCCGTGGTTGGGCAGGTCATGCAGCAGCGTCTGGCGGTGGCAGCTGCCAGACAGGCGGAACGCCGGCAGGCGGTACCGTTCGCCGCTGACAGCGCGCCCGCCCCGACCGACCCACCAGCAGTGGCCATCGGCGGTCGTGCCCCCCGTGTGCCGCCGATGGACCTGGGCAGCAGCCGCCACGGCTCGCTGGGCATCCTGGCCAAGCGCGGGGTCGACCTCCTGCTCCGGTACCACACGCACTATCAGGGTGAGCTGAACCTGTCGTTTGCGTCGTTCATGCGCGAGCTCGCCGCCGAGCAGACGGAGATCCAGTCCCGGCTGGACGTGGACAATCAGCGCATCGACGCTCTGGCCGCCGACCGCGACACCGTGCACGTCCTCCTGGACGCGATTCGCGCGCGCCTCGACGCGATCTCGGCCGAGCAAGAGCGCAGCGCCGCCCGCTTCGCCGCCCGCCCTTACATGTCGGTCGACGCGTTCGCGGCCATGGGCAAGCTGACCCAGCCCATGGGGTACGCCGAGAATGGCAGCGGCGCGCCACCGGACTTCCCCGACCTGTTCCGTGGCTCGGAGGAGTTCATCAAGGAGCGGCAGCGCGTCTACCTGCCGTTCTGTGACGGCCGCCGCGACGTGGTCGACCTCGGGAGCGGGCGCGGCGAGTTTCTCGAGCTGCTGCGCGAGCAGGGGATTGACGCTGTCGGCGTCGAGCTCGACCCGCAGCTGGTCGAGCGCGGTCGCCAGCGCGGCCAGAGCGTCGAGCTGGGAGAGGCGCTCGACTATCTCGCCAGGCGCTCGGCCGACTCGCTTGACGTGGTGTTCTCGGCACAGGTCATCGAGCACGTGCCATCGGAGCGGCTGCTCGAGCTTTTGGTGCTGGCACGGCGAACTTTGCGGCGGGACGGGATCCTCATCGCCGAGACTGTCAACCCGGAAAGCTTCGAGGCGCTCAAGACCTTCTACGTGGACCTGACGCACCAGCGACCAATCTACCCGCAGGTCCTGCTGTACCTGTGCCAGCAAGCTGGCTTCCGCAGCGCCCGCATCTTCTACCCGAACGCGGGTGGGTTCACCCAGGAGCAGTACGAGGCCGCCGGCGAGTACGCGGTCGTCGCCGTGCGCTGAGCCCGTCCACCGTGCGCATCGGCTTCGACGTCAGCCAGACTGGCGACGGCAAGGCAGGCTGCGGCTACTTCGCCGACAGCTTGCTGCGGGCGCTCGCGGAGCGCGACCGGACGAACCAGTACGTCCTGTACCCCACGTTCGGCGATGGCGTCTGGGACGCCGGCTGGCCCCACAGCGTTGTCCGCATCCAGGCGCCCCACGTGCGCATGGGCCTGGGCCACCGCGACAGGGCCGAGCTCGAACGGTTCTGGCAGCACCCGGACAGCGACCTCGAAGAGCAGCTCGGCTCCCCGGACGTCATCCAGTCGAACAACTTCTACTGCCCGACCAACGTCCGACGAGCGCGCGTCGTCTACACCCTGCACGACCTGTCCTTCATGGACCACCCCGACTGGTCCACCGAGGAGAACCGCTTGACTTGCTTCGGCGGTGTCTTCAACGCCTCGCTCTACGCCGACCAGGTGGTCGCGGTCTCCCGCCACACCCGCGAGCACTTTCTCGGCCTGTTTCCCCACTACCCAGCCGAGCGAGTGTCAGTCGTCTACGAGGCCAGCCGCTACCAGGGAAAAGGCCGGCTCGGCCGCCGGCCACCCGACCTGCCCCCGTTGAATCCGGACGCTTTCTGGCTGGCGGTCGGGACGTTGGAGCCGCGCAAGAATTACCCGCGCCTGCTGCGCGCGTACGCCCGCCTGTGCGCGGGGGCCGCCTCACCCCGGCCGCTGGTCGTCGTCGGCGCCAGGGGCTGGCTGCTCGACGAGCTCGACCAGACAGTCGCACAGCTGGCGGCTCGCCGCCAGCTGCTCCAGCTGGGGTACGTCTCTGATGCTGCGCTTCAGTGGCTCTACGAGAACTGCTTCGGCTTCGTCTACGCGTCCCTCTTCGAGGGGTTCGGCCTCCCCGTCGTGGAAGCGATGAGCCGGGGCGCCGCGGTCGTCGCGTCGAGCGGAACGTCGCTGCCCGAGGTGGTCGGCGACGCCGGCCTGCTGGTCGATCCTCTCGACGAAAGCGCCATTCTGGCGGGCATGCAGCGGCTCGACGCGGACGAAGAGACGCGGCAGCGGCTGAAGACCCGCGCGGCGGAGCGCGCCGCGACGTTCTCCTGGGCGACGGCGGCCGACCAGGTCCTGGACATCTACGCCCGCGTCCTGGCCCGCCCACCAGCGCCAGCCGCGGTCGTCTGAGCACAGCGTCCAAGAGGTCCGAGCCCTTTCCGCCCGCTCACCCAAGTAAGCCCCGGCGCCCAGCGCGTGCTACCGTGGCGCATCATGCTCCCTCGCGGCACCGCCCGGTGGGCACGCTGGGAGCCAGGAGTCGTCGCGCTCGCCGTGGCGGCGGCGTACGCGCTGTTCGTCCTCTGGCGGCTCCACCTGATGGGCGGTGACCCGTCAACCTTTATCGTGGCCGGGCCGCCGATAACCGATCCGCGAGCGGCGGCGCCCAACGTGCACGTCTTTCCGCCGGGCGTGACCTATGACGGCCAGTTCTTCTACCGCCTGGCGCTCCAGCCCTGGACGGACCAGCGCACGGCCTGGGGCGTCACGTTGGACGCGCCGGCGTACCGCCAGCAGCGCATCCTGTACCCGCTGGTCGCGTGGGCCCTGTCCGGCGGCGCCTGGCAGCTCGCGCCCGCGGCGCTCGTCGTGGCCAACCTGGCGGCGGTGTCGGCGCTGGCGTACGCCGCCGCCCACTTCGCTCGCTCCGCGGGCCGGCACGTTCTCGCCTCGCTGCTGGTCACCTTCTATCCGGGCTACGTCGTCACAGTCGCTCGCGACCTCGCGGAGCTCACCGAGGCCGCGCTGCTGATGGCGTGCCTGGCCCTGCTCCAACGCAAACGCCACGGGCTGGCGGCGGCGGCCATCAGCGGCGCCGCTCTCGCCAAGGAGACGGTGCTCGTGGTGCCCGTCGCGGGGCTACTCTGGAGCGGCATCGCGCGGCTGCGCCGCCGGTCGGATGCGGGCCCGCCCTGGCTCGTCTGGGCCGTTCCCCTGGTCCTGTACGCGGCGTGGGCGACCGTCGTGGCGGGCCGCTGGGGCGCGCCCGCGTTCGCCCAGGGCGCCGACAACTTCGGCGTCCCTTTCGGCGGTCTCGCCAGCTTTCTCCGGTCGGTACAGCCAGGCACGAACATCGGCCGTATGAACCTGGCCGAGCTGTGCCTGCTCGCCTGCCTCGTCGTGGGCATGGTGGCCGTCTTCCGGGCGCCCCCCCTCCGCGGGAGCAGCCTGCCGATCGCCTTCGCCCTCTACGCTGGGGCGGCCGCGCTGTACACACTGAAGATCTGGGTGGACGACTACGCCTTTCTGCGCGCCCTGCATGAGATGGTGTTGACGGCGAGCCTGGCGCTCGTGGTGGCCAGCGCGTCGCTCGCGCGCACGGTGACTGTCGCGACTGTCGCGGTGTGGCTGTGGTTCGCCGCCCAGCGGGCCGCCTCGCCATGAGCCGGATGAGAGCCGCCGTTCCCGGGCTGGTGGACGTCGCTCAGGCGCTCCTGGCCGCGACGTTCGCCTACCGCGTCACCGGGAGTCTTCTCGCGGCCGGGACGGCTGGCCTGGTCCCTGTCGTCGCGCCGCGGGTCGACGCCGAGACCGGTGTCCGGGGCCGCCAGGCGGTCGCCTCGCTGGCGCAGACGCTCGCGGTCATCGCCGTGCTGAGCAGTCTCGAGGTCATCGGCGGCCCGGCGCCGTGGCTGGCAGGCCGCGCCGGCCTGGTACCGACAGGTATCGCCGTGGCGCTCGTCGGGCTGCTCTACGCCACCCGCACAGCGACGGCGCTCGCCTTCGCCGTCGGCGCGACCGGCGTGACAGTCATCACCGGCGAGCTCCGCTGGGCGGAGGTGGCCCTGCTGGGCCTGCCCGTCGCCGCCCTCGTTGCCGCGGCCCGCTCTCTGGCCACCGCGCAGGGCATAAGGCTCCCTTCCGCTTCCACGGGGAGGAGCCCTGAGCTCTGCTACCCGGCCGGCGGCAGCCCCGTCGCGCGCGGCCTGTGCCTGCTCCGGGCCAATCCTTTCGTCGTGCCGCTGCTGGTCGCGCCTGTCCCATCTGACCTCTGGGCCGGCTCGCTGTACTGGTGGGCGCTGGCCGTCGCCGCCTGGGCGTGCGCCACCACGTTCCTGCCGCCACTCCGCAGGTTCGGGCCCGGCGACAGCACCATGCAGGCGTCGCTGTTCCCGACCGCCTTCGGCCTCGCGGCGAGCATGGAGCAGCACGAGCACGCCGTGGCCCCCGTGGGATTGGTCGTGGCGCTGGCGCTCATCGGTGTTCTGGCGTTTCTCGCCTGCATGGATCGCCGGCGGGCGTCCGCCGACACGCGCCTGGGGGTCGTCGTGCGCCGCCACCAGCGGGCCGCGCTGTCAGTCGTACTGTTCGCCGCTGCCCTGCGCGTCTTCAGCGGCGACCTCCACTACGTCGGGACCGGCGACACTGCCCCGGCGGAGCTGCTGCCGATAGCGATTGTCCGGGACCACTCGCTCGCCCTGGACGGGGTGATCGACCAGATCGAGCCGCTACCGTGGTGGGTGCTGCGGGTGAAGGATCGCGTCGTCTCCGCCTACCCTATCGTGCCGGGACTGCTGAATCTGCCGCTCTACGTTGTCGCTGGCTGGCGCGGCGAGGACCTCGTCCAGGAACGCTTCTCACTGTCCGAGAGCACCGCCGCCACAGTGGCCGCGCTGTCGGTCCCGCTGATGTTCCTGGTTCTCGCCAACCTCTGTCGCGCCCTGTCCACCGCCGTCCTGGGCGCGCTGGTGTACGCGTTCGCGACGTGCGTCTGGAGCGTCGCCAGCAAGGCGATGTGGCAGCATGGCCCGTCCCTGCTGTTCACACTCGCCGCGCTTGCCCTGCTGACCCGCCGCGGGACTCGGACACCCTTGCTGGTCGGCCTCCTGGTAGGCATGGCGGTGTGGACCAGGCCAACAAACCTGATCGTGGCAGCGGCCATCGCGGCCTTCGTCGCCTGGCGGGCACCGCGCGACCTCGTCCAGTACGGGGCCGGCCTGGCCGCGCCGCTCGGCGGCCTTCTTCTGTACTCCTGGGTCTACCTGGGACGCCTTGATACGTTCGGCCAGGGACAGGCCCTCGACACCTTCCGCGGCGACGTGACGGTAGGCTTCCTCGGGGTGCTCGCCAGCCCCAATCGCGGCCTCTTCGTCTTCAGTCCGGTCTTCCTTCTCGGCCTGGCTGGGCTGGCCATCATGGTGAAACACCCCCGGCAGTACGTCCTGACCCTGGCGCTGGCGGTCGCGGCGTTGGCGCTGGTCGTCGCCAATGCGCGCTGGCTCTACTGGTGGGGCGGCCACTCCTTCGGCTACCGCCTGCTGATCGAGGCAGTTCCCGCGTTGGTCATCCTGCTCGCCGTCGCCTGGGAGGAGTGGATCCGCCTGCGCGCCTGGCGCATCACGCTCGCGGCCGGGCTCGCTGCCGTGTCGGTGTACGTCCAGTGGCTCGGCGCGACCTACTACCCCTGCGGCTTCAATGTCGACCCCGACAACGTCGACGACCATCCGCAGCGACTGTGGGACGTCCAGCAGGGTGAGATCGCCCGCTGCACGGCCATCGCCCTGCGTCGGGTGCATGGCTAGGCGGTGACCGGCCCGCGGCGTCGCGAGCTGGTGGGCGTCGGCCTGGGCTTCCTGGCCGTCATCTGCCTGTTCTACTTCGAGGTGGTCTTCCTCAACCGTACCTTCCTCCCGTTTGGCTACCCCGGCGAAGTGATGGGTTCGGCGCCGCCTTGGGGTTTTAGCGGCACGGTCCGGCGGAACGACTACCGCCTCGATCCGGGCGCGTCAGCCTGGCAGATGGAGCCGTGGGCCCGGCCCGTGGCGGCCAGCTACGCCGACGGACAGGCGCCGCTCTGGAGCACACACCAGTTCTTCGGCGTCCCGCTCGCCGCTGGCGCCCAGGCCGGCGTTTTCGACCTGTTTCGCGTGCCCGCGCTGGTGACGACCCACGCGTGGGGCTGGGACCTCTACTACCTGGCCCAGGCCGGCGTCAGTCTGGCGCTCACCTACCTGTTCGCCCACGGCGCGCGTCTCGGCGTGCCCGGGAGTCTGGTCGTCAGCCTGGCCTACACCTTCTGCGGCTTCATGTTCATCCGCGGCAACAACCATTACGCCGAGATCTACCACGTCCTGCCAGCCATCCTGCTGGGCAGTGAGCGTCTGTGCCGCGGCTATCGGCGGAGCGGCGTCCTGATCCTGGCGGCGTCCGTGGCGATGAGCATCCTGGGCGGCATGCCGGAGGTGACGCTGCTGACGTTCATCTACGGCGCCCTGTACGGCGCCTTCCGCCTCGGCTGCCTGGCGCTCAGCCGCCGCTCGTTCCGCGCGGCGGTCGGGCCGGCCCTGCTGCTGAGCCTCGGCTGGGTCGTCGGCATCGGGCTGGCGGCGCCCATGATCCTGCCGCTCGCCGAGTACCTCCCCCTCTCCTTCAACATCCACGGCCAGGGGAGCGGCGCCGGCCTGATCGCCCTCCCGGTTTCCGCGCTGACCTACCGCGGGGTGCCCTACATCGCTGGCTTGCCGAGCAAGCCGCTGCTCGCCAGCTGGGCGCTGCCACTGGACGACTACTCGGGCAGCGCGGTTCTCCTGTTGGCCATGGTGGGCGCCCTGAGCCTGAAGCGACTCGGGGCGGCGCGTCCGGTCGCCATCTTCGCCCTCGCGTCGGCCCTGCTGTGGGGCGCCAAGATCTACGGGCTGCCGCTCGTCGCGGAGGCTGGTCGCCTTCCCCTCCTGAGCCAGACCCTCATCTACATCTGGGCGACGCCGCTGCTCTCCCTGTCGTTGGCCCTTCTCGCCGGCGCTGGCGTCGAGGCCGCCGCTCTGGGACGGGTCGACCGGCGCGTGGCGACGGTTGCCCTCGTCCTGTGCGCTCTCTACATCGGCGCGTCCACTATGAACAACTGGGAAGCGCTCCGTCTCGGCGGGCGCCGCCACACACTTGCCACCGTCGGCCTGGCCGGCGCCGCCGCCACGCTGGGCTGGCTGTGCCTGGTCGCGGGTGGCGCGGCCCGGAGGCGGATCCTGAGCGGCGCCTGCTGCCTCGTCGTTGGCGGGGAGCTTTTCGTCCTGGCGCCCCATGGCGTCTACTCGGATCGGTACGACTCGCTGGCGCTGCCCCCGTACGTGGCCTGGCTCCAGCAGCAGCAGGCTCAGGGGCAGCCGTTCCGGGTGCTGAGCAGCGACGGTCTGCTGTACCCGAACTACGCCTCGGCCTTCGACCTGGACGACGTGCGCGCCATCGACGGCCTCTACCCGGCCCGGACCTGGGACTTCGTCCACACCTTCCTGTCGCCCACAGTCACCGACCGGTACTCCGGCGGCTTCGGCCATCCCGAAGCGCCGACCGAGCTGTTCGGCAACAAGTGGCTGAACCTGAGCAACGTCCGCTACATCCTGCGGCCAACGGGTCAGACGCCGGCCGACGTCACCCTGGCCGGCGCGTTCTTCGTCAACAGCTACCCGCCGACACCCGCGGTCAGCGTGGCTCCCGTCACCATCGACGGCCAGGGACGAGAGGCGCTGGTGGAACGCCCGCCGGCCGAGGCGCACGCCCGCGTCACGCCCGAGGCAGCGCGACCCATCCTGCAATTCTGGCTCGGGCTCGATCTCGGGACAGCCCAGCCGGACGAGCAGTCGGGCACAGAGTTCGTCGTCTCGGTCCAGAGCGGCCCGGAGCGGACGGCCCTGTTCCGCCGCGACCTCGACCCGACCCGCGACCCGGCCGACCGCCACTGGATCGCCGGCGCGGTCGACCTGACGCGCTACAGCGGCCAGCCGGTCGACGTGTTCCTGGACACGGTGCCGCTTGGCGACCAGCGGTTCAGGCGCGCGGCCTGGGGCGGCCTCCAGCTGGCGCCCGTGCCAGACCCTGGCCAGTTCACCGCCGCGTACACGGGTGAGATCAGCATCTGGGAGAACGGGCGCGCTCTTCCCCGCGCCTTCCTCGTCCCGTCCGCTGTGGCCGTCACCACACCCGCCGAAGCCAAGGCGGTGATGCAGGGCCAGGGGTTCGACCCGTCAGTGTCCGCGGTGGTCGAGGGCGCCCCGCCCCCGGGCGTACCGGCAGGTGCCGATGCTCGGGTCGACTCGCGGGCGAGCCTGGGGAGCGTGCGCTTCGCCGAGTACGGCCAGCGGCTGGTGCGGCTGGCGGTGGAGGCGCCCCAGCCGGCTGTTCTGGTGATGACCGACTCGTTCTACCCCGGCTGGAGCGCGACTGTGGATGGCGCCGAGGCAGCCCTCCTTCCCACCGACCTCGCCTTCCGCGGCGTCGTCCTGGGGCCGGGCCACCACGACGTGCGACTCTGGTACCGGCCGACGAGTTTTCTCCTCGGCTTGGCTCTCGCCTGCCTGGCGCTCCTGCTATTGGCGATCACGGTCTGGCCGGCACGCCGCCGCGCCGGCCTCAACCACGGCCGGCGCGAGCCTGTCCCAAGTATGCGCCGGGGCGGGCGCACAGTCGCAGCAGCAGGCGTCCAGACAGCACGACACCCGCCAGCGGAATGAGACCCAGAAGCAGCAGACCACGCGGCAGGCCGGCGAGGGACAGGTACCAGAGCCAGCTGTCCACCAGGTGGCCGCTCGGGACGTAGAACCAGGCCGCCACCTGCGGTCCCCACGGCTGCGCGTCAGACACTGGCAGGGGCGGCGCTGGCGAATCCGTCAGCAGAACGAGCCGGTCGCCTAGCCAGGCTCGCCCATCCTCGAGCAGAAGGCCCAGCTCGCGCGTGTCGGTGCTCGGGGGCCTGTCCCGCGCCGGCGACCAGGTGGGCACGCGCATGGCGATAGTCGAGCGGCCTGACAACGACGGCGCTCCCTCCAGGTACACGGTGACCGTCCACGTGTATGCATCGTCCTGGCGCCGCACGATGCGCCCCTCCGGCAGCGCCTGGCCATCCACCAGGAACGCGACCTGGGCTGGCCCGAGCCGAGCGGGCCGCTGGTCGGAGTACCGCAGTCTCAGGACGGCCGGATCGGCACCGGCCGGCAGGCTGAAGAGCGCCTCGCTCGTCGTCCAGCGCGGCAGTGACCCCATGGCCCCAGGCTCCGGCCCGTACGCTCCCGACTCGAGCCTGAGCTCGAGCGGCGACCGGCGGAGCGCATCCTGCCACCGCGCCAGCAGCAGGCCCCAGTGCGCGACGACCGGAGAGCTGGGCCATGCCCAGTAGCGCAGACGCGCCTTCTGCGGCTCGGTGAGCCCGGACCGGTCGACCTGGGCAAAATACACCCGCTGATCCATCAGCACGCCCCCCAGGTTGGCGGCGACCCCCGCCACCAGCAGCGCCACGAAGAGGAAGCGGAATGAACCGCGGCTGCCGGCCGGTGGCCAGCGCAGGGCGGCGCCGGCGGGGAGAACCAGCAGCGGCGTGATTGGCACCAGGTAGCGCGGTCCCCAGGCCGCGTCACCGCTCCAGATGCTCAGGATCCCGTACACGACGACGTGGCCCAGGGCGATTGTCGCGAACAGCAGCGTTTCGGGGGCGAAGCGTCTGAAGAACGCCGCGCCGCCAACCAGGCTCAGCGCGGCCACTGGCGCGTAGACGACGATGCTCTTGCCCGGGCTCACCGTCAGGCCCAGCAGCCCGATCGGCTCGGACATGCGGAGAAGCAGCCGCACCGCGTCGTCCATGTTGTACCCCGTCTGGGTGGCGTCCCCGAAGCGCGCCAGGTTGACCGCCGCCAGCGCCACAGCGGGCAAACCCAGGGCGGCGCTGAACGGCAGGACGCGGCGGACGAGTCGCTGGCGGAGCGTCGGCGGGGTGCCGGCCGTGCGGTGGAGCGCCAGCAGCAGGTAGCCGACAAGCGGCGGCAGCGCGACCAGCGTCGTGATCTTCGAGCCGATCGCCAGGCCGAGTGCGAGTCCGCTGACGAGCGACCACGGCCAGCGCCCGGACTGTAGGCACGCGAACGCGGCGTACACGGCCAGGAGCAGGAACAGGGTGGTGACCGGCTCGCTGAAAGCGTGCCTGGCGTACACCCAGACCAGCGTGCTGCCCCCCAGCGCCAGGGACAGCGCCACGGAGACGCGCTCGCCATAGCCCAGCCTCAGGCAGAAGAGCAAGGTGAGGGCGCACACGGCCGCCGACACGAACGCGTTGCGCATGCCAAAAAAGAAGCGTGGCACCACCTCGCCAAAGCGGGGCGGCAGCGCCGCCGCGGTCACCTTGCCGGCAAGGTAGAACGGCACCCCCAGCGCGGAGGGCACCACGCCGTATGGCGCATACGAGGCGCCACCGAGGCCCAGCTGGGTGAGCGTGGGCGCCTCGTCGGTCGGCGGCACGTCGAGCGCGCCCCGCTCCGCCAGGCTGCGCGTGACCTGGAACATGACCTCTTCGTCAGGGGAATCGAGATGGCCGCCCATCGTCAGCAGGTACAACGACAGCAGGAAGATCCCGACCAGCAGGGCGAGCCAGCGCGGCCTAGTTGTCACACGGTCCGACCCGCTATCGTTCCATAGGTCACCCTGTGAGACAGCTTTGAGCGCACCGGACACCCTACGCGCCTCTGCCGGGCGGTCGGCTGTCCGCCCATCGCCGGCGCGGTCCGGCCGCGCGGCTCGACCGCGCGGCGGCCTATTCGCCTCCGCCAGAGAGCTCTGGTCGTTCGGCGAGGTCCTCCAGGAGCTCGTAAAACGGGATCTCAAGGTCCGCTACAAGAGGTCGGTCTTGGGCATCTTCTGGACCATGCTCAACCCTCTGCTGATGATGGTCATCACCAGCATCGTCTTTTCTAACCTCTTCCGCAACTCAATCGCCCACTTCCCTGTCTACGTCCTCTCTGGTTATATAGTGTGGTCGTTCTTTTCGCAGGCCAGCGTCTCGGCGAGCTCGAGCATCCTCGACAGCGCCGGCCTCACCCGAAAGGTGTACGTCCCGCCGGCTCTTTTTCCCCTGGCAAGCGTGATGTCGGCGATAGTCAACATGGTCCTCTCGCTCGTACCTTTGGGACTGCTCGTGCTCGTCACCGGTGGCACCTTGAGCTGGTCGCTGTTCATCTTACCGCTTTCGCTTTTCGTGCTCGCAGTTTTCACGTATGGCCTGGGACTTATTCTGGCGGCGAGCTCCGTGTTCTTTCGTGACACAGTTTATACGTATCAGGTTCTTCTCGTCGCATGGATGTACTTGACCCCTCTTTTCTATCCGAAAGAGATCATTCCGGAACAGTGGACTTTCCTGGTCTACTTCAACCCTGTGTATCATATGGTCGAGCTGTTTCGAGCACCTGTCTATGGCGGTACTCTCCCGTCGGCGACAAACGTCCTGGCAGCCGCTGGCTTCGCCGTCGCCCTTGTCTGCGTCGGCTGGTGGTACTTCGAAAAGACACGTGCGCGCTTTGTCACATACCTCTAACGGGCGCGCCGACGAGCCGATGGTGGAGCTCGACGGCGTAGGCGTCCGCTACCGCGTGCCGCGCGGCGGCGTGCGCAGCATCAAGGAGTATCTGCTGCTGGCGGTCCGCGGACAGCTGCGCTTCGACGACTTCTGGGCGCTCGAGGACGTCAGCTTGAAGGTGTACCACGGCGAGCGCCTGGGCGTCATCGGCCGCAACGGCGCCGGTAAGAGCACCCTGCTCCAGGTGATCGCGGGCGTGCTCGACCCCACCACCGGCACGGCCGACGTCCGGGGGCGGGTCGCGCCCCTACTGCAGCTCGGAGCCGGCTTCGACCCGGAGCTCTCCGGCCGCGAGAACGTGTTTCTCAACGGGACGCTTCTCGGCATGCGCCGCGCCCAGATCACCGCCCGCTTCGACGAGATCATCGAGTTCTCGGAGCTCGCCGCGTTCGTCGACGCGCCGCTCCGCACCTACTCGACGGGCATGGCGGCCCGCCTGGCGTTCGCCGTCGCGACCGCCTGCGAGCCAGACGTCCTGCTGCTGGACGAAGTGCTCTCGGTCGGCGACGAGGCGTTTCAGGAGAAGTGCGTGGCGCGTCTGCGCGAGTTCACCACCCGCGGGACGACGATGATCATCGTGACCCACAGCCCGGAGTTCGTCCTGCGGGAGTGCACGCGCGCCGTGTGGATCCAGGACAAGCGGGTCGCGGCTGAAGGCGAGGTGGCGACCGTGATGGACGCGTACCACCATTTTCTCCACCTGGACCACGCGACGGAGGCGCCCGCCGCCGCCACCCTCGGCTAGAGCGGCGGGGGGCGGGGCCTCCGTTATCATGCGCTGACCCGTGCCGGACGACCCGATCCTCGCTCGCCAGGCGCAGGCGATGGCCTTCCTCCTGGCCGGCCTCCTGCTCGTCGCGCTGGCGCTGTACCTGCGACTGAAGGTGTTCATCGGCGCCCAGCCGGGCGGCGTCGACACCTGGTACTACCTGGCCAGCGCCGACGCGCTGCGGCGCCACAAGCGGCTGCCCATCAGCCTGCCGCAGTACCTGTTCCACGAGCGCCACGAGTCGTACCCGGCCGTCTTCCCCGCGGTCCTCGCGCTGCTCCCCGAGGACTGGCTGCGGCGCAACTTCTGGCTCGTGTCGCCGCTCGTCGACACCGTCCACCTGCTGCTGCTCTACCTCCTGTCCTACCGCCTCACCGACAGCGTCCTGGCCGCCACTACCGCTGGCCTCATCTACGCCGTCACCCCCCAGCTCATCTCGGAGACGCGCAACCTCAACGGGCGCGCCTTCGCCTCGCTGCTGCAGACGCTCGCCATGCTGGCGCTCCTGCGCAGCGCCATCCCCAGCGTCGGTCCCAGCCGGGCGCTCCTCGGCGGCAACATGCTGGCACCCACCATCGTGGCCGTCGTCCTCATCGCGGTTCTGTACAACACCCACACCAGTACGACTATCGCTTTCCTGGTCAGCACGGCGACGCTCACCGTCGCCTCCGGCCAGCCGCGGTTCCTGCTGCTGGGTCTCCTCGGCTTGCCGTTCGCGATCCTGCTCTCGGGCGGCTATTACCTGCGCGTGCTGCGCAACCACGTCTGCGCGGCCCGCTTCTGGTTCCGCAACGTCCGCCTGACGCGCGCCCACCAGGTGAAGGATTCACCGGTGCTCCACCCCGAGGCCGAGACCGGCACATCTCCGCGCGCCGCCGCCGGCCTGTACCGCCCCACCTGGCGCTCATGGCTCGGGCTCGGCGCGCGGCTGCTGGGAGAGAACCCGTTCATTCTGCCCATGCTGATCACCCCGCCGCCGGACAACGTCTGGGCGCGAGTCATGTACCTGTGGGCGGCGGCCATCCTCGTCTGGGCCGCCCTGACGACCTTCGTGCCGCCGCTGCGCATCCTGGGGCCCGGATTCCACTACATGAAGGCGTCGGTTTTCCCGACCGCCTACGTGCTGGCGGTGAGCGTGAACGTCCAGGAGGGCGCCTTCTCACCCGTCGGGCTGGCGCTGCTGATCGCCGTCATCGCCAGCTTCGGCGCGCTGGCCTACTTCTACCGGCTGATGGCGCTGCGCCGCACGGAGCACACAGCGCAGACGCCGCCGGACCTCGCGGCAGCGGCGCAGTACCTGTCCACGCTGCCCGGCCGGAACGTGCTGGTCCTGCCGAACATGTACGCCGACTTCGTCTCCTACAACGCCGGCAAAGCTGTCCTGTGGGGCGGCCACAGCGGCGACCTCACCAAGCTGGAGGACTTCTTCCCGGTGCTGCGCCAGCCGATCAGCTTCTTCGTCCGGAAATACGACGTGGATTACCTGCTGCTCGATCTTGCGTACACCACCCCTGAGGAGCTGCATAGCGCGTCGCTGGTGGCGCCGGTGCGGCAATTCGGCGCCATCGCCCTCTACGAGGTGGTGCGCGCCCCCAGCGCGGAGTCGCCGCCGCTGAGCCCGACCAGGCAAGCGGCGGCGGCGCCGACCTGACACCGCGCGGGGAAAGGGACGCTGGCGCCATGTCCGCGCGGGTGTCGATAGTGACCCCCACTCTCAACGCCGAACGGTACCTGGGCGCCTGCCTCGACAGCGTCCGCGCGCAACAGGAGGTCGTCGACGGTGTCGAGCACCTGGTCGTGGACGGCGGCTCGACTGACGCCACCAAGGCCATCGCGCAGCGGGCGGATGGCGTCGTCTGGCTGGGCCGGCCCGGGCTCAACCAGTCCGAGGCCGTCAACGAAGGCCTCAGGCATGCCACCGGAGCGGTCTGCGCCTGGCTGAACGCCGACGACACCTACGCGCCCGGAGCGCTCCGCTTCGTGGTCGATCAGTTCGACCGCCAGCCTCAGCTGGACGCGCTGTTTGGCGACTGCGACGTCGTCGACGCGCACGACCGGCCGCTGTGGCGGATCGCGCCGGGCGGCTACAGCTTCCAACGGCTGCTGCGGCGCGGCAACTACATCGCCCAACCCGCCGCGTTCCTGCGCGCCCGCGTCTTCGGCCAGGTCGGCCTGCTCGATCCGGCGCTCCAGTACGGGATGGACTACGAGCTGTGGCTGCGGCTGCACGGCTTGCGAGTGGCGTACGTCCCGCGGGTGCTGGCCACGTTCCGCTGGCACGCGACGTCAAAGTCGGCGACGAGCCAGCTCGGGGCGTGGCGCGAGGTGCTGGACATCGTGCGGCGCCACGGCGGCGGCTGGACGCCGGAGCTGGTGTGGGCGTACCTTCTCTGCCGGCTGACTCTTGTCCGGGCGCGGCTGGCACCGAGGTAACCCGACGAGCCATCAGCCATCAGCCATCAGCCGTCAGCACGCATCAAGGCGTGTCGCCGGCTGCGCCTGGGCGCGACACTGCTGTACGCTTCTCCAGCTGTTAGCTGACGGCTGACAGCTGATAGCTGATAGCTGATAGCTCGTCCGCTGATAGCTTCGTTCCGGAGGTTCTCTGCACTCATGGCCACTCAGCTGGCGCCAGCGTCCCAGCCACGGTTGCTCGTGACCGGCGGCAGTGGCTTCCTCGGCAGCCACCTCCAGGACGCCCTGATGCGACGCGGTTATGCCAGCGTCGCCGCCCCCACGCACGCCGACTACGATTTCACCCGCGCCTCCGACATCGAGGCCACGCTGCGCGACGTCCGGCCGGATGCCATCCTGCACCTGGCGGCCGTCGTCGGCGGCATCGGCGCCAACCGCGCGCGCCCCGGCGACTTCTTCTACCAGAACCTGATCATGGGCGCGCAGCTCATGGAGTACGCGCGCCAGGCCAACGTCCAGAAGTTCGTCGCGGTGGGCACCATCTGCGCCTATCCGAAGTTCACCCCGATCCCGTTCCGCGAAGAGAACCTCTGGGACGGCTACCCGGAAGAGACGAACGCTCCCTACGGGCTCGCCAAGAAGATGCTGCTGGTGCAGGCGCAGGCGTACCGGCAGCAGTACGGCTTCAACGCCATCTACCTGCTGCCCGTGAACCTGTACGGCCCGGGCGACAACTTCGACCCCGCCAGCTCGCACGTGATCCCCGCCCTGGTGCGCAAGTGCGTCGAGGCCGTCGAGCGCGGCGACGACCACATCGTGGTGTGGGGCAGCGGCTTGCCCACCCGCGAGTTCCTGTACGCCTCTGACGCGGCCGACGGCATCGTCGCCGCGCTCGAACGGTACGACGACCCCGATCCGGTCAACCTCGGCAGCGGGCAGGAGATCAGCATCAAGGCCCTCGTCGGGTTGATCGCCCAGGCGACGGGGTTCACCGGCGACGTCCGCTTCGACCCGAGCCAGCCCGACGGGCAGCCGCGCCGCCGCCTTGACACGTCGCGGGCGCGCGAGCGGTTCGGCTGGCAGGCGACCACCGACTTCGCCACCGGCCTACAGGCCACCGTGGACTGGTACCGCGACCAGCGGTCGGCACACACGCCACCCGTGGCGGCTGCCTCTCGCTGATCTTTGAGCTTGGGCCGGCGCCGCCCGTTCTTGCTGGGGCTGCTCGCGGCGACCGGCGCGGCGTGCGCCCGCCCGGACCTGTCCACCAGGCAGGTCCGGCAGCCGCGCCGGCTGCCGGACCAGGACGCCTGGGAGGCGGAGGCACGCGCCATTCTCCTGGCCGCGCTGGACACGCTGCGCACCCTGGAGACGTTCGCCGCCTTCCGCATCTCCCGCTCCGCCGACGCCGGCCAGCGCACGGCGTCCGAGCTCGACTGGGACCCACCAACGCACGCCGCGTGGGCGAGCGCTACCGCGCTGGCGCGCTCGCTTGCCATGCGCGCGTCCCAGCTGGAGCAGGCGGTGGCCACGTCCGCCCCGGAACCCAGGCTGTGGCGCGAGCGTCGGGCGTTCGCCGAGTCGGCCCACGGCATCCTGGACGCTGTCAATGTCGTCGCCGCCTACCGGGCCGCGGTCGACGGCCTGGGGCCGGATGGGCCTGGAACGGCGGTGCTCGGACTGCTGGACCGCGCCTGGGCGATGTGTCGCGCGGAGGCCGCCACCTGGGGCGTGGAGACGGCCGAGACGATCGGCAGCGGCTAGCCGCTGCGATTCACGCCGAGGAGGCGGCGTACGGCTGCGTCAACCTGCTCGTCAAGCGATGGCCAGGGGAAGTTGGGGCGGCTGATCCGCAACGCCGCGAGACCATGCAAGGTGGCCCAGACGAGAGCCGCGACCCAGGCCGGCGCGTCACCAGCGGATGCCAGGCCGGCTGTCTGGCAGCGTTCGATGTCGCTGGTCAGGTTCAGGAAAGAGGGGCGTCCCGGGGACTGGCCCAAGGTGGACCGCACCGTGGGCTCCAGATCGGGACGTGAAGCCTCGACCATGATCCTGTAAGGGCCCGGGTGATCCAGGGCAAAGTGGCAGTAGGCCCGGCAGCGGCAAAGGAGGGCCTCGAGAGGATCGGTGATACCGGCTGAGGCAGCGGCTACTGTTGCCGCCAGATCCAGGAAGTGGCGCTCGGCGACAGCCGCCGTGAGATGCTCCACACTCGGGAAGTGCAGGTAGACCGACGTGGCGGTGATGCCCACGTGCTTGGCCACGCCACGCAGCGAGAAGCGGCCGGCGCCGTCTGGCTCGGCGAGCAGGGTGCTCGCCGCCTCAATGATCTCTTGCCGCAGTCGGCCGCCCTGCCCGCGCGGATTGGGACGATGGCGGACAGTCACCAATGGCTGCGTACTCGTATGGCCATAGCTGCGTCTGCCGTGTTGGCCTCCCGAGAGCGAATGGGGGCCGCCCTTCTGGTTGGCGGAGGATCGCTTCGCCGGAATGACGGACTTCCTGAGCGCCACCCTGGGGCTGCTCGCGGGAGTGCTGTTTCTCCTTGCCAGCTCCGCCCGACCGGGCACCCGACAGCGCCGGCGCGCCGTGACCTTCATTTACACGGCGGCGGGAGTGCTTCCAGCGAACGGGGCAGGACCCCGCCACGTGAAGGCGAGTCGCTCCGGGTACGTAGCTTCGGTGACGCGACAGCCCATGGTGCTCGTCCCTTCGGGATGCGCAAGATCCCAGAACAGCTCGTACGGACCGCCCACCTTGGCGCTGACATTGGCTCGCTTAGCGAACCACGTCTGCACCTGTCGCGGGTCGGTCCATGCCCGCCAGACGCTGTCAACGGGCGCGGGGATCAGTTGGTCATAGGAGATGATCTCAGCTTCCACTGGTTGTTGTCCCCTCATGGTGATGGGAATGATCGTTGTGAGTGCGACCGAGCAGGTGAACGGCGTTGCCCGATGGCAGAGGAGCGTTCCTTCACGTAGGCAACCCTTGCCCTGTTTCCAGCAGGGACTTGAGACTCGACAAGATGAGAGGCATGCCCGCGGCGATATCCCGCTGGTGCGCCCCGGCGAGGTCGAGCTCGTCGTGGCTGACGGTGAGCTTGCAGGCGCCGTTGCCCAGGTCGGTCATCTCCCACACCTCGTGGTACGGGGTTTCGGCGGCCAGCTCCGGCGCGTACAGCAGACGCGCGCGTAGCTCGAGGCGATGGTTTGGCTCGACCGCCACGACAGTACCCTCGGCCATGCGCGCCGAGCGGTCCGCTCAGATAGACGACCGGCGCGCCCGGCTGCCAGGTCGACTCGACTGGCGAGCCGTAGTAGTACTGAGCCGTGAGGTCGCCATCGGTGAGAGCCTGCCAGAGGCGCTCAGGAGTGGTGCGGATGAAGACCTCATCGATGCGTTGAGAAGCGGAGGCGGAGACGACCATGGAAGAACTCCCTGCTGGTTAGTGGCGCTGACTGCACCGCGGCTTCGTGTGACCGAACGGTCACGTGTATATACTAGTGACGGATCGGTCACATGTCAATCCCGTCAGCCCCGGTCGCGCCGGAACCCACTCGTCCTGGCTCGTCGCTGGACGAGGTCTTCCGCGCGCTCGCTGATCCCAGCCGCCGCCTTCTCTTGGACACGCTGGCCGAGCGCGACGGCCAGGCGCTGAGTGAGTTGTGCGACCACCTGCCGCGCATGACCCGTTTTGGCGTCATGAAGCACCTCCGCCTGTTGGAGGACGCCGGCGTCGTCGCCACACGTAAGGTGGGTCGCGAGAAGCTGCACTACCTCAACGCTGTCCCTATCCGCCTCATCCACGACCGCTGGATCGCCAAGTACGAGCCGTGGGCTGAGGCGCTCGTCAACCTGAAAACCGCCCTCGAAGGAGAGGAGCTGCCCGTGGACTGCCCCAAGCACGTGTACGAGGTCTTTATCCGCACCACCCCCGAGCGCTTGTGGGACGCGATCACGAGCCCGGAGTGGACCCGCCGCTACTTCTACGGCGGCGTCTTCGAGTCCACCTGGCAACCTGGAGCACCGTACCGCACCTTCCTGCCCGATGGAACCACGCCCTTCGAGGGGACGGTGCTCGAGTCGGACCCGCCGCGGCGTCTGGTGTACACCTTCCACTATGTGGCGGACGAGGACACCAGGGGCGAGCAGCCCTCCCGCGTCACCTGGGAGATCGCGCCCATGTGCGAGATGTGCAAGCTGACGGTAGTCCACGACCAGTTCGTCGCGGGCGAGACCGCCACCTTCCATCGCGCGGGCGGCGGCTGGCCGTTTATCCTGAGCAATCTCAAGACCCTGCTCGAGACCGGCGAGTCCCTGCCCGCCCGCGTTGGCTGACTTTACGGCCAAACCGCGCGCCTCGGCCTCCCTGGGACACCAGGTGTGCTCCTGCCGACCCTTCGAGAGCCGCCCAGCGCATCGGCATGCTGCAACAGGCCACCGCCTGCAGATCGGGTGTTGCACTCCTCGCGAATACCACTTCCCTCAGCGCCTCTACTGAGATTGCACCGGCTGGGCAGCTTCTCGTCAGCGGGCGCGACGTCGGCGCTTGTCAGGTGCTGCTAGATTCGACTCACATGCGTAGTCCTGACTGACCAACTACTGATCGAGGCGCAAGGGACATCAGCCAGACCCTCCTCGCGCAGGCCGGACGGTCCGCAGGCAGCCCCTCCGCGGGCCAGCGGTGGAACATGGCGAGCTGACCCCACCAGAGACTCGTGTTGACGAGCATCACCCCGAGTACCAGGCGCGGGAAGAACTCCATAGCCGAGTGGACGGCGTTCGTCCATCGACCACGTCCGCCGGACATGATCTGGTAGCCCGCCCACATGACCACGGCTCCCAGGGCGAGGTCCGCAACCCCATGGCTCCGCCCTCCTGCCGGCCATCTGGCCAGCAGCAGAGCCTAGCTCACCCGCTAACTTACCGGTATTGGGGCTAGTCTGCTGCCAGCGCCGGGGACAGCCTTGTCAGTAGTCAGGACGCCGCGGAGGCCGGCGCCGCCGGGGCCACCGGCTCGTCCACGAACGCGCGGAACCACAGCTCCAGCATCAGCAGCGCCCACACGTGGGCCGGCCGGTCGGCGCGGCGCGACAGGTGCTCCTCGATCAGGCTGCGCACGGCGTCCGGGCGAAAGTAGCCGCGCGTGAGGGCGCGGTCGGAGAGCACCGTGTCCTCCAGCAGCGGCCGGAGGTCGCCGCGCAGCCACTCGCCCACTGGCACGCCGAAGCCCATCTTGGAGCGGCTCAGGATGGCAGGCGGCAGGCGGTTCCGCATGAGCCGCCGCAGCGGCAGCTTCGAGGTGCGGCCCCGCAGCTTGTACGCACTGGGCAGCGAGGCGCAGAACTCCACCAGGCGGTGGTCCAGGAATGGCGGCCGGGCTTCCAGCGAGTTCGCCATGGTGGCGATATCCACCTTCGCCAGCAGGTCGTCCGGCAGGTACATCAACGTATCGGCCCGCTGCACCGCGTCCACCGGGTCGAGGTCCGCTTCCTCGGCCAACACCCCGCGCAGCCAGTGTCCTGAGTCGTTGCCCGCGAGCGCGCGGCGAAACTCCTCCGTGTACAGGCTCGCCTTGTCGGACCGGCCGTAGGCCCCTACCCAACGCAGATACCGTTCTGTCACCGGCAGGTGCGCCGCGGCGAAGAACCGCTTGGCGCGGCGCAGCAGCGCGCGCCGTCCGCGTGGCTCGGGCACCAGGGGGATGAGCGGCCGAATCAGCCGATCGCGGACCAGGCGCGGAACGGCGGCGTCGTAGCGGGCGGCTAGCCGCGCCGCCCAGTGCCGCTCGTAGCCAGCCAGGAGCTCGTCGCCACCATTGCCGTCGAGGGCCACCGTCACGTGCGCCCGGGTCATCTGCGCCACGTAGTACGTGGGCACCGCTGAGGAGTCGCCGTACGGCTCGCCGTAGTGCTGCGCAAGTCGCGGCAGGATCTCCAGCGCTCGCGGCTCCACGACCAGCTCGTGGTGGTCGGTGGCGAAGCGCTCGGCCACCTGGCGCGCATAGGCCAGCTCATCGAAGTCGCGCTCGCCGAAGCCAATCGAGAACGTCTTGACAGGCGCGCTGGACAGCTCGGCCATCTCCGCGACGACCGAGCTCGAGTCCATCCCGCCGCTCAGGAAGGCCCCCAGCGGCACGTCGGCGATCAGCCGCCGCCGCACAGCGTCGCGGAACAGCACCCCGAACTGGTCGGTGGCCTCCTCCTCGGACATCACCTGCTTCTCGGCAAACCGCGGCCGCCAGTACGCCTCGACGGTCGTCTTGCCATCGCGCCAGACGAGGCGATGGCCTGGCGGCAGCTTCCTCACGCCGCGGTACGCCGTGCGCGGCGCGGGCACGTACAGGTACGTCAGGTAGTCGTCTATGGCGCGCGCATCGACCTCGCGCGGCACGGACGGGTGGCCGAAGAGAGCCTGGAGCTCGGAGGCGAACGCGAGCCCGCCGTCGGCCGACGCGAAGTACACCAGCGGCTTCTCGCCCAGACGGTCGCGCGCCACTAGCAGCGTGCGGTTCCGACTGTCCCACACGGCCAGGGCGAACATGCCCCACAGACGCTCCACGCAGGCCTCGCCCGCCTCCTCGTACAGGTGGACGATCACCTCGGTGTCACTCCCGGTCGAGAACCGATGGCCCTTCGCCTCCAGCTCGACCCGCAGGTCCTGGAAGTTGTAAATCTCGCCGTTGAAGACGACGCAGACCGAGCCATCCTCATTGAAGATCGGCTGGTCGCCACCGGCCACGTCGATGATGGCCAGCCGGCGCATCGCCAGGCCGACGCTCTCATCCCAGAAGAAGCCGTCGCCGTCGGGGCCGCGGTGGCGGAGCATGCCGTTCATCCGCTCGAGCACGCCGGGCGCGGCGCCAGCGCGGAGCGATCCCGCGACGCCGGTGATGCCGCACATAGCGCCGGGACTGTATCAGGCGCTCGGCTAGAATCCTCGCCACTGAGCTGACCGCTCGCCGCCGCTTTCGGCGAGCCATCCTGACGCGCCGGAGCACCGCCGCCACGCAGATCCAGTCCCCTGCCCGCCGCTCGCTCCTGCACCAGGAGTCCGACGACGCTCCGCGCGCCGAAGGCCCGCCCATCCGGGTCCTTCACCTCATCACGTCACTCGACCGCGGTGGCGCCGAGAACCATCTCTACGCCCTTGTGACCAACGCCGACACCAGGAGCTTCAGCATGGAGGTCGCCGTCCTTCACGGCGTGGGCGAGCTGACCCCAAAATTCAAGCAGGCGGGCATCCCCGTCCACCTGCTGCGCTCCCGGTGGCGGGTCGACCCTCTGGCTCTCGGGCGGCTGGTCACCCTGCTGCGCGACGGACAGTACGACGTCGTCCACTCGCACCTGTTCCGCGCCGATCTGTACGGCTCGATCGCCGTGGGTCAGGTGCCGACGCTCCGGCCAGCGCTCGTGTCGACACGGCACAACGACGACCGCTTCTTCCTGAACCCCTTCGTCGGCATCGTCCACTACCTGCTGTCGGGGCAGCAGGACATGATCATCGCGATCTCGGACCACGTCGCCAGGTTCACCATCGCCCGCGGCGTGCGCGACACGGCGCGCGTGCGGCGGGTGTACCACGGCCTCGACCCAGACGCGAGCAGCAGCCTCGATCGCGACGGACTCCGCATCCGGGCCGAGCTCGGCATCGGCGCGGCCGACTTCCTGGTCGGCAACGTCGGCCGCCTGGCGCCACAGAAGGGCCAGCGGCACCTCGTGGCCGCAATGCCCCTGGTCGTGGAGCGCGTGCCGACAGCCCACCTGGCCATCGTCGGCGGGGGCGATCTCGAGCTGCGCCTGCGCGACCTCGCCCGCGAGGCCGGCGTGTCCGAGCGGGTCCACGTGCTCGGCCCGCGGCGCGACGTGCCGGCGTTCATGCACGCCATCGACGCGTTCGCCATGCCGTCGATCTGGGAGGGCTTTGGCATCGTGCTGCTCGAAGCCATGGCGGCGGCGCGACCCATCGTCGCGTCGCGCGTGGCGACCATCCCCGAGGTGGTCCTCGACGGCGAGACTGGCCTGCTGGTGCCACCTGGCGACTCCGCCGCTCTGGCCGAGGCGCTGGTCTGGCTGGCGACCGAGCGAGACGGGGCCGCCGCTCTGGGCCGGGCCGGCCGCGAGCGCCTGCGGCGCCACTTCTCGCTCGAGAAGATGGTCGGCGACACCGAGACGCTGTACCGCGAGCTGCTCGACCGCCGCTCGTAGGCCGTCGCCGCGGCCGGCCGCGGGTCGCGGCGTACACTCTGGCACCACCCCCGTGTCGCCGACCACCACGCTCGTCGCGCCCAGATCCCCCGCGGACACGCGCCGCCTGGGAGCGGCGAACGGTCCTGCGTCGTGGGCCGCTCGGCTCCCGTGGGGTCTGATCGTCCGAGCGCTGGTCCCCCTGGCCGCGCTCTGGGTGGAGGGCCTGCCGGCGCTCGTCGGCGCGCTGCTGGTCCAGGAGGTCGGGCTCTGGCTGGCGCCGCGGTTGGCCAGCGACGGCCGGCTGGCCGCCCGCCTCTACCTGCTGGCCTTCGCGGTGCGCGCGGCGGTCGCCATCCCGCTGCACGTCGTGCGCAAGGGGATGGGCCTGGCCGATGGCTCCGTGTTCCAGGACGACGGCACCTACGACCTGGTCGCCGCCTGGCTCGTCCGCATCGCCCACGGCGACGGCATCGCCATCTTCCCCGGCCACAAGCACCTGCTCGACAGCCTCTACCCGTACCTGATCGGCGGGGTCTACGGAGCCCTCGGCTACGCGCCACTCGTGCCGAAGCTGCTGAACGCCGCTCTGGCCGCGCTGGGAGCGGTGCTCGTGATGGAGATGGGGCGGCGCGCTTTCCGCCCCACAGTCGGCGCGCTGGCCGGGATCGGGTTTGCCCTGCTGCCCACGCTCGTGCTCTACGGCAGCGTGTCGTTGAAGGAGCCGCTGCTCCTGGTCGCCCTACTCGTCTGCCTGCGCGCGCTGCAAGAGCTGTCGCCGCGGTCCCTCCCCATCCGCTCGCCGGCGTTCGCCAACGCGGGGCTCGTGCTGGTGGCCGGGCTGGCCTTGGTGGACGACCTGCGGCCACCCATGGTGCTCGTCCTGGTGGGCCTCGGCGGCCTGGCGCTACTCCGCCGCGTCTACGGCCGGCTCGGCTCGCGGCGCCTGGCTCTGGCCGGGCTCCTCGTAGCTGGTGTCGCCGCCGGCGGCATCGTCGTCATTCGGGTGAAGATGCCTGACACGTCGCTGGCGGATCTGACCCACCCCGACTACCTGGCGCTCCAGCTGCACCACCGCCGCGCCTGGGAGGCGACCGCGGCCCGCTCGCAGATCGGTCCCCAGGTTGACCCGTATACGCCCGAAGGGGCCCGCGTCGCCCTGCCAGACGATGCCGACTCCTTCAGCCTGACAGGCGACGTCCTGGGACCTGTCGCGTTCGCGCTGCTGTCGCCCGCCCCGTGGCAGGCCAGGAGCCTGAGAGACGTCGCCGCCAGCGGCGAGATGATGATGGTCTGGTACCTGCTGCTGGCCGCGGCGTTCCTGGCGCGGCGCAGCCAGCCGCGCCAGCCATGGTTCGTGATCACGCTGGCGCTGTACGGCCTGACGACCTGGCTCCTGCTGGCCCTCACCGAAGGAAACCTGGGGAACCTGTTGCGCCACCGAATGATGCTGACGCCCACGGTGCTGATCCTCGGCTCGGCGGGGCTGGTCTGGCTGTGGCCCCGCCTGGTGGCGCTGCGGGTTGCCCAGCCATCGGCCTTCGGCCCACCTGTCGCCGACTGAGGCTTCCTTCAGTGCCAGACACCCTGGGCGGACGGGTGCCACCGTTCGTCTACGCGACCCCTGGCCGAGCCCGCCTGGCGCGCGCTCTGCTCCGCGCTGCCAGCGCGGCTCTGGGCACCGCGGTTCGGCTCGAGGTCCTGGCGTCTGGGGGCGTATTCCGCCGGCTGCACCTGGAGGCGGGCAGCCCGCGCGCCGACCTCGTCTTCGCGGACGGCCCGTACATGGCGCTGGCGGCGGCGCGCGACGACTTTCTGGAGCCGTACCAGCCCGCCAGCGCACCGCCCGCCGTGCCAGGCGCGGTCAGCCACGAGCCAGGCTGGCGCTGGACCACTGTCGACTTCAGCCCGTTCACCCTGGTCGGCAAGCCACCGACCGGGACGCTCGACGAGGCAGGCACGCTGGCTATCCCCGACCCGGCCCGCCACGAGGACGGCGTCATGCTCCTGCTGGCTATGCTCGACAGCGCCCGCCAGCGTGGTGAGGACGAGACGGTAGTATGGAGCTACTGGCAGCGCCGCGCCCAGTCCGCCGGGCTGTCCCTGTTGGAGGACCCGGAGAACGGTGCGCCGGCCGTGCCGGGCGGCATGGGACACTTCCTGCTGCGCGCCGGGCCGGGCGGGACGCCGCTCGTGGGGCTTGCGCCGCTGCCGAACGCCGTCGGCCTGGTCAAGAACGCACCGCGCCAGGCGCAGGCGCGCGCGCTCCTGGACTGGCTGGCCGGCCCGGAGGCGGCGAGGGTCGTCGGCGCCGGCACGACCTTGTCCCAGTGGGGCGCGGACGCCAACGGGCTCGCCGGGCTAGCCCGCGGCGCACCGCCTCTCGACCTCGACTGGACGTTCGCCCAGTACCGCGCCACCCGCCAGACCTGGCTAGCGCGCGGCCTTTCTCCGGCAGTGGCGCTCAACCGCTCATCGTGACCGAGAGTTCGGTGCACAGCTCTTCCAGGCTGTCCACCACGCGCTCCCAGTCGAACGCGGCCACCGCTACGGCGCGCGCCAGGGCGCCCTGGCGCCGCAGAGCCGCCGGGTCCCGCAGGCAGCGGGCCAGGCCATCCGCCAGCGCCCCGGCGTCGTCGCCGGGCAGGACCAGGGCCGGGTCGATCCTGCCGACCAGCTCCGGCGTGCCGCCGCCAGGGGTGCCGAGCACGGGCGTGCCACACGCCATCCCTTCGAGGATGGCCAGGGACAGGTTCTCGAAGGCGCTGCTGCACACCTGGAGGTCGGCAGCCTGGAGCAGCGCCCGTAGTCGCGGCGGGTCGCAGTAGCCCGCCAGCTCGACGTCCTGCTGCATCCCGAACGTCGCGATGAGCCGTCGCAAGCGCGCCTCGTCCGGGCCAGCGCCCGCGATCACCAGGCGGGCCACCAGGCCGCCAGCCCGCACGGCGGCGAAGGCCGTGATTAAGCGGTCGAACTGTTTGACGGCCACCAGGCGGCCAACACCCACGACCAGCGGTCGGTCGACTGGCTGGCCGGCGGCCCGCCGTGCCGCCACTCGATCCAGGTCCGGCGCCGGCGCGAAGTAGGCGGTATCGACGCCCGTCGGGATCACCCGCGTGCGCTCGCGGGCGCGCGGCGCCCGCGCGGCGATCTGCCGGGCCGAGAAGGCGCTGACGGCGACGATGCGCGCGCTGCCGGCGAACACCTGTCGCTCGACGGCGGCCATGTACGAGCGGATCGCCCGGCGCACCAGCCCCCGCGGCCCCCGGCCCAGCGCCTGGACCCACTCCGAGTAGAACTCTGAGTGGAACAGGAAGATCAGCGGCAGGCGTGGTCCCGCGCCTGCCCAGAGCAGGGCCAGCGCCACGTCGTAGGAGCCGGCCAGCGCGACTCTGTGGGGCGCGGGCGCCTCGTGGCGCAGCGCGCGCACCGACCCGAGGACGTTCGTCAGGTGCGTCGCCAGCGGATGGGCGCGATTGACAGGGTAGTGGCGGTAGCGCACGCCCGGCAGTCTCGGGAAGCGCCCGTGCAGGCGTGGCGTGACGACCGTGACCGGGTGGCCGCGCTGGCCAAGCCGCCGGATCACTTCGTAGGGGTAGCGGTTGCCGCCGAGATCCTCGGGCAGAAACAGGCTCCGCGCGAACAGCAGCGGCGTCCCGTGCCCAGCGGCCTCAGGCATGCGCCAGAGCCCGCGCCCGCTGGCGCCCAAGAGCGGCGCGCGCGGCGGCGCCCCAGAAGCGGCGGCCAGCCACCTGCGGCGGCCAGGCGCGGACCGCCGCCAGAAGCCAGCTCCAGCTGCGGCCGGACCGGCCGCTGGCGTAGGCGTTCAGGGCGATCGTCACGTACATGTGCGAGCGTACCTCGCCCGCGCGCCGCCCAACCCGTCTGGCGACCGCCGCGTCCGCGAGTCCGTGGCGGACGCCGGCGAGCATGGCACGCTCCATGTAGCCCGAATCGCTCAGCATGTTGCGCGGATGGACGCGGATGCACGTCCGCGTGCCCGCCACGAAGCCGACGGGCCAGCGGGCGGCCATGCGCAGCCACAGCTCCCAGTCGGCTGTGCCGGACAGCGGCCGGTCTTCGCGAAAACCGCCGCAGGCGCGGAAGGCGTCGGCGCGCACGGCCACGCTGCTCATCGGGACGAAGCTCTCGCGCGCCAGCGCCCAGAAGACGTCGCCCTGCGGCGACGGCAAGCGCCGCTCGCCGAGGGGCCGATCGTCGGGATCGACGTTGCGGACGCGGGAGTAGACGAGCGCCGGCCGGTCGGGCTGCTCGAGGCGAGCCACGTCGGCTTCGAGCTTGCCGGGCAGCCAGTAGTCGTCCGAGTCGAGGAACGCGAGGTAGCCGCCGCGCGCGTCGGCGGCGCCGGTGTTGCGGGCGGCGCCCTCACGGCGGTTCTGCTGCGCCAGGTAGCGCACCCGCGTGCCGAAGCGCTGCTGGACGATGGCGGCGGTGTCGTCGGTCGAGCCGTCGTCCACGACGATCACCTCGACCTGGCCGTCGGCGAGGCGCTGCACCAGAGCGCTGTCGATGGCGCGGACCACGTACTCGGCCCGGTTGTACGTCGGGATGATGGCGCTGACCCGAATCGGTGTCGTCGGCGTCACAGCCTCACGGCCTCGGGGTCGGAGTCGGAGTCGGAGTCGGAGGAAAACCCCGAGGCCACGGCAACCAGGTCGTGGCTCGCGGCGGTGCGACCCGCCACGAACTGGTAATCCGCCTCACCCGGGTAGAAAGGGCGTCCGGTCAGGCCGCGCGCGAGCGCGTCCCGGGCGGCGAACGGCAGGCGACGCATCAGCTTCCAGGCGACGGCGGACGGCTGCCACGTGGGCGCTGTCATCAGGTACGGCACGTAGCGGTAGCCCGGCGCCGGCAGCTGGCCGTACAGCACTACTGTCCCGAAGGACTCGCCGAGCAGGTCTCGCAGCTCCTCGGCCGTGAACTCGCGGACGTGAAACGGGTTGTTCTGGTGGCGCTCGGGCGGCCCGTAGGCCCGGTTCGGCGTCGACAGCACTAGAAGGCCGCTGGGCCGGAGAATCCGTCGGAACTCGCTGACGGCGGCCGCGGCGTCCGGCACGTGCTCGAGCGTCTCGAACGACACCACCACGTCCATGGAGGCGTCGCGCAGCGGCAGACGAGCGGCATCCGAGCGCGCCAGCCGGGCGGGCCCGGGGACAGCCTGCGCGGCCGCCGCCAGCGCCGCGGCGTCGAGGTCCATGCCGACGACGCGGGCGCCGGCCTGGTGCAGCATGGCGAGACCGAAGCCGACGCCGCAGGCGATATCCAGGACGCGCCTCCCGGAGACGTGGTCGCAGGCGAACCGGTACCGGCTGCGATGCTCCCCCCACAGCTCGGAGGTCGGGTCGTGCCCCAGCCGCTCTTCCGCGGCCAGCCCGGCGCCAGCGCGCGTCACGGCCGCAGGCCGAGCGCGGCGAACAGCTCGTCGAACCGCTGTCGCCAGGTGTGGTCGCGCAGCGCTCGCCGGTAGCCCGCGTGTCGCACCCGTTCCGCCGCCTCGGGGTGCGCCAGGTAGTAGCGTGTCTTATCGAGGAGGTCGCCACCGTCCTGGTAGGTGACGACCTCCTCACCGATGCGGAAGTATTCCGCCAGCTCCTCCTGCTGCTCCGTCAGGTAGAGCGCCCCACTCATGGGCGCCTCGAACTCGCGCAAGCGGAGGTGGGTCAGGCGGCACGGTCCGCGGTGGGAATCGCCCGCCGTGGCGAAGCCGAGGCTGATCCGGCTACGACTGAAGGTGCGCACCAGGTCGTGCTGCAGCAGCCGCGGCCCGCCGAAGCGCGCCACGTCCGCTTCGAGAGCCGGATCCTCGGCGCGTGGTGGTGCCACCACGGCGCCGTTGGCGCCGCCGCGGTGGCGCAGCAGTCGGATCACGCCGTCGAGGCGCTCGTCCTCCACGAGAGCCAGCGCCGCGCGCACCGTCCCAGCGCTCAAGCGCTTGTGCCGCTGCCAGCCAGCGCCCCAGGCACGGACGTTCACGCCGGCGCGGTACAGAAGGACCATCAGCTCCGCGCGGTCGGCATAGCGCTGGCCCACGAAGGCGACGTCGACCACGCGCGGCTCGGGGTACGGGTGGTAGACAGCGGGGTTGGCGGCCAGCTGGATGCGCACCGGGCGGGCGCCCACGGCGTGGAACTTCGCCACCGCCGAGCGCTCCGGCACCACGCACAGGTCGAAGTGCGGGGCGATAGATTGGACGAGGTGGAACTGATGCACGTTGTTGCACGAGAAGTTCACCGTTGGCACGCCACTGCGGCGGATCAAGTCGATCGTCTCCGGGTAGACCACCGAGCTGTAAAAATAGCCGTAGAAGAGGTCAAGGGGAGCGCTGCGCAGCGCTCGCCGAAAAGCGTCGAGCAGACGGGCGTTCGTGTCCGGCTTGCCTCGGGCGCGCCAGTCGGGGTCCGCGTCGTCGGGCCAGCCCGGAAAGGTGAAGCGCACCAGCTCGTGCCCCATCGCTTCGAGCGAGCGCCGCAGGTTGAGATCGACCCACGCCGAGCGCGGAACCGCGTAGAAGATGCGCATGACTATCCAGGCGGCGCCTGGCCGAGCTGGCCGGAGGGATTCGCGCAGCGGGCGGCCACCCGGACCGCCGCGAGCACCGCGTCCGGTTCCCATTCCGGGAAGTCGGCCGCGACCGCGTCGACGAGGTCCTCCGGCGGCGAGGATCGCAGGATCTGCGTACCGGCACGGGCGGCGTCGATCAGTTGTTGGCGCAGGGTCGGGTCCGCGGACGTCGTGACCATGAGGCTGGCGGCGGCCAGCGGCGCGCTCGGGCCGTCGTCCGCCGCGTCCCAGACGATGCCGCCGCCGTACTGCGCGGCCAGGTACTGCGGCAGCGGTGCCTGAGCCAGGACGCCGTCCACGGCGCCCGTGGCGTACCAGCCGAGCAGCTGGAGAGAATCGCTTGCCGCCACGGGCCGCGCTGGCGGAGCCAGAGTCGCGGCTAGCGTGCCCGGGGGCTCGGCGTCGGCGACGACGACCGAGGCCAAGGCGCGGTCGGGATCGCCGGGCAGCGCGGCGATGGCGACGGGCGCCCGATCGTACAGGTTGTAGGCGTCGACGAGGTCGTCGCGCCCCGAGGCCACCAGGTCGACGGATGAGGCAACGGCGGCGTCGGCGGCCGAGCCCGCGGCCGCCGCTGGATTGCTGCTGCCCACGTCCACCAGGGTGAGGCGCGCGGCGCCAACGCGCCTGGCCAGCACCAGCAGCATGGCCTCGATCGAGTAGCGGCGCAGCGCGACCCGCGGAGCGCCTGGGACCGGCGGGGCGACAAGGTCCAGCACGGGCATCCCGTCGCCGCGCGCGAGGTCGGCCAGCTGGACCGCCGCGCGCGCGGCCTGGCAGTGGCGCGGGGCGCCGGTCGCCGCCGCCCGCCGCAGGAACCAGTCAGCCAGCGCCTGCTGCTGCGCCACCAGGAGCAGCTTGCCACGCAGCGCGGCGTGCGCCACCGCCGTCCGCGCGGCCTCGGCCTGGGCGCGGGCCCGCACCCCGTCCCGCTCCCGGGCACCGCGCGCCGGCTGTCCCGCCAGCGCGGCGTCCGGGCAGGCCGCGACCTCTTGCCCGAGGAGCGCGGCGCCGGCGGCCAGCCAGCCATCCATCACGGCCACCTCGTTCCGCCAGGTCCTCCCGGCACGCTGCTCGTCGCTGAGCCGGTAGCCCTCATCCTCGAGGGTGATCACCCGACCGGCCCACAGCCCAGGCCCGGCGGCGCCCGACGGAGCGCACGAGACGAGCGCCACGGCCAGCAGCGCAAGACAGGAGCCGAGGCGCCGGGGCATCGGCGAGCGAGCATACCGGCCAGGTGGGACGCGGGCCAAGCGGGTACCATAGCGGTTCGTTGTGCCCGGTTCGCCACCCGCGGATGACAAGCAGCCCGACGCGGCCGCGCGTCCGCCCACGTACCAGGACTACAAACCGCCGCGCACGACAGCCGAGGGCGGTGCCACCATGCTGGTCAGCGCCGCCTTCGCCCTGGGCGCCGTGGTGGCGATGGTGCTCGCGGCCTACAGCAAGCTGTTCGATTCGCGGACCTTCGGCCAGATCACCAACCTGCTGACGCTGGGGGTGGCCCTGCTGCTGCTGGCGATCTACATCCTGGTGTGGGAAATCGTGGCCCGCATGATCGCCCGGGACGAAGATTAGGTGGATCAGGTAGATGAAGTAGCGAGCAGCGACCTATGCCGAGGACCGACGTGAAAGTGAAGGTGAAGGTGAAGGTGAACGCGAGCGCCGACGACTCCCCGCGTCGCATGATCTGCGCCGGGTGCGGCGCCCGCGTCTGGATGTCCCCGGGCGAGGAGCGCCCCTGCGGCGAATGCGGCGCGCCGTTCCGCGCTATGGGCCTGCTCGAAGGGTTCGTCGACCGCTGGTTCGCGCCGGCCCCGCAGCAGGCCGCCCTCTTCTACGCGAGACACCGCAAGCTCATCGAGCTGATGTGGACAGCCGATGGGCGGGGCCAGGAGATGTACGAGGCGCTGGCCCTCGATAAGGTCAGCTACGGCCAGTTCGTCCGGCGCGCCACCGAGCTGGTCGAGCGCGGTCTGGCCGAGGGTTGGATCGTCGCTCAGCTGCCGCCAGCCCCAAGCCCGGTGGACGAGGAGTACCAGATCCACTTCGTCGACCCCGACCGCTGGGCCGACGAGCTGACCGCCGTGTTCCTCGGCCAGACGGGTGCCACCGCACCACCGGTGGCGTCGGAGGCCGGATGAGCGACGTCACCTTCTTCATGCTGGTGACACCGCGCGACATCGTGCTCGCCGACTACGCCGTCAACAGCTACAACAAGATCAAAGGGGTAGACTTCACGCTGGAGATCTACTGTAACTATATCCTCGCCGAGCAGAAGAGATACTACTTCCCGCGCTGGGAACGGTACCCTTTCGTCAAGATTCGGCGCAACGATCACCATGACGCGGACGTCGACGCGATCAAGGAGCGCATCTCGGAGCAACGACTCGAAGGTCCTTTCGAATCGTGCGACACGATCTGGGACCGCGAGCTGCCAAAAATAGGGACGCCGCTGGTGGCGACGGTGGATGCCGACTTCGAGATCTTGCGGCCGCGCTTCGTGCACGCGATCCTCGACAAGCTCGCTCACACACCGACAATGATCGCGTGCTCCACCGACTTTACCCCGATCAGCGTCTATTATGAGCCCTACTCCAGAGAGAATATCATCCTCAACGAGCGTAACGGCACCTGGTTCTGTGTCTACCGCCGCGACGCGTTCGCGCGCTCGACGGTGAGTCACGGCTACTACCAGGAGATTCTGGCTTCGGCGTCGATCCGCCGGAACGCCTGGGACTCGTGCGCCTTCTTCCAGAAGTCGCTGCGCGACCAGGGGTACCAGATCGGCCACCTGGACGCAAAGTACCAGCGGGACTTCATCCATTACGGCGCGTTCTCGAAGAACACCTCGGTCACGCGTGAGACGGTCAAAGTCTTCCGCTTCTTCGCCCTCGCCGAGCACCGGCTGCCCTGGCGCGCCAGTCGCCTGGTACGCCAGGCACGGTCGCGCTTCCTGCCACGGCTCGAGAACAACCGCTACACCTGGGTGCGCGAGGCGCCAATCGCCTGGTAGATGGCGGTGCGGTCCGCCGCCCGCCACCCCATTCTGGACGACTGGAGACCGTGAGGGTGCCGCATCCGTCGCCGACGGGCGAGCCGACTTTCGATCTTCACGGGCTCCGCGTGGACGATGCGGTGCGCCGCACCATCGCCTTCCTGCTCCGCGAGCAGGCGCTCGGCACCGTGTCGGTGCGCATCGTCACCGGCCACGGCACCGGCGCGCTGAGGGACGCGGTGCGCGCCATGCTCCAGCGCCACCCAGCCGTCCTCTCGTCCCGCCCAGCGCTCGGGACCGACGCGGCGACGCTGGTCGTGCTGAGGCCGCCGCGGCGCTAGCGGGCCGCGGCGCGCTACGATGGAGCCCCGTGCCCGCCGACCTACTACCGCTGATCGATCCCCACCACCACCTGTGGGATCTCACCCTCTACGACTACCCCTGGCTGGCGCCCCGGCCAGCGCCGGATCCGCAGGCCTCCATCCGCCAGAGCTACCTGCTCGACGACTTCCTGGCCGACACGCGGCACCAGAACCTGGTGAAGTCGGTCCACGTGCAGGCGGAGGTCGCCCGCCACCAGAGCGTCGCCGAGACCGCCTGGCTCCAGTCCATCGCCGACCTGCACGGCTTCCCGCACGGCATCGTCGCCTTCGCCCCACTGGCCGACGACAACGTCGCGGCCATGCTCGAAGCGCACGCGCAGTACCCGAACATGCGCGGGATTCGCCAGCTGCTCAACTGGCACCAGGCCCCGGCGCGCAGCCAGTGCGAGCGACCAGATTACCTCACCGACGGGCGCTGGCAGGCCGGGTACGCGCTGCTGGCGACGCACAACCTGTCGTACGACCTGCAGGCCTACCCGGTCCAGCTGCCTGACGCGGCAACGCTGGCAGGCCGCTTTCCCCAGATCTCGATGATCGTCAACCACACGGGCATGCCGTTCGAGCGTAGCGCCGATGCCCTCCAGGTGTGGCGGACGGGCATGCGCCTGTTGGCCGAGCGGCCCAACACGAGCGTCAAGATCTCCGGGCTCGGGATGTCGGACCCGCACTGGACCACCGACAGCCTGCGGCCCCTGGTGCTCGAGACCATTGACATCTTCGGCGTCGAGCGCTGCATGTTCGCCAGCAACTTCCCCGTGGACAAAATCTACGGGAGCTTCGACACACTGTTCGACGCCTTCAAGGCGATCACGGCGGACTTCTCGGAGAGCGAGCGGCGGGCGCTGTTCCACGACAACGCCGAGCGCATCTACCGGCTGTAACTGGCGACCGGCTAGAGGCGAGGAGGATCGAATGGAGCCGACCACACGGCGAGCGCTGGGTCGCACGGGTGCTCGTCTGACGCAGCTTGGGTTTGGCGGCGCGTCCATCGGCGAGATATTCGAGCGGGTCCCCGAGGAGCGGGTGCAGGCGACGCTCGCGGCCGCCTGGGACGCCGGCGTCCGCTACTTCGACACGGCACCGTGGTACGGCCGCGGCTTGAGCGAGCTGCGCGTCGGCAGCTTCCTGCGCGAGCGCGGGAAGCCGCGCGAGGACTTCGTGGTGTCGACGAAGGTGGGCAGGATCCTGCGAGCGCCGCACGATCCGGGCAGCTTCGACCGCGCGCCCTGGGTGGGCGGGCTCCCATTCGAGGTGGTCTTCGACTACAGCTACGACGGCATCATGCGGGCGTACGAGGACAGCCTCCAGCGGCTGGGGCTGGCGCGCATCGACCTGGCGATCGTCCACGACCTGGATCTGGGCTACCACGCGCCCGAGCCGCGCTTCGACGCCTACCTCGCCCAGCTGGCGACGAGCGGCTGGCGGGCGCTCCGCGACCTGCGCGACAGTGGCGCGATAGCTGGCATCGGCGTCGGCATCAATGACAACGGCATGATCCCCCGCTTCCTGAACCTGTTCGACGTGGACTTCTTCCTGGTCGCCGGACGGTACACGCTCCTGGAGCAGGACACGCTGGCGACCGAGATCGCCAGCATCGCCGAGCGCGGCGCGGGCATCGTGGTCGGCGCGGTGTTCAACTCGGGCATCCTGGCCACCGGCGCCGTGCCGGGGGCCAAGGACAACTACGCGGACCCGACGAGCGAGCGTGTAGCCCGCGTCCAGCGCATCCAGGCCATCTGCGGCCGACACGGGGTGCCGCTCGTCGCCGCGGCGCTCCAGTTTCCGCTGGCCCACCCGTCCGTCGCCGCAGTGATCCCTGGCCCCATCCGGCCCGAACAGGTGCAGCAGAATGTGGCGGGTCTGGTGGCGCACATCCCCGACGGGCTGTGGGCTGATTTGAAGAGCGAGGGGCTGCTGCACGCGGACGCGCCGGTGCCAGCCTGATACCCGGAGAGAGAAAGAGACAGAGAAGAGAGAAACAGAGAAATGGTGCGTGCCGCGGCGGACCCTGCGAGGATATGGTCATATCAGGAGGTTCGCATGAACGAAGAATCTCGCAAGCTCATCGCCAAGTACGTGGAAGACATACATTCTCTGCTCGGACATGGTGTTCAGGCGATCACGCACCAGGTCTCCGAGGCGCAGATGGCCGACCACCCCGAGGCCCTGGCGATGGTCAAGGACTTCAAGACCAGTCTGGAGCGCCAGCTGGCCGCCGCCGAGCAGCGCATGAACGCGCTCGGCACCAGCCCGACCACCGGTATCCAGGACGCCGCCGCCGGCGTCGCTGGCGTCGTCGCCGGCATCTACAACAAGGTGCGCACCGAGGCCGTGTCCAAGTCCGTGCGCGACGACTACACCTTTCTGAGCCACACCAGCATCGCCTACCTGATGCTGATGACCACGGCGCGCTCGCTGGGCGACCACGACACCGAGGAGCTTGGCGAGGCCGGCTACCGCGACTGCGCCCGCATGGTCATGGCGATCGACCGCGGGATGCCAAAGCTCGTGTTCCAGGAGCTTCAGGGAAACGGTCTCCCGGCGCAGGACGTGAGCGACTGGGCGAAGAATCTGGTCCACGGCGCCTGGGACCGCGCGGCTGCCAGCAGCCCCGTCACCGCCTCCCAACCCACCAATCCGGAGCAGGCGCGAGGTGAGCGCGCCGGGGGATACCCTGTCCCCACGGTGCGCTTCCCTCGTGGTACCACCGTAGGCCGCGGGAGGTACCGTATGACCGACCACACCGACCACGCGCACGTCGTGCGTATCGCCAAGTTCCGCCCGGACCCGGGCCGCCGCCAGGAGCTGCTGGCGCAGCTGCGCGAGCTCGCCGGCCACCTGCGGACTCTCCCGGGCCTATTCGGCGTCCAGGTGTGCACGCTCCACGAGGACAACGAGTGGCTCGTGCTCGTCTCGCGCTGGGAGAACGAGGACGCCATGAAGGGCCAGGGGACAGACGAGATCTCGGCTATCACGACGTCGCTGGCGGGCCTCGTCGAGCGCGAACAGATCGAGCATCTGATCGCTATCTAGATTCTAACTCGACGGCAGGGCCTCAGATGCCCGAGCGGATGATGATGACCTCGCCGCCAAGGTCGTAGTACGGGCCCGAGCCTGGCTCGGCCGTCAGCACGTCCCGGTAGCTCAGCAACTTGCCGCCGCTGTCGCGGAAGACGTCGGTGAAGCCGTACACGTTGGCCGAGTCGGCGCCCACGATGACCGGGTCTTGCAGCACTTCGCTCGCCGCCAGCTGGGCGGCGCGGAGGCGGCTCGCCGAGTCGCGACTCAGGACGAACGTATACGACAGAATCTTGCCGTCCCGCGTCTCGAGCGTGGCCGCCCCGTCGAGCGAGGGGATGCCGAGCCGCCCGAGCTGGTCCGACGCCACCTCCAGTGGCCAGGTCGCGGCCGACGTGCCGGTGGTGTGGCGCAAACCGGGTTCGGACACAAAGTGGTTCGCGACCAGGTACTGCACCCAGCCGCGGATCTGCGCCGCGCCGACGTACATGTCCGGCGGCACCTTGACGGTCGCCGCATCGTCGAACAGCGCCATCGTGCCGTCCACGTCGCCGCCGTTCAGCGTTGCCTCGAAGCGCGCCGCCAGGGCGTTCGTCACCTGGTCGGCGCCCGGCAGGGCCGGCGTCGGCACCGGTGTCGTGGCCACGGCGGGCGTCGGATCGGCGGGCTGCAAGGGCGGCGACGCCGACACGACTCCAAGAGCCAGGGCGCCAGCCGCGAGAGCCACCAGCAGGAAGCTCACCGGCCCACTGTAACAGTCGGCCGCGGGAGTAGCGAGATGCGGCTGCCGCGCCAAGCGCGTAGCGCGAACAAAGGCAAGACCTCAGCAGGTGGAGCTCAGATGATCAGAAACAAGCAAGTCTTGAGACCACCTGCTTAGGTGGGGAGGAGCAGCAGGCGGGCGACGGCGTCGCCGGTTTCCAGCTTGAGCACGGCGGCGCCCTTGCCGCCGCGGGCCTGTAGCGGTACCTGCGCCTCGCCGACGCGGGCGACGCGGTTGCTCTGGCTCATGAGCAGGGCATCCTCGCCAGGGGAGACGACCGCCGCGGCGGCCAGCGCCACCCCGGCGGAGAGCTGCAGCGTGGCGACACCACCGGTGGCGCGCCCCTTCCGCGGGTACTCGGCCAGCTTCGTCCGCTTGGCGAACCCGGGCGCGCTGACGACCCAGAGCTGACGGTCGTCGTCCTCGGCAATCCAGTCGCCGCCGACCACGTGGGCGCCGCTGGCCAGGTTGATCGCTGCGACGCCCTGTCCACCGCGGCCGGTGGCGCGCAGGTCGGCATCGGAGAAGCGCAGCGTCTTGCCGTCCGACGTGGTCACCAGGTAGTCGCCACCACCGGGGCTGGTCAGCACGCGGGCGACCGCGTCGCCGGCCAGCAGCCGGAGATCGGGCGCGCCCCTCTCGTCCACCCGGACGTACTCGGAGAGCGCCGTCTTTTTCACCCGCCCATCACGCGTGAGCTGGACGAGGCACACCTCTTCGGAGAAGGCGCCGATCGGGACGACGGCGACGATCCGCTCCCCGGGCTCGAGCGTGATCATCGACCGGGCGCTCTCCGCTTTGCCCGCCCGGGTCGTCTCAGGGATCTTCGCCGTGCGCATGATGGCGACGCGGCCGCTCGACAGCTGGCACAGGGTGTAGTCGGCGGTGCGGCCACGGACCACCTGGTGCAGGCGCTCGTCGCCGCGAACCGTGCCCGCGTTCGTCTTCCCGCTGTAGGTGTTGCCCGGGGTGGCCTTCAGAGCGCCGTCGGACGTGAGCGCCACGAGCACCGGTTTGCTCTCGATAGCGCTGCGCACCTCGGCCACGGGCTGGGCCGCGTGCTCGTCCGACAGGATGGTCGTCCGCCGGTCGTCGCCGAACTCGTCGGCGATGGTCTGCATCTCCTGCTTCAGCAGGGCCACGAGCTTCGGCTCGTGCGCCAGCAGCTCCTCCAGCCGGGCAATCGTGTCGACGAGCTCCTTGCGCTCCGCCCGGTAACCCGCCAGGTCCAGCTTCGTGACCTGCGCCAGGGTCATCTCGCTGATCTTCAGCGCCTGGATCTCGGACAGCTTGAAGCGCTTGACCAGCTCGGCTCGCGCTGTCTGGCGGTCCCGCGCTGCCTGGAACACCTTGACGATGTCGTCGGCGTGGACGGCGCCGATGATCAGGCCGTCGACCAGGTGCAGGCGCTCCCGGGCCCGGGCGAGGTCGTACTCGCTGCGCCGCCGCAGCACGTTCAGCTGGTGCTCGTTGTAGCGCCGCAGCAGCTCGACCATGCCGACGGTTCGCGGCGTTCGCGCCGGCTCGTTCTCTGCCCCGAACAGGAAGGTCATCTGCACCGGGAAGCTCGTCTGCAAGCTCGTGTGCTGGTAGAGGGCGTTCAGAACGTCAGTCGGACTGGCCTCCTTCTTCAGCGGCAGAACGATGCGCGTGCCGTTCTGCTCGGAGGTCTCGTCAGGGATGTGACCCTCGAACTGGAGGCCGGCCAATTTGCCGTCGTTGTAGGCCTTGGCGATGCTGGTCTTCACGCTGGCGCGCCCGACGTACGGCACCTGGGTCACGATGAGGCGACGCCCGCGCTGGTCCTCCTCCAGGCGCACAGTCCCGCGGTGGATCACGCGGCCGCGGCCGGTGGCCAGGTACTCGCGCACGCCCTCCTCACCCACGATCGTCCCGCCGGAGGGAAAGTCCGGGCCGCGCACCAGCCGCATGAGATCGAGCACGCCCATGTGCGGCCCGTCCAACAGAGCGACGCACGCCGCCAGCATCTCACGCAGGTTGTGGGCTGGAACTCGGGTGGCGAAGCCCAGGCCGACACCGTCCTGGCCGTTGACGGCCGGCGGGGTGCGCGACGGCAGGTAGTACGGCTCGACGACCTTCGGGTCCTGCTTGTACGTCGGCACCAGCGGCACCGTGTCCTTGCCGATGTCCCGCAGCATGAGCTCGCCGACCCGGGACAGCCGCATCTCCGTGTAGCGCATGGACGCGGCCGGGTCATCGTCGTCGCTGCCGAAGTTGCCCTGGCCGTCGATGAGCGGGTAGCGCAGCGAGAACGGCTGAGCCAGCCGCACGGCGGCGTCGTAGATGGCGGCGTCGCCGTGCGGGTGCGCCTGCCCCATGACAGTGCCCACCACCTCGGCGGACTTCACGGTGTCGTGGGCGGAGGTCCACCCCATGCGGTGCATGAACCACAGCACCCGCCGCTGCACCGGCTTCAACCCGTCGCGCGCGTCAGGGATGGCCCGGGCGTTCGAGGACACCCCGTACTCGGCATAGCTCGCCTGGATGGCGGCCGAGAACTCCTCCAGCCTGATGCGCTCTTCGTCAATAGCCATCAGCAATCAGCCGTCAGCAGTCAGCTTCCGGCTCAGCGCGGTCAGCATGCGCTTCACCTCTACGATCGTTATAGCCAGCAGCGATCAGCCGTCAGCCGTCAGCTTCCGGCTTAGCACGGTCAGCATACGCTTCACCTCTACGATTTGCCCATTCAGTGGTTCGGACACCGCGGTCTCCACCATCCCCAGATCGTGTGCCAGCAAGGTGTGGTATTCCAGTTCGCTGGCTGAACCCATGGCAATGTACAAAAGGCGAAGAAGCTCCGGCGTGCCGTTCCGCCCACACCCCTCGGCAATGTTGGCTGGTATCGAAGTCGCCGCCCGCCGCATCTGACTTGTCAGCCCGAACAGCTCAGCATGAGGAAAGCCCGCCGTGACGGTGTAGACGCGAAGAGCAAGACAATGTGCCTTTTCCCACACTTTGAGGTCCCGGAAGTTCCGCGTTAGGCTGATAGCTGATAGCTGATAGCTCGTTTCACACATCCAAGTCGGTGCTGCGCGCGGCCTGGGCCAGGAAGTGGCGGCGGGCTTCGGGGCGCGACTCGTCCATCAGGTCGGCCACTATCTCGTTCGCCAGGTCGGCGTCGTCGAGCGTTACGCGCTTCAGCACACGGGTCGATGGGTGCATCGTCGTCTCGCGCAGCTCCGAGGCCTGCATCTCGCCCAGACCCTTGTAGCGCTTCACCGGCGCACTCTTGGCCTCCGGGTTGCGGCCGTAGAACTTGCGCAGCGCGTCGTCGTCCAGCAGCCAGGCCGGGCGGCCCTTCCACTGCACCGAGTACAGCGGCGGGCAGGCCACGAACACCTTGCCGGCTTCGATGATGCCCGGCATCTCCTGGTAGAACAGGGCCAGCAGCAGGGCGCGGATGTGGCCGCCGTCCACGTCCGCGTCGGTCATCAGGATGATCTTGCTGTAGCGGCACTTCTCGACAGCGCACGCGCCCCGGACGCCGCAGCCGACGATCGTCGCCAGCTGCTGGTACTCCTTGTTCTGCTGCAGCCGCTCCGGCCTGGCGTTGACGACGTTGATCGGCTTGCCGCGGAGCGCCACGATCGCCTGGTAGCTGGCGTCGCGGCCCTGCTTCGCGTTGCCGCCGGCGCTGGCGCCCTCGACCACGAACAGCTCCGCCCGCTCCGGGTCAGTGGTCGCCGCCCGGGCGAACTTGGACGTGTCCAGGTCGACCGTCTCCTGGCGCTTCTGGCCCGTGCGCGCCAGCTGCTCCTCCGCCTGAAGCCGGTTCGCCAGCTTCTGGTCGTCCTGGATCTTCTTCAGCCAGTCGCGGGCCGGCCCCGGCTTCGCTTCGAACCACTCCTTGAGCCCCTCGGTCACCACCGAGCGAACGATCCCCTCCACCGGCGCGTTGTTCAGCTTGTTCTTCGTCTGGCCCTCGAATTGGGGGTCCTTCAGCTTGACCGAGACCGCCGCCACCAATCCCTGCTGGATCACCTCGGGCCGGAAGCCGTCCTTGTCGCGGTTCTTGACGACGCCCAGCTTGACGGCCGAGTCGTTCACGACGCGCGTCAGGGCCGCCTTGAACCCCCGCTCGTGCACCCCGCCGTCTGGCGTGCGGACCGCGTTGGCGAACGAGTGCAGGTCCAGCTTGTAGCCGCGATTCGGCTGCAGCGCCACCTCCACCAGCACGTCGTCCCGCACCTGCTGGAACGTGATCGGCCGGCTGATCAGCGGATCCGCGCCCGGCGGTGAGGCGTGGCGCACGAAGTCCGCCAGACCGTCGCGCGACAGGAACGTCTTCTCGACATAGGCCTCCTCCTCCTCGTCCCACATCGTGAGGTGGAGCGCCAGCCCGCGGTTGAGGTGGGCGGCCGCCTGCAGCCGGCGCTCGACAGTGTCGAGCGGGTAGTACGCGTCGTGGTCGAAGATGTCCCGGTCGTACAGCCAGCGCAGCTGCGTGCCGTGGAGCTTGGCGTCGCAGGGCGTTACCGCGTGCGCTTTGGCCCGGCCGCGCTCGAAGCGCTGTGTGAAGTGCTGCCCGTCGCGCCAGACCTCCAGCTCGAGCCACTCGGACAGCGCGTTGATCACGGTAGCGCCCACGCCGTGCAGGCCACCGGCCGTCTTGTAGGCGCCTTCGCCGAACTTGCCGCCCGAGTGCGGCACGGTCAGCAGAACCGTGGCGGCCGGCAGACGCTTGCCGCCGTACGTCATCACATCGAACGGCATGCCGCGACCCTCGTCACGCGCTGTCACAATGCCTGTGCGCTCGACCGCCAGCCAGATCTGCTTGCCGAAGCCGGCCACCGCCTCGTCGACGGCGTTGTCGAGCGCCTCCCACAGCAGGTGCACCAGGCCGCTCGTGCTGGTCGAGCCGATGTACATGCCAGGCCGGTGGCGGATGGCCTGGATGCCCTCCAGGACGGCGATGTCCTTGGCGGTGTAGCTGCTCTTGCCACGCGAGAAGTCGCCATCGGGCAGCGGAGCCGGCGCGGGGGCGGCGGCGTCCAGGAGCGCGTCATCGAGCGGCAGCGTGCCAGCAGCGCGGGCCACGGAGGAGACGAGGCGGGATGAGGGCATAGCAGGCGTGCGGGTCAAGCGCCTAGCGGAGTCTACGGAAGAACGCACGGGCCCCGCCCACAACCGACCGTACAGTGGCGTATCGACGCCGCCTCGCACATGCCCATACGACTGACATTATAGAACATGTGTTCTGCCAGCGCGACCTGGGGGCGATGGTGAGTCGGCCATTTCGCCCGGGCCACCGGCCGCGCGCCATACTGGTCGCCTACCCGTTACCCGTGCCCGACGATCTCCCCAGGCTCCTTCTGGACCCATCCGCGCCCCTGCCGACGACCTGGCCGACCGGTGCCCTCGGCGCTTTCCTGCTCTTCCTGCTGCCGGTTGGTGGCGGCATCCCCATGGGCGTGCTGTTGGCCCGCGACGCCGGCGTGCCCGCCATCCTCACCGCCGCCCTGTACCTCGTCTCCGACGTCGTCCTCGCCTTCACCGCCGAGCCCATGCTGGCGCTGCTGCGCCTGGCTGGCCGGCGGGTCGCTTTTCTGGGCCGCCTCGGCAACCGCCTGGCCCGCCTGACCGGCCAGGCCGGGCTGCGCGACGACGGCGCCCGCGGGCCCCTCGGCCTGGTGCTCGTGTCGTTCGCGATCTCGCCGACGACCGGCCGCGCGGCCGCCGCGGCGGCTGGCCACGGCTTCCTCAGCGGCTGGAGCCTGGCCATCCTCGGCGACATGGGCTACTTCGTCCTGCTGATGGGCTCCACCCTCTGGCTCAGCGGCGTCTTCGGCGACGACCGCGTCACCATCGGCGTGGTCCTGGGCGCGACCTGGCTGCTGCCCCTGTTCCTACGGCGCCTGCGGCGGCCGCGGCGGCCGGCGGCGACGGCGCCGGGCGCGCCGCCCGCGCTGCGCGCCACGCCGACCACGACCGCGCTGCTGCCGGCGGCGCCAGCGACCCGCCGCGCCAGGGTCGCCACCCGGCGCCGTGGCAAACGGCTGCACCGCTGACTGGCTGACAGGCTGACCCGCCTTGACGGCGGGGTGGCTGCCGCCGCACGATGTCGGCGATGGTCCGCCTCGGCATTCTCATCGGGCTGCTTGTGCTCGTCGCCGGCCTGTGCTTCGCGTTCGGGCTGATCGGGGATCAGAAGCCGCTCATCGGCGTTGGCTTGCTCCTGCTGGCCCTGTCCGGCATCTATGGCGCCAACCCCCACTGGCCCGCGCGCCGCCGCCCAGACTGACTGATCAGGCGGTGACGTCGAACGAGGAGCGCGAGCTGAAGCTCGTTCCCGAACAGGAGGAGCTGCTCGATCGACTCGAAGCGCTGACGACCCTCGGTCCGTTCGTCGTGGTCGGCCGCCATCGCGAGCGCCAGCGCAACAGCTACTTCGACACGCCCACCGGCGCACTGCAGGCGGCCAGCCTGTCGCTCCGCCGGCGCGTCGTCGCGGGCGAGTCGCTCGCCACGTGGACCCTCAAAGGCCCCGGCCGCTGGAGCGACGGCGTGACGTCGCGGCCGGAGATCGAAGTCCAGCTGGACGGGGACACCGCTCCGCTCATCGTGGCCGGGGTCCTCGGCCAGACAGCCCGCGAGCGGGGCGCCCCGGTGCTGGCCGAGCGACTGGGCGATGCCCTGGCGGCCGCGCCACCGCCGGCGGCCCGGCCGTACCTGGAGATCGAGACCGACCGCCGGGTGGTCGACCTGGAGGCGCCGCGCCAGAACTGGCGGGCCGAGATGGCGCTCGACCGCGTGCGCCTGGTGGGCCACCCGGAGTTCCGGGAGCGGGAGATCGAAGTCGAGGTACGGCGGGGTGGCGACGGCCTCCTGGACGCGGCTCGCGCCGCCATCGCCGAGCTTGGCCCGGTCCAGTATTCCGAAGGCTCCAAGCTGGCCCGCGCCGCCGCCCACGTGGCGGCGTGCCACTGCGTCTAAGCAGGCAGGCATAACTGTTCCGTGTGTTCTGCCCAGCTGGCCCGCCCGCCTAGACGTATGTGTCTGTTCGCGCTCCGCGCTTGGGCTACCGCGGGCTAACTGCCGCTTCGATCTGGCGGGTGAGCGCCTCCAGCTCACGGGAGACGCCGAACGCTCGCCACATGCGATCGCTCAGCTCTGGAAAAGCTTCCCGCAGGTGGGCCGCGCGCTCGGACGCGTCGCCTCCGGCGCCCAGGGCGCTCACCGCCTGGATCTCCGCCAGCGACGCCCGCAGCGCGACCACCAGCAGCTTCACCTCCGACTCGCTCAGTACCAGCATCTCGCCTGCCGTCGCCGCCGCCAGCCTCTTGCCGAGCTTCGCCAGCGCCAACGCGTCGCGCAACGTGTCCCGCTTGACCCCGCGCGCCAGCAGCGTCCCGTACAGGTGCTCGGCCGAGCGCAGCAGCCCCAGTTGGGGGTCCTCGAAGCGCAGGCGCAGCGAGCACCAGGCGGGCGGCGTGTTCTTGTTCTGTCCGCGCGCGGCCACCGGCTCAGCTCTTCCCGCGGCGCTGGCCGCGCCGGGTGAACCAGGCGCTCGCCGCCGCCAGCAGCATCCCCAGGCCTGGGTTGAACAGCAGCCAGAACGCGGGGTCGGACGGCGTACCCGGCAGCGGCGCCACAGCGTCCGAGGCGGCGACCACCACGCCGTCGAGCATGCCGGCCAGCAGCCCGGCCAGCAGCGCGAAGCGCACAGCGCCAGTCTCGCGCAGGACCGACGCCCCGGCGATGGAGAAGAAGATAGCGTTGAGCACGTAGTCCACCCCCAGGACATCGAAGAGGTCCGTGCCAACGGTGCGCTGCTGCGTTGCCTTGGTGGCCAGATCGACAATAATCACCAGCCCACCCATGAGGAAGCCCCAGCGCAGGACCGAGGCGCCAGGGCTCGTCGTGCTCTCCGTCGGCGCACGGGCTGGGGACGGGGTGGGCGATGGCCGTGGCGGTGGAGGCGGCGGTGGTGCGCTCGGCGCCCGCCCGCCGGGCGTCATAGCCATAGAGCCGTGATGGTACCCGACCCGCGCTGCCGGACCGCTTGCGACGCGAGCTGATCAGCGAAAACCTGCGCACCCTGAGGCTGAGACGACCGGATCGCGGGCGGGGAGCGGGCGATGCTGAACTGAACGCGGCGCTGGTTGATTAAATAGATCAATCAGGGCGCGAGGTGGAGGAACGCCTGCATGCGCTGGTACAGGATCTTGCGGTCGCCGGCCGTCGCCGGCTGCAGCCGCTCGTGGTTGATGAGCCGCGTCTGCTCTTCGACCCAGTCGCGCCAACAGTCGGCGCAGGTGTCGGCCTGAGCCACCGTACCCCAACGCCCGGGCAAGGGCGGCTCAGCCATGGCGGGCTTGATCTGGCCGCAGCGGCGGCACGTCACCTGGGACATACGACCGACAGAAGGAGCATCCCGAGGGTGTGGATGGTACCAGGTGCTATAAAAAGGAGCAGCGTCGTGTCACCACGGCGAGGAGGACCCGCCATGTTCATCGGCGCGCTGGAGCCGCCGCACCTCATCCTCATCCTGGTCATCGTCCTGACAGTGTTCGGTCCGGGCAAGCTGCCCCAGGTTGCCAGGTCCCTGGGCTCGAGCATCCGCGACTTCAAGCGCGCCACCGAGGGCTCGGCCGACGCCTGGCGGGCGGCGCGGGCGGCCAACGCGGGGCCGGCGGCCCTGGCGGCGCCCACGGTCCGCTGCGGCAACTGCGGGCTGGCGGCGGCCGGAAGCGCCGACTTCTGCGTGGGCTGCGGCACCTCCCTGACGACCGCCAGGGACGGCGACGCGGCCGCGCCGGTCCACCAGGTGGCCAGCCACTAAATTTAGACGGGACTGACGACTTCCTATGCGACGCAACACCGCGAAACAGAAGCTGGCGGCGGGGCAGCCGATCACCGTCGTAGCTCCCGGCTACCCATCGCCCGGCCTGGTCGAGGCGGTGGCGCACCTCGGGTTCGACGCCATTTTCCTGGACGGCGAGCACGGCTCCGCGAGCTGGGAGGACACCGAGAACATGATCCGCGCGGCCGAGCTGGCCGGCGCGACGCCCATCTGCCGGGTGCAGGCCAACGACGCCGCTATCATCACGCGCACTCTCGACCGTGGCGCCGGCGGGGTGCAGATTCCGCACGTCAACACGGCCGACGAGGCGCGGCTGGCGGTGCGCTACGCCAAGTACGGGCCCATCGGCGAGCGCGGCTGGGCCGGCGGGCGCGCTGCCCTCGGCGTGCCGGCGGGCGAGTACGCGGCCCACGCCAACGACGAGACCATGGTGGTCGTCATGCTGGAGGAGGTCCAGGCGCTGAAGAATCTTGACGCGATCCTGTCGGTGGAGCACATCGACGTGTTCTTCGTCGCCCCCGGCGATCTCGCCCAGTCCATGGGCCACACGGGCCAGGTGGAGCACCCGGAGGTCGTCGCGGCGGTCGACGGCGCAGTCGACAGGGTCCACGCGGCTGGCCGGGTGGCTGGCGTGCTGACCACGCCGGCGACGGTGGCCAAATATCTGGACAGAGGCGTGCTGTACCTGTACGTGAGCCTGGCCCACCTGCTGCAGCCCGGGGCGCGCGGCTTCCTCCAGACGGTCGCAGCAGCCGGTGGCAAGCAATAAGCCTTAAGCAATAAGCCTCAAGTAGTTGAGTAGTAAGCAGTAGGACGGTGAGTGCGATGACTGTTGTCCAGAAGACCGACGACCAGTGGCGCCGCGAGCTGACCCCTGAGCAGTACCGCGTGCTGCGCCAGAAGGGCACCGAGCGCGCCTTCACCGGCGCGTACGCTGAGGGCCACGACCCGGGCGTCTACCGCTGCGCCGGCTGCGGCGCCGAGCTGTTCCGCTCAGACGAGAAGTTCGACTCGCGCTCTGGCTGGCCCAGCTTCTCGGCTCCAGCCAGTCCCGAGCGCGTCGCCACCGAGACTGACAGGAGCTACGGCATGGTGCGCACCGAAGTCATGTGCAACGCCTGCGGCGGCCACCTCGGACACGTCTTCGACGACGGCCCCAAGCCAACCGGGCTGCGCTACTGCATCAACTCGGCGGCCCTCAAGCTCGAGCGCGCCGACGAGTAACGCCCCGGGTCACGCCTCGAGCGGCGGCGGCGTTCGGCGCGCACGTCGAGCCGGACGCCGGCCACGAAGATCACGACGAGCGCGGCGGCGAACACCAGCGCCAGGAGAACAGTCGGCAGTCCAGGGAGGGAAAGCAGCACACCCGTAGGCTAGCGATCAGGCGTAACAGCGGCATCGCGACCACCGCCCCCGGCCATCACGAATCCACTACGTGCGCTGGTTTTCCACCGCCAATCACCAATCGGTCCAGCGTCGCTGCCGCGTAACTGTTGCGGCAACGGCGCGTTGTCTCCAGGGACTGTCGCTCGCGGGGGGCGCAGGCCGGCCCCAGCCCCGCGGCTGGCGCGGCACCTGCTGCGTCGAGACGGCAGCGCCGCCGCCCTGACCCACCCCACCTGCACCTGGAGGTGACCCCCCCATGACCCGCACCACGTCCGCCGACCACCCCGCCCGGGCTCCGCGCCCGGGGCCAGCCGCCAGGCTGCGCCGCTGGCTTGCCCTGTGCGGCGTCCTGCTGGTCTTCGCCGTGCTGGCGATCTCGGTCATCCCGAACGCCATGGCGGACGCGGGCGACTCCGCCGCATCCGCGGTGCCGATCGGGGCCGACGGCGCGTTGGTCGGCACCGTGGCGCCGAACAAGTCGCTCTGGTACCGCTTCTCCTATACCGGCGGCAACGTCCAGTCAACGGTGGCCATCACGTTCGTGCCCGTCGACGCCAGCAAGGTCGACCTCCAGCTGTTCACGGGCGACCCGTCCAACCCACGGCAGGAGAACACCAGCGCGACCAGCACCAACAACACGCGGACGATCCAGTTCACCGACCCGTCCACCCGCGACGTGTTCGTCAAGGTGCTGAACAACAACAGCGACCGCCCGATCAGCTTCACCGGGACGGTGACCCCCACCTCCAGCCTGGCGACGCCGACGCCTTCGCCGACGTCGACCGGCACGCCGCTGACGGCCAACGCGACGCCCAACCCGGGCGACAACGCCACGACGGCCGTCACTGTCGGAGGCGACGGCCAGTACTCGGGCACCATCGGCGCACGCCGCGCCGTCTGGTACCGGTTCTGGTACGGCAACCCGGGCGCCAACGCCAACGTGGCAGTCTCCGTCTCGCCGTCGGCCGACAACGCCGACCTCAACCTGTACACCGGCCCGGACCCGAACAGCATCACTCAGCAGGGCGGCAGCGCCAACAAGACCTCGACGGCGCTGTCGCGCAGCGTCAACCTCCCAAGCCAGCAGTTCGTCTACTTCACCATCGCCAACAACAACGACGCATCGACCCTCGCCTACAGCGGCACGGTCACACCGGCCTACGCGCCTCCGGCCACCCCGACAGCCGTGGTGACCGGCACCCCGGCCGCGACCGGGACACCGGCTGTCACCAGCACCCCGACGGCCACGCCGACCGCGTCCCCGCAGCCGGCGCCGCCCGTGGCCAAGGACAGCCAGTACTACTCTCAGACCGGCTTCCGCGTGGACGACCAGGCGCTCCAGTTCTTCCAGTCCCGCGGCGCCGTCAAGACCTTCGGCTACCCGGTCTCGCGCCTGTTCACCTTCCTGGGCTGCCCCGTCCAGATGTACCAGCGGCTCATCATCCAGCTGTGCGGCGGCCAGGGCCCAGCGGTCATCAACATGCTGGACCCCGAGATCTTCCCGTACACCAGCGTCAACGGCAGCGTCTTCCCCAGCCCGGACAGCAACCTGAAGAACAGCACCCCGCGCGTCGGCACTCCCGAGTACGCGGGCATCATGAGCTTCGTGCAGGCGAACTCGCCCGATACTTTCAACGGCCAGAACGTGAACTTCTGGCAGACCTACCAGGCGCTTGGCGGCCTCGAGATTCTGGGCACACCGATCTCGCCGCCTCAGGTCGACCCCAACAACCACGACTTCGTCTACCAGCGGTTCCAGCGCGTGATCCTGCACTACCGCGCCGCGGTCGGGACGACCGAGCCCTTGCTGCTGGCCGACTACCTGAAGGCGGTCATCGCCAACAACTCGTACCTGCCCGGCGACCTGAAGCGGCAGGCCCAGAACAGCAAGTTCTACGCGCAGTACTGCCCGGGCGGCACGCGCTGGATCTGCCGGCCGAACGACCTGCCGGGCAGCGACCTCACCTTCGCCTTCGAAGCCACCCAGTAATCAGCAGTCAGCAGTCAGCAGTCAGCAATCAGCAATCAGTACCGACTAAGGACTACGGCCCGCCGGGGAAGGTTCTCCCGGCGGGCGGCCCCGACCGCATAATGGGTCCATCAGGCCGGTTCCGTGACCCCTCCATCGTCTCCCGCTAGCCACGTTCTCGTGGTCGACGATGACCCGCTCATCCTGTCCCTGATGCGGCGGGTGCTCGAGCTCGACGGCCACACCGTCGAGCTCGCCGACGACGGTGATGTGGCTCTGGCGCTGCTGCGCCAGGGCACGGTCGACCTGCTCATCCTGGACGTCATGCTCCCAGGCCGGAGCGGCCTGGAGGTGTGCCGCTCCGTCCGCCGCGAGAGCGGCCTGCCGATCCTGATGCTGACCGCCCGCGACGCCGCGACAGACAAGGTGGCCGGCCTGGATTGCGGCGCTGACGACTACGTTGTCAAGCCGTTCGATCCCGACGAGCTGCTGGCGCGCGTGCGCGCCCTGCTCCGGCGCGTCCAGCCGCACCAGCCGGAGGTGCTCTGTTTTGCCGACGTGGAGCTGGCCCCGGCGGCGCGCGAGGCCAGTCGCGGCGGCAGGCCGCTCGACCTGACGGCGCGCGAGTTCGACCTGCTGGAGCTGTTCTTGCGCCACCCGCGCCAGGTCCTGTCGCGCGAGCTCATCCTCCAGCGCGTCTGGGGGTTCGACTACCTCGGCGATTCCAACCTGGTGGACGTGCGCATCAAGTACCTGCGCGACAAGCTCGAGGCCGACGGCGAGCGGCGCATCATCCAGACGGTGCGCGGCGCCGGGTACGCCCTTCGCCTATGAGCCCATGAGCCGCTTGCCCCACTTCGGCATGTCGCTGCGCACGCGGCTGACGCTGTGGTACGGCGTGCTGCTGGCGACCACCCTGCTCGGCTTCAGCCTCCTGCTGTACTTCACGCTGCAAGAAAGCCTGGCGCGCAGCCTCGACGACCGCCTATCGCTCCGCGCCGACCAGGTGCGCCGCGTGCTCGGGCCGAACGTCGGCAACCTGCTCCAGCCAGAGGACGTACCGCCACCCCAGGTGGACGCCAAGCCGCTCGACGCCTTCGTCGCGCCCGGCATCTACGTCCAAGTGGTGAACGTGAACGGCGCCGTCATCGCGGCGCCGCCCAACCTCTTCGGTGGCGACCTGCCCGTGACCGAGGACACCCACCGCGCCATCGAGACCGACCAGCCGGTCTTCGCCAGGGTGTCCGTGTTCGCTGCGGGCGCCAACGTGCGCGTCCTCACCGTGCCGGTCCACGGGTCCAGGGGCGAGGTGGCCGGGGCTGTCCAGGTCGCCGAGTCGTTGACCCCGCTCGAGAACACCATGTCCGCCGTGGCGCGCCTGCTCTCGCTCGCCGGCGCCGGCGCCCTGCTCCTGGCCGTCGTCCTGGGCTGGCTCTTTACCCGCAGCGCGCTCAGCCCCGTGGCTCGCATCACAGCTCTGGCGCGCCACATCGCCACCACGGGCGATTACCGGCAGCGGCTGGGCCTCCAGCCACCACCCCTGGGGCGCGGCGACGACCTCTTCTTTCTGGCGGCGACCTTCGACGACATGATCGCCCGCCTCGAACAGGTGGTCGAGTCGCAGCGGCGGCTCCTGGCCGACACCTCGCACGAGCTGCGCAACCCGCTCACGGTGGTGCGCGGCAATCTCGCGCTGCTGCGTCGCGGGGGTCTGCCCGCCGACGGCCACCGCCAGTCCATCGTGGAGGCCGAGTCCGAAGCCGCGCGCATGAGCCGGCTGGTGGACGACCTCCTGCTGCTGGCGCGGGCCGACGCCGGCGACCTGCCGCGCGCTGGCGACGACCGCGTCGACCTGGCCTCGGTGGCCCGCCACGTGGTCGAGCGGGCCCGCGCCAGCGCCGGTGGCCGGACGCTCACGCTGTCGACTCCGGCGCCCGTCATTGTGCTGGGCGACCCTGATCGCTTGAAGCAGCTGGTGACCAATCTCGTGGAGAACGCGCTGCGCTACACCCCCGACTCCGGGCAGGTCCACGTTCACGTCGGCATCACGCAGGAGCGCGCTGGCATGGCGGTGCAACGCGGGCCGAGCTCGGTCCGTTCACCTATCAGCACCGGCCTACCCGGAATGGACACCGCCCACCTGACAGTCGCCGACACCGGTATCGGCATCGCACCCGCCGAGCTGGCCTACGTCTTCGAGCGCTTCTACCGGGTCGACCGGGCCCGCACACGGGCGCACGGCGGCGTCGGGCTCGGGTTGTCGATCGCCCAGTACGTCGCCCAGGCTCACGGCGGCCGGATCGAGGCCACCAGCGCCGGCGTCAACCGCGGCAGCGCCTTCCACGTCTTCCTGCCTCTCGCCGACGACGCCCGCGCGCCGGCCCTCCGCGCCGACGCGCGCCACACTCGGCAGCTCCAGCGCCCGGCACGCGGCCAGGTATGAACGCGAAGACCGGGCGCCTCGCCGGACTGGGCCTGCTGCTCGTGGCCTGGGCGTCGGTTGCCCCGGTAGGCGCGGTCGCGGCGCAGGAGCCGAACGGTGGTGGCCCCGCCACTGGAGCTGGGGCGGGCGCGCTGGCCCGCTCGTCGTCGACAGCGACGCCACCGGCGCCCAGCGGCATCGCTGTCGACAGCGACGGCAACGTCGTGGCGACCGACTACACCGGCAACCGCGTCCTCAAGTACGGGCCTGACGGGACGGTCCTCCTCCAGTGGGGAGGCTACGGCACGGGCGCGGGCCAGTTCAGCGGGCCGTTCGGCGTGGCCGTCGACGACCGCAACGCCGTCTACGTGGTCGACCAGCTCAACGCCCGGGTGCAGAAGTTTGCCGCGGACGGGACGTTCATGACGGCGTGGGGCAGCCCCGGCGCCGGCTCTGGCCAGCTGCGCACCCCGTTCGGCGTCGCCAGCGCCGCGGGACACATCCTGGTGGCGGACTTCGGCAACGATCGCGTCCAGCTGTTCACGCCCGACGGCCAGCCGCTCCACCAGCTGGGCGACCCGGGCGGTGGCGATGGCCAGTTCCTGCGCCCCGCCGGCGTCGCTGTCGACCGCGATGGCTCCGTCTACGTCAGCGACCACTTCAACAACCGCGTGCAGAAGTTCTCCAGCGACGGCCACTTCCAGGCCCAGGTCGGCACGCTGGCATCGCCAACGGTCGCCGGCTCGCCGACCCCATCCGCGACGCCGACGCTCCTGCCGACTCCGAGCCCGACCGGCTCACCCGCTGTCGGCGCGGGTACCCCATCCCCCGCGCCCCAGCCGGACCAGCAGCTCGACCGCCCCGAGGGCCTGGCGGTCGACCGCGACGGCGCCCTCGTGGTCGCCGACTACGGTCGGAACCGGGTGGTGCGCTTCGGTTCGGACGGGCGTTTGCTCGGCTGGATCGGCGGGCGTGGCTCGGCGCCCGGCGAGTTTGTCGGGCCCAAGGGGGTCGCGGTCGACCCACAGAGCGGCCGCCTGTACGTCGCCGATACTGGCAACGGCCGCATCCAGCGCTTCCTCGCCGACGGCACCTTCGACACCGCCTGGCCTCTGCCGGACGTCCACGCGCCGTAGCGGCCGGGCGAGGCAACCGTAATTGTTCTGTAACGCCGCGGTAAGCGTGCTGTCATGCGCCGCCACTAGAGTCAGGGGGTGGGAACGAGCACAACTGCCGCCGATGTCCTCGTCAAGCGCGATCCGCTGCTGGTCGAGGATGCGTTCCAGGAGCACTACCCCGCCGTGTACAGGCAGGTGCAGCGGCTCATGCGTGACCCGGACGATAGCTACGACCTGACCCTGGCCGCCTGGGAGAAGGCCCAGCGCGCGTGGGAGCGCCGCCCCGTCGTCGCCGTGGAGGTCAAGCCGTGGCTGTTCCGCATCGCGCGGAATGCCTGCGTCGACGAGCTCCGCCGCCGCCAGCTGGTGCGCTGGGAGCCCCTCGAGCGCGACCGTGACCGCGGCGGCGAAGAGCGGCTGCCGCCGCGCGCCGCTCTCCTGAGCAGTGACCTCGACGACCCCGAGGGCGAAGCCCTGCGTACCGAGCGGGTCGCCCTGGTGCGCGAGGCTCTCGGTCGGTTGCCGACGCGCTACCGCACCTGCCTCCTGCTGCGCGAGACCGAGGGGCTGTCGTGCGAGGAGATCGGCATCCAGCTGGGCCTGACCTCGGGCGCGGTGCGGACGACTCTCTGCCGAGCCCGGCAGCGGCTGCGCACCGAGTACGTCGCCCTGGGCGGCGAGCCCGCCGCCGCTTAAGGGTTAAGGGGGACGGCGCCCGCACTGATATCCTTGCCGGGTCGAGGAGGATCAGGGCAATGTCGCTCTCAACGACTGGCGTCACCGAAGGAGGCACTGCAGGCGGCCTCGACCGCAACATCGCCATGGAGCTCTGCCGCGTCACCGAGGCCGCGGCGCTCGCGTCGGCCCGCTGGATGGGCCGCGGCAACAAGAACGCGCTGGACCAGGCGGCGGTCAACGCCATGCGCGACCGTCTGAGCGTCATCGATATGGACGGCGTGGTCGTCATCGGCGAGGGCGAGAAGGACGAGGCGCCGATGCTGTACATCGGCGAGCGGATCGGCAATGGTCGGCCACCCGAGATCGACGTCGCCGTCGACCCCGTGGACGGCACTACGCTCCTGTCGAAAGGCCTGCCGAACGCCGTCTCGGTCGTCGCGCTCGCCGACCGCGGAACGATGTACAACCCGCCGGGCATCGTCTACATGAACAAGCTCGCGGTAGGCCCGACGGGCAAGGGCGTCTGCTCGCTCGAGATGAGCGTCGAGGACAACATCCACGCCCTCGCCAAGGCCAAGGGCGAGCGCGTGGACGACCTGACGATCGTCGTGCTGGACCGGCCGCGGCACGCCGAGCTGATCGAGACGATCCGGGCGGTCGGCGCGCGCATCAAGCTCATCTCGGATGGCGATGTGGCTGGTGGTATCATGCCGTCCCTGCCCGAGACAGGTGTCGACATGCTGCTTGGCGTTGGCGGCTCCCCGGAAGCGGTGCTCACCGCGGCCGCGCTGAAGTGTCTCGGCGGCGACATCCAGTGCACCCTGTGGCCGCGCACCGACGAGGAGCGGGCGCAGGCCGAACGGCTCGGCCTCCGGCTAGACCAGGTGCTCTCCATCGACGACCTGGTGCGCGGCGACGACGTCTTCTTCTCGCTCACCGGTGTCACCGACGGCGAGCTGGTCAAGGGCGTCCACTACTTCCCGCACGGCGCGACAACCGAGACGCTGGTCATGCGGTCGCAATCCGGCACGCTGCGGCGCGTCTCCGCGGTGCACAACTTCGAGAAGCTCTCCCACTACACGAAGCTAGCGGGCACCTGACGAGTACACTTCTCCATGGCATGATCCAGATCGACGCGGAGGACGGTGCGGTTCGGATCGAGCTGCCGCACGGGGAAGCGGCGACGATCGAGGGCTTGACACCGGGGGCGGTCATCGAGCGCGGCAGCCAGCGCGCGCTGTTTCTGGAGCTTGAGGAGGCTCAGACCCTCGGCAAGATGATCGACTACATTCTCTCCAAAGTGCAGATCCGCCCGGAGTCCCGCGAGGCGTTGACCGCTGTGCGCCCGCGCCTGGACGCTCTGTTCGCCGACTCGTGACAATAGTCGCGCGTCGGCGACACCGGTCGGACCGCTAGCCATGCCCATTCAGCGAGGTCGTACCACCATGTCCGTTCCCCGACCATCCGTGTTGCGCGTGACCCAATGCCCGCCGTCCAGGTAGGCATCCTCACCAAAGGCCGGCCGATGCTGGCCACCGTCATCGCCAATCTCGTCCTGCAGGAGGAGAGCCCGCTCGAGATCTTCATCGTCGACACCGGCGAGCACCCGGCCATCAAGCGCGAGGACGTCGTCTTCGCCATGCGCCTGGCCCAGGACCGGCGGGTGCGCTGCGAATACGAGCTGCACCGGGACAAGCAGCGCGCCTTCTCGGGTGGCCGCCTGAAGCTGCTCGAGAGCCTCTCGGGTCCACTCCTGGCGTTCATGGACGACGACGTCGTGCTGCCCGGAACCGCTATCGCCGCGCTGGCCCGTCGCGCCGTCGAGCTGGGCGCGCAGCTCGGCTGGGTGGCGCCGCACTGCGTGAACGCCGGCTCGTCGCGGGGCTTCCTCCGCGATCTGCCGCACTACTCGCCAGGCGGCCTGTTCGGCCAGGACGCCATCGTGCGCAACATCCTCCTGGAGTACTACAACACGAACTCCGACGTTCTGGACGCCAAGGGGCCGAAGGAGCGGGTCTGGGAGCTGGCCTTCCTGACCGAGCTGTTCCCGGCCCTGGGCCGCACCACGGAGGTCCAGTCGGAGACCGTGAGCTACCACCTCGACTACGGCTCAGGCACCCGCTGGGATCTCATGGAGGAGGCGCTGCTCGCCACAACCCGCCGCGAGCTACGGCGCCTCCTGACCAAGTACGCCGCGGCCGCCCCTGCCGAGCCCGTCTTCCGGTAGCACGTCCACCTCGACACCACGGTCGGCCAGCAGCGCCAGGGCGCGGCGGAGAGCAGCGGCGTCCGCGGCGCGCAGCCGCACGAGCGCGCTGGCGGCCCCGGTGGCGGCCGTGGCTGCCGCTGTAGCAGCGCCGTCGGCCGCGTCGGTCCGGAGCGCGCGCCAGTGGTACACCAGGAGCAGGACGGCGACCAGCACCACCGCCAGAGCGCGAGCCAGGTCGGTGAAGAGCCAGCCGCCGAGTGCGGCACCGAGCGCCACGCTCAGGGTGCGGTACGCGGCTGTCGCGGCGCTGCCCAACAGCGCCAGGGCGCCCGCCGCCAGCGTGGCGTACAGGTAGAGCCGTCGCGACAGCGAGCGAGCCTCGTCGACGTCGACCCGAGGCCGCCAGTGGACCAGCCACACGGGTAGACCAACCGTCGCCAGCGTGGCGGACAGGGCGATCGCGTCGCGCCACCAACCGCTCGTCCCCGTGCTCGGGCCATTGGTCAGCCCATCGGCGGCCGTCCACAGCAGCCCGCCAACCCCAACGGACCAGCCGGCCAGCGCCAGAAGCGCCACCAGGTAGGTGTAGAGACGGCGCACGCCAGCCTGCCGCGGCGTCTCGGCGACACGCGCCTGCCGCCGGATGGCGTGGCGGCCGTACGCCCAGCCGACGCCGTACACGAGCAGCACGCTGGCCGGCTCGGCTGCCGCCTGGAGCAGTCCACCGGACACCCCACCCGGAGCGTCGACGCCGAGAAGTCGGCCGAGCGCGTAGTACAGGACCTGACTGGCCCCGAACAGCGCCCGACCGACCGTCAGCACGAGACCGAGGAACAGGTACACGACCCGGAGGGTCGAGCTGTCGTCCTGGTCGATGACGACGCCGCCGGCCGTGCGCGGCAGCAGCGCCCAGTGGAACAGCCACAGCGCCAGGCCGACGAGCGCGCTGGCTGTGCCCCCGGCGAGGGTGGACCCGGCGTCGGAGCTGGTCAGAAGGACGAGCCACAGCCCCGCCACCAGACGCTGACACCCGTCCAGCACCATGACCAGTCCGAGGTAGGCGGCGCCGTAGGTGTACCAGCGGCGCAGCGCGGCCGACCCGCCGACTTCGCCGCCGACCAGGCGGTCGGCGGCGGCGACGCGTCGGTGGTACACCCAGACGACCAACCCCACCAGGAGCGTCGGCAGCCCGGCGATGGCGCGGCGACCCTCCCCATCGAAAATGCTCACAATGGCCGTGTGGGCGACGACTGTCATCGACAGCGTCGCGCCGGCGACAACCGCGTAGAGGTACAGGCGGCGCAGGGTGCTGGCGCGCTCGTCCGCGCTGGTCCGGGCGCCGCCCTGCGCCCAGCGCCAGTGCACCAGCCAGACCGGCAGGCCGACGAGGGCAGCCGCGCCCCAGCGGGACACCTCGTCGCGCACGTCGCCCGCGGCGCCGGGCGTCAACAGGGGCGTGATGAGACCCGTCAGGAGGTTGGCGACGCCAGCGGCCAGCATTGCCAGGCCCGCCAGGGCCACGAGGTAGACGTAGACGCGGCGCGTGGCGCTCACATCTGGATCACGAATGGATCGGGCGGGACGAGAATGCGCCACTGGCCGCCCTCGCGCACCAGGGTGACCGGGCTTCGCTGAGGGCTCGGACCGCCGAACAGGCCGAGGCCGTCGCTCGTGTAGGTGCGCAGCAGGTCGAGGTGCGCCGTGTCGCCATCGACGCGCTCGCCCTCGACGGCCAGGCGGACCCGGTCGCGGCCCTCGCCCATCGTGGCGATGCGCAGCAGGAACCGCTCACGCGTGGTGCCAGCCTGAGCGGGCGCGGCCAGGAGGGCCCACGCCCGGTCGCCATCGCCGCCGCGAACCGCCTGCGCGTAGGCCAGTGTGACCCCGGCCGGCGAGGTGAGGTCAGGGGTCGCGTCGCGCGACTGCAGCCGGGCAGCGACCGCCACGCCGCCGACGACGAGCAGCAGCACGCCAACGACGATCCCCCACGTGAACCGGTCCACCCGGCGGACAACGATTCGAGCCGGCGAGCGTGACGGAGCCGTTTGCCGCCGCCTATGCGGTTGCCTACTATGAAGCGACCGACGGCGAGCTAGGCCCTACATGCTGCCGACATTCGTTGTTTCGTTCAGGTGATGAGGTGTCGACCATGAAGCTGGAGTGCTTGCAGGAGAACCTGGCAGAGGGCCTGTCAGTGGTTGGGCGGGTCGTGCCGACGAAGAGCACGTTGCCCGTTCTGAGCAACGTGTTTCTGGCCGCGCGGGAGGGCGAGCTCCAGCTGGCGGCCACGAATCTCGAGCTGGCAGTCGCCCACCGCGTGCCGGCGGCGCTCGCCCAGGACGGTGCCATCACCCTGCCGGCGCGCCTGCTGGCGGACTACGTCGCGCTGCTGGACCATGGCCAGAAGGTCACCCTTGACCTGAACGAGAAGACGCACAAGGTCCACCTCGGCTGTGGCCGCTACGAGGCCAACGTGGCCGGCATCGACGCCGAGGACTTCCCGCCAATCCCGAGCGTGAGCGGCGGTGAAAGCTTCACCATGGAAGCGGCCGTCTTGAAGGAGGCGATCGGTCAGGTCGTGTTCGCGGCGGCGTCCGACGACACCCGCCCGGTGCTCGCCGGGGTGCTCATGCGCATCAGCGGCGGCACGCTGACGCTGGCGGCGGCGGACGGCTTCCGTCTGGCGGTGCGCAACGTGGATCTGCCGGCGGGGCCGGAGCTGCAAATGATCGTGCCCGCCCGCACGCTGAGCGAGGTGGCGCGCCTGCTGCCGAGCGAGGAGGGCCAGGAGGTCACGGTGAGCGCCACCGCGAGCGGCAACCAGGTCCACTTCTCCTTTGGCAAGACGGACGTGACCAGCCGTCTGATCGAGGGCCAGTTCCCCGATTACCAGAGGATCATCCCGAGCGGTCCGAAGACGAACGTGGTGATGAGCACGACGGACTTCCTGCGGGCCACGCGGGCGGCGGCGGTGTTCGCCCGCGACAACTCGAACATCGTGCGCCTGGAATGCACGCCGCCGAAGGAGAACGCGGACCTCGCCCTGGGTCGGGTTCTGGTGAAGAGCACCAGCGCCGAGATGGGCGACAACGAGGGCAACCTGGACGCGACGATCGTCGGCGAAGAGATCCAGATCGCCTTCAACGGCAAGTACCTGCGCGACGCGCTCGAAGCGATCGAGACCCAGCAGGTCAAGCTAGAGATCACCGGCCCCAGCTCGCCAGGCATCATCCGCCCCGTAGGCGAGCCCGACGGCTACCTCCACGTGATCATGCCCATGCACGTGGCCCGGTAAATAGTGGAGGGTACGCACGTGGGGTCCGCTTCGGGGCTACCATCGCGCTTCCACTCAACCCCGACCACTAAGGTGAGGCTTACGCCCGGCTCAAGAAGGTGGCCCCGAGCCGGTGCGCGCGCGTTATCCCCAGGCCACAGAGAGGGTAGACACGAGCATCCGCACCATTGACAGTAACGAGACCCATCACGCTCTACGAAGGTGGAGACTGTGGGCAATCTCTCGCGAACCGCTAGAGCCTCGTGGATCGACAACGGGGTGGTGCAGGAAGCAATACGGCGCTATCTGAGGACTCTGCGGCGGAGACCCGCCCGAGGTGAGCGGGAATTCTACTCGTTCTCCTGGGTCGCAACGGTCCAGAGTCGCTTGAGGGGAAGCTCCGCTTTCAAGTCCTCGTCAAGTTGATCGTAGTGGACGAAAAGCGCTTCCAGCAGTTCCTTCTGTGTCCAGAGACGAACGCGGAAGAAACTCGCCGCCAGTTCCTTTTGAACATTGCTCTTGAAGCCACTCCAAGAAACGAACAGCCCTTCTTGCGCCCCAAATTTTGATACCGCGCCGAGTAATTTGTCCACGGTGGGACGATCAATAGGAGCGTCCTCCGACTTCACTTCGACGCAGAGGCGTGGTACACCGAAGCCCAGTGGTCCTGCACCTGCGAGGATGTCGGCGCCACCGTCAGCGCCTTCTGGGCTCCGGTAGGTTGTGTATCCCTGCGCCTTGAGAATGCCCTCCACCAAGCGCGCGAGCCCGTGCCCCTTGAAACGGGCCATAATGAGTTGTGCGATCTGATCCTTTGCGAGTTCTTCAATGTCTGTGTTTGCGGCGGCGTCGTCGGTCAACTGGGTTGCGCCCGACAGCGTCGATTTCGTCGTGTCTGCAAGCGACTCGGCTTTCCAAGCATTGGCCCGCATTGCAGCAATGCGAGCCTCAGCGTTGTTCCGTTGAACGCGGCAGATCGTCAGGAAAGCGCCGAACGTGAAAAGGAGGTCTTTCCCGAAGTGGGCACGTGGCACAGCCTCGCCAATCCATTTCACTCTGCGCCAGTGGAAGTACGGGTCCGGACCAACGGGCTCGAAGTGGTAATCGCCGACAATCTCTCCGATCTGAATGGCTGGCTGAGTCTTGAGTGGTAGCACGACCAGATCGCCCATCTTCATCTCGTGACCAAATGGCCACACCTGGCTGGCCCAATTCAGGATTGCCTTTGGCTTGGTGTCCGGGTAGCGCTCTATCATGGCTGCTATGAGTTGAGACCGCTCGGTGAGCGTAGCGAGATTCACCTCGAGACCGTCCCACGTGACGTAGACGCGATTGTCATGGATAAACTTCTGTTCGTACTCGCCGTGCGAGCCGGCGCGGATCAACCAGATGGCCACGACACCCCCTGGGTCGGCGTCATATCCGACCTTTAGTTCAACATTGAAACAGCAACTTGGCCACCTCGGGGTTGCCGCTCTATCGGAAACCACGCCGGCGGAGGACCTACCTGTTGATCCTGCAGCGGAGCCTACCACCCCTACGGCGGGAGGTGCCCTACGCTGAACTCCCGCGGCTGAGTCGTACACCGGGCGGCCGTACTACGGCCACACTGCCGACACTCAGCACCGCCATGATAAGAACCTGGATGTTCAATTCCCATCTGTCGGGACGAAGGGCGTTCGACAGATTGGCGCAGGAGTACTGGTAGGTACGCAAGGGAGCCCGGGAGCGACCGTGTCGCGCCTAGCGGCCAACCCAGCACAGCTCAGGTGCGTCCCAGCTCATTGAGCCGCCGGCGCAGCGGCTGACGACAACGCCCGGTGGGACCGATTTGCCAGGCGGGCCGCGGTAGTCGGCTACCTGCGCATGCGCTAATGTATGCACATGCTGGACCACCGGGTACAGATCCTCCTCGACGACGAGCGGTACCAGAAGGTGGCGCGTGAGGCCAAGCGGCGCGGGGTCTCCATCGCCGCCGTGATCCGCGAGGCACTCGACCGACTCCCGGCCGACGCCGCGGTACCCCGAACCGCGATCGACGCAATCCTGGCAGCCGAGTCGATGTCCGTTCCGGCCGATCCGGCCGAGCTCCGCCGCGAGCTCGATGCCGCGCACGACCGGTTTGCGAAGTGATCCTCCTCGATACCACCGTGCTCAGCTACGCCGTCGGCGCGGAGCACCCGTTGCACGCGCCCTGCCGCCGGCTGCTCTGGGCTCACGGCGACGGGCGCATCGAGGCCACGACCACGATCGAAGTCGTCCAGGAGTTCGTGCCCGTCCCAGCGCGCCGGCGGTCGCGCCTGAATGCCGTCACCCTCGCCCGCCAGTACATGGTGGCCCTCCCCCTGCTGGTCACGCGCGCGGAGGATCTCGACCTGGGCCTGGCCCTCTTCGAGCGCTATCCCGCCCTCGGCGCCTTCGACGCGGTGCTGGCCGCCGTCGGGCTCAACCAGCGGGTCGAGGCCCTGGCCTCGGCCGACCGGGCCTTCGGCGAGGTGCCCAACCTCCCCTGGGTGGACCCGGCGACGCCGAATCTGGAGCACCTGATCGGCCGCTGATCTTTCTCGCTCGTGGTGGCCGCCTGAGGGGTCGCCGTCACATTCCGAACAGACTCACCCGCGCCGCGATACCTTGCTCTTGGAACGTGCACGCCCCTGCACGTCGCTCGGTGAGAGCGCAACACTGAGAATTAAAGATCAGTACCGAGCAGAGGCCTTTCGGTCGTCAAGAGCATCCCGGCGGGGAGCGCGTCTCGACGCTCTCGCTGGCCAGGGTGGTGGCGTCTGGCAGTCACCGCGGACCGTCCCTGGGCGCAACCTTGAGCTACGTGGCGGCTTAGTCAAGGAATTTTGCTAACCTTGAAGGTGACGGCGAGGCATCCGGGTTTGGCGTACACCATCCGCAAGGTCTGGGACAGCGTCCTCAACGCAGGAGTCAGCCGCCGTGAGCGCCGCCCGTGCGACTACGAAGCATATGTGCCGGATCGCCTCGTCGGCAGGGGCGTGACGCTATCGGCCCAGGTCGCAGCCGACATCAGTGACGCCGAGCGCGCCGTGCAGCACCTGAATGCTGGTGGTCCAGTGCTCGCCAGCCTGGAGGCGCTCGCGCGCCTGCTGCTGCGCGCCGAATCCGTTGCTTCGTCCCGCATCGAAGGTCTGGAGGTGGGTAGCGGCCGTCTGCTTCGAGCCGAGGCCGCACGGGAGATAGGCGAACCGGTCAACGACGTCACGGCCCAAGCGGTGCTTGGCAACATCGAAGCGATGGAGCTGGCGGTGAACCAGTTGGCGTCCAAGGAGCGGATCCAGTTGGACGATCTGCTCGCAGTTCACCGCGCGCTCATGCGGCACACCCATACTCCACAGTACGGCGGGGTCGTGCGCACGTCTCAGAGCTGGATCGGGGGTAACGACTACAACCCGTGTACCGCCACGTTTGTTCCTCCGCCCCCGGAGCACGTGCCGGGCCTGTTAGACGACCTTATCGCATTCCTCAACTCCGAGCATTTCTCACCGCTAGTGCAGGCGGCGCTCGTGCACGCCCAATTCGAGACCATCCACCCGTTCCCCGACGGCAATGGGCGCGTCGGCCGCGCGCTCATCCACGTGGTGCTACGCCGTCGGGGTCTCGCGCCACACTACGTGCCACCGATCAGCCTGGTACTCGCGACGCGTTCCCGTGACTACATTGCCGGACTGACCGCCTACCGCTCTGTCGGCCCGCCGGACAGCCCGACCGCCAGCCTCGGTCTGGCAACGTGGGCAGGCCTCTTCGCCGCGGCCACGGCCAGCGCGGCAACGGACGCACAGCGATTCGGTGAGCAGATCGACGCACTTGTCCAGAGCTGGCGAATGCAGGCGAGCCCGGTGCGTAAGAACTCGGCAGCCGATCTGCTTCTGCGCATCTTGCCATCGACTGCTGTGATCACTGTGTCGACGGCGGCGCGACTCATCGGACGGAGCTTCCAGGCGGCGGACCTGGCCATCGCACACCTGACCAGGGTAGGGGTGCTTCGCCAGATCACCCTCGGCCGGCGCAATCGCGCGTTTGAGGCGGTAGGGCTGGTGGAGGCGCTGACCGGGTTCGAGCGTCAACTCGCCAGCCCCGGTCACGACACCCGCGTATCGCCACCGGTCAGAGCCGTACCCTATCGCCGAACAAGGCCCCCAGCAGCGACAGCAGGGGAGGCCGACATCGCGGACGAGGCATCGGTGGACTATGGAATCGACGCCTCCGGCTCCTTGGCGGCGCTGCGCGACCTTGAGCGGTGAAGCGCTCCTGGACTCGTCGGCCTTGGTGGGGTTAGGTTGAGGCCGCCGTGTTACGACGGCCCCGGTTGGCTGTCACGCGTGGACGCTCCAGCGTGAACTGATCCGGGTACTTCCGCTTTAGCTCGGTTGCTAATCCGAAATCACGGCGCGACGAGAAAACCTGGCGGTTGGCTTGCAACACCTGCAGACTATTGTATTGTTCCACCTCTCTGCCGCTTAGACTCACTCTGCCACCGTCCAGAGAGCGCAGGCGCGAGAAGTACCCACGGTCACGCAGAAGTAGAATGTACTTTGGGCTGACGGGCAGGCTTACCCGAATACCTGGGGACGCCAGGCCCAAGTAGCTGTTGTGGCCATCGCGAATACTGGCCTCCCGGACTACTGGGTGATCCGAGGTGCAGAGGGGAGTTGTCGATTCGTTCACCCCCAACACCCAGATGTGATTAAGTAGCACGTTTGCCATCTTGTGGATGGCGGCCGAGTCGGTGAGCATCCCAAGCTGGACGAAGGCCGGCCCGCTTGGCGCCCGAGCACGCCTCACTTGCTCCCTCAATTCTGGAGTAGGATGTTCACCGTCGAGAACTTGGGTGAGCGTTTCGACGGTCTGCTCGATACCCTTCCTCGCCTCGTCAGTTCGAATAACCTGTACTGTGATAAATAGCGCCATTGTCTCTCGTATGGATTCGCTCAGCACGAAACCCATGTCTGACTGAGATACAAAACTATCGAAGACGGGTTTAAAGTCGCCCTCTAACTTGCTCAGGTACTTCTCGACCAGTTGCTGGTCATCGGGTACTCCGGTTGGGGCTTCAGGATCATCGTAAAATCTTGTCTCCGCTGCTACCCCGCGGACAACAGACGGAAACACTGTCCCTGATGGTTTATCAAAGACGTAAAGTTTGCCTCTAGCGTTAGTCCACCGACGAAGGTAGAATTGCGGAACGACGTGCTCCGCCTTCACTCTCTCAACCATCGACGGTGAGTGTCTCACAATCGAGCGAGCCACCGCAGCGGCTACGCAAGGGGTGTATCGAGAAGAGGGGCGCCCAGGCTGAGCTACACCTCGCGAGGCCGGCCGGACGCTTCCGACAAGCTGGGGAGTGGAAGTCGGGGACGCAGCGAATGTCTCCCTGACCGAGACTCACCCATGTCGAGCCCCTCCCTTGCACATGAACAGAGCGGATTGGGTACCGATGGCGACTTCAAGCTGGAGCTTCAGTTGATCGTGGGCTATGCGGAAGGCGCGGCCGAGAATCCACGAAAGAGGAGCACGGAAGGCGCCACCGCCACTCACGTCGCCGATGAGCCCTGTACTCGTCGTGGCGTGAACGCCGCTGGCTGTCATGACGCGCGGTAAGGTTGAGCTTCGATGCTGCTGGCAACAGGAATCGAGAATTACAGGGCGCGGCTGAACGTCTTTTCCACTATCGGCATGATCAGAGCGTCAAGTTCGTCGGCAACCTGCGAGTGGATGCGTCGCAGTGCCTCCACTCGTTGAAACACTGGCAGAAGCCGTTCCTGCTGATCTGCCAGGGGCATGGGTAACTCCAGGCCCAAGAATGCCTCCGGGCGAGTCCGCTCCCGTCGCCCACCCACGCCGCGGGTGAGCGTTCTGAGCTTGAGCCAGAACCACGGGGCTGCTACCAGAACGGCGAAATAATCTGAAACTGCGAGCCCCGGCCGACATCGGAAGGTGCGGTATTCGGGAGAGACGTACCACCCGCTCAGCGAAGCGGGGCAAACGGCCATTGCCCCTTCCCAGCCTTTTACCTGGCTGAGCACCACTGCGCCTTCGTATAAACGGTTGAAGGTCCGATAAGTTGTCTCCGCCCCGTTAACGGCCTCCTTTGCGAACAACCCCTGTCCATATGCTTTGAGCCCGACCTGTGGGTACGCGGTGTCACGCAAAATCTGCTCTTGGCGTTCGTGCAACTCCAGGACCTGCTCGAGTGGGACAACCCGTTGGCCCGACGCGCCCATGTGAGTGCTCGCTACGAGCGCTTCAACTTGATGAGTCGCCCGCGCGCGCAGTTGCTGTGCCTCCTCAATTCTCGTGGTGAGCGACTCGATCCGCGCGACAATGCGGCGCTGCTCTCTCATGGGGGGCAGCGGAATCTCATAACTCAGAACGTGGTCTGGCCGGATCGCTGCATAGTTGGTGCTGCCCTGGGCGATGACTTGATCACGGAACCCAGCAGTTTGGAGGAAATAGCGAAGGTAGTGCGGATCGAGAGCTGATGTGTCAACCTCGAACAGGAAATAGTGGCTACTGACGATGGCCCCATCTAGGTCAGGCGGAACGAGACCGTAACCTCCCACCTTGGCGTCGATCTCGGCCACCAGCAGCTCGCCGGCCCGACAGAGTTGTTGCGCCTTGGTCTTGACCTCAGCTCCCGAAACGAGATCACGGAGAACTACGCCTCGGGCATGCAACTGCACTCTGCATCGCTTGTACGTAGCCAGGTCATCGATGTGGATGAACTCCTTGCGGTGACGGAGCACCTGGCCGAGACGAACTTTCTGGGGACCGTTCACACGTCAGCCGCCAGCAGTGACTTGATCTCGTCCATGAGCTCGACGATGCGCCATTCCTTGACGAGGATGTCCTCCACGAGCTGCTGGGGCGGGACGTGCTCCAAGTCCTGGACGCCACGGGGGTTCTTGACGTCGAGGTTGCACCCGCCGGCCAGCAGGTCGGCGGCGGGGACGCGCCAGGCGCGGTCGTTCTCTTGACGCACGGTCCACCACGCCAGGCAGTCTGCGAACTCTTCGAACTGCACCGGGGCCGTCTTCGAGTAGCTCTTGCGGCCCGCTGGGAGGGGTTGCTCATAGTACCAGACCTCCCGCGTGGGGCCCGAGCGGTCGAAGAAGAGGACGTTGGTGGGAATGCTCGTGTAGGGAGCGAAGACACCGTTGGGCAGGCGGACGACGGTGTGCAGGTTGAACTCCGTGAGCAGCTCCTCCTTGATGCGCGCGGCGACGCCGCCAGCGAAGAGGGTGCCGTTCGGCACCACGACCCCGGCGCGTCCCGGCTTCGGCTGGCGCCGCAGCTTGCGCATGATGAGCTGGAGGAATAGGAGCGCCGTCTCGGCGGTCTGCTTGGCCTCGGGGAAGTTCGAGCGGATGCCGCGCTCCTCTTCGCCGCCGAACGGGGGGTTGGTGAGGACCACGTCGACCCGGTCGCGGTCGCCAATCTCGCGCAGCGGGAACCGCAGGCTATTTCCCGGGTCGATCTGCGGCGCGTCCAGGCCGTGCAGGAGCAGATTCATCTGGGCGAGCAGGTAAGGGAGGGACTTGGCCTCGCCGCCGTAGATGCTGCGCCGCTGGAGCGTGTCGCGATCCTCCACCGTGTGGACCTGCCGCTCCAGGTGCCCGAACCCCTCCACGAGGAAGCCGCCGGTGCCACAGGCCGGGTCCAAAACCGTCTCGCCGAGGCGCGGGTCCACTACCTGCACCATAAAGCGGACGACGGCGCGCGGCGTATAGAACTCGCCCGAGTCGCCGGCCGCGTCCCGCATCTCCTTCAGCATCGACTCATACAGGCTGCCGAGGGTATGCATCTCCTGGCTGCTAGTGAAGTGGATCTCGTCCACCATGTTCACCACGTCGCGGAGCAGGTATCCGTTGATCATCCGGTTGACGGTGCTCCTAAACACGGTGGCGATCACGTCCCGCCGGTCCCCTCCGTCCTCACCTTGCAGGCCGCGCAGGTAGGCGAATAGGCCGGGGCCTTTCGTGCCGTCCGGGCGCCAAGCTTCCTCGTTGTTGACGAACGCAATCAGCTCGGCGCCGGTGATGCCTTCGGCACTGGCGGCCCAGTCGCGCCACCGGTAGGGCGGCTCGATGGTGGGGTGGAAGGCCTCGCCGGCGATCACGGCCTCCTCCTCGCGCACCCACTCCAGGTCGTCAAGGAACTTGAGGAACATGATCCAGGTGAGCATGGGCAGGCGGTCCAGGTCGCCGTTGAGCCCCTTGTCCTTACGCATGATGTCGCGGGCGGCCTTGACGACACTGGCCAGCCGCTGGGCGGTGGTTAGTGACGCTGTCTGGCGCGCTTTCCGCCCTCGGCGGTTCGAGCTGGCACCATTGCGCTGGTTGTTATCGGCGCCGAAGAGCGGGAGAGTCGGTTCGACGTTTCGTCTAGGGACCACGATGACTGTGTGACCTCGGCAGTTGTCTTTGCTTAAGCGGCGTAGAGCAGGGTCTGGAGCTCGTTGACGGCTTGTCGGAGCTGCTCGCCACCCCCGAAGTAGCCAGCAATCTGGAGCACGTTCCCGCGGTCCGATATGGGCGGCACCTTGAGCGCCTCAGGTAGGACGAACTGGGCAGTACCATGCTCGGCGTACTTCTCGACCAGGTCATCCAGGACGGCTCGGGCCTGGGGCCCGTAGCGATCGAAGAAGCTCGCTTGCTCCGTGCGCAATCGGTCGGCGCGCTCGCGGCGGGTTCGCAGGGGAGCGTTGAAGGCGACGTGGCAGAGGAGATCGAAAGGGTCCGCCTCCGGGTGGCCGGAGGCGGACGCGAGCTCGTCGAAGCTGACGCCGCGCTCCTCCAGGCTCTCGATGATGAGCTTGCGTTGCTGCGGGTCTGCCCACCGGGAGCGGAGCCCGGCGGCAGACGGGAAGAGCGTGCGGACCTTCTCAGCGGTGTACTCGGTGAACTTCACGACGCGGAGCTGCTTGCCGTCAGGGTCCAACTCGTACACGAGGTGGGCAACGATCTCGACCGAGCCGCGATCGAAATAGAACTTGCGCCGCTCGCCTTCGGACTCGTCGCCGAGCGTCGGCGGCCCGTCGTCGTAGGGGTCGTACGCGCCGGGCTCCTCGAACACCGCCCGTCGGGTGGTGACGCCGTCCTCGTTGGTCTCATCTTCGAACACCACCGCGGGGTCGCCGTCGAAGTCGGGGTCGGCGAAGAGCGTGGTGGCGGAGCCAGTGTAGTCCAGAATGTTGAAGTAGAGCTTGCCGTAGTCGTCGCGGACGCGGGTGCCGCGTCCGATGACCTGCTTGAACTCCACCATCGAGCCGATCACCCTCGCGATGACCACGTTCTGGCAGGTGGGGGCGTCCACGCCGGTCGTCAGCAGTTGCGACGTGGTGACGATCGCCGGCGTCTCCGACTCCAGCTCCTGAAACTTGCTGAGATGACCGCGTCCAACGTCTCCCTCGTCGGCGGTGATGCGCACGACGTAGTCCGGGTGCTGCCGGACAAGGTCGGCGTTGAGATTGGTGAGCGCCTTCCGCATCTCCGCCGCGTGCTCCTGATCGACACAGAAGACAATGGTCTTGGCGAAACGATCCGTGCGCTTCATGAAGTCGGCGAGGTGCCGGGCGATGGCCTCGGTGCGCTTCAAAAGAGCGACGTTCCTCTCAAAGTCCTTGGTGCCGTACACGGCGTCTGGGATGCGCCGGCCGTAGCGGTCGAGGTCATTCTGGCTGGGGCGCCAGCCGGCGGCGTCCCAGGTGCTGACAATGCGATGGACACGGTAGGGAGCGAGGAAGCCGTCGTCGATCCCCTGGCGGAGGCTGTACTGGTAGATAGGCCCGCCGAAGTACTGGTAGGTATTGCGTGTCTCGTCGTTCAGCGGGGTAGCGGTCATCCCGAGTTGAAACGCGGGCTGGAAGTAGTCGAGGATCTCGCGCCAGGTGCTGTCGGCACGGGCGCTGCCGCGGTGGGCCTCGTCCACCACGATGAGGTCGAAGAAATCGCGCGGGTACTCGCGGAAAAGGCCGGGCCGCCACTCGTCCTCGGCAATGGCCTGGTAGGTGGAGAAGTACATCTCCCGGCTCTTTGGGGCCTTGCCGTACTCGATCTTGGTCCGTGCGTCGCCGAACGGGGCGAAGGTCTTGTCCTTCGGGTCGTCTACGAGGATGTTTCGGTCAGCCAGGAAGAGGATCTTTGGACGACGGTGCTCACCGGTGCGGTTCCAGCGGGCGTTCCACAACTTCCAACACACCTGGAACGCCACTTCTGTCTTACCGGTGCCCGTCGCCATAACCAGCAACACGCGACGCTTGCCCTGGAGGATCGCCTGGACGACGCGGTTGATAGCGATCTCCTGGTAGTAACGGGGGCTGCGACCCGGCGAGTGGTGCGACGGCGTGAGCAGCTGCTCGCTTGCGTCATCGCTGATCGCTTGGGCGGCACGGAGACGGGTCCACAGATCTCGGGGCGACGGGAAGTCGACCATGTCGCGCTCGTGGCCGGTCAGGTAGTCGAACTCAACGATGCCGTGCCCATTCGTGGCGTAGGCGAACTTGAGACTAAGGATCTCGGCGTAGTTTTTCGCCTGCTGCAGGCCGTCGGACGGCAGCCTGTATGCGGGCTTCGCCTCGACGACGGCGATCGCGAAGTCGCGCGTGTAGCGGAGGAGATAATCGGCGCGCTTCTGCGGCCGGCGCCGAATCTTGCTGCCGACAAGGACGATGCGGCCGTCAGTGAAGGTCTTCTGCTCCGTGAATGAGTGGGGCGGCGTGTCCCAACCCGCCGCGTTGAGGGCCGGCACGACGTATTTTCTACAGGTGTCCGCCTCGGTGATCACAGCCTCGTTCCAGCCTGTTAGCGTAAGCCATGGCGGTTCGGGCGCCAAGGTCGGTCACGGGGCGGGTGTGCCCGGAAGTCGTCCCGAAGAAGGCGGCCAGCCGCCACTGCGTTCAATCATCACCCCGTCCGTCGCCCAGCCCGGCCGAATGTCGGTCACACCCCACGGGGCTGCTGGGCCCTCAACTCGGGCGAACAGCTCTACTGGATCGCCGGGCGTGGGCACACAGTCCAACTGCAGTCTCAAAGCTGTAAGTACTGGCGGCACTTATCCAAGCCCAGGGTGCACCGACGGCGTCGGCATTTCCCCAATGATCGTGCGCTTGGTCGGCTCAGTGCTCGCCGAGAAGCACGACGAGTGGCAATCGGCTCGCCACAGCCATTCGATCCACTGCGGTTTGTTCGCCCAGTGGGCTCGTTGGTCCTGTCATCTCTCGCTGCACACCCTTGGCCGCGGTAGTCGGCTACGTGCGCATGCGCTAATGTATGCACATGCTGGACCACCGGGTACAGATCCTCCTCGACGACGAGCGCTACCGGAAGGTGGCGCGTGAGGCCAAGCGGCGCGGGGTCTCCATCGCCGCCGTGATCCGCGAGGCACTCGACCGACTCCCGGCCGACGCCGCGGTACCCCGAACCGCGATCGACGCAATCCTGGCAGCCGAGTCGATGTCCGTTCCGGCCGATCCGGCCGAGCTCCGCCGCGAGCTCGATGCCGCGCACGACCGGTTTGCGAAGTGATCCTCCTCGATACCACCGTGCTCAGCTACGCCGTCGGCGCGGAGCACCCGTTGCACGCGCCCTGCCGCCGGCTGCTCTGGGCTCACGGCGACGGGCGCATCGAGGCCACGACCACGATCGAAGTCGTCCAGGAGTTCGTGCCCGTCCCAGCGCGCCGGCGGTCGCGCCTGAATGCCGTCACCCTCGCCCGCCAGTACATGGTGGCCCTCCCCCTGCTGGTCACGCGCGCGGAGGATCTCGACCTGGGCCTGGCCCTCTTCGAGCGCTATCCCGCCCTCGGCGCCTTCGACGCGGTGCTGGCCGCCGTCGGGCTCAACCAGCGGGTCGAGGCCCTGGCCTCGGCCGACCGGGCCTTCGGCGAGGTGCCCAACCTCCCCTGGGTGGACCCGGCGACGCCGAATCTGGAGCACCTGATCGGCCGCTGATCTTTCTCGCTCGTGGTGGCCGCCTGAGGGGTCGCCGTCACATTCCGAACAGACTCACCCGCGCCGCGATACCTTGCTCTTGGAACGTGCACGCCCCTGCACGTCGCTCGGTGAGAGCGCAACACTGAGAATTAAAGATCAGTACCGAGCAGAGGCCTTTCGGTCGTCAAGAGCATCCCGGCGGGGAGCGCGTCTCGACGCTCTCGCTGGCCAGGGTGGTGGCGTCTGGCAGTCACCGCGGACCGTCCCTGGGCGCAACCTTGAGCTACGTGGCGGCTTAGTCAAGGAATTTTGCTAACCTTGAAGGTGACGGCGAGGCATCCGGGTTTGGCGTACACCATCCGCAAGGTCTGGGACAGCGTCCTCAACGCAGGAGTCAGCCGCCGTGAGCGCCGCCCGTGCGACTACGAAGCATATGTGCCGGATCGCCTCGTCGGCAGGGGCGTGACGCTATCGGCCCAGGTCGCAGCCGACATCAGTGACGCCGAGCGCGCCGTGCAGCACCTGAATGCTGGTGGTCCAGTGCTCGCCAGCCTGGAGGCGCTCGCGCGCCTGCTGCTGCGCGCCGAATCCGTTGCTTCGTCCCGCATCGAAGGTCTGGAGGTGGGTAGCGGCCGTCTGCTTCGAGCCGAGGCCGCACGGGAGATAGGCGAACCGGTCAACGACGTCACGGCCCAAGCGGTGCTTGGCAACATCGAAGCGATGGAGCTGGCGGTGAACCAGTTGGCGTCCAAGGAGCGGATCCAGTTGGACGATCTGCTCGCAGTTCACCGCGCGCTCATGCGGCACACCCATACTCCACAGTACGGCGGGGTCGTGCGCACGTCTCAGAGCTGGATCGGGGGTAACGACTACAACCCGTGTACCGCCACGTTTGTTCCTCCGCCCCCGGAGCACGTGCCGGGCCTGTTAGACGACCTTATCGCATTCCTCAACTCCGAGCATTTCTCACCGCTAGTGCAGGCGGCGCTCGTGCACGCCCAATTCGAGACCATCCACCCGTTCCCCGACGGCAATGGGCGCGTCGGCCGCGCGCTCATCCACGTGGTGCTACGCCGTCGGGGTCTCGCGCCACACTACGTGCCACCGATCAGCCTGGTACTCGCGACGCGTTCCCGTGACTACATTGCCGGACTGACCGCCTACCGCTCTGTCGGCCCGCCGGACAGCCCGACCGCCAGCCTCGGTCTGGCAACGTGGGCAGGCCTCTTCGCCGCGGCCACGGCCAGCGCGGCAACGGACGCACAGCGATTCGGTGAGCAGATCGACGCACTTGTCCAGAGCTGGCGAATGCAGGCGAGCCCGGTGCGTAAGAACTCGGCAGCCGATCTGCTTCTGCGCATCTTGCCATCGACTGCTGTGATCACTGTGTCGACGGCGGCGCGACTCATCGGACGGAGCTTCCAGGCGGCGGACCTGGCCATCGCACACCTGACCAGGGTAGGGGTGCTTCGCCAGATCACCCTCGGCCGGCGCAATCGCGCGTTTGAGGCGGTAGGGCTGGTGGAGGCGCTGACCGGGTTCGAGCGTCAACTCGCCAGCCCCGGTCACGACACCCGCGTATCGCCACCGGTCAGAGCCGTACCCTATCGCCGAACAAGGCCCCCAGCAGCGACAGCAGGGGAGGCCGACATCGCGGACGAGGCATCGGTGGACTATGGAATCGACGCCTCCGGCTCCTTGGCGGCGCTGCGCGACCTTGAGCGGTGAAGCGCTCCTGGACTCGTCGGCCTTGGTGGGGTTAGGTTGAGGCCGCCGTGTTACGACGGCCCCGGTTGGCTGTCACGCGTGGACGCTCCAGCGTGAACTGATCCGGGTACTTCCGCTTTAGCTCGGTTGCTAATCCGAAATCACGGCGCGACGAGAAAACCTGGCGGTTGGCTTGCAACACCTGCAGACTATTGTATTGTTCCACCTCTCTGCCGCTTAGACTCACTCTGCCACCGTCCAGAGAGCGCAGGCGCGAGAAGTACCCACGGTCACGCAGAAGTAGAATGTACTTTGGGCTGACGGGCAGGCTTACCCGAATACCTGGGGACGCCAGGCCCAAGTAGCTGTTGTGGCCATCGCGTGCCCGTCCCAGCG